>OIYU01002596.1_pt1 | contig 9800 bp, 8 predicted proteins | sample 1588321 | NCBI WGS metagenome assembly OIYU01 (sample SAMN03283258) | human gut metagenome | biome: human-associated habitat; material: feces | host: Homo sapiens | place: USA | collected 2013 | reverse complement strand
CTGGGAGGGGCTTCCCTTTGGAAGATATCCTTACGCCTTGTCCGGACGCTTGTACTCCACATGGAGCAGCTGATGGGTGCGGCCCTTCATCGCTCCCTCCAGGAGCTTTGTAACGATGGGGTTCCGCTCAGACCGCTTGATGAGGGCGGTGCGGTCCGCCTCATAGAGGCCCTCTGCCCGCTGCTGCTTCACCGGGATCAGCCCGTAGGGCTGGCCAGCGCCGCCTACGCAGCCGGTCTTGCAGGTCATGACTTCCACCAGGTCGAAGTACTCCTGACCGCTCTCGATATCGTCCAGCAGCTTCTGTGCGTTCACCAGGCCGTGGACCACCGCGATCCGCAGCGCCCGGTCCCCCACCGGCAGCGTCACCGCCCGGATGGTCTCGCTGCCCCGGATGCCGGAGAACTGGATGGCCTGCAGGGTGTTCTTGGACTTGTCCTCCACTACCCGCCGGGCCACGGCCTCCGCCACGCCGCCGGTGGTGCCGAAGATGGTAGCCGCCCCGGTGCCCATGCCGAAGGGCAGGTCCGGGGACTCCCCCTCCAGCTCTGCGAAACGGATGCCGGACTCCTTGATCATCATGATGATCTCCTGCGTAGTCAGCACCAGATCCACATCCGGTTTTCCGTCATGCTGGAACTCCGGCCGCTTGGCCTCCATTTTCTTGGCGGTACAGGGCATGATGGCGATGTGGTAGGTGGTGCGGCCGTCCTCTTCGTCCTTCCTGGCGTACTGATCCTTCAGCACCGCCGCGAACATCTCCATGGGAGACTTGCAGGTGGAGATGTTCTTCAGGAAGTGGGGCCGCTCCTCCTCCACATACTTCACCCATGCCGGGCAGCAGCTGGTGAACATGGGGAAGGGGCCGCCTTTTTTCAGCCGCTCCAGGAACTCGTCCGCCTCCTCCATGACGGTCAGGTCTGCGCCAAAGGTGGTGTCGTACACCTCGTCGGCGCCCATCATCTTCAGGGCGGACACCAGCTTGTTGATGGCATTGACGCCGGGCTCCAGGCCGAAGGCCTCGCCCACCGCCACCCGGACCGCCGGGGCGATCTGGAACACCACCCGCTTCTTCGGGTCGTGGAGGGCCCGCCACCCCCGGCCGATCTCGTTAAAGATGGTGATGGCGCCGGTGGGGCAGGCGGCTGCGCACTGGCCGCAGCTGATGCAGTTGGTCTCTCCGAGCTTGCGGTCAAAGGCCGGGCACACCACCAGGTCGCTGCCCCGGTGGGCGAAGTTCAGGATACCCATGCCCTGCATCTCCTCGCACACCCGGATGCAGTCGCCGCAGAGGATGCACTTGTTGGGATCCCGGACGATGGCCGGAGAGGAGGTGTCGATCTCATAGTGGGGCCGGGTGTCCTTGAAGCGGACGTGCCGCACGCCGAAGCGCAGGGCCAGCTCCTGCAGGCGGCAGCTGCCATTCTTTTCGCAGGTGGTGCAGTCCCGGCAGTGAGAGGACAGCATCAGCTCCAGGATCATCCGCCGGTGCTTTAAGAGCCGGGCGGTATTGGTGCGGATCACCATGCCATCCCGGGGCTCCATGGAGCAGGAGGCGTCGATCTTGCCCCGCTCGTCCTCCACCACGCACATCCGGCAGGCGCCGTAAACAGACAGTTCCGAATAATAGCAGAAGGTGGGCATATCGATGCCGGCCTTCCGGATCACAGCCAGGACGTTTTTCTCCCCGTCGAAGGGCACCCGCTGGCCGTCAATGTACATAATTCCCTTTGCCATGGTACTCCCCTCCTCACTTACTGGCCGCGATGGCGCCGAAGGGACAATTGGTCACACAGGCGCCGCAGTTGATGCACTTCTCCGGATCGATGACGTGGACCTGCTTGGCCGCGCCGGTGATGGCCTCCATGGGGCAGTTCTTCCGGCACTTGCCGCAGCCCTTGCATTTCTCCGGGTCGATGGTGGGGTGGGGTTTTTCCTTGTTGCAGATGGGACAGTGGTGGTCCACTACATGGGCCAGATATTCATCCCGGAAATACTTCAGCGTGCTCTGGACGGGCTTGCAGGCGCTCTGCCCCAGGCCGCACAGGGCTGTCTTACTGATGGTGTCCGCCAGCTCCTCCAGCAGGTCCAGATCCTCCAGTGTGCCCTTGTTGTCGATGATCCGGTCCAGGATCTCCAGCATCCGCTTGGTGCCCTCCCGGCAGGGGACGCACTTGCCGCAGGACTCCTTCTGTGTAAACTCCATGAAGAACCGGGCCGTCTCCACCATGCAGGTGTCCTCGTCCATGACCACCAAGCCGCCGGAGCCGATCATGGCGCCGATGCTCTTCAGACTGTCGAAGTCCAGGGGCAGGTCCAGGTGCTCGCGGCTGGCGGTGGTGGCGCCGCCGGAGGGGCCGCCGATCTGAACGGCCTTGAACTTCTTGCCGCCCCGGATGCCGCCGCCGATGTCAAACACCACCTCCCGGATAGTGGTTCCCATGGGTACCTCAATGAGGCCGGTATTCACCACGTTGCCTGTCAGCGCGAAGGCCTTGGTGCCGGGGCTGGTCTTGGTGCCGATGGAGCGGTACCAGTCCACGCCCTTGCGGATGATGAGGGGCACGTTGGCAAAAGTCTCCACATTGTTCAGCACCGTGGGCTCGGCCCAGAGACCGTGCTCGATGGTCCGGGGCGGCTTGACCCGAGGCATGCCCCGGTTGCCCTCGATGGAAGCTGTCAGGGCACTGCCCTCGCCGCAGACGAAGGCGCCGGCGCCCATGTTTACATGGATCCGGAAGGAGAAGTCTGTGCCCATGACGTGATCGCCCAGAAGACCGTACTCCTCCGCCTTGGCGATGGCCGCTTTCAGCCGGCTCACGGCCAGCGGATACTCCGCCCGGACATAAATATACCCCTCGTCGCTGCCCACGGCGCGGCCGGCGATCATCATGCCCTCCAGCACGCTGTGGGGGTTACCCTCCATAATGGAGCGGTCCATGAACGCACCGGGATCGCCCTCGTCGCCGTTGCAGACGATGTATTTTTTCTCTGACTTCTGTTTCCGGGCACCGTCCCACTTCTGGCCCGCGGGGAAGCCTCCACCTCCGCGGCCCCGGAGGCCGGAGTCGATGATGGACCGGCAGATCTCCTCATCCGTCATCTCAAAGAGGGCCTTTTCAAAACCGGCGTAACCGCCCTTGGCGATGTACTCCTCAATGTCCTCGGCATCGCTGCTGCCGCAGTTCTCCAGCACCACCCGATGCTGCTTCTTGTAGAAGGGGATGTCCTCCTGCCGGGGGTAGGCTACGCCGTCCAGGTGATACACCAGCCGGTCGATGATCTCGCCGCCCAGCACGGTCTTCTCTAGAATCTCATGGCAGTCCTCCGGCTTCACATGGATGTACATGACGCCCATAGGCTCGATGTGGACCAGAGGCCCCATCTCGCAGAAGCCGTGGCAGCCGCTCATCTTTACATGGAGGCTCTTCTCCGCGTCCGTGTCGTGTTTGAGGCCCACGTAGACCGGCAGACCCCGTTTTTCACACTCCGTCTTCAAATTGTCATAGATCTTCATGGCGCCGCCGGCGATGCAGCCGGTGCCGGCGCAGATCAGGATAGAGGGCACCTGCTCGCTCTGCTTCAGGGCGTTGCGGGCGTTAGCCTGGAACACGTGGAAGCTGTCCCGCGTCATCTTTACCTGTCTCATGCGGTGGCCGCCTCCTTTCTGCGGATATCCTCCACCAGCGCCAGCGCATCTTCCGGCGTCATCTTGGCGTGGACCTCTCCGTCAATGGTCATGACCGGTGCCAGTCCGCAAGCGCCCAAGCAGGCCACGGTCTCCAGGGTAAACAGGCCGTCCGCGGAGGTCTTCCGCTTTCCGGTCAGACCCAAAGCGTCCCGCAGGCTGTCATAAATGGGTCCGGATTTGCGCACGTGGCAGGCCGTGCCGGTGCATACCTTGATGATGTGCCGGCCCTTGGCCTCCAACGAGAAATTCTCATAGAAAGTGGCCACGCTGTACACCTTTGCCGTGCTGATGCCCAGCTTTTCCGCGATCAGGGTCAGCGCTCCCTCGCTCAGGTACTTATACTCCCCTTGGATCTCCTGCATGATCGCGATCAGGTTCGACTGATCGCAGCCGTAGGCGTCGATGATCGCCTCCGCCCGGTCCAGATTCTGCTCCATAAATTCTCCCCTCATTGATTCGGATGATAAAAAACACGCGGGATCCGCACTTGCCGGCGGATCCCGCGCTTGTGTGCTCTGTTTCCGATATGTGCTTATGCGTCTGTATCAGAATACGCCCTGCTCCATCATGGCCTCAGCCACCCGCTTGAAGCCGGCGATGTTGGCGCCTGCCACCAGGTTGTAGCCCAAGCCGTACTCCGCGGCCGCGTCCACGCTCATCTGGTAGATGGTGTTCATGATCCGGTGCAGCTGCGCGTCCACCTCTTCCGCCGTCCACACCAGCCGCTCGCTGTTCTGCGCCATCTCCAGTGCGCTGGTGGCCACGCCGCCTGCGTTCACCGCCTTGCTGGGCGCCACGATCATCCCGGGCTGCTCCATCAAGAACCGCAGCGCGTCGTTGGTGGTGGGCATGTTCGCCACCTCAATGTAGTACTTCACGCCGTTGGCCGCGATCTGCTTCGCCTGCTCCATGTGCACGTCGTTCTGCATGGCCGAGGGCATCACCACATCCGCCTTCACGCCCCAGGGCTTCTCACCGGGGAAGAATTCCACGCCGAACTTCTCCGCATAGTCCTGTACCCGGTTGCGGCCGCTGGAGCGCATCTCCACCAGATACGCGATCTTCTCCTCCGTGGCTACGCCGTCCGGATCATAGATATATCCGTCCGGGCCGGACAATGTCACCACCTTGGCCCCCAGCTGCGTGGCCTTCTTACAGATGCCCCAGGTCACGTTGCCGAAGCCCGCGCAGGCGATGGTCTTGCCCGCGATCCGCTCCCCCTCGTGCTCCAGCACGTTCTGGAGATAGTATACCGCGCCGTAGCCCGTGGCCTCCGGCCGGATCAGGCTGCCGCCGTAAGAGAACCCCTTGCCCGTCAGCACACCGTTCTCCCAGGCCCCCTTCAGCCGCCGGTACTCGCCGAAGAGATACCCGATCTCCCGGCCGCCCACGCCCATGTCCCCGGCGGGCACGTCCACATCCGGCCCGATGTACCGGTACAGCGCCTGCATGTACGCCTGGCAGAACCGCATGATCTCCGCGTCCGACTTCCCCGCCGGGTCGAAGTCCGCGCCGCCCTTGCCGCCGCCGATGGGCAGGCCCGTCAGGGAGTTCTTGAAGATCTGCTCAAAGCCCAGGAATTTGATGATGCCGGGATACACGTTGGCCTGGAACCGCAGGCCGCCCTTGTAGGGCCCCAGCGCGCCGTTGAACTGGCACCGGTAGCCGATGTTCGTGTGCCACTGGCCCCGGTCATCCTCCCAGGACACCCGGAAGGTGAACATCCGCTCCGGCTCCACCATCCGGTTCAGCAGGTCCACCTTCTCATACTCCGGGTGCTTCTCGATCACCGGCTCCAGAGAGGAGAACACCTCCTCCACCGTCTGCACGAATTCCGGCTCGTTGCCGTGCTTCTTCTTCACGTTCTCGATCACGCTGGTGAGATATGCGTTCATGGCTTTTTCCTCCAATCAAAATTTTGAAAGCCGTGGGCACACAGGCCCGTTCATATCACCAGACAGGAACGGAAATACCTCTCCGCTCCCGCGTCTGTCCTCATACCACCTCTAACAGCCGTTCACGTTCCGCTGCGTTTTTTTCTCCCCCTCTCCGCCGGCCCTCTGCCGGCCTCCGCAGCAATCTCGCTTTCGCTGTATCCGGCGGACGGCATCTTTCGATGGCCGTTCCGCCCCATGCGATCTTTCCAGTTTGATTGTAGCAAAAAAACATATTCTTGGGAAGCCCTATTGTGTAAAAAGTACATTTTTCTTTATTCACTCATTAGTATTTTACAATATTTTCCATAAACGTTTCCTGTATAAACCAGAACTATCTGTAGCCAGCCGTGGCGGAAAATACCACATCTCTCTTCCCGGGTGCCCGAGGCAGCGGCAACGAAGCGGAAAACCAAAAAGCCTGTGGTACAATAACTTCCAGATCTTTACCTGTAAAAGGGCTGTAATTCAGTCCTCCGCGGTTGAAAGCCTTGTGCCGTCGTATTCATCGCAGTATCAGCCGCCTGGGGCGATCCGCTTCAGGTTGCGGCTATGCACTGCCGCCCAGGTGAGCGGCGGTCAGAGAGCTCAGGGCGTCACAGCGAACTCACAGCATCGCTAATCAGTGTCAATATTGTGGGTAATAAAGCGGGCCCTGAAATTGCGCTGGTTGCACATCGCCCCCACCATGCTGCCGAGCGGCTGTCAGGGCCAGCGTAATCTTCAGGGAACCGCCGCAGCCGATGTGATCCATATTGGCCACCTTTGTAGGACGATCTTCTTCTGGAGGAACGTCCCCTCGGCATTCTATATGTCGGGAGCCCGTTCCATGACATTCCTTCCGGGAGCGTAGGCTAATCGACCTGATAAAAGGAAATGCCGCATACCAGCCTCAACAGGCCGATATGCAGCATAAAATCGGACGAAACACCTGGTTCGGTATCTCCGGATGCTGAAAACACAGCGGAGTAAGGCTGACCTTCCGCAGGAGCGGCTTTATGTGCGGCAGCGTGGGTACAGTTTCCTTGTTCTTTCATTGCGCACAGCGCGAAAAGCATTCATAGGCGCCCAAAACAGATGTCTTAAAATTCAGCAAACACGCTGAGAGAGCAAAGAAAACCTCGGAACCATTGCAGTTCCGAGGCTTTCTCAACTGGCAGCGGGTGAAGGATTCGAACCCTCACATACAGAGTCAGAGTCTGCTGTGCTACCCTTACACAAACCCGCTATTTTTACTGCTCTCTCGTGAGCACGCATGTTATTATACCAAAATGGCGCAGAATGTCAATAGAAAAATGAAAAAAATTTGGAAAGAAAAATTGGGCCGGGGCGGAGCCCCGGCCCATGGCTCAAAGTCAGAACTGGTTGGGCTGGTTGTTCTTGTTCTGAGCCTGCTCCTTCTTCTTGTTCTGAGCATTCTGGCCATTGGTCTTGTTCTGACCATTCTGGCTGCGGGCCTTCATCTGGTCCGGATTCTGATTCTGCATCAAGCTCACCTCGCTTTCGCTGATTGTAGTGTACCCGGAAAAAACAAAATCATACGGAAATTTTTTTCACAAATGGGGATACCACGGGCTGCACTTTTATGCTATAATGAACCATCATAGCTTAAAATGAAGCAAAGGGGGCAAGACACCATGAAATGTCCGTACTGCGCCCATCCGGAGAGCAAGGTGGTGGATTCCCGGCCCTCCGATGAGGGGGCCAGCATCCGCCGCCGCAGGGAGTGCCTGGCGTGCCATAAGCGGTTTACAACCTATGAGACCATGGAGAGTCTGCCTCTGGTGGTCATCAAGAAGGATGGCAGCCGCCAGACATTTGACAAAAGCAAGCTGCTCAACGGCATGATCCGGGCTTGTGAGAAGCGCCCGGTGCCCTTTGGAAAGCTGGAGGAGATTGCCAACGAAATTGAGCAGGTTCTCCAGAACGACATGGACCGGGAGATCCCCTCGGCGAAGATTGGGGAGTTGGTGATGGACCGGCTGAGAGAGGTGGACGAGGTGGCCTATGTCCGCTTCGCGTCGGTGTACCGGCAGTTTAAGGACATCGGCACCTTTATGACGGAACTCAATAAGCTGCTGGCGGAGAAATAGAAACAAAAAACAGCCTGTCGAAGCATGTATTCGACAGGCTGTTTTTTTAAGTGTCATTGTCATCTTCTCCCAACTGCTGGCGGATGTAGGGGGCGAAGATGCGCTCCAGAAGGAGGGAGTGGAGCAGGGCCAGAAGGGCGGGGGTGACTGCGATGGCCAGGAAGAAGTTGAGACACACCGTCAGGGCGGCATACAGCAGCAGCGCCAGGGCGATCGTAGAGGGCAGGTGGGCGATGGCCAGCTTGGCGCAGTTGGAGAGGAGGCCGCCCACACCGAATTCAAACTGGGAGAGGACGGGGAAGAGGTAGCACAGCAGGCCCAGCGGCAACAAAATAAACACATAGTAGGCCATAAACAGGATGTAGCCGGCGCGGTTGAGCGATGCAGTCTGATAGAGCAGGGTATAGAGAACGAACAAAACCGCACCGACAGCCACCACCACGAGGGTGGTCAGGGCGCCAACCTTGAAATTTTCCCGGAAGGTACGAAAAAACAGGCTCCAGCTCTTGCGCTCGCTGCCGCGGATACAGCGCGCCACTGTGCGGTAGAGGGCGGCGGTGGCGGGCCCCAGGGTGAACACGGGCAGAGAGCAGACCAGCCAGAACACACTGAGGAGAAAGAGATCCACCAGCTTTTCGATCAGACGCCAGAAGTCGTTTTCCGGATTAAAAATGCCTGCGGCCATGAAGGGGCCTCCTTTTTGTCACAGGCCCGGCGACAGTTCGCCGGGCCTGTGGGTTCAGAACAGTGTGGGAATCCGCTCGGCCAGCGCGGCGGCCAGCCGGGCGTGGCTCTCCCGTGTGAGGTGCATGAAGTCAATGGGGTTGTGCGCCAAGCCAAGGGCATTGGCGTCCAGAGGCCCCTTTATCTTCACTTCCCGGCCTCTGACCTTTATGATTCCCTTCTCCGGCTGGTAAAGGCCGAACAGAACGCTCATCAGCGTGGATTTCCCGGCGCCGGAAAGGCCAATGATCGCCACAAATTCTCCCCGCTTAATGGTCAGATTGATTCGTTTCAGGCCCAGAACCTTGATGGAACCGGTGTCGTATATCTTCACCATATCCACCAGCCGGATCAGGTCATCCCCTTCATGGAAGAGCACCTGATGACCTGGGCGCCGCGCTATTTCGCGCAGCTTGAGCCAGCGGCCGCCGGCACTCTGTACGAGCCGCTGGGGCATCTCGCCTCGCTCACACTCGAAGGCGTCCCCCTCCTTCGGCAATCCTAGCCCTCCCCGTTTCAAGGGCGTCCGATCCTCCCCTTCGTCGGACGCCCTTCTTTTCTCATATGAAGCTGGTCATGCAGTCAGCTTCACCCTTTGGCAACCTTAGGAGCCCCTATGAATTTCCTCTTCCTCTTGATTATCGCGGCAGTGGCGGTCTACCTCCTTCGACGCCCTCTCAAGGCGCATCCTTCTTTCTTCTACGGCATTGCCGTCATCCTCGACCTGCTCTACTTTGTTGGCTCCACCTTCGGTGTGCCCCGCTGGCTGTGGACGCCCCTTGTCGATCTCATCCAAAAGTGCGAGCTTGCCCTCGCGCTCTTTGCCATTGTCATGTTCATAGGCTGTCTCGGCAAGGAACAAGCTCTCTACCGTCAGATGAAGCCGATCAGGGCCGAGCTTTCCATTGTCGCATGCATTCTCTGCTTTGGGCACATGGCCGTGTACCTCGACTCCTATCTGCCTAGGCTGCTCGGCAATGCGAGCATCAACGGTAATGTTGCCGTCGCCTTCGGTGTGGCCGTCGCGCTCTTCGTGCTGCTCGCTCTTCTCGGCGTCACGTCCCTCGGCATCGTGAAGCGGGCCATGAGCAGCCGTCGCTGGACGCGCATCCAGCGATTCGCCTACTTATTCTTCGCCCTGATATTCTGCCATCTTGCGCTCATGCTTCTTCCCGCCGCTCTGCGTGGAGGCATTGCCGCCCAGGAATCGCTTTTCATATACACGGCGATGTTCGGGGCCTATGGAATACTGCGTTTGGGCAAAGCCGCCGCAGAGCGCCACGAGCAAGCGCGGGGAAACGCGACCGGGGCGCCGTCTATCACTAGGGAAGAAGAAACGTCCATCGGGAATGCCGCTTA
>OIYU01002584.1_pt1 | contig 9820 bp, 6 predicted proteins | sample 1588321 | NCBI WGS metagenome assembly OIYU01 (sample SAMN03283258) | human gut metagenome | biome: human-associated habitat; material: feces | host: Homo sapiens | place: USA | collected 2013 | reverse complement strand
AGCGCGATCGGCCTTCTTCGGCAATAACAGTGGCCTTGAAACGAGCAAATATTCAGTGCATTCAGAATCGAGGCGAAATCATGGTTCGTTGCGGTTCCCAGCATCTGCAGAACAAGTTTCAGGGAATCCTTGCCCACAGTAAAACCAGCCAAAACAGCCAGCAGCGCGTTGAATGCAAGCTTTCGTTCCGAATCGAACGCCATTTTCATCACAGGCAAAACAAGGTACACTGCGATCAAGGCGTTCATGAACCAAAAATAACCGGTCGGATAATCTCCAAAGCCACCGCCAAGCAGGAACAGCACAAGATCCTTCAACGTCACCGGATGGGAACCGTCCACGAAAACGAAGAACGCCGCGGCAAGCAGCCTCCAGATGGTGACCACAATGACGATGTTCAGCGTCTTCCGATAATGCTTCGTCTCATCCATCTTCCGAGGAAGAAGCAGCGCGCCGTTCACAGCGAAGAACAATGGCACGCACACCACGCACAATACGGTGACCGCCGTTCCAGCAAGCCCGCTGGAATAGAATCTCGTGTAAAATGAGTAGTGGAGCATCACTACAAAGAACATCGCCATCGATTTGATAATGTCATACCCAACCACGCGTTTTTTCATTCGCTTATATCGTTTCCCTAGCAATTATATTTATAAAACATCCGCACAATCCCATTCCTCGTGCTGTATCCCACGCAGAAACCTGTAGCATGATGAACTCGTGCAAAATCGAAAAACGGCCAGTACAAAAGCTATAGTAGAACGTATGCCTGAGAATTCAAACGTTTCCGTTGCGGTGCTGCTTCCTTGCTATAACGAGGAAGTCACCATCGGCAAGGTGGTACGCGACTTCAAAACAGCACTGCCGCATGCCGACATCTATGTGTATGACAACAACTCCACTGATCGCACTGCCGAAATCGCTATGGCCGAAGGTGCGATTGTACGAAAGGAACCGCGCCAAGGCAAAGGCAACGTGATTCGCGCCATGTTCGAAGACATTGACGCCGACGTATATGTCATGGCAGACGGCGATGATACTTACCCTGCTGATGCGGCGCCAGCCATGGTTGATAAAGTGCTTGAAGGCTATGACATGGTAATCGGTGACCGCCTGAGCTCCACATATTTCCAAGAGAACAAGAGACCATTCCACAACTTTGGCAACCGCTTGGTACGCGGTTCCATCAACGGCCTGTTCCATGCGGACGTCACCGACATCATGACCGGTTACCGAGCGTTTTCGTTCACATTCGTCAAGACTTACCCAGTGCTTTCGCGTGGCTTCGAAGTTGAGACCGAAATGACCATCCACTCGTTGAACAACAACCTGCGTCTGTTCGAGATGCCAATTCAGTACCGCGACCGTCCTGCCGGATCCGTCAGCAAGCTTGACACCGTGGGCGACGGCATCAAGGTGATGAGCACCATCTTCCGCATGATTCGCGAGTACAAGCCACTGCCGTTCTTCGGCGGACTTGGCGCCATCCTCGGCATCATTGGCATCGTGCTGTGCGGCAGCGTGACCGTGGACTTCTGGCACACTGGCGTGGTGGCACGATTCCCCACGCTTATCGGCGCGGTCATGCTCGTCATTGCCGGACTGCTATTGTTCATCACCGGCATCATCCTCGATGTCATGGCCAAGAACGACCGCAAAGCATTCATTATTGACGCCAATCAATTCGCCATGATGCGGCGCCAGAAATAGCACAGATTCCAAATATGGCTGAGAGCAAAAAGATACTTGTCCTCAGCCATATTTTATTGGTTAATCCGTCTGCTACTTCACCCACTTTTGGGCATTCGTACCATTTGCGGCATATAGCTGCACATTGGCACCATTCGAGGTAGAAGCACCCGAAACATCAAGGACTTTGTTTTCCGCGAGCGCCGACTGGAACGTGTATGAGCCATCGGAGTTTTTGATGGCGATCCACTTCTGGGCGTATGTGCCGTTCGAGGCATATTGCTGCGCGTTGGCACCGTTGGCAGTGCTCGCACCATAAACGTCCAGAGCTTTGTCTGAATTCGCACTGGTTAGTGTCACATAACCGTTGTCATCGTGCGATACTCTCCATCTTTGAGCATTCGTGCCATTCCCAGTCCAAAGTTGCACATTGGCGCAGTCCGAACGGGATGCACCATATACGTCCATCTTCATGTTCGTCTTTAGCTTTGAACCGAAAGAATACGTGCCATCAGGCAAATCCTGCCTATGCTTTGCCGCCTGCTCATTCAAACAGTCGCGCATGGTTTTAGACTTCTCGATGATCCATTGCTGGGCAGCGGTATCATTTGGCGAATACAGCTGCAATGCGACGTTGGACGAATAATTCGCGCCCGGTACATCAATAGCTTTATTCGCGTTCACTGACATCAATGAGATTTTCCCATCGCCATAGTTGCGAACAGTCCATTGTTGAGCAACCGTACCGTTACTGTCATATTGCTGTAGAACCGCACCATTGGACGCAGAAGCGCCATAAACATCCAGTACCTTGCCGGAATTCACATTGACAATGTTGTAGGTTCCATTGCCAATCTGCTGGAAACGGAATTTCTGTGCGTTCGTTCCATTAGCCGCATACAGCTGAATTCTAGCGCTGTTTGCGGTAGAAGCTCCTGGCACATCAAATACAAGATTGGATTTCCCTGCGGATTTGATGTTCACCGCAGCATTTACCGGTACACTAACTTCGCTAGAGGAAACAACGAATCGTTGAGCCTGAGTACCGTTTGGCGCATAAAGACGAATCGCAGTACCGTTAGAGGTGTTGCCACCGCTCAAATCAAGCACCCAATTACCCAAAGCCGACTGCAGATAATATCCCGCACCGGAATCACGAATGAACCACCGCTGTGCATTCGTTCCATTAATTGCATACTGTTGCACCACAGAATTATTACCCGCTGCCGCTCCTCGAACATCCAAGGCTTTATCGGAATTCACATTGGTAATCACATAGCTGCCATCGGACTGCTTAGAGAATTTAAATTGCTGCGCTTTAGAGCCATTACCAGAATATAGCTGAATAGCTATGGAATCAGACGCGTTGGCTCCTGGAATATCCACGCTGGAAGACACCTTGGAATGTAAATTGATGAAATAATTCCCATCAGGAACACTCACCACAGGCATCTTGCGCACATCAATGACGGACGAGTCCTGGGCATAATTCTTGCTGCCAAAAGCATTCATGTCCACGGAACCGCTGATGCCGTTGATACGGCCGGAACTGGTGTATTGCCAGCCACGGTCGTTGGTATCGAAGGCGTTGTATCCCATTTGAGCACCATACTGCGCCACCCAACGGGTCTTTGCGTAGATGTTCGAATTGTTCAACGGGCCTTGCAGGTAGCTCGTATACGAATACACACCGAGATTCTTGTATCCGGCGGACTGCAGTGCGCCATACCAGGCGTCGGCCATACCGCTATAAACATTCGGATTGGTCGGCGGGGTATGACCAGCCCACGTCCACTTTTCAAGGTCGTAATACACAGGGTATTTCAGATCGTTCGGGCTCACGCCCATCTGGCGGAGTTTGGCAGCCACATCATTGCCTTCCGCACGTGCGCAGTTCGCATCGTATGCATACGAATACCAGTAGATGCCAAAAGGAATACCAAGACGTTTGCATTCGTTGATGTTACGTTGCGCTTTGGTATCGGCGTCATTGCCCCAGCCATAGCCCAAACGAATGATTGCGCCTTCCACGCCGTCGGCTTTCGCCTTGGCCCAATCGACGTCACCCTGCCATGAGGAAACATCAATCACGCCCTTGGCTTGTTGAACGAACAGGTTGTTCCTATAATCGAAAAACGCCTTTGTTCCGTTGTAGGTTCCCCAGTGTGCTCCGTATTCGTTGCTCTCGAATTTAGTGAGCCGGACAGTCGAGCCACCCTTCAAGGACGACTGCTCCGCAGACTGTTTCACAGGTTGTTCCACGGCATCTTTCACGTCCGATGCACTCACCGGAATGAATGATTCGCCATCCGTTTTGGCCAGTGGATCAGGTTGCTGCGATTGCGTGCCGACCAGCTGAGCGTCCGTCACGGTTTCGCCGGTCTCAATGTTCTGTACATCACCTTCCGGCGTAACCGCAAGGTTCTCCGAAACCACAGTGGAATCGTCCGAAATGTTTTCGCTTACCGTTTCCGGCAGCGTCGCGTTCGGATTGTCCGGCATGCTGTTTGACGAATCCTGCACATCATCCACAATCGCGGCAAAAGAACTTGGCGCATCCTCAATCGCAATATCCTGCATGGCGTAAGCCGGTACCACGGCAACGGAAACCGTCATTGCAGCCACGGAAGCGGTGACCGCAATCTTCATTAAGCTTTTCGGCGATATCATCGTCAGCCTCTCTCACAAAACGCATTTCACGCGTTGACGCAATTGCACACGCAAAACTTAAGTGTATTCTGAGATGTCCCCACTCAAAATAAAGCAGATGGATTCCAGACCAAACTTCACATTTACCGAATATGCCACAACATGAAGTGCTGGCATTCGGAAGTGGAACGGGTAACATACCTTATGTATTGTCATTTGGGAACAGAGGACCTTGTCGGACCACCTCCAATAGACAACATCAAAACGGTATCACGGACTCCTGGAGGGAAGCATGGCACGGCACGAAAGGCAGCCAAATAAAGCTGACAGTCAAGCAAGTAACGTCCGCAAGCCCCGGACTTTCAGCAGTACCGCGACCGTCGGGACCAGCAAATCCAACAATTCCGTCAATGCCACCAATCGTGACGAAAAGCTTAGAACAAAAGCACCTGGGACTTCCTACCGAACAGCTCCCGAAGATCCGTTCCAAATCGCCATATCGCAAGGCGTGCAAGATGGCGACACTTGGGTACATAACCATGTCAAGAACTTGATTCGCCGTTCCATCATCGTAGCCGTTATCGTCGTTGCGGTATGCATTGTGGTCTTCGGCGTCATGGGCGTGAGAACATCGCAGAAAATGCGCGAACTGAATGCCATTAACGACTGCAGAGACGCGGTTGCTGCCATGAACGCTTCATATTCCAAGGATTTCCAGCTCAAGGGAAAGATTGTCGACGCATTTTCCAGCATGGATTCCTCATATGATCTGGAAAAGCTCAGCACCTTGTATCAGGAAGAAGTCAAATCGCCGAAGGCGCTTGACTGCAAAGCCGACCCGTCCGGGACCACCAGCAAAGCCAACACCGAACGAGCCGCATATGACAAACAGGCCAGAACCTTCGAGCGGGCGTTGACAAAGAACGAGGCAAATCAGAATTGAATACGAAACGATTGGCAAGAACGGCACTTGCCGTTATCGTAACCGTAGGAATAGTCGTTGCCATCATCGTCGGGTGCGGCCCCAAATGGGGCAACGGAACGGCAACCGGTAAAACCGGATCGCAATCCACCGCCACCGCCCATACTGCGGCCACTGTTGATGTGCAGCTGCCCTCATACTACATGGACAATATGGTGTTCCAGCGCGATCAGCCAATCGTAGTCAAAGGCAACGTCAGCTCCACGGAAAGCAACCCCATCGACGTTTCGAAACTGTCAGCGACACTTACGCAAGGCAAAACCTCCGAGAGCGTCAAGGCAAAGGTAGCGAAGAACGGCAGTTTCACCTGCACGCTGAGCGCGCAAAAGGCAAGTCTCAATCCGTATTCGCTGCAAGTGCAGTACGCCGGCAAAACCGTGCTGAAACTGGCCAAAGTGTATGTGGGAGACGTCTTCGTAGCCGCTGGCCAGTCGAATATGGAACTCAACTATGTGCAGTATTACGAAAACGCTACTTACAATTTTGGCAATGGACTAATCACGACAGGCGATTTGCCGAAACCGCTCGTAGATGACAGCGTGAAATTTGTCATCGCAAATCATGATGTTGAAGACACTGATTTTCCACTGTCCGCTGTTAATCAGAGCGCCGATGCATGGCTGACTGCAGATTCCACGAATTCACTGCACCTCAGCTATCTGGCTCAGCAATTCGCCATGCAGTTGCGCGCCAAGCACCCCAATGTGCCGATTGGCATCATCCAGACCGCGTGGGGTGGCACGCCTATTCGCCGGCATGTACAAGGCGGCGATATTTATGCGAACCATATCGCGCCGTTGAAGGGATTCCATGTGGCGGGCGTGCTGTGGTATCAAGGTTGCGATGACGCCAATAATTACGGAACTGCTTTGCAATACGAATCGCAAATGACCACGCTCATCAACCAGTACCGTAACGTGTTCGGACGCAAGGACCTGCCGTTCCTGTACGTACAGCTCGCGCGCTGGCCAAACTACCAGTACACGCAAAACGTGCGAGAAGCGCAACGGACTACGCTCGGCAACACCAACCTGCACGATTCGTCGAATGTGGCGATGACGGTTTCCCTTGACACAGACAAGGGCACATCCGCGCTAATCCATCCGCTCGGCAAAGATATTCTCGGGGCGCGCATGGCCGCGCAATATCTCGCCATGGAAGACGGCACCACCGTACCCAACGGACCGCTTATCGAACATGCCCGGCACACTGCGAACGGCGCAATCGCCTTGTCTTTCCGGAACGGCACCGCAAGCAGGCTGAAAGCCATGCAGCCGAACTATACGAAGAGCGCGAGCGCAATCGCACCAAACTATAAGAGCGTTCCGAAAGCGACCCCGTTAAGCGGTATCAGCAATATCGCCGCTCCCACCACTACGGCATTGCAGGGGTTTGAGGTCGCCAATTATTCCGGTCAATGGCAGGCGGTCAATGCCACTATCAGGGGCAATCAGGTGTTGCTCACCGCAGCCGATGGTTCAATACTGAACGATCTCAACGCCATGAGCCAGGTACGTTACCTGTTCAGTGGCAATCCGAAGTGCGCGAGCATGCTGTACAACGACTTTAATCTGCCGGCTAGCCCATTCATTACTATTGTTGAGTGATCTTTGTTGGGGGCCGCCGCTAGATAAACCAATACGGGCGGGATAAGTACGGGCGGTCTGAGCCGTTGCTTGGCCTGCTTGGTCATGTTTTGAGCAGGCTGTTCCGGCTTCTGGTTTGGATTCTGGTTTCCCGCTTAAACTATGAAGACTGCTGCAGCATCGCAGAAACTAGACAAATGTCATTTTTCCACCGGTTTATTTAGGCACATTCCCCTCCTACTATGGCATACGGAACGAACGCGAGCGCACAATCACAGATCGAATGCAAACGTGCGCAGGAGAGGAACCACCATGAGGAATCGTATTGCAGCAGCTGCAGCGGCGGGAATATTAACCATCGGCATGGCCGCCTTGCCTTCCGCGGCTTCGGCCAGTGAAGTCGCACCGTCTACGGACGGATTGGCCGGCAGCACCACCATCAGCGGGCAGATCGACCAGGATATGGCCGTGTGCACCGACAAAGCGTGCGATGCCGTACAGCATGTGCGCAAAACCAACCAGCAGATCAAGTCGGATATGGAAACCGCCAAGCAGCACGCCGAGCAGCTGCATCAGAACGCGCACGAGGACGCCGACGCGCTTCGCCAGTACAATGAGCAGGCCTGGAAGAACTACCAGGAGGACCGCGAGGATATAAAGAATGCGATTGACGGCGCGGTCAAGCGCGGTCAGGAGCGTCACGACGCTCTGCATCAGGATATACAGGATACGCAGGCCCACCTCAACCAGATGCATGCCGATATGAAGGAGACCCACGACGAACTCAAGACGAGGCATGACGCGTTTGCGGCGAGCAGCCACCAGTGGCATCAGTCGTTCATCGCGGCGCTGAAGGACGCGAACTCCAAGACGGGTCAGCAGGGCGGCTCATCCGTTGCTACCGGCACGCATGGCATCACGGCTGGAACGAATGCCGGTACGACCGTTACTGGAGTCAACGGCACCACTGGCACTGTGCGCACGGCTGCCGACACTGGCGCGAATGGTGCTGCAACTGGATCCGTCACAGCTTCCGGCGATCAAACCGCCGCGTCCACCGGCGCGCTGACCAAGTCGGAATATGGACAGCTTGCACAAACCGGCATCGGCATTTCCCTTGCCTGCGCAGCCATTCTGCTGCTTGCCGGCCTTGCCTACGCCATGAAGACGTTCGTGCAGTATAAGCGCGAAACCAGCGAAGACTGAGCCGGCTCGCTGCCGGACAGCGTTTGCTTCATCGACTCATGAAAAACGGTCTCGAATATATCGGGACCGTTTTTTCATGCGCGTTTTTCGTATGTGCTTTTCATCTGCTATACGCATTGTTGCGATTCAATTGGAATGACGTAGTACAGCGACGTACAATGCAGCGCGAAGCGCGCGTACCGTGCGTGAACCGCGTGTATGTCCAGTATTCCCACTGATTTGTTACGTTGGCCGTTCTGATCAGCCCACTGGTCAATTCGCATAATGGGGAGCACTGCTGGCGATTCGCGGCGACGGCGTATCGCCATTCCCCGCCGTCCGTCCGGCACTACCCGCGCTCCCCACATCGCCGGCCTTTTCAGCATTGCCGATGTTGGTTCTACGCAACGACCCCGCGGCCAACGAGCGGATGGATCGCCTGCGCTGCGCCTGTTCCGTCTGCGAAGCGGACTGAATTGCGGGAAAAGCGCCCGTTACGGGACGAATACGACCGGTTGCGGTCGGAATAAAGCTTGGTGGCAAAACCTGCGTTGTGATGGCGCTTATGGATGCCATCTGCGGCTGCTGCGTATTATCAGGACCATCCGCAGCGTCTTTTTCTTTCACGGTTTGCGATTCTTCCGCACGATTCACGTCATCATTCGCATCCTCGCCCGTTTGCAAGGCAGACCCAGCTTCGCTCTGCTTTTCTTGTTTTTCCTGCTTTTCCTGCGGAGCGGCCTGCGCATCACTCTGCAATGCAATTGGCGATGAATTCGAACGGCGTCGGGCAAGCGCCGCCAGAGAGTCACGAGTATCAGCATCGCGTTGGTCAGTCTGCTGGCTGCCGGCAGCCGTCTTGTCAACCATCGTCGTGCTTCTTTCTCTCAACGTCACGATTTCGAGCGTAACGTAGCGCAGCGCAAAAGTGCGTGTAAAACGACGATGTACGCAACTCCCCCACCGAATCGCAATCAAATATCGACATATGAGGGCAAACAATCCCATTATTGAGACCACAGACTGGCGCCAATAAGCCGCAGCATGGCAATCAGGGACTTTCCTGGATGCCGGCCCGTACACGCGAGACTTGCGATACGGGACGATTCAAAAACCGAGGCCAACGAAAGAAGCATTCGGAGGGAATCTGGAAGGAACCGGAAAACGGAGTGGAAAAGAAGGAACCCCAGAAACCGAATGATTCCAACGGTTTCCGGGGTTCCAACCCGGGCGGAGAATACGAGATTCGAACTCGTGAGGCTGTTACACCAACACGCTTTCCAAGCGTGCGCCATAGACCACTAGGCGAATTCTCCAATTATGCAACGCTTTCCGATGTCTATCCGTTAAGCGCAACTTGACTAGAATACAACAGGAGCAGCAAAAAGCCAAATCGGCGTGTCGCACTGCTGGTTTGCAGAGTTGGGCATACGTGTCAAGGTTGTGCAACAGGTATGAGCGATCGGCTGCCTTTACTACGGATACTTCTTATTTCGCACACTGTAGATGCTATATTGCCGCCGATGGAATCCAATAGGCAACGGGATTCGGTAAGCATGGGAAAAGATACGAAAAAAGGGTTCCTGGAGCGACGCCCGCCGGGAAGCCCGAAAAGAGAGCATAAAAAAGGGGCCTCCCGGGAGCCAAAGGCTCGACCGGGAGGCCCGATACGTTTGAAGCGGCGGCGTGCTACTCTCCCACACCCTCTCGAGTGCAGTACCATCGCCGC
>OIYU01002562.1_pt1 | contig 9884 bp, 8 predicted proteins | sample 1588321 | NCBI WGS metagenome assembly OIYU01 (sample SAMN03283258) | human gut metagenome | biome: human-associated habitat; material: feces | host: Homo sapiens | place: USA | collected 2013 | reverse complement strand
CCCGGAGTTTTTTTATGGGAAGGGAAACCGCAGGCTTGTCCGAACTATCGGAGACGCTAGGGAAAGCTGCTTCAGTTCAAGAAATACCAACTGTGGTTTTTACTATGACGAACGACAGGCGTTTGATTCGGTTTTCTGCTGTTCTTGCTTTTTACCGCGCCGCCCTTTTCCCGCTGTTTAAAATCAATCGGCTGTGGTCCATAAAATATAATAAAAAGGTACTGTTGAAAAAATCCTGAAATCCTGTTATTGAAGTTCTTTGCGAATTTCCAGGAGTTGTGTTAGAATATTCCTGCGTCTCTGAGAATTTGCCTGCCGGGCGCGAGAAGGTATATGGGGTGATCAAGTTGGAAAAAGACAATACGGAACAGCCGAAAATGAAATCTCTGGACAAGGCTCTGAAGCTTTTAGAGTGCTTTGGCTCCGTCACCCCTGAGCTGGGGATCACGGAGCTCGCTAGAATCCTGGAGCTGCATAAAAGCAATGTGTTTAATATTGTGGCAACCTTTGAACAGCATGGATATCTGGAAAAGAACAAGGCTACCGGGAAATACCGCCTGGGGTTGAAGCTGCTGGAGTTTTCCTATTTGATTAATGAAAATTTAGGGTATCAGCGCGTGTTGTATGACATTATGAAGGAGGTTTCCAATGAATTGGGGGCCATTACATATTTTGCCGTTTTGCGAGGGCAAAAGGTCTTTTACCTTTGCAGCGCCTACCCGCATAAAAAGGACAATCATTTTCCCTATCGGACCATTATTGGCGAAACCGCGCCGCTGTATTGTACGTCGCTGGGAAAGGTGATGATGGCGTTTATGCCTTCGGAAGAACTGGAGGCTTATCTTACGCAATCAGTTTCCTTTCACACCTTTACACGATATACCATAACCGAGCCGGACCGGCTGAGACAGGAAGCCGCCTTGATTCGAGAAAAAGGCTTTAGCGTGGATAACGAGGAACATGAGTATGGCGTGAAATGTGTGGGCGTGCCTGTGCTGTTGCCGGAAAGCAGCCAGGTCGCTGCTTTCAGCGCCTCAGGTCCGGCTTCTGCTTTTGACGGCTCAGATTTGGAGCAGAAAGCCAAGGCTTTAAAGGAAGCCTCTTTTTTAATGCGGGAAAGGCTCCGAACCCTTGCATGAGGGTTCCCTGCGGATTCCCGTTTGAAGGGTTGAATCTTGTGCTGGAAGAACAGCATAGAACGGATCTCATGCCGTTTCGGCTAATAAAATGATACAGCAAAGCTTTCTCTGCGGGTTTGCCTGACCGTCTGTTTCGTTTATTTCTTCCTTTGTGGAAAAATTTTTGCTTTATGCTTTTTAGGGGGCGGCCAGTAGGAATTTGTAAATGCCTTTTTATCAATTTATAAAGCAAAGAAAAGCCTCTCTTGCTTTTGAATACAAGAGAGGCTTTTTAATCTGTGCGGTATGCCGTATGAAAAAGCGGATTATATTAAAATGCCGCTGAAAAATTTTTTTAAGCGGCATTGGCGTCTTCGGGCTTATTAGCTGTTACAGCATCCGCGTTTTCCACACAGCCCTCCTGGTAATCTTTTCTGCTGAAAACCACAGCAACGGTTTTTAATAATATCTTGAGATCCAGAAAGAAGGAAATATGCATGAGATATTCCGTATCTAAATTTACCTTGCTTTCCTCATCGACCAGATCTCTGCCGTTTACTTGGGCATATCCGGTTACGCCGGGGCGAAGACTGTATACGCCTCTTTTTAAACGCTGTGAATGGATCTTTTCTTCCGCTAGGATTAAAGGGCGAGGCCCAACAAGGCTCATTTCTCCTTTTAAGACATTGAGCAATTGAGGAAGCTCATCCAAACTGGTGACACGAAGAATTTTTCCGACTTTTGTAATGTAGTGGCCGGGGTTTTTAAACTGATTCGTGGCAACGTTATTAGGCGTATGTTTATACATGGTACGGAATTTATAAACGCGAAACGGCTCGCCGCCTCTGCCTACCCGTTCCTGGCGGAAAATGACAGAGCCAGAGGATTCCAGCTTAATTGCCAGCGCACACATGATAAAGATAGGGCTGAGCACCGCTAGCAATAAAAAGGATAGTACAATATCCAATGACCGTTTTACCACGAAATAGGCTTTTTGATTTTCAGAAAACATGTGAAGCTGATCTGAATTTTTTACGTTTCCTTGCTTTTGATACGGAGATGATTGAATAGAACCGCGCTGAAGCGCCTCTTTCAATGCCATCCGATCTCCTCCTTGATTTCTTTAAATTTATGAAGTCGAGGTTTTGGGCAAAACCTATGCAAAATCAACCGACCACGGCGGGAATTGCGCTGCTTTTCCAAAAGACAAACCGGCTTGCGTTCGACAAATTTCGGATCCTTTGTATATTCTACTCGGGCAAGCATATGTTGTCAACCGCTTTCCCATAGGAAATCGCAGGATAAAAAGAATCTGATTCCAGCCTTGTAAAACAAAGGAAATTTGAGTTCTAACAATTCCTAAAAGGCCAATAAAAAATATCCACCGGAAGAACGCCAAATCAAAACATAAGGATCTTCTTTCTATAAAGAGTTCCCGCAAAGTTCTGGAAAAATCGCAATAAAAAGTGGATATTTTTTATTTTAATAATCTATAGAATCCAAGACACTGGTAAAACAGCAAATATTATTGTGAAAAAGAAAAATAAACGCCTTTTTTTAAGCAAATTTTACTGTCTGTTTAATTATACAATTATAGCTTAATCCTTAATTTATGTCAATAGAAGTCGAATTTCATTATCTTCTGTCAGCGATCTGGAACAAAAATGCGGTTACAATTTAGTATAACGGATTTTTCATCAAATAGTAAAGTTTTGAAAATTAAATATTTCTCATAGTGGATGGCGTCTAATGGGGAATTTGTTGCTTCTGCCTTTTAACCATAGGCATGTGACTTTAAATCCATAGATTGGGCGATATAAAGTAAAATCTAAAACGATGGCATACATAAAAACCGTAACGTTTAGAATTTTTTATGTTTAAATTTTTGCGTATTTTTAAAATAAACAAACAGAAAATATTAAAAATAATATATTTTATTATTGACTTTTTTGATATTGTATGATATTTTTATCTTAACGTTAAGATATGAGCGGTAAGCTTTAGCGCAGGTTAAGCAGCTTCTTTTCGATGGGTGCTGCTGTGGGCTGGATTTCCCATTGGAAAATTATAGAGAAGAAACCTAAGGCTGTTTTTTGGGGCTCTCGCTGTGCACGGAAGATTTCGTAATAGCCGCATTTTACGATTGACCACAAAGGGGGATAAGTTGAATATGGTATCCATTAAAGACGTGGCGAAGGAAGCTGGTGTTTCGGCCACTACGGTATCAGCGGTGGTAAATGGGCTTGATTGCGTAAAACCATCCACAAGAGAAAGAGTATTAGAGGCGATCGATCGCTTAGGCTATATTCCCAATGTATCCGCTCGGGAGCTTGTAACGAGAAAAAAACAGAATATCGGGCTGATTACCATGACCTATGACCGATATGAGTCCAGACGGCACAGCAAGGATGGCAGCGAGGATATTTTTTATACCGAATACATATTAAAAATAGCGGAATGCCTGGAAAATATGGGGTATGGGCTGCTGCTGGAAAATTTCTACTATGAATCAGGAAGCAAAAGGCTTCCGAAGCTTATTGTACAAAAACGGGTAGACGGAGTGATCGTGGTTGGTTCCCTTTACACCAAGGAGTTTATCAAGCTTTTGAGAAAATACATTCCGGCAGTAGTAGCGCTGGGCTGCCCAAGCGAATTTTCAGATTATGTGCGCAATGATTATACGGAGTCCGTAACATTGCCGATCCGTTATCTGATCGCGAATGGCCACCGACGGATTGCCTATGCCAGCGGAGACCCGCTGACCAGCGCTTATCACTATAAGCTGTTGGGATATCAGATGGCTCTGGAAGAGGCCGGAATTCCTTACCGGGAGGATTATGTTTTCGAAAGCAAGTATCTGGCCACAGAAGGCTACTGCGTAGCCCGGAAAATCATGGAACTCCCAGAAGAAACACGCCCTACGGCGGTAATGTTTGCCTCGGACATTATTGCGGCAGGCGCCTATCAATATTTTTACGAGAACCGGATCCGAATCCCTGATGAAATCTCAGTGGTAGGCTATGAAAATCTGCCAATTTCCTGCCTTTTGTGCCCGCCCTTGACTTCGGTTGACTGGCACAAGGACCGTATGTCGGAAGAAGCGTGCAATATCATGCTGAAGCGTTTGGAGAAAAGCGGCGGCGAACAGCTTGGCATTGTGATTCCTTGCAATATTGTAGAGCGTTCTTCGGTGAGAAAAATAGAGTAAGGCTTTTTTAGCCTAAAATCGTAACGTTAAGATTTCTGTTTGACAAGACTGCAGCTTGGCAAATGGGAACGAAATAAATTTTTAATTCAGAATCGGAGGTAATGAAAAATGGCAAAGAAGTGTATCGCTTTTCTTTTGGCTTTGGCAATGCTCCTCTCCTTTGCAGCCTGCGCGTCCGGAGAAGAAGAGGCTCCGCAGGGCAGCGGTTCTCCGGGGGAAAGCTCTGAAGCGGAAAACAACGGGGAATCGAAAGAAAGCCTGAGCGGTAGTGTGACAATGTGGACTTTCTTAGATGTGAATGCCGACAACGGGCGCTCAAAGGTTTTGAAGAAGCTGATCGAGCAATTTGAAAAAGAAAACTCCGGTGCGGCCATTACGGTGGAGACCCAGGAATGGACCACAATGTCGGCCAAAATTATCGCAGGCCATGCCGCAGGCAGCTGCCCGGATATCTTTATGATTAATATGGCTAATTTAGGAGAGGCCATCGCCTCCGGATGTATGGAGCCTTTGGAAAACCTATTTTATGATGACTGGACCGACGAGCAAAAAGCCGACATAGACAACGAACTGTTCCGGGCAGGCTGCGACGGGACCTACCACTATGAAATTCCCTTGTTTTCCGGCACCTTTGGCATTATGTACCGGAAAGATCTGTTTGAAGAATTTGGCATCAAGGCAGAGGACATTAAAACCTGGGAGGATTTGGTAAAGGCCGCCCAAACGCTGACCTACGTTAATGACGCTGGCCTTCAGGTATGGGGCTACGGCGTTGGTTACGCCACGGATGTCACAGACCCTCACGGCGTGCTGCCCACCGTACTCTTCAGCCAGGAGGGCGGAATCTTTAACGAGGACGGCACTCCGAACGACTGGTCGGGGGAGCAGGGGCAGGCAGGTTTGCAGTTTCAGATCGATCTCATTGACAAATACAAGGTTACGCCGGAAGCCTGCGTGGCAAAGACCTCTGAGGAAATTTACAATGATTTTGAGGCGGGACAGTACGCAATGATTTCCGGCGGTTCTGTACGGGTTCCCACAGTAAAAGGGCTAACTGCTTTTGATCCTGACGATGTGGGTTTTATGGCTTATCCCGCGTGGAACGAGGGCGAGGAGCACTCGATTGCCAATGCGTATTCGTGGAATACGGCGGTTTGGTCTGGTTCCCAGGTGAAAGAAACGGCGGGGGTCTTCCTGGAATATCTGGTGTCTCCGGAGGCGGATAAACTGTGGTGCACTGAAGCCCAGCAGATTCCCGTTTTAAATTCCACTCTGGAAAGCTGCGCGGAATTTATTGACACGCCTGATAATGAGTTTATGATTACCACCAGCGACATTTATGCCAACTCCGCGCTGGTGTTTTCCGGCTCCTATCCGATCACAGGCTTCGCACTTGACCTGCAAAACGCTATGATTTACGCGTACTCTGACGGTTATACGGTGCCGGAGGCTTTGGAGCAGGCCGCAAAGGATTTCACGGACCGGAATGTGTCTCGATAAGGGAAAATAATGCGAAACAGGTCCCGCGCTGTAGGAACGGCGCGGAGGATGAAAAAGCTTCCGCGTCCCGTTCCTTTCGGATGAAGGAGTTGAATGAAATGGAAACTAGGGATATGCCGCCGCTGCGCCGCGCGCAGTGGAAGAAAAAATTTTTCCCCTATCTTCTCATGTCCCCCACCTTGCTGCTGGTGCTGATTTTTTTAATTATCCCTTTGGCCTTTGCGTTTTACTGCAGTCTATACCGATGCGATTATATGCAATTCTCCAAATTCATGGGGCTGCAAAACTATGCCGACGTCTTAATGGACCCGGATATCCTGGCGTCTATCGGAAGATCCTTTTTTGTCTCTATGCTGAGTCTGGTTTTAGCACTGGTATTAGGTGTGCTTTTAGCGCTTTGGATTCATATGCTGACAAAGGGAGCGGCTTATATCTTACAGCTGCTTGTGCTGATCCCCTGGGTTACCTCTATGATTGTAGCAGCCATGCTGTGGAAATGGATATTTCAGGATGACACCGGCCTGCTGAATTATCTTCTTTCCTTGTTTGGAGTTGGGAATGTAGGCTTCCTAACGGATAAGACAATCGCCATCTATACGCTGGTCTTTGTCATGACCTGGAGAGTGATCGGATATGTCATGATTCAAGTGCTGGCTGGGCTGAAGGCTATTCCGGTGGAATATGAGGAAGCCGCAAAAATCGACGGGGCTAACAAATGGCAGATGTTCTGGCGGGTGCGCTTTCCTCTCTTAAAAACACCTATGGCCCTGTCAGCGATTATTGTGGGCCTTTCCAATTTAAACAACCTAAACGTACCTCTAACCTTGCTGGCGGGAGGGCCGGGAACCTCCACCATGGTGGTGGCTATCGAAATTTACCGCATGAGCTTTACGAGCTATCATTTCGGCGAGTCCAGCGCTTTATCCATTGTGCTTTGCCTGGTGAATTTCCTGCTTACCATTTTCTACATGAAGGCGGTGAAGTATGAAATCTAAATTGACTGGGGGCAGGTTTCTGCTCCGGCTGCTGGCGGCGCTGGCATTTCTCGCGATTTTAATAGTGAATCTGGCGCCCTTTGTATGGGGATTGCTGACGTCTTTAAAGCCCGCCCGGGAATTGATGGTGTATCCTCCTAAGTTTGTCGGCTTTTCTCCAAGTGTAGAGCACTATGCTACCGTTTTCGCCGGTACTTTTTCCACAGCGACGCTCAACAGCATTATTTACAGTGTTGCCTCGATTGTCGTAGGCATCCTTTGTGCGATTCTAGCTGCCTATGCCTTGACCCGGTATGTATTTAAAGGTAAAAAAATGCTGTTTTACGTAATCCTCAGCGGAATTCCCTTATCTATGGGAAGCGCGGCTATGGTGGTGCCAAACTATATGCTCTTTTCCATATTGGGAATGAATAATCAGTGGTATACCCTTCCTTTAATTTATATCGCCTATAACATCCCAATGTCTGTGTGGATTATGGTAGGCGGAATGCAAGGAGTATCCTACGCCATTGAAGAGGCTGCTCAGATCGATGGGGCCTCTAAATGGTACATTATTTTCTGTCTGGTACCGAGAATCTGTATGCCTACGATTGCCTGTGCGGCCTTGCTGATCTTTATTGGCGCATGGAATGAATATACTGTTTCCTCGGTTTTAGTCAATTCTCAAAGCCTATATCCAATCCAGGTTTCTATTTATAATTACATCGGTTATTTTGGCCGTGAATGGGGGCCTCTGACCGCTGCAGCTACCATTGCGGTGATTCCTATTTTAATTGTATTCACTATTCTAGGCAGAATGTTGATTTCCGGACTGACCGCTGGCGCGGTAAAGGAATAAAAACAGGAAATAAAGGTGATAAAATGTATCGTGATAAGTATGATCTAATCGTTGTAGGAAGCGGTCCCGGTGGATTTGCCGCTGCGATTGCCGCGGCGCGGAAGGGCGTGTCTACGCTTTTAGTGGAACGGAACGGGCAAGTAGGTGGACTTTTGACTTCCGGCCTGCCGCTGCTGGCCTTTTTAGACCGAGCGGGAAATCAGGTGGTTGGCGGCATCGGTCAAGAAATTTGTGACCGGTTAAAAGAGGTAGACGGCGTTAACAAGCATTTGCCATCCCCTTTGCTGAACTCAATCACCAGCGTTAACGCGGCGTGGATGAGCGTTGTACTGTTTGAAATGTGCGAAGAGGAAAAAGCGCTGGATGTACTTCTTTACGCGGAGCTGGATAGGGTAATCGTGGAAAATGGAACTGTAAAGGGGATTACGGTACTCTGTAAAGGACATAGGATGTCTTTTGGAGCGGACGTGGTTATTGATGGTACCGGCGACGGTCATGTGATCTATCAAGCCGGAGCGAAATATGAAAAAGGAGGCTCGAAACACAAGGGTGGTATGCAGTCTCCTGCCCTTTGCTTTGAGCTGAGTAATGTGGATTATGATAAATCCATCGCATATTTAGAACAAAACCCAGAGGAATACGGGGTTCCGGATACCTTTGAGGGGATGCGTCAAAACATATCGTTTTTAAAAGACAATGTTTGCTTTAACGTTATGGGCTTTTATTCTTTAGTAAAGAAAGCCAAAGCAAACGGGGATTTTAATATTCCGAGAAATATGATCGACTACTGTAAGCAGCTCACAGGAAACGCCTTTATAAACGTTACCCGGGCGGTCAATTCCGATTCCACCGATCCGGAAAGCATGGTTCAGGCGGAATTTTTGTGCCATCGTCAAGTAAAAGAGGCCTATCAGATGATCAGGAAATATCTGCCGGGTTTTGAAAACTGCCAACTCGTCTCCATCATGCCCTATACCGGTGTAAGGGAGAGCAGGCGATTGGTCGGGAAGAAAAAGCTGACCTTACAGGATGTGCTTGCTTTAAATATTCCGGAAGATACTGTTGCCATCGCCGGTTACAACAGGGACACCCACAGCCCTAAAGATGGTCAGATGCATTTGCTGGCGGTAGAGCACGGGGTAGGCATCCCCTACGGGTGTTTGGTATCGGAAAATGTGGAAGGGCTTTTAGCAGCCGGCAGGGATATCTCCACAGATCAGGACGCGTTTGCCATGATTCGAGTGATGCCGACCTGCCTTGCGGTGGGTCAGGCTTCGGGAACGGCGGCAGCCCTGGCTGTTCGAGAAAAGTGCACGCCATCCCAATTAAATGTAGCGGAGCTGAGACAAGAACTGGTTCAGGATGGAGCCATTATCGACTTACCGTAATACGAAAACAGACAAATCCAAGGGAATAAGAATTATCAAGCTTTCATCATGAAAGACTGAGGCTGGGGAGAAAAATACCCAGCCTCAGCTTTTTTAATTTTATGGGAAAGCAGAGATGACTCTTGTTTCAAGCGTATGGAGAGAAGTAACCCAAAAGCTGGGCCTATTGAAGGCCCTAATAGGATTTTGTACCATCGCGGGGGAAGAAAGTAAAAGAAAAGCCGAGCCCAGAACGCGAAGTGCGTCCAGGCTCAGCCTGGCGGAGATGAAGAGATTTGAACTCTTGCGCCGGGGAACTCCCGACCTACCGCATTTCGAGTCTTTTATCCTTTGGACACTTGCTGATTTTTGCAGGCTTTTTCAGGTAGCTTTGTATTCGCTGAAACCCTCATAAAATAAGGCTTTTTCGGGTGTCACTCCATCGAAGCTCCACTTTTCCTAAGTGCGTTCGAATCGAATCAAAAATCGCATTTAGGAGAGAACTGAGAGCTTTTTGGAGAGAACTCAGGAGAGAACAGCCGCAAATCAAAACACATTGGCAATACACACAGGACGAACTTCAAACCGACAAATAAGTTTGAAAGGCGTATTGCTATGAAATATCACAAACCGATTAACTGGAACGAGGTTCCCGATGTTATTACCAAAGAGCAATTCTATCGTATCTGCCACATCAGTAAATCTACGGCTCTGTATCTGCTGAAAAGCGGAACAGTCCCGTGTGAGTATTCGGGGAAGAAAACCCGATGCTACAAAATCAAGAAAGACAATGTAAAAAAGTATTTGGAGAGCAAAGGTAAGTTCCCCGAATACTATGCCACTCCTAAAGGCTGGCAC
>OIYU01002555.1_pt1 | contig 9897 bp, 4 predicted proteins | sample 1588321 | NCBI WGS metagenome assembly OIYU01 (sample SAMN03283258) | human gut metagenome | biome: human-associated habitat; material: feces | host: Homo sapiens | place: USA | collected 2013 | reverse complement strand
ATCGCAAGAGAACGTGTGAATACATCATCTATTGAGAAAGCAGTTGCGAAAGCAATGCAGAAGATCAAAGGAGCGTATTCCCTGATCGTTATGTCACCACGAAAACTGATTGGTGCCAGAGATCCTTATGGATTTAAACCACTTTGTATCGGTAAGAGAGATAATGCATTTGTTTTAGCATCTGAAAGCTGTGCATTAGATACGATCGGAGCAGAATTTATCCGCGATGTCAATCCAGGAGAGATCGTAACGATCACAAAAGACGGAATTCAGTCTGATTGTAGTATGTGCCTTCCACAGGAGAAGACAGCAAGATGTATCTTTGAATACATATATTTTGCAAGACCTGACAGTGAAATTGATGGTATAGGAGTTTACCACTCAAGAATTCAGGCAGGAAAATATCTTGCACAGGATTCACCAGTAGAAGCAGACTTGGTTGTCGGAGTACCAGAATCAGGAAACGCAGCAGCACTCGGTTATTCTTTAGAATCAGGAATTCCATATGGAACAGCATTTGTAAAGAATGGTTATGTTGGAAGAACCTTCATTAAGCCAGGACAAAGCAGCCGTGAATCAAGCGTACAGATTAAGTTAAATGTATTAAAAGAAGCAGTCAAGGGAAAGAGAGTCATCATGATCGATGATTCCATTGTTCGTGGAACAACAAGTGATCGTATCGTATCTATGCTTCGTGAAGCGGGAGCAACAGAAGTGCATGTAAGAATCAGTTCACCACCATTCTTATGGCCATGTTACTTTGGAACAGATATTCCAGAGAGAGAACAGCTGATCGCATACAACCGTTCCATTAACCAAATCTGCGAAGTAATAGGAGCAGATAGTTTAGGATACTTAAGAGAAGAAAGACTTTCAGAGATGGTTCAGGGATTACCGATCTGCAAAGGATGTTTTACAGGAAAGTATCCAATGGAACCACCAACAAGAGATATTCGTGGAAATTTTGAAAGATAAAGATAAGGAGATTTTTATGAACGACCGTTACCAGAGCCCATTATCAGAACGTTATGCAAGCAAAGAGATGCAGTACATCTTTTCTCCAGACAAGAAGTTTAAGACATGGAGAAAGTTATGGATCGCACTTGCTGAGACAGAGAAAGAATTAGGACTTGATATCACACAGGAACAGATCGACGAATTAAAAGCACATGCAGAAGACATCAACTACGATGTAGCAAAAGAACGTGAAAAATTAGTCCGTCATGATGTTATGTCTCATGTATATGCATACGGAGTACAATGTCCAAAGGCAAAAGGAATCATCCATTTAGGAGCAACTTCTTGCTACGTTGGGGATAACACAGATATCATTATCATGACAGAAGCATTAAAACTTGTCAGAGTGAAATTATTAAATGTTATCAACGAATTATCTAAATTCGCAATGAAATACAAAGACCTTCCAACACTTGGATTTACACATTTCCAGCCAGCACAGCCTACAACTGTTGGTAAGAGAGCAACTCTTTGGCTGATGGATCTTGTATATGATTTAGAAGATCTTGACCATGTAATTGCGAATATGAGACTGTTAGGTTCTAAAGGAACAACAGGAACACAGGCAAGTTTCTTAGAATTATTTGAAGGAGATCACGAAACGATCAAGAAGATCGATGGAATGATCGCTAAGAAGATGGGATTTGACAAATGCCAGCCAGTATCAGGACAAACATATTCAAGAAAAGTTGATTCCCGTGTGCTTAATGTATTAAGTCAGATCGCTCAGTCTGCTCATAAATTCTCAAATGATATCCGTCTGCTTCAGCATTTAAAAGAAGTAGAAGAACCATTTGAGAAGAACCAGATCGGATCATCTGCAATGGCATATAAGAGAAATCCAATGAGAAGTGAAAGAATCGCTTCTTTAGCAAACTATGTGATTTCTGATGCAATGAATCCAGCATTAGTTGCATCTACACAGTGGTTTGAAAGAACTTTAGATGACTCTGCCAACAAACGTTTATCCGTACCTGAAGGATTTTTAGCAATCGATGGAATCTTAGATCTTTACTTAAACGTTGTAGATGGATTAGTTGTATATCCAAAAGTTATCGAAAGCCGTTTAAGAAGCGAACTTCCATTCATGGCAACAGAGAATATCATGATGGATGCCGTAAAAGCTGGTGGAGACCGTCAGGAACTTCACGAGAAGATCCGTGTACATTCTATGGCAGCAGGAAAAGTTGTCAAAGAAGAAGGAAAAGCAAACGATCTGTTAGAGAGAATCGCAGCAGACCCAGCATTTGGTATGAACATGGAGCAGTTACAGGCGATCATGAAACCAGAGAACTTCGTAGGACGTGCACCACAGCAGACAGAAGAGTTTGTGAATGAAGTGATCAATCCAATTCTGGAAGAGAATAAAGAAGTACTCGGATTAACAGCTGAGATCAACGTATAAAAAGATAGAATCTTGATAAAAAGATAAAATTTTAACATAAAAAGAGATGGAAAGATCAAAACAATATAGATTTTTCCATCTCTTTTTGCTGTATTTTAAGAAAAAATTACCAAAAAGCAGGAAATGAGCAGGAGTAGATATAGGAAATTAAGAAAAGGAATGGTATAATAGGTTTAAAACAAATATGTGAGAGCATATGTAAGGGGAAAGTATAATGAAGAAATTAAAAACAATCGCTCAAAGAAAAAAATGGAATATGATACTTGGGATCTCAGATATCATAATGATGATCATAGCATCATATCTTGCATTATTAACGCGATTTGAATTCTATCCATCACAGATCGCATCGATTTTTTTGAAAAATGCTGCAAAATACATGCCGTTGAATCTCTTTTGCAGTATTGTGATCTTTATGGCATATCGATTGTATTCAACGCAATGGAAGTATGCAGGAATCTCCGATTTTATTAATGTCGTTAAAGCAGTTGTGATCGCAGCAGCTTTCCAGTTGATCGGAATTTATATGTTACAATGGGAGATACCAAGAAGTTACTATTTCTTGTATTTGGTATATCTGCTGTTGGGAATGTTTTTTATCCGATTACTTGTCCGATTGATTCAGGGAAGTGAACCACTCAAAGTGAATGACATTGGCAAGAAGAAAGTTCCGGTAATGTTGATCGGAGCAGGAGAAGCAGGAAGCATCATTTTAAATGAGATCAAAAAGAGTACATATGTGACTAAAACGATCCGTTGCATCATAGATGATGATCCAGCGAAGAAAGGAACATATTTATCTGGGATACCAGTGGTTGGCAATCGTAATACGATCCTGCGCAATGCAGTTAAATTTGATGTTGAAGAGATCATTCTGGCAATTCCGACAATAGAACCCAAGGATCGCAAGGACATCCTTGAAATCTGCAAGCAGACAGGATGCCGTCTGAGTATTCTTCCGGGCTTATATCAGCTGATCAACAGTGAAGTTACAGTATCTGCTCTAAGAGAAGTAGAGATTGAAGATCTGCTTGGAAGAGAGCCAGTGAAAGCCAATCTTCCATCAATCATGAGCTATGTCAAAGACAGAGTTGTATTTGTCACAGGGGGAGGCGGATCGATCGGAAGTGAGATCTGCAGACAGATCGCAAGATATCAGCCGAAGAAGTTAGTGATCATTGATAATTATGAGAACAACGCCTACGAGATCCAGATGGAATTAAAGAGAACACATCCAGAACTAGATCTGAAAGTATTGATCGTATCTGTCCAGAATCATCTGCGAATACACAATATTTTCGAAGATTATAAGCCTGATATCGTATTTCATGCAGCAGCACATAAGCATGTGCCATTGATGGAAGACAGCCCGCATGATGCGATTAAGAACAATGTATTTGGCACATTTAACATAGCCCAAGAAGCAGGAATGAGCGGCGTAAAGAGAATGGTACTGATCTCCACGGATAAGGCAGTAAGACCGACAAATATCATGGGTGCTTCCAAGCGAATCTGTGAGATGGTCATTCAATACATGAATAGCTTATACGATACAGAATACGTTGCTGTAAGATTTGGAAATGTTCTTGGAAGTAACGGAAGTGTCGTTCCGTTGTTCAAGAAGCAGATTGCAAATGGTGGTCCGGTAACAGTTACACATCCAGAGATCATCCGATACTTTATGACGATCCCAGAAGCCGTCAGTCTGGTGTTAGAAGCAGGAGCTTATGCAGAAGGCGGGGAAATATTTATCCTTGATATGGGAGAACCAGTCAAGATCTTAGATCTTGCGAAGAATATGATCCGTTTATCAGGACTTACACCAGGAGAAGATATAGAAATCCAGTTTACTGGCTTAAGACCAGGGGAGAAGCTGTATGAAGAACTTCTGATCGATGAGGAGAATAAAAAAGAGACAAAGAACAAACGAATTTTCATTGGAAGTCCAAGGATGATGGAGACAGAACAATTTAGTGAACTGATCGCTGAATTAGATCATGCGGCATTTTCTGAAGATCCGAATATTCGTGAAGTTGTAAAAAGATTAGTTCCAGAGTATACATATAAACAGACAAATCAACAGACAAAATGACAGGGGGATGAGACAGCATGAAAGAACGTATATATATGGCATCACCAACGATGCATGGGGAAGAACAGAAGTTTGTGCAGGAAGCATTTGACACCAACTGGATCGCACCACTTGGGCCAAATGTCAATGGCTTTGAACGTGAGATGGAAGCGTATACAGGAATCGCACACTGCAGTGCACTAAGCGCAGGAACCGCAGCACTGCATCTGGCGGTGAAATTATTAGAAGTCGGGGAAGGAGATACCGTGATATGTCCTTCGCTGACTTTTGCTGCAACAGTGAATCCAGTCGCCTACGAAAAAGGCAAGATTGTATTCGTGGATTCTGAACCAGAGACATGGAATATGTCACCACAGGCATTGAAAAGAGCATTGGAAGAACATAAAGAAGCAAAAGCAGTGATCGTTGCACACCTTTATGGAACACCAGCCAAGGTAGACGAAATCAAAGCAATCTGTGAAGAATATAAAGTTCCACTGATCGAAGATGCTGCAGAAAGTCTGGGAGCAACATATAAAGGAGTCCAGACAGGAAGATTCGGAGTCATGGCAGGATTTTCATTTAATGGAAATAAGATCATCACGACATCAGGCGGTGGAATGATCGCATCAGAGAATGAAGAATACATCAAGCATGCAACATTCCTGGCAACACAGGCGAAAGAGCCAGTCCGACATTATGAACACAAGGAAATCGGATATAACTACCGAATGTCTAATATCACAGCGGGAGTTGGAAGAGGCCAGCTTCTGCATCTGGATGAACACATTGCGAAGAAAAAAGCAATCTATGAGACATACAAAGATGCTTTCAAGGATTATAAACAAGTGCATATGAATCCATATGAAACATGCAGTGAACCAAACTTCTGGTTATCATGCATGACGATCGATGAAGACAGTAAGACAAAACCATTAGATATCATAGAAGCTTTGGAAAGAGAGAATATCGAAAGCCGTCCGATCTGGAAACCATTACATCAACAACCAGTATTTAAAGGGTGTGAATTCTATTCTCATTACGAAGATGATAAGAAGCCAGTATCAGAAGATATCTTTGATCGCGGATTATGTCTTCCAAGTGATATTAAGAATACAAAAGAAGATATGGATCGGATCATAGGAATCATAAGATCCGTACTGGACCGATAAGAACAAAATGTAAACGGAGTATATATAAAGATGTATCACAAATATATCAAACGATTTTTTGACATCATATTGTCACTGTGCTGTATCATTGTATCAAGCCCAATCCTGCTTGTCACAGCACTGTTAGTAAGGATCAAATTAGGGAGCCCAGTGATCTTCAAACAAGAAAGACCGGGATATCATAACGAAATATTTACACTCTACAAGTTCAGAAGTATGACAGACGCCGTCGATGAGAATGGTGATCTGTTACCAGACAAAGAACGTCTTCCAAGATTTGGACAGATGTTAAGATCCACAAGTCTTGATGAATTACCTGAATTCTTCAACATCTTATTTGGACATATGAGTTTTGTCGGGCCAAGACCATTATTGAAACAATACATAGATTTCTACAGTGCAAGACAGAAACGACGTGCAGATGTAAGACCAGGACTGACTGGACTTGCACAGGTGAATGGTAGAAATGCCATCAGCTGGGAAGAAAAGTTTGAATTCGACCTTGAATATGTGGATAACATTTCATTTCTTACCGACATCAAGATCATATTAAAGACTGTGACCAAAGTCTTAAAAAGAGCAGGGATCAGTGCACAGGAATCTGTGACAATGTATGCCTTTCAGGGAACAAAGAAAGACCAGTTTTCCAAATACAAGAAAGCAGGACACTTAAAGATCTTATTTTCAAGCGTGGCAGATCAGGTCGAATTTATTGATACCTTCCGCTATGCTGCCGGCAGATTAGGGGTGAAAGTAACATTTGTCGGCTGCGATCATTCACTGGAAGCGCCAGCATTATATCGCTGCCATAAGCACTATCAGGTTCCACAGCTAGGGGAAGAAGGTTATGTCACAGAACTCTTACATATCTGTAAACAGGAAAAGATCGGTCTGCTCATTCCAAGAACAGAAGAAGACGTCTTTATCCTGTCACAAAGAGCCAGCGAATTTGAAGCTGTTGGAACAGAAGTTCTCATTGCAAATGAAGAATTAGCTCTGCTGTGCAGCAACAAACGCTGGACAGCTCGTTTCTTTGAAGGATGTGGTCTTAACGCACCACAGGTTGTAAGCAGTGCCAATGACTATACACAAGGATTCCCAGCAATGTTTGCAGTATTGGATGAGATGGATAATCTGGAGAAAAGCATCATGATCCATGATGAACAAGAATTAAGTTTTCACGCATCAAAATACGAGAATTATATGATACGTCCATTTTTAAATGGGAAGATGTATGAGATCGATGTATTCTGCAATCTAGACGGAAGCCCGGTTTACATCACACCAAGGGCAAAGGAAGAAGTCGAGGGAAAAGAAAGTGCAAGATACAGAGTTGTAAGAGATCACAAGATCGTAGAAGAAGCAAAGAAAGTGATAAAGAAATTAAGGCCATCCGGATGGATGACGATCTTTATGCTTCGTGAAGAACATACAGACAAAGATTATTTTATCCGAATGGAACCATGGTATCATCAGGCAAACACCGTATCGATTAAGGCAGGAGCTGATGCACCATATGCAGCACTCTCCATGATGTTAGGTGAGCCAATGGAATACAAAGAAGATGCAGCCGATGACAATGTCATTTTCACAAGATTTGAAAAAAGCGTATGTTTAAATACAAGAGAAGAACCGATCGTAGAGATTCATGATTTTAAAGATCTGTATCATTTAGACGAAGGAATTGGTTCGGTGATTTTTGATCTGGATGACACATTATACTCAGAGAAAGATTATGTACGAAGCAGTTTCCGAGTGGTAGAACGAATGCTTCCAGAAGTGAACAATATCTTTAATAAGTTATGTGCAGTACTGGAAAAAGGGCAGCCGCCACTGGAAACGGTATTAAAAGATGCAGGAATGTATTCGGATGAATTATTATTAAAATGCAGAGAAGCCATCAGGGACCATAAACCAGAGATTTCATTGTATGAAGGAGTCAAAGAATTATTCTTTGAACTACACACGCAAAAGCGAAGTATCGGGATCTTGATCGATGGAACACCAAAAGTACAGCGAGCCAAGATAGAAGCCCTGGGGTTAGATAAAATGGCAGACGAGATACTGATCACAGACGAACTTGCAGGACATGGAAATGTCATGGAATTCAGGAAACCAAATGATCTTCCATTTCTGATCATGAGAAAACGATTAGAAATACCATGCAGGAACATGGCATTTGTCGGAGATGATATCGAGAAAGATTTTATTGCACCGAAAGCATTAGGAATGGAATGCTATTGGAAGAAGAATGAGGATGGGTTATATGAGTAAAGAACCAAAGATAAAACCAATCGTGATCGTTGGAGCCGGCGGTATGGGAAGAGATACTCAGTGGCTGATCGAACGGATCAACGAAGAAGAACCAACATATGAGATTCTTGGATACATAGACGATGGAATCCAGCAAGGCAGCATCATAGATGGCTATCCGATTCTTGGAGGAATGAAATACCTCGAAGAATACGACAAAGAACAAAAACTTGCCGTCGCCTTCGCTATAGGCAATGCAAAAGTCCGTGAAAAACTAGTTTTAAAATGTTTGCCAAATCCAAACTTATGGTATCCTAATCTGATCGATCCATCCGTGATCACATCACAAAGAGTGCATCTAGGACAAGGAAATATCATTTGTACATCCGTTATTATGACAACGAATATAGAGATTGGTAATTTTAACCTGATCTGCAACCGAAGCATCGTCGGACATGATGACGAGATCGGAGATTATAATACCCTGTATCCGGGAGTTTTACTGTCAGGAGATGTCCATTTAAAGACTGAGACAGAGATCGGCACAGGAAGCCAGATCATACAAGGACTGCATATCACAGACGAAGTGATCATGGGAGCAGGAAGTACAGTGATCGAAGACATCAACGAAGCAGGAACTTATGTTGGAGTACCAGTGAGAAGAGTAAACGATGAAGAATAAGAAGATATTAATTTTAGCAAACCTAGACGTAGGATTATACAAATTCAGAAAAGCACTGATCAAAAAGCTCATAGATCAAGGAAATGAAGTCTATATATCCCTGCCAAAAGGAATGTTAGTACAGAATTTAAAAGAAATGGGATGTCATTTTATCGAAACACCGGTAGATCGAAGAGGGATCAATCCAGCAACAGATTTTAAACTGATGATGAGATACTTTAACATCTTAGGCAAGATAAAGCCAGACCTTGTGATCACCTACACGATCAAACCAAACATCTACGGAGGGATCGCAGCAAGATTCAAAAGAATTCCATATGCAGTCAATATCACAGGATTAGGAACTGCATTTCAGAATGAAAATATGATCAAGAAACTCGTCGTATTTTTATATAAACTATCCTGCAAAAAGGCAAAAACGATCTTCTTTGAAAATGAAGGAAATAAGCAGGTGTTTATAGAAAATAATATTATCAAAGAATCCAGAACATGCACCCTTCCAGGAGCAGGGATCGACCTTGATGAATACAAGATGACACCATACCCAGAAGAATCAAGAAATATCCGATTCTTGTTTATCGGACGTGTGATGAAAGAAAAAGGAGTTGAAGAACTGTTCAAAGCAGCAAAGAACATTAAGAAGATCTACCCAGAAGTATCGTTTGATATCGTAGGACCAATGGAAGATGATTACAAGGAACGAATCCAGTCATTGGTCAGAAATGGTATCATTTATTATTATGGCTATCAGGAAGATGTCAAACCATTCATTAAGAAATGCGATTGCTTTGTATTACCATCGTATCATGAAGGCATGGCAAATACACTGCTAGAATGTGGAGCAATGGGAAGACCACTGATCACCAGCAGGATTCATGGATGTATGGAAGCTGTGAAGGATGGCGAGAATGGATATCTGGTGGATGTGAAGGATGTTAAGGGACTGGAAGAGAAGATGATGGAATTTATTGAACTATCGTATGTCCAGAAGAAACAGATGGGAGAGATGTCACGGGAAGTGATGGAGAAGAGGTTTGATAAGGAGAAGGTTGTTGAGATGACTTTGGAAGGACTTGGAAGATAGGTAAAGGAAGGAAGAACATTGAAGATTTATTGGCTGTTTTTATTATTAGCGACAATTATATGTTTTTGGAATGAATCTAGTGCAAGGATTACATGGAATGGGACAAGATATCAGAGAAAGGCTTACTGGAGTCAGGCAATCATCTTTTTTGCAGTTGTGATATTTTTCTGTGGATTGAGAAGTGGAATTGCGGATATAGGGACATATATACAA
>OIYU01002545.1_pt1 | contig 9921 bp, 8 predicted proteins | sample 1588321 | NCBI WGS metagenome assembly OIYU01 (sample SAMN03283258) | human gut metagenome | biome: human-associated habitat; material: feces | host: Homo sapiens | place: USA | collected 2013 | reverse complement strand
GCCGGGACCACGCGGTGCTGCTGCGCCGGGACGAGGGCTGGTTTATCTGCGACACGGGTTCTAAGTCCGGCGTATACGTCAACGGCAAGAAGATCCAGGACCGGAAACTGGTGAACATTGGCGACCGGGTGACCATGGGCGCCACCACCCTGACCCTGTGGAACACCGACGCCCAGCCCCGGGAGCGCCGCCGCATCTTCACCGGCTTCTCCCGGGAGGCGGCCTCCCCCTTTAAGCTGATGATGGTGGCCACCCTGGCCCTGCTGATTATGGCGGTGCAGGGCGCCCTTTCCGGCGGGGAGCTCCACCCCGAGCAGTTCATCCCCTTTGGGGCAGTGCTGGTGATGGGCTGGGGCCTGTATATCTTTTCCATCGGCGTGATGCACCGGGTCAGCTTTGAGATTGAGACCGTAGCGTACCTGCTTTCGGGCATCGGCATCCAGCTGCTTTCCGCCTATGATATCCAGGGGGTCACCACCCAAATTGCCGCCATGCTGCTGGGCACCCTGCTGTTCTGCTTCATGATCTGGTTTATGAACGATATGGAGCGGGTGGCCAAGTGCCGCCTGTGGATCGGCCTGGGGGCCATCGGCCTATTGGCCCTGACGCTGCTGATCGGCACCAACGCGGGGGGCTCTACCAACTGGATTCGCATTGGGCCCCTCAGCGTGCAGCCCTCTGAGTTTGTGAAAATCGCCTTTATCTTTGTGGGCACCTCCACCTTGGACCGCCTGCAGACCAAAAAAAACATCGGCGAGTTCTTGATTTTCACCGGCGCATGCATCGGCCTGCTGGCCCTGATGCCGGACTTCGGCATGGCGCTGATTCTGTTCGCCACGTTCCTCATCATCGCCTTCATGCGTTCCGGCAGCGTGCGCACCATCGCCCTGGTGCTGGCTGGGGCGGTGCTGGCGGTGCTGGTGGTTCTGACGGTAAAGCCCTATGTGCTGGACCGCTTTATGGGCTGGGGCCACGTGTGGGAGGATGTTAACGGCGTGGGCTACCAGCAGACCCGGGTGCTGACCTACCTGGCCAGCGGCGGCCTGTTCGGCCTGGGGCTGGGAAGCAGCTATATGGGCAGCGTCCCCGCAGCGGACAGCGACCTGGTTTTTGGCCTGCTGTGCGAGGAGCAGGGCCTGCTGCTGGGCCTGGTGGTGCTGCTGGCCTTTGTGCTGTGGGTTTTCTATGCCCGCAGCGACGTGACCAGAAGCCGCTCCACCTTTTTTTCTATCGCGGCCTGCGCCGCCGCGGGGATGCTGATGTTCCAAACGGCGCTGAATGTGTATGGCGCCACAGACGTGCTGCCCCTTACCGGCGTGACCCTGCCCTTTATCAGCTCCGGCGGCTCCAGCCTGATCTCCGTCTGGGGGATGATGGCCTTTTTGAAGGCCAGTGACGAGCGCACCTACGCCGCCCGCCGGGCCAGCCGGAAGAGCCTGCGCCAGGACTATGCCCAACCCCCCAGCCGGGGCCGAGGGGTTCCTGTGCAGGAGCCCGCCCCGCCCCGCCGGGGAAAGACCGCGGCGCCCTCCCGCTCTAGAGGGGGCCGCCATTCCAGAAGGGAGGCCTGACCCATGCGCACAACTGGATTCCGCTCGATGGTGCTTTACCTGCTGCTGGCCGCCTTTTTGGGTGGGCTGGGCTACCTGCTGGTAAACCTGTTTTTGCACGGGGGCCAATGGGCCATGCAGCCCTATAACGGGCATTTGAATTCCGAAAACTCCACGGTCACCCTGGGGGACATTACCGACCGGAACGGCAACCTGCTGGCCACCACCCAGGAGGGGGCCCGGATCTACAGCCCGGATGAGACGGTGCGCCGCTCCCTGCTTCACACGGTGGGGGACCCTTACGGGTATATCTCCACCAGTGTGCAGTCCACCATGCGGGGAAAGCTCTCTGGCTACAACCTCATCACCGGCCTGAACGACACCTTTTTTAACCGCATGGGCAGCGATATCTCCTTAACAGTGGACCAAAACGCCTGTGCCGCCGCCTACAATGCCCTGGGGGGCAAAAACGGGGCGGTGCTGGTGTACAACTACAAGACCGGGGAAATTTTGGCAAAGGTCAGCGCCCCCACCTTCGACCCCAACGCCGTGCCAGAGGACATTGAGACCAACGAGGCCTACAAGGGCGCCTATCTGGACAACACTTTGTCCGGCAGCTTTACCCCGGGCTCCATCTTTAAGATCGTCACCGCCGCGGCGGCCATGGAAAAATACCCCGACACCTGGAGCTCCCTCTCCTACGACTGCCAGGGCTCTGTCACGCTGGGAGAGAGTACCGTGACCTGCCTGCACGGCAATGCCCACGGCACCCAGGACCTGGCTGCGGCTTTGGGAAACTCCTGCAACGTGTACTTCGCCCAGCTGGCCAACGACCTGGGCGCAGAGGCCCTGCAGCAGAAGGCGGAGGAGATGGGCTTTAACACCCAGCTGGATTTTAGCGGCATCTCCGTATCCCAGAGCACCATCGACCTGAGCGGCGCCAACGCCAATGAGCTGGGATGGGCCGGCGTGGGCCAGTACACAGTGCTCAGCAACCCCTACCACATGATGGTGCTCATGGGGGCCATCGCCAACGGAGGCGAGTATGTGGAGCCCTGGCTCACCCAGGGGGGCGGCCTGCTGGACGGCCTGACCGGCGGCAGCCGCCAGCTGGTCACCGCCACGGAGGCCCAGAACTTAAAGACCCTTCTGCGCAACAATGTGGAGTATTATTACGGGGACTACCTGTTCCCCAGCGGCATGAACGTGTGCGCCAAGACCGGCACTGGCGAGGTGGGGGAGGACCAGGGCCCCAACTGCTGGATGGTGGGCTTCTGCGACTCCCAGCAGTACCCCTACGCCTTCGCCGTGCTGGTGGAGGACGGCACCGGCGGCATCGAGAGCGCCGGCAGCGTGGCCAGCGCCGTTTTGACAGCGTTGGCCGGTTAATGGGAAAGAAGCGCCCCAGTGAAAGGGCGCTTTTTTCCATCCAAACAGAAAAAGGGAGCGCCCCGCCTGGAAGCTGTGCCAGGCGGGGCGCTCTGTATAAAGTGGGGAGGGTTGAACTCGAAGAATAGATTACAGGGGCAGAACAGCCAGCAGGGCGCCTCCCAGGGCCCAACTGAATAGGTTGGCTACAAAGGCGTACCCCACAGCCCGGCGTTTCCGGTGTTCTTTTAAAAGGCGGGAGAAGGCAATCGCTTCCGCCACAAGCACCAAGATCTCCATAGGGGTGTAGAGCAGCAGCCCCAGGTAGATGAGGGCGGCGTAGGGTTCTAGGGCAGTGGGCGAGGCGACGCAGTAGATGCACAGGTTCACCCCCAGCTGGGTGACCAGGTTTACAAGCAGGAACACCAGCCAGCTGCGCTTTTGCCGGTAGCCAAAAATTAAAAACACCAGGCCCTCCAGCACCAGGGTCAGGGACACCCGCAGGAAGATCAGCAAGGGCTGCCGCCACCAGGGCTGGCCGTACAGCAGCCGTTTGCCCGCCACATCCAGGGTGACAAGATTGTTGTAGCGGGAGAAGCCCTCTGGGTCGATGGGAAGGGAAAAGCTCTCTTCCCCCATTTCCACCAGCAGGGTGGCGGGAAGGGCGTTCTCGGTGCCCCAGGCGGCTTGATAACTGCCGAAAAATCTGTAATACTTTTCCCACAGCACAGAGCTTTCTCGCAAGGACCAAGTCATGGGGTCAGCGCCTTCCTCTGTCAGTGTGAGGGTCAAGCGCAGCTCCTCCGGCGGGTCCAGCACCAGCACCGTTAGGCCGGGGGGCTCCGCCGAATTGGCCGAAGCGGGGATGGGCAGGGCCAGGCAGAAGGCCAGGGCCAGAAGAAGCGAAAGAGCTTTCTTTTTCATAAAAAACCCCTCCTTTTCAGGGACGAAAAAGGTTTGCGTTTTTCCCAAAAATAGTATACCATAAAGGGGAGGATTTGTCTCGGAACAGTGTTGTAACCCCTGTGACAACGCTGCAACCAAATCGTACCAAAAATGAGGAGGAGACCTCTATGAAGCTGGAAAAGCTTTCTCCTGCGTTCAAGGACTACCTGTGGGGCGGCACCAAGCTGCGGGATGTGTACGGCAAAAACTGCGATTTTGACAAGGTGGCGGAGAGCTGGGAGCTCTCCACCCACCCCGCCGGGGAGAGCACCCTGGCGGGCGGGGATCATCCGGGCCTAATTCTGAGCCAGTATTTTCAACAGTTCCCGGAAGTCCTGGGGAAAAACGCCCGGGCATTCAGGGACTTCCCGGTGCTCATCAAGCTCATCGACGCCAAGGACCCTCTTTCCATCCAGGTGCACCCCAGCGACGAGTACGCCCTGCGGGTGGAGGGGGAGTACGGCAAGACGGAGATGTGGGTCATCGTGGACTGTGAGCCCGGGGCGTTTCTCTACTTTGGCGTGAACCGCCCGGTGAGCAAGGAGGAGTTCCAGCAGCGCATTGAGAACAACACGGTGCTGGAGGTGCTCAACAAGGTGGAGGTGCGCCCGGGGGATGTGTTCTTCATCCAGTCCGGCACCATCCACGCCATCGGGGCGGGCATCTTGATCTGTGAGATCCAGCAGAACTCCAACTGCACCTACCGGGTCTATGACTACGGCCGGCGGGGCGCCGACGGCAAGCCCCGGGAGCTGCACATCGCCAAGGCCCTGGACGTGTGCAGGCTGGAGCCCTCGGACACGGCCAGCCATTTGGGGCCGGTGCGCTCCTGCGCGGGGGGCACGGCCCAAACCCTGGCGGAGTGCCCCTATTTCTCTACCGAGAAGCTGCGGGTGGAGGAAGCCCTGGTTCTGGAGGCCGGGGAGGACAGCTTTATCTCCCTGTTGTGCGTGAAGGGCGGCGGCCGGCTGGAAGGGCCGGAAAACGCCCTGGAGTTTACGGCGGGGGACAGCCTGTTTGTGCCCGCCGGTACCGGCCGGGTGCGGGTCTGCGGGGAGGCGGAGCTGGTCAAAACCACCGTGCCTGCCCAAGGGGAATGACAGCCCAGCCACCCTTTCAGGCAGAACGGCTGCGGCGTTGGATGGATGAAACTTAACTTTAGGAGGGATTTGACGATGAAAATTATCCTGATGGGTGAACCAATGGGCTTGTTTATGGCCAATGAGACCGGCTCCCTCAGCGAAGTGAACGGCTTTACCGCCTCCATCGCCGGGGCGGAGTACAATGTGGCGGTGGGCCTGGCACGGCTGGGTCACACCCCGGCCTACTGCACCCGCCTGGGCTTTGACCCCCTGGGCGAGCGCATCCTGCGGGGCATGCGGCAGAACGGCATTGCCACCGACCTGGTGATGCAGACCGAAGAGGCCCTTACCGGCTTTATGATGAAGTCGTTCACCCAGAAGGGCGACCCGGACATCGCCTATTACCGCAAGGGCTCCGCGGCCTCCACCATCACCCCTCATGACATCGACAAGCTGGACCTGTACGGCTGCGAGCGCCTGCACGTAACGGGCATCTTCCCGGCTGTTTCCGAGAGCGCCCTGGCGGCCACCAAACGGCTGATCCAGCGGGCCCAGGCGCTGGAGCTGCCCATCTCCTTCGACCCCAACCTGCGGCCCCAGCTGTGGGCCAGCGAGAAAAAGATGATCGAGACCCTTAACGGCCTGGCCCAGGGGGTGGAGACCATCCTTCCCGGCATTGGCGAGGGGAGGATTCTCACCGGCCGGGATACGCCCGAGGGCGTGGCGGAATACTATCACAGCCTGGGCGTGAAGAACGTGGTGGTCAAGACCGGCAAGGAGGGAGCCTACTTCTCCCAGCTGGGCGGCAAGGCGGGATATTCCCCCGCGTTCCCCGTGCGGGAAAAGGTGGACACTGTGGGCGCCGGGGACGGCTTTGCCGCCGGGGTCATCAGCGCCCTGGCGGAGGGGGAAACCCTGGAGGAGGCCACCTTCCGGGGCAACGTGATCGGAGCCATCCAGATCACCCACCGCAGCGACAACGAGGGGCTTCCCACCCGGGAGCAACTCTCCAAGATCATCCTGGAAGGCACGGCTTGAAGGGGGGCTTGTGTATGGAATGGCGCGACATCCTCTCCCATGTGGACCACACCCTTCTAAATCCGGCAGCCCGGTGGGAGGAGGTCCGGCGCATCGTGGACGAGGGCATCCAGTATGGATGCGCCAGCGTGTGCATCCCGCCCGCCTATGTGAAGCAGGCGGCCCAATACGCCGCCGGGCGGGTGCCCATCTGCACGGTGATCGGTTTTCCCAACGGGTACAGCACCGCCCCCATCAAAGCGGCAGAGGCCTCCAACGCGGTGGGCAACGGCGCCCAGGAGATCGACATGGTGGTGAACCTGGGCTGGGTGAAGGACGGCCTGTACGACCAGGTGGAGGCGGAGATCCGGGCGGTGAAAAACGCCTGCCAGGGCCGGGTGCTGAAGGTTATTATCGAGACCTGCCTGCTCTCCCAGGAGGAGAAGGTGCGGCTGTGCCAAGTGGTGGGGGAGTCCGGCGCGGACTATATCAAGACCTCCACGGGCTTTTCCACAGGCGGGGCCACCTTTGACGACGTGGCCCTGCTGCGCCGCCACACCCCGCCCCACGTCCAGGTAAAGGCCGCCGGGGGCATTTCCTCCAAGGAGGACGCGGAGCGCTTCCTCGCCCTGGGGGCGGACCGGCTGGGCACCAGCCGCCTGGTGAAGCTGGCAAAGGAGGCGGGCCTGTGATGGAACAGCGGGAGGCCCTGCGTCTGGCCCTGGTGGAGCGGGCCAAAGAGGCCCGGAAAAATTCCTACTGCCCCTATTCGGGGTTCGCGGTGGGGGCGGCCCTGCTGTGCGCCGACGGCTCGGTGTACGCCGGGTGCAACATTGAGAACGCCGGGTTCACCGCCACCTGCTGCGCCGAGCGCACCGCCTTTTTCCGGGCGGTGAACGACGGCAAGCGGCAGTTCAAGGCCATCGCCATTGTGGGGGGCAGGAAAGGGCAGGAGCCCCGTGAGCTCTGCGCCCCCTGCGGCGTGTGCCGCCAGGTGATGGCGGAGTTCTGCGGGCCGGAGTTCGAGATCGTGATGACGGATGGGAAAGAGCTCCAAGTGAAGAAGCTGGAGGACCTGCTGCCCCTGGCCTTTGGCCCGGGGAACTTGCAGTAAGGGAAAAGGGGGCGGGGCATGCCCATGGCCCGGCGGGCCTGGGGGCCTTGCCCCTGGCTTTCTTTGCTCCGGCTGCGCTGGTAATCCCGCAGATTTTCATGCCGCCGCGCGGTACAACTTGTGTTTGAAAGGAGTGTCCCCCATGAGCGAATGGGAACCCAAGACCTATGTCCTGAAAAACGGGCAGACCCTTCTGCTGCGGGAGGCTGTCCCCGACGACGCCCCCAGGGTACTCGCTTACCTGAATCGGGTGGGCGGGGAGAGCGACAACCTGCTTTTCGGCAAGGACGGCTTCCCCATGCCTGTGGAACGGGAGCGGGCCTTTTTGGAAAGCCAGCGGAAGGAGGAGAAGTCCATCATGCTGGCGGGTTTTGTGGGGGAGGAGCTGGTGGCCATCGCCTCCTGCGACGCCCTCACTGCCCGGGAGCGGGTGGCCCACCGGGCCGGCTTGTCCGTCACCGTGGGGAGAGGCTTCTGGGGCCTGGGCATTGGACGGAAGGCCATGGAGACCCTGATTTCCTTTGCCAAAGGCGCGGGTTTAGAGGTGCTCCAGCTGGAGGTGCGCTCCGACAATGAGCGGGCCGTGGCCCTGTATGAGCACCTGGGCTTTGAGAAGATGGGCCTGTACAAGAAGTTTATGAAGGTGGATGGCAGGGACTTCGACGCCTGGTACATGAACCTGTATCTGTAACCTGGGAAAGAGGAACATTCTATGCGCATGTACGACATCATCCATAAGAAGCGGGAGGGGGGCGAGCTGACCCGGGAAGAGCTGCGCTTTTTCGTGCTGGGCTTCACCCGGGGGGAGATCCCCGATTATCAGGCCAGCGCCCTGCTGATGGCCATTTTCTTCCGGGGCATGACCCGCCGGGAGACCGGGGACCTGACCCTGGAAATGGCCGGTTCCGGGGACAGGGTGGACCTTTCCGCCCTGCCGGGGGTGAAGGTGGACAAGCACTCCACCGGGGGCGTGGGGGACAAGACCTCCCTGATTATAGGGCCCATTGCCGCGGCCTGCGGGGTGACCATCGCCAAGATGAGCGGCCGGGGCCTGGGCCACACCGGCGGCACCGTGGACAAGCTGGAGAGCATCCCCGGCCTGCGCACGGATATTCCCCGCCAGGAGTTCTTCGACATCGTAAAGCGGACGGGGCTTTCCATCATCGGCCAGTCGGGGAACCTGTGCCCTGCGGACAAGAAGCTCTACGCCCTGCGGGACGTGACCGCCACGGTGGAGAGCCTGCCCCTGATCGCCTCCAGCATCATGTCCAAGAAGATCGCCGCCGGGGCAGACGCCATCCTGCTGGACGTGAAGGTGGGCTCCGGCGCCTTTATGAAGACCCTGGAGGACTCCCGCGCCCTGGCCCGGGAGATGGTGCGCATCGGCAGCCAGGTGGGGCGCCAGACCGTGGCCCTTATCACCGACATGGACATGCCCCTGGGCCGGAAGATCGGCAACGCCCTGGAGGTGCAGGAGGCGGTGGAGGTGCTCTCCGGCAAGGGGGACCACCGGCTGCGCTCCCTGTGTTTGGAGCTCTCCGCCAACATGGTCTACCTGGGGCGCCAGGCGGAAACCATGGAGGGGGCCCGGGCCAAGGCCGTGGAGGCTGTGCGCTCCGGCGGGGCTTTGGAGAAGCTGCGCCAGATGGCGGAGGCCCAGGGCGGCGACCCCAGCTATATCACAAACCCGGAGAAATTCACCATTTCCCCGGCCTGTGTGGAAATCGCCGCGCCCCAAGGCGGGTACATCACCCGCTTGGACGCCGAAGGCTGCGGCCTTGCCGCTGTGGAGCTGGGCGCGGGCCGGGAGACCAAGGAAAGCCCCATCGACCCCGGAGCAGGGATCATCCTGATGAAGAACAAGGGCGACCGGGTGGAAAAGGGGCAGCCCATTGCCCGGCTGTACGCCCAAAGCAAGGCCCTGTGCCGCCGGGGAGAAGAGCGCTTCTTCCAGGCCCTGGAGGTGGGCCCCCAAACTCCCCAAACCGGCTCCATGATCCTGGACCGGGTGGCGGAGGGGTAAATCCCCGCAAAAAAAACGGGAACCGCGCGCGGCGGCTCCCGTTGTCCAGATTTGATATAAATGGTTTTCAGCGTTTTTCCGCTGCTGCGAACAGTCCCGCCCGGCGAAAACTTCCCATGCCTTGCGGCATGACCTGCCGGTCGTAGTAGTCGCACAGTTCCAAAAAAGCCGGGTCTTGGCTTTGTTGGTTCAGTAGCTGGTGGACCTCCTCCGGCGGGTTTTGCCGGTAGAGATGGAGCAGATACAGGTGGGTCAGGCTGCCAATAGTGCGGCACTCCAAAACCTGCATCCCATTGGATTTTAGGGCCTGGGAAAGCTCCTGAGGCTCGTAGGCTTTCAGCTCTGGAATGGCAGTCAGCTTCTCTCCGTCTGGATAATCGGAACGGACGAACAGCCCCGTTTCCATCATGCCCTTTACGGAGGGGTGGATGTGCCCCAGCTTGGAAAGGCTGTAATTTAGCCAAGTGGCTACCATACAGCTTTTGTTGGACACCGAGAGCAGGATCTTTTTTCCCACACGACAGGCTTCAGAGAGCACTGTTTGAGAGTCGCTCCCGGAGAAGGAGATGGCGCCATCAAAACACAGTACCAAGTCGAATTCGTTATCCCGGAAACAAGAGAGATCTTTGGCGTTTCCTTGAATGAATTGAATGTTGGGGAGATTTGCCGCTTTCTCTTTTGCCAGGGAAAGCATCTCTTCCGATAGATCCAAATGAGTAACAGAATAACCCATTTTGGCCAAGGGGATAGAAAAAGCTCCCGTGGCAGCGCCGATGTCCAGGATGGAGTTTACTTCGGGCAAATAGTTTTCCAGGGCCTTCC
>OIYU01002541.1_pt1 | contig 9943 bp, 6 predicted proteins | sample 1588321 | NCBI WGS metagenome assembly OIYU01 (sample SAMN03283258) | human gut metagenome | biome: human-associated habitat; material: feces | host: Homo sapiens | place: USA | collected 2013 | reverse complement strand
TCTATGAAAGCGCGCTTCCGTCATCTGCTACCTAACTGAATGGGTTTATACCATTCGCAAGTTATCCAGTACTCAGCCGACAGCCACCGTACAATGCATCTGTGCATTCTGGCCCAGCACAGTGGTATATACGCCTGTACTGGTTCCTGGGGTACCGATTGCCCAAACCCTGAAGTAATAGTCGTTCCCAACCTTTGCCACAAATTGCGTTTTGAGTACATCACCATTGCCAACGGTAAAGCTTGGAACAGCCGTCATACTGCCGTTTACAGTCATCTTAAAGCAATAGGCACTGCCTCGTTTTAAAGTAAACGGAAGTGTTGTGTCGGAAACAACAAACACCTGTGTCTGGCAATTCTCTGTCGGTAGCACTGGAACCGTTGTTGCGGGAGCCGTTCCTACTCCATAGGAATTCCCCGCTGAAGAACTGCTGCTGGAACCTCCGGAATGGGAACCATTCTGCTTTTTCGTTTCCAATTGCTCGACTCTATCCTCTACCTCGTCATACGCTTTGACAATTTGGTCGCGAGTCGCTTGCGGGTCCTTCACTACCTCCCGTGCGCTTTGCAATGCGCCATTTAACGCTCGCACCGATGCAGCCGTATAATTGCTCAAATCCATGTTCTCTACCTGTGCAATGAGATCTTCCAAAGCGTCCTTATCTGGAATTCTGCGTAGATTCTCTATCGCCTTGGTAAGCGCAGCAGCTGCTGCGTCGGCCTTCTCCTGCGTGACAGCCCCTGCGCCTTTCTCCAGAATGGTTTCTGCCTTTGTAAGCGCTTCTTGGAATTCTTTTTGCCCCTCTGAGCGATAATCCTCAAGACAGAGCGACTTAGCATAGTCGACCACAGCCTGTAAAGAACTCAAGTCGGCTTTAAAGATCAGTCGATTGAGAGCTTCTTCCAAAGTGTAGTATGCACTTTCGACGTCTCCCTTCAAAGCATCTCCACCTAAATCATAGACATCCTGGGCGGTCTGATAAGCTTTTTCAAACCCTTCATAGCTGCTCTCTGTAAAGAGTTCCGGATCGATCTTTGATGCAATCTCCAGCAGTTTTCCAAGGGAAGTCAAATCTCCCTTTTCAAAGTCAAGGTAATGAATTGCCTCGATCAACAGCTTCCAAGCCTCATTGACTTCTGCCTGTGTAGCTGTATCTTTATCAAACACCTCTTGGGCATTTTCTCTCGCTTCCAAGAAGTTCTGCTTTACTGTATCCGCCAGATCTTCCAATTCTTCTTCTGTTACAGTGTTTGCTACATCCAAGGCGGCCTCTAAAATTGCCTTGTTGACCACCACAAAATGGAAGTAAAGCTTCGTATCCTGATTCTGCATGGTTACCGAATAGGTAAACCCATCCGCCTCAAATGGAATCGTCTCTCCGTTGCAGGTAACCGCGTTGAAGGACTGTCCCACGGGCGTAAAATGCAGTTTTAAATCCTCGCCCGCCATAACTTCTGCACTGAAAATACCGTCACGCTCCAAAATGACTTCGTTCACATTGCCCTCTACTTCCAGCTCTGCATTGGCATTCCACTGTACAAAGAACAAATGCGGAGACAACTCTTGTTCTTCTACGACGACCGTTGCTTCTGCCTGTAAGTTTTCCGGATTTTCCACTCCATCAGGTAGCGTTAAAATGCCGGAAATCGTATAGGTACCGACCTCTGGCAAATAGCCGTCCTTCTCCCAAACGACCCCTGCCTTTTCTGTCGATCCATCGCTCAATACCACCGTTACCGTTTCCGGCAGATCGAGATCTTCGAACAGAGTGCCCGATACAACGGTCTGTTTCTCCGGATTTTTCACAGAAACCACTGTGAGTTTGGGTTGTACCGCTGTAATGGTAAATTTGTCCAAATTCGCTGTGGACTCTTCATCATTGAAGAACTTCAACCGGTCTATCCCCTGTTTCAGCTCGACGCGAATGGTCTTTTCCACGAAATTGGGATAGGTATTTTCACAAGAGATCCGCCCCTGAACCGTTTGGTCAAGATTCTCATAATAAAGTATATTCTGTGCTCCTGCCATGCAGGATACGGCGATGTCATAGGTTCCATCCTGTGGCACTTCCACCCAGAGATTCAGCCAAGCGTTTCCATGGTCTCCGCAATTGCCCAGCCAACCGACTGCCTTGCCGCCGCTTGCATAGGCATTGTCCTCAATAAGTCCACCTTCGCCGCCCAGTTCCAGGAGTTCAGCCTCCACTTCAACCGGTGTGGTACTGCTGTTCAAAACAACTGGCCGATTCTCCCCATAATGATCCATTTCCTGGAAGGAAACAGAAATCGTATGATTCCCAGTTACCTCCTCAAAGGTATAAGTGGATTTTTTGTCCGCTGGCTCCCCATCCACCAAAATTTCTGCGATTTCATAGCCACGGTCTGGCGTGATCGTAAAGGTCTGTGAAGAGCCTTCTTTCACTGCGATTTCTCCCGAAGGCTCAATTGAACCATTCTCTCCTGCCTCTGCTGTAATGATGTACGTATTTGCTACCAAATCTTTGGCGGTAAAAGTAAAGAAGTCAAGATTGGGGCCTGCATTGGAATCCGCTGTAATCACCAATTCCCCTGCACCGGGTTCTGTGACGATTAAATCAAAGGTGACGTTCTTATACGGCGCACTGCTGTCCCCAAAGACACGCACCGAACCGCTCTGAATCCCATCTCCACTCCAATTGATCACATTGGCAGTTTCTTCGCTGAGACGGCCGCTCTGATAACGACAGTCGACACGATATGTGCCAGCATTGGGTGCTACATAGGGCAACTTGATGACATTGCCTGGTTCCATCCAGCCTACCTTCTGTCCATGACTCGCATTGGCGTCCTCTTCGATTCGGACATATTTGTCCCCAGAAATTGGTACCAGAGTAAAAAACTCTGCCTCCGCCAATTTATCTCCTTCATTTTCTTTTGGAAGGATAAAGGGGTCCGCCTCTGTAAAGGCAGTTCGATCTTCCAGCCCTTTTTGAGCCTGTTCCAAATTCTCCAGAGCAGTATTCACTTGTTCTGCTGTCGCATCTGAATTATCATAAACCGCCTGTGCTTCCTCTCTGGCCTGCACAAAGGACATCCATGTTGCAGAGGTATACCAGCCCTCGTTCTCCGCATTTGCCTTCTCCAGTGCAGCCTTCAAAGCATTTTTATCCACCAAGTCATTGTCCTTTATAATGACATCTGCGCGCGTATTAAATCCTAAAATAGCGCCTCCAGCCGGGTTAACAATCTCCGCAAAGAAACGGAGGTCACCGGTGACCTCATTGTTTTCAATGGCTTCTACGGTCACCTCTGCCGTGTCCTGTCCATCCGCAAATGTCACTGTTTCATTCACGTCGTTATAGTGTCTTCCGTGAACGGCGGTATCCGGCGCAGTCTGAAAATCGACAGAAACTTCTCCGGATGTGCCACCAACACGCTTGATGACAATATTCTGCGTGCCACCTTCAAGAACCGTATAACTGGCCGGATCAATCTCAAACATCCCTGCGCCGTTGTTGTCCAATATAAAGGCAGCATCCAGTCCCGTTGCCTTTGTCTTGCAAACCATACGCACCGTATGTTCTCCATACGGCAAATCATCAGTCACATAGAGAATCTGTTTGAGCTGGCGATTTGGCTGATATGCGTCAGGGGTTGCAACCAAATTTCCGTCCACATATACGTCCATCGTACCATGGTTGGGATCTTTTGTTCCAACAATCCATGCCTTTGTGCCAGTAAAGGTGAAACTCGCCTCAGCACCAGGGTTCGCCCACATGCCGGTATCGTTAACACCATCAATGGTTTCCAGGTTCCAACCGTCGCTTCGATCGAATTCACGATCGTCAATCATGGATAAGCCTTCCGGCATAATGGATTCTTGTTCAAATGCACCTTCGGCTTTAAAAGCGCCGATATTTTCAATCAACGGCACAGCCTGGGAACCGGTAATATTGACGCGAATCTGGTCTGCACGAACGGGTGCACCGCGTACCAAACGTTTTGCACCAATGGTGTGCCCAGAACCAAATTCTTTCCAACCGGAAGAAGTATGAACGTCTACGGTAAAGTCGGAAATTCGCTGTCCCAGTTCAATGTACTCTTCAATGGAAACAATATCAAACAACTTGGTTCCACCTAAATCAATCGTGATACTTCCCGTCGTCTGGCCATCGTCCATGGTCCAATAGCTGTCTGAATCGTCATCCAAAACATTGGCCGCAGCATAAGTTGGACTATTGCCACGCACAGCGGTCGCCTCTGCTGTTACCCCCTCCTGTTTTGTCAGATCAGTCCGGAAGGTATCCCGAATCGTCTCTCCCAATTCCGATACACGGTCGACAAAGTCCTCTGGTAAAACACCGGTTGTATCCGGCGGAACATTCAGCAGCAACGGCTGACCACGTCCCACAGATTTGAAATAGATGTCTGTCAGCTCTTCCATGCTTTTCGGCTGTTTTCCCGCCTTCCAAAACCATCCGGACGTTAAGGAAACGTCGCACTCGCCGATGCTCCAAATATCTCCATTTGGATCGCCACTATTTAGATAATTTGCTTCGTCCCCTCCATATGTATCGTAGTAATCCCTCTGGCGTTGTTGATCTAGCTTTGACCAGCAGGGATCCCCCGCCTTACCGGATTCATTTCCAATCCAACGGATGGTCGAGCCATATGGGCTGAAAACCACTGCGCCGGGTTGAAGTTCCTCAATCAAATCAAACCACTCTTGGAATTTATAATGCTGGGCAGCAGCGCCGCTCCCCTTTGCACCGTCCATCCAGACCTCAACAAATTTACCATCGTTGCCGTACTTTGGATTGCCCAGTACTTCCCGAAGCTGATTCATATAGTATTCATTGTAATCGCCATTTGAATCGGTCTCTTCATCCGTACCCGTACCATAACCATAGCTGGGATTATTGGCGTCCCAAGGAGAAAGATAGAATCCCATATCCATGTCATACTTTGTGCAGGATTTGGAGAGCTCTTCCAAAACGTCTCCAGACTGTCCCCGGGCTGCCTGTGTAGCTTGAAAGTCGGTACTGCTGGCAACGTCCTGGGTGGTGTACTCGCTATCCCACAGGCAGAACCCATCGTGGTGCCGCCCAATCATGATGATGCGCTTAAAGCCAGCATCCTTCAATGTCTTTACCCACTGGTCCGTATCCAAACCTGTTGGGTGGAACACATTCGGGTCTTCTTTTCCAGTTCCCCATTCTACGCCATAAAAGGTGTTAACACCAAAATGGATGAACGCTGATAATTCTTCTTCATGGTACTGCAACTGTGTCTCTGTCGGAAGAGGTCCCCAAGCTTCAGGAGGAGATACATCATCTTCTGCCGCCGCCGCACCATGGATCGTCAATGGTTGCAAAGCCATCATAGCCGCTACCAGAAGCGACAACCACTTTTTTGTCTTTTTCATTCTTTCTAAATCCTTCCTTTCTTGTTAAGTTTCCGATTGCGCATATATCGCAATAGTTGCTTATTTAAATTATATCGTTTCTCACAATATTCATCAAATGATAAACTATTTTTTATGTATCTTATTGTGTATATTTGTTGTACTTCTACGGACTTTTTCAAATAATTTATCCAATCGAATATACTTTATTATTTCATTGATGAGAAAGAAACGGTTATTGGGCATATATTATTCCCATGCTCCAAAATTATTCATAAAGTCATCCAGAAGATCACGAAAATTCTCATAGGAGACGAAGTTGCGATTTAGACGGGCTACAAAATGCTCCACTATCTGGCGGTCTGTAGATAGATCCGCGATCTCTTCTGTACGATATATACGCCCTTCTTTATAAAATACTGCTTTTACTCCATAAACCGGCACTCCACTGTACATTTCCTCCCTGCAAGAAGAGGATGTCACCTCAAAAACACTGTGCCGTACCAAACGAAGGATTTCTAAAAATAGGGAGCTAACATAGCTTTCATCCAATTCTGTATTCACAATATCGTTTAGCACCTGTAATAGGAGCCTCGCTGCTGAACGATTGGGTTCCGGAAGGGCGGACAAAGGGATATTGGGCACACAATCGTTTATCTTTTCTGAATTGGGATCAATAAACAACGCAGGTAAATCGATTTTCAATGCATCCGCATAGCGCAACAGTGTGGTTAAGTTTGGATTTGACTGTGCACGCTCTATTTTCCCAACAGAGGATGGTTGGATGCCGGTCAACTCCGCCAAATCTTCCTGGGTGAGGCAGTGCCGCTTTCTGTGACGGCGAATATTTTCTCCTATGATGGTTCGGTAGTCTTCCATATAATCTCCTCTTTCCTGAACTTACCGTAATCATACTATAAAAAAATTTATTTCACAAAGTCATAAAACACCTATTTATGTCGAATGATACAGGTTTTTGTTTTTGTACATAAAAGGAAGTACTACCTAAGATAGGCAAAGGATGGCCGAACCAGTATTTTTTGATAAAATGAGACTTTTCCCAATTCGATTCCTCTAATAGAATCGATTTTTCATTCTCAAATGTCCTAAAAATATGTGAATTATTTTTACATAATCTACAATATGAATTTTTATTCGTAGAATGATCGTGCATATTCGAATATCCTTCTTTTCAAGGAGGAATATTTATGTCATTCAAAATGCACTTTGGGCACGACATCTATCACAATCGCACAGACAAACGCAAGCTGACACAGCAGCAGGTTGCAGATGCCGTATTCATCTCTCTACGAGAATATCAAAAGATCGAAAAGGGAGAGATCTCACCTGGTTCCGAAATTTTTCTTCGCCTGGTCTTTTTCTTCAATATTGATATTCAGGCCTATAGAAAAGACCTATCGGAATATCCGCCTAGTATCTTATAGCAAAACGTCCGTAGAATCTCTTTGATAGAGACTCTACGGACGTTTCATTTGATCCTATATTATCATATGATTTTTCAAGTAATTTCCTTACAAACCCTAATGGCTAAAAGCGGCTGGAACAGATCCTTAGGGGCTCTTTAAGGCTCTGGACAAACCATTGGAAACGGAGTCTATAGGATTTACGGACACAGCCCCCATTCTCCCCTTGCCTACCGCCTGTTCTATTGCAATTAACAGTAAAACGTTCTCGAATATATTTCGACAAAACTCAAAAAACAATCATTCCATAGCGTTGATCTATTTTGTAAAATTGTTGATCAATTTGTTGATCGAAGATAAAAAAAGAAACCCCAAAACCCACCATTCATGCGGGTTTCAGGGTTTCAAATTTGGTGCGCGAGACGAGACTTGAACTCGTACGTCATAGACACACGCCCCTCAAACGTGCCTGTCTGCCAGTTCCAGCACTCGCGCATTCAGCGAGAGTTATTATAGCATTGTTTCCTATAAAATGTCAAGACAAAATATCAAATTTTTTGCATTCTTTTTTGTTTTTCATTGTACTTTCCACTCGTTCTATAACTTTTGTACTTGTCTGCTGAATTCTTCATAATCCATCAAGCTATTCAACACTTTTAGAAGTGCATTTGGCGCCAAATGTTCTGGCAATTTCAGCTTCCTGAGCAAAACTTTTCGCTTTTGGGCACTGTTCTCTCCCCCGGAAAGACCCGCTTCAAAAAGATCCGCTTTGGTGATCTTCCTGCCTTTCTTTGACTCCGCTGTCTGGTCACAAGTTGCCCCTGCACGCCGGAGAGCCTCCAATATCGTTTGGGCGGGTACCCCTTCAACGCCGAGCTTTCCCTCTCTTGAGGGCTTCTCTTTGCGCTTTTCTTTCCCAAAAATATCCGGTACATAAGCGTGCTTGATCTGTTCTGCTGGGATTGCTCCCGCCAGATAGTTGCGAATTACAAACCCTGCCCCGTCGCTGTCGGTCAACACCAAAATCCCACGTGTCTCTGCCAGACGCCGTATCATCGCCATCTGTTCCGGATCTTTGAATATTTGAAATCCATTTGTTTCGATGATTAATCCATCAATCAGAGAGGACAGCTTGATTTTATCATATTTTCCTTCTACAATCACAGCTTCCTGAATCTTTAAGCGCACGTACTTTCCCTCACTCTGCAAATTTTTCCTTTTCTGCAATCAATAGCAACTGGGCAATCAACTTTTCCATCACTGTCCGGCGGTCTCCCCTTGCACTCTTTAAGGAGAGATCGGCTGCCAAAAGGACTTCCAAACTCTCGCGCAACATTTCCATTGAAAAGCGGCCCCCATCGCGTTCTGCATTGCGCAAACGAAATTCTTTCCCTTTATAATCAAAATATTTTGCCGGTTCTAAACTGTTCTTACCGCTCTGAACTGCAGCACGTACTCGGTATAAATCCAAATATGAGGTGGACAAAACTGCTAAAATAGAAACGGGCTCTTCATTCTGATAAAAGAGCAAATCCAAAATGGAATAGGCCTTGTCATATTGCCGGGCTAAGATGGCACGGGACAACAAAAAAACGGTCGTCTCAAAGTTCTTCGTGACCAAGAGATCAATCTCCCGCCGGGTGATTTCTTTCCCTTCTCCCACATAGGCACAGAGCTTCTCCAATTCTTGAAAGAGTACCTGCAAATCGTTTCCTGCATATTCAATGATCTTCCCTGCGTCGGCACGGGATAGTTCACAGTGACGCTTTGCAGCCGCCGCACAAAGCATCTTTTCAGCGTCCGCCTGGGTCTTGCGCTTAAAAAGGACCGTCGTCCCTAATTTCTGAACCGCAGCCAAAAACTTCTTCCACTTGGCGGACTTTTTATAATCAATTTCAACCGATGGAAGATACAACACCAATACGGTACTCTCCGGAACATTTTCCAACAACTCATAGAGCTTGGCTGTCTCAGAAGCGTTACGTGCTTCTACGTCCAAATCGGATACCGCCACACACTTTCGCTCTGCAAGTAACGGCAACGCTTCTACAGCGTCCGCTATCTCGTCAATGGAGGTACTTCCACCATCCATTTTTTGAAGGTTGAAATCCTGAAATGATGATCCACAAGCCTTATCGATCAGTCGATTTGCATAAAGCTTGAGCAAATATTTTTCTTCTCCGTGCAACAGATATAGATTTCCAAATGTCCCACGTTCTATTTGCTTTTTTAATTCTGTCTCTGTAATTTCCGGCATTATGCATCCCTCCTGATTCGGCATGTTTGTTCATCCGTTAACTCTACCACGACTGTTCCTCTGCCAGCCGTAACCGCAACATTTCGTCTCCCACGGGCTGCTTCTTGAACCTCTCCCTCGTCCATGGATAAAATCGTATACTCGCCGGCAACCCCCTCTACAGCTTGGGTTAGGACTACAAAGTCCGGAGAACGCCAAGTCTTGGGGAGTACTTCCACCTGCATATCTGCGGAACAAAATAACATCGTAGCACCATTGGCCTCCAAAAGCGCTGCTCCCGGAACCAGTTCAACCGTGAATGCTTCTCCGAGAGCCAGCCGCGCCCAATTTTGATAAGAATATACCTCTCCGATGCAATCCACCCTTGTCTGCAAAAAGTCGTCCATATAACCGGATGGTACGATTAATTTTTCCGTTGAAAAGGTTTCTAAAACATCGGAAGCGTTGTGTGCTTCCTCTCCAAAATGAGAGAATAACAACATCGCGTCCAACGACCGTATCCCTTGCCCCTGAAGTTCCTCTTTTATGGCCTGAGCCGAATATCCTTCACACCCGATCACAACTGCATTCCCATTCCGCGTAATGGCCACTGAAAGGCCGGACCCTACATCGGTTATTGCAATCCGCGTGAGATTCCTCCGGGAAATCTGATAGGAAAATACTCCGGCCAAGAGAAGAATACAAGATAACCATCCTACAATCCGCAAAGAATTTTTAGAATGTCCCATGAATAGCCAAAATGCCAACAGAAAGAGTACTGCCGCCACCCACAACAATACAAACCCCATAGAAAGCGGTATATTGGCATACGGAATCTGCGCAAGCAACGAAACCACTGTACACAGATATTTAGCCAACCACCCCGCTGGAAGCGCCAAAG
>OIYU01002530.1_pt1 | contig 9978 bp, 8 predicted proteins | sample 1588321 | NCBI WGS metagenome assembly OIYU01 (sample SAMN03283258) | human gut metagenome | biome: human-associated habitat; material: feces | host: Homo sapiens | place: USA | collected 2013 | reverse complement strand
AGAGCTGGGTCATGTTCCTGTGTGGGGAAACGGGGAACTGTGCTCTTGCGGAAATGTTGGCTGCATCGAGCCAAAGGCCGGTGGAAAGTACTTGCAGGACTTGTGCCGCCAGTGTTTTCCAAAAACATGCCTTTCCCGGCTGTTTGTAGAACACGCAAACCATCCCCGGGTGGAGCAGTACCTGGAATATGTGGCTTGCGCTGTGGCCGCGGAAATCAACATTTTGGATCCGGGAGTTGTTTTGCTGGGCGGTGGAGTGATCTCTATGGACCGGTTCCCTAAGGAGAAGTTAGTGAGATTGATCCAAGCCCATGTGCGAAAGCCTTTTCCCCATCACAATGTGTCCTATATCTTTTCGGAAGATCAGGGAGAAAACGGGGTGAGAGGCGCAGGTATTTATGGGCTGAAAAGGGCAAAGGGGGCGAAGGTGTGAACAAGCTTTTATGTCCTTCTATGATGTGTGGAGATTTTTCCAATTTAAGGGAAGAGGTAACCTCTTTGGATCGAGGAGGAGCGGACATCCTGCACATCGACATTATGGACGGCACGTTTGTCCCCAATTTTGGGATGGGGCTGCAAGATGTCAAGGCAATCGTCCAACAGTTTTCCCGCAAGGTGGACGTACACCTGATGATCCAAAATCCTTCTGCCTATGTGGAGCTGTTTGCTTCTCTGGGAGTGGATATTCTTTACTTTCATCCGGAGGCAGACTTTCATCCTGCTCGAACACTTCAAAAAATTGTGGACTGTGGGGTTGCTCCAGGAATCGCTATCAATCCGGGAACTTCCTTCGAAACGATAGAACCGCTGCTTTATTTGGCGGAATATGTGTTAGTGATGACGGTAAATCCTGGTTTTGCGGGGCAAAGCTATTTATCATTTGTGGACCCCAAAATTGAAAAATTGGTTTGTCACAAAAAAAGGTATGATTATCAAGTGATGATTGACGGGGCGTGTTCCCCAGAACATATTCAGAGTCTTAGCCAAAAGGGAGTTGACGGCTTTGTGCTGGGGACTTCTGCCTTGTTTGGCAAAATGAGGCCTTACAGAGATATTTTAAAGGAGTTGAGGGCGTTGTAAACTCTCTGTCTGGAAAGGAGCAGAAACCATGAAAATTGCAATCGGGAACGACCATGTGGCTGTCGATTTAAAGAAGGAGATTTTCCAACATTTGCAGTCTTTGGGCCACGAGGTCATCAATTTGGGAACGGATTCTTACGAGCGCTGTGACTACCCTGTGTATGGAGAAAAGGTGGGCCGCTATGTGGCTCAGGGAAAGGCTGACTTGGGTATTGTCCTCTGTGGGACGGGGGTGGGAATCTCTCTGGCAGCCAACCGAGTTGCCGGAATTCGAGCGGTGGTGTGTAGCGAGCCGTATTCGGCCAGGCTGTCGCGAGAGCACAACAACACCAACATTTTGGCAATGGGCGCCCGTGTAGTGGGAGTGGATTTAGCGAAAATGATTGTAGACAGCTGGTTGGATGCCTCCTTTGAGGGCGGGCGTCACTTGCGGAGAGTGGAGATGCTGGACCATATTTTTCCATGATTGTTTCAAAAAAAGAAACTCTCTCTAATATTTTCACCTTCGGCTCTCCCCCCACGGCGGTTTTGTGGTATGATACAGGCAGAAATCTATGGCGCAAGGAGTGGATTCCATGAAAAAAGCCGTGGTGATCGGCAGCTTGAATTATGACACGTCGCTGACGCTGGAACGCATGCCCCAGCCTGGGGAGACAATTCCCGCCACGGGCATCACCCTCAATCCCGGGGGAAAGGGCGCGAATCAGGCGGCGGCTCTGGCCAAGCTGGGGTGTTCCGTGTGGATGGCAGGGGCTGTGGGCAGGGACGCTCCAGGAGACGCCCTGCTGGAAAGCCTGGAGCGGGCCGGGGTGGACTGCTCCCATGTGGCCCGCCGGGAGGAGCCTACCGGCCAGGCCTTTATCACTGTGGATCGGGCGGGGGAAAACTCCATTGTGATTTTAGCCGGGGCCAACGGCAAGGTGACTCCGGCGCAGGTGGAGTCCCACAGGGAGCTGCTTGCCCAGGTGGATTGCCTGGTTATGCAGCTGGAAATCCCCCTGGATGCGGTGCTTGCCGGGGCAAAGCTTGCGGCGGCTTTGGGAAAGCTGGTGGTGCTGGACCCCGCTCCCGCTCCGGGACCTCTGCCTCGGGAGCTGCTTTCCCTGTGCGGCCTGATAAAGCCCAACGAGACGGAGCTTCATCTGCTGACCGGTCTGCCTACTGCCACGCCCCAGGAGTGCCAGGCAGCCGCCTGCCGGCTGCTGGACCAGGGTGTAAAGGCGGTGCTGGTGTCCTTGGGCAGCCGGGGCGCCATGGCCGTAACGGAGGAGGGCTTCCGCCTGGCGCCTGCCTATCCTGTCAAGGCGGTGGACTCCACCTCTGCCGGAGACTGCTTTACGGCGGCGTTTCTGGCCAGATGGCAGGGGGGCTACTCCCTGCCGGAGCTGGAGGACGCCCTTCGCTATGCCAATGCCGCCGCGGCTTTGACCGTGGGGCGGCGGGGCGCCCAGTCCTCCATTCCCACGCGGGATGAGGTGGAGCGTTTGTTTTCCGGAACCATGGGATAAAAAAAGCTCTCCAGACAACCCGTCTGGAGAGCTTTTTTCGCCTTATGGAAGATGAAACATCAGCCGCAGGTCTGTGGACTGAGGACTGTTATCTGGGTTTACCTCCATAATATCGGCCATATAGTCCCACCATTTGCGGCAGATTGCCGTGCGGGAGCTTTCGTCCCAGCGCTGCCGGTCCTCCACGCGGAGTACGGCAAACAGGGTGGAGGTTTCCTCGTCCAAAAAAATGCTGTAATCGCTGCCGCCGTATTGATGGATCATGTCCTTCATTTCCGGCCAGAGAGCGTCGTGACGGCGCTTGTATTCCTCCGCCATGCCGGGATGCAGCTTCATTTTAAACCCCAATTTCATTGTGATTGCTCCTCCTCTCAGGGTGCTGGGCCTATTATACCTCTTTTTTTCAGGCGTGTATACTGGTTGAAGCCTTTTCTCCCGCTGGAAAAAGGGAACCCCGCTCTTGCCGTGGGCCAAGGAAAAACAGCGGGAGGATTGTTTCCAAAGGGGGCATTGTCACTTTCCAGACTCTTTTTTTGGAAATTCCTACCTGATTTTGCCATACCTTGATTTTTTCCCTTTCCATCATCTATACTAAACAGAATCCCATAAAATAGAATCTGAAAATGAGCTGGGTCAGGAGGAGAGACAAATGACAATTCTTTTGGTGGATGACGAGCGGGATATTTTGGAGGGAATGCTGGCGGGAATTGACTTTCAGAGTCTGGGGATTGAACAGGTGTTCACGGCGGAGAGCGTGGCGGAGGCAAAGACCATTTTGCGGGAGGAGCAGGTGGATCTCCTTTTGACAGATATTGAGATGCCGGGAGAGAGCGGCTTGGAGCTTTTGGAATGGCTGCGCCGGCAGGACATGCAGGTTGTCACCATGTTTTGTACAAGCTACGCCAATTTTGACTACGCGAAAAAAGCGGTGGAAATGCGCAGCTTTTATTACTATCTCAAGCCGATTGCCTATGAGGAGCTGGAGACCCATCTGGCCGCCGCTGTGGAGGAGGTTCGAAAAAATCGCCATGTAACGGCCTATCAGCAGATGGGCGAGTATTGGCTGAAGGGTCAGAGAGAAAACAGGGCCGCGTTTTGGACCAACCTGCTCTCCTCGGTGACGCCTCTGGCCGAGGTGCTGACTCGCGGCGGAGAAAACGGGATTGCCTATGGGGAGGGGGACCGGTTTTCTCTTTGCCGGGTTCGGGTGATGGACAGAGAGCCCCAGGCGCTTCCCCAGTGGAAGGCGTATGGGTTTCGCAATGTGGCGGAGGATCTGTTGGAGGAGCAGGGGCTGAGCCTGGAGGCCCTGATCCCGGAAAAGGACGGAAACTGGACGCTGGTTCTCCTGGAGGAAGGGGAGCGGTCCCGGGCTCTCTTTGAAAAGGCGCTGCGGCTGCTGCATGGACAGGCGGAGAAGCTGTTTCATGTCAAGGTGAACGGGTATGTGTTCTACGGGATTTCCCTGGCGAAAACCCGGGCCGCTTACAGCCGGCTTTTGGAGGTGGACGCCCAGGATGTTTTGCGGGCGCAGCCCCTGGTGGACGCGGCGCTGTATCAAACGCCCCAGGCGGTATATTTCCCAGGGGAAATCCAGCGCTGGGCAGACTGGCTGGCGGCGGGGCAGACAGAGAAAATTATGGAGGAGGCCACCGCTCTTTTAAAGCGGCGCAGCGCAGAGAACTCCCTGACGCCGCAGGTGCTGCAAGCCTTTTTAACAGACGTGCAGCAAATGGTTTTTTCCGAGCTGGACCGAAGGGGAATTAACGCGCACACACTGTTTAACAGCGAGGACAACGGCCGGTTCCCGTCCTGGGCGCTGGATTCTGTGGACCGGTTTCAGTCGTATTTAAGCTATCTGCTTTGGCGGGCCGAGGAGCAAATGCACTTTGCCGCCCAGGGAGACACCGTGGTGGGACGGGTGAAAACGTATATCCAGGAGCATCTGGGCGAAGAGATCAACCGGGCTAACGTGGCAAAGGGCTTTTTTCTCAACCCAGATTATTTGGCCCGCCTCTTTAAAAAAGAGACAGGCCAAACACTGGGAAGCTATTTGCTGGAGCAGCGTATTTTAGAAGCGAAGAAGCTGCTGTGCCAGCCGGGGCTGCCGGTTGGCGAAATTGCCCAAAGAGTGGGGTATGACAATTACAGCTATTTTTCTCAGCTGTTTCACGAAAAGACCGGCATGAGTCCCAGCCAGTTTCGCAAGCGCTATGGCAGCCGGTAATCAGCCCTTGACGGCTCCCAGCATAATTCCATCGGCAAAGTATTTTTGCAGGAAGGGATAGAGAATTAAAATGGGAATCATGGCGACAAAGGCAATGGCCATGCGGATGGAAACCTGGGGCGTCTGCATCAGCGAGCCGGAGTTTGCCGAGGAATTCGCCAGCAGCGCCTGAATGTCCTGGACCATTCTGTTCAGCAGCGCCTGCACGCTGAGCATGCGCGAATCGGAGATATAATACTGGGCGTTGGTCCAGTCGTTCCAATAGCCCAGGCCGGAGAACAGTCCCACCGTAACCAGAATGGGCTTGGACAGGGGAAGGGCGATTCGCATATAAATATTGGGATAGCTGGCACCGTCGATTTTGGCTGCCTCATACAGCTCATAGGGGATGCTGGTAGACATATAGGTGCGTATGAGAATGATGTTAAAGGCACCCAGCAGAAAGTTGGGCAGAATGTAGGCCCACAGTGTGTTCCGAATGCCAAACCAGCTTGTCCACATGATGTAGGCGGGCACCAGACCGCCGGAGAACAGCATGGTGAAGAATACGAAGAAGCTGAGGGTTCGCCGCCCGGGAAGGTTTTTCAGGGAAAGGGGAAACGCCATCAGCGTGGAGAGCAGCAGACATCCCGCGGTGCCTGCCACGGTTACGAGAATGGAAATTCCATAGGCCCGCATCAGGGTGGCGGAGTTGCTGATGATGTATTCATAGGCATAGAGGCTGAACTTCTCTGGAAACAGAGAATAACCGTTGACCACCAGGGTGTTTTCTTCTGTGATGGAGGACATAAACAGCAGCAGCAGGGGGAGAATCATAATCAGCGCCACCAGGATCAGGACGACATTGATCGCTGCCTGATAGACCTTTTGACCTTTGGAGAGAATCATAAAGCGTGTGCCTCCTTTTCTTAGAAAATGGCGTTTTCGGCGCTGACCTTCCGCACAATCAGGTTGGTGGTCATTACCAGCACAAATCCAACCACAGACTGGAATACGCTGGCCGCGGCAGATCTGCCGATTCCGCCGGCGGACATAAGAGCGCGGTACACATAGGTGTCAATGGTCTGCGTAACCGGGAAAAGCGATCCGGAGTTTTGGGGAACCTGATAGAACAGGCCAAAGTCGGAGAAAAAGATCTTGCCCACGCTGAGAATCAGCAGGGTAACGGCGGCGGGGATCAGGAAGGGCAGCGTGATGTGGGTAATCTGCTGCCACTTGCTGGCGCCGTCCAGGGCAGCGGCTTCAAACAGGGAGCTGTCAATGCCGGCAATGGCCGCCACATAGATCAGGGTTCCATAGCCCACGCCCTCCCACAGATTGGTCAGGGTGAGGATGACAGGCCAATATTTGGGCGTGCTGTACCAGGAGACAGGTTCTTTTCCCAGCAGGGGAAGAATGGTGTTGTTCAGCATGCCGTTTTCCTGGCTGAGCAGGGCGAACACAATGTAGCTGACCACCACAATGGAAATCAGGAAGGGCAGCAGCAGCGAGCTTTGATACAGAGTCCGCAGGCGCTTTGCCTTTACATCGGACAAAATGATAGCCAGCAAAATGCCCGCTACATTGTTGACCAGGATAAAGGCAATGTTGTACAGCAGCGTGTTGCGAAGAATGATAAAGGCGTCGCTGGTGCCAAAGAGAAACTCAAAGTTTTCCAGCCCGACCCAGGGGCTGCCAAACATGCCATCGTTGACGTTATACTGCTTAAAGGCCACCACAATTCCCGCCATGGGGATGTAGTTGTTGATAATCAGATAGGCAATGCCGGGCAGCATCATCACATACAGCGGCAAAAACGGGAGCAGCTTGCGCGCTTTCTTTTTCACTTTCTATTCCACCTCCGAGAAATAAGGTGCCGGCGGCCTTTTCAGACTGCCGGCACTGCGGTTTTTATTGCTCGGCAAGCCAGGCGTCCAGCTGTTCCTGCTTGGCCTGCATCACTTCTTCCAGACCTGCGGCGTATAGCTCGTCGTTAAAGGCTTTCAAGGTGGCGTCAATGTCCTCCACAACGCCGAATGCCAGGTCTTTTTCGTATTTATCCTCTACTGCGGTTAACTGTGTAATCTCTGTTGTGACATCAGTGGGGTCAAAATTAAAACCAAGGCCCTTCGAAGCAATTGCGTTGGCATGGAACTCATCATACTGTTCTTTGATGTTGCTGGGGTTGCCATCCCATACATGGCCAGCAAACTGATTGGGATACAGCCAGCCCATGTCCTGGTGATAGCCCACGTTGGTGGCATCTACACCTTCTGGATACCCGGCGGTGCCATCTTCCAGCTCAATCCAATCCTCGCCTTCAATGCCCCAGTTGATCAAATCCTCAAATTCGCTGTTGGAGTAGGTCCAGTTCAGAAATTCCACAGCCTTGGCAGGGTCTTTTGAGGCGTTTGCTACGGCCCAAATGCTCATGCCGGTGGAGACACGCATGGTTTCTCCCAGAGGAATGATTTCTACTTCATAGCCGGTTTGCGCCAATTTTTCCTGTTTGGTGTTGGGCTTGTAGGGAATCAAAAAGGAAAAGGTATTTCCCGCCTTCATCTTCACTTCGCCGGAATCGGTATTAACGGCTATGTCCTGAGAAGCGTAACCCAAATCGTACCACTCTTTTTGAATGAGACAAAACTGACGATATAAATCGGACTCATAGAAATTTGTAATGGTTGTGTCTTGTCCATAGTTTGCCAAAACACCAAAGTTGTTGCCCAGCCCATCTACATAAGAAGCCGGCATCTGGGAGCCAAGCGCTCCCGTTCCGTCAAACATGGTCATGTTGGGATAAGCAGCTTGGACGGTGGCAAAGAGATTGAGAATTTCGTCAAAGGAGCTCAAATCATCTGTGGTGACATGGAAATCATCCACGGAAAAGCCCAGTTCGTCAAAAATATCTTTGCGGACAATCAAGCTGGCCGGCATGGCTTGTTCTTTTACATTCGGGAAGCCAGTTAAAAAGTCTCCTATATATCCCACATCTATCATGTCCTCTCCAACGGCGGCTACAATGTCTGGAACGCTGTCCTTATATGGAGAGAGATCAACAATATATTGGGAGGCAATATACGTTGGGCCAACGCCAGGAGAAAGAGAAAAGACATCAAGAGCTTCGTTAGCCGCCAGCATCATGGGGAGCTGGGTAGTGAATTCACTGAATGTCAAAGGAATGAGATTGACTTTCATGTTGATTTCCTTGAGAGCCAATTCATTAACAGCTTCACGAACCTTGTCCATGTTGGAACCCGCGGAAGCAACTACATAGACAAAGTTTACCTCATAGGGTGCCTCGTTGGTGCTGCCGGTTTCCGCTTGGCTGGCCGAGCTTTCGCTTGTTGCTCCTTCGCCGGAGGAACTGCCTCCAGAGCTGCCGGCTCCGCCTCCGGAACAGCCCGCGAAGGCGGACAGGCACAGGGTCAGCGCGAGACACAGGGCGATGATTTTTTTCATGGTTTTCCTTCCTTTCTAAAAAGAAGTGGTGTGCTCCCCCAAAAGGGAACGAGGATGTTCTGTGTTTACAGAATACCGAAAATTCAGCGGTAAAACTATCAAAAAATCGGAGGCTAACTTTGGATATTCAGACTTTATGACGAAAGGCAATTTACTTTTGGGGGGAGTTTCATTACAATAGGAAAGTAAAAAAATGAGAGTACAGCAGAGAAGAGATGCGAAAAAATGAGACAGAAGTCCTGGATGAAGGGATGGTGCTTCGATGGGCAAGCAGAGGTTTTCCTATTCGCTGCGAAAAATACTGGCGGTGATGCTGGCAATACTTGTTCCCGTGGCTGTGGGCGGCATTTTTTTGATTTTGTACTCAGTTCGGGATATGGAGAGCCAGCAGCGCGCGGCCTTGCAGGCCTCTGTCGAGGCACAGGCTTTTCAGGCCGATACAGAGCTGGAGCGGATGAACAGCTATATCATCGACCTGCTTTTGAACGATCTCTATGTGGAGCAGCTCCGCCAGGCGGAAACGGTAAACGCCCGCAATGTGGCCGCCCGAAAGCTGATCTCCCAGTTTGAATATGACGACGTGGTGTGGGACACTGTGTGCAGCTATGCCTTTTTTGTCCCAAGCCGCAATTTGGTGTTTTCCCGCTATAACGATATGTTTCCCTATGAGGATAACCTGGACCTGCGCTCCCGGTTTCAAGAGCTGATCGGCAGCGGAACCCTGGAATTTCCAGGCCTGCCGTGGAGAAGCGTGCTGGTGGGCGAAACTCCCTATTTGTACCAGGTATACCATGTGGAGGGAGTGTATCTGGCGGCGTGGGTTTCCTGCGACGCCCTGTTCTCGGAAATAAAGAGGAACAGCCTGTCTCCTAAGGGGGAGATTTCCTATCTGCTGCCTGGAACAGACGCGGGCCTTCCCGAGCAGGTGACAGACGCGGTTTTTCGCATGGAGTTTTCCCCGTCCTATATGGACATAGAGCTGCTTGTCACCGATGAGCCCTATTTGGAGTGGGGAAGCTTTTCGCTGATTGTGTGCTTTTTGATTTTTATCCTGCTAGTGGTTCTGTCCGTCACCGTGTACACACTGTGCTACTATCACAGGCATATTCAACAGCCTCTGGAAAGCTTTATCCGCCATGTGGATGAGTATGCGGCTCGCCGCCAAACCGCAAGGCGGGCTGGCTTTCAAGAGCTGAACGACGCGGTGGAGGCGTTTGACGGCTTGTCGCGGCAAATTGAAAAGCTGAGAATTGACCTGTATGAAGAGAAGCTGGCGGTTGCTCAAACCGAGATGGAATATTATCAGCTTCAGATTAAGCCCCACTTTTTTGTCAACTGCTTCTCTCTCATTCACGCCATGGCCCAAAAGCAGGAGTACCAGAGAATTCAGTCCTTCTGCATTAAGCTTTCCAACTATGTGCGCTATCTGTTTTCCAAAAGCCTCAGTCTGGTGCCGCTGAAGCAGGAGCTTTCCATGGTGCAGGAATTTCTGGATATTCAGCGTATCCGCCCTCGGGTGGACTCCCAGCTGGAAGAGGCGGTGGACGGCGAGGCGGAAAAGCTGTGTATTCCTCCCCTTTCCCTGCTTACCTTTGTGGAGAACGCGGTGAAGCACGGCGGCGTCAAGAGCATTGTCATTCAAATCAAGGTGGAGCTGATCCGCCAAAACGGCGGCAAACGGCTTCGCCTGTCCGTGCAGGATACCGGCGTGGGATTTCCCCC
>OIYU01002502.1_pt1 | contig 10081 bp, 6 predicted proteins | sample 1588321 | NCBI WGS metagenome assembly OIYU01 (sample SAMN03283258) | human gut metagenome | biome: human-associated habitat; material: feces | host: Homo sapiens | place: USA | collected 2013 | reverse complement strand
CCTATCAGCATACCGAGCAGGAAAAGGGCGGCTGTTTGGAATACCCGTCCGTGATCCCAGGCCCAGGCAAGGCTTGCCAACTGTCCTTCCCATAAATTGACACGGATGGTTTCCAGAAAATTACCATTGCTTTGCACTGCAAAAGTTGCATTCCAGAAGCTGCGGGTGGGGATGGCCGGAGTAACAAATTCCGGATCGAGACAGGCACGTATTACATAATAAAGTGGCAATGGCTGGATCAATAGCAGACATGCCAATGCAAATATCCATTTGTCTTTCAGCCGGCAAGTCAGTGGCAGGATGAAACCTACTAAAGAATAAAGGACTAGCACTTCCGCTGTGAAAAAACTGGCATTGATATTACCTATCAGGAAAAGAAGAATTAACCGCCAACAAAAACGTAGACGGAAATCATTGCCCCGTAGGCGTTGGTTGTCATCTTGAATAAAAAAGCTAAAACCGAAAAGTAAAGCGAATATGGCGTATGCTTTTCCGCCGAACATGAAGAATAACCCGTTCCAAATGGCTTTGTCCGAGAAGTTCAGCCACGCACTTTGTCCGGCTGTATCGGGAAATGAGTAGAAATTAAAATGTTCGATAGAGTGCAGGATGATGATTCCCATCACTGCCAGTCCGCGTAGCACATCAGCTACATCTACACGTGCGTGTCCTTTCAATTTTGTGTTTATTGCTTTTGTTTCCATGGGGTTATATATTAGCGTACAAAAATAGGAAAATCTTGAATAGTTGGCAAAAAAAGGAGGAAGTAATCAGATATTTCTTTAATTTTGTCCCCATCTTAAAAAAAGATATGGATATTTCGGAATTGCAACGTATTTATGCTGGTCATCCTAACACTAAGGGACTGGCTGCGTTATTGGAAGATTCCTCAGTGAGGACTATTTTCCTGGGAGGATTATATGCTTCTGCGGCAGCTTTATTTGTTTCCTCCTTTCTTAGAGAGAATAAACAGACATTTGTATTTGTACTGGGTGACTTGGAGGAAGCGGGTTACTTTTATCATGACCTGACACAGGTGAACGGTGATGAGCATATTTTGTTCTTTCCATCCTCGTATCGTCGGGCTGTTAAATATGGGCAGAAAGATGCAGCTAATGAGATCCTGCGTACGGAAGTGTTGAGCCGTTTACAGAAAGGCGATCCGCTATGTGTGGTGACTTATCCCGAAGCGTTGGCGGAGAAAGTGGTATCACAAGAGGTACTGATGGACAAGACGTTAAAACTTGGTGTGGGTGAGCATGTGGACACAGAGTTTATCACGGAAGTGCTGGCCGGTTACGGATTCGAGCATGTGGATTATGTTTATGAACCGGGGCAATATGCTGTACGCGGTAGTATTATTGACGTCTTCTCTTTTGCTTCCGAGTATCCTTACCGTATTGACTTTTTTGGTGACGAGGTAGACAGCATCCGTACTTTTGAGGTGGAAAACCAGCTTTCGAAAGAGAAGAAACAGAGCATTGCCATCGTGCCCGAGCTGACGAATGCCGCCGACAAGAGCGGGGTGTCTTTCTTTGAATTCATTCCTCGGGAAACAGTTCTGGCAATGAAAGATTTTCTTTGGGTACGTGAAAGAATACAGGTAGTACGGGAAGAGGCACTCTCTCCTCAGGCGCTTGCCGCATACGAGGGAGAGAAGACGGAACTGATGAATTTGGAACTGAAGCTGATAGACGGGGCGGAATTTACAGTACGGGCTTTGGATTTCAAACGGATTGAATTTGGTAACAAACCTACAGGAACTCCACAGGCAACGTTGGCTTTCGATACGACGGTCCAGCCTATTTTTCATAAGAATTTTGATTTGGTAAGCACTTCATTCACTGATTATCAGAAACGAGGTTACACCTTATATATATGTACCGATAGTGAGAAGCAGGCAAAGCGTCTGAAAGATATCTTTGAGGAGCGTGGTGATCATATCACGTTCATTCCGGTCAACAAGACTTTACATGAGGGCTTTACAGATAATGTATTGAAAAGCTGCTTTTTTACAGACCATCAGATTTTTGACCGTTTCCATAAATACAATCTTCGTAGTGACAAGGCGCGTAGCGGTAAGGTGGCATTGACCTTAAAAGAGTTGAGCCAGTTTGAGCCGGGTGACTTTGTGGTACATATAGATCATGGGGTAGGTCGTTTTGGCGGTTTGGTACGCATTCCGAATGGAAATACCACTCAGGAAGTGATTAAACTTACTTATCAGAATGAGGATGTGGTATTTGTTTCCATTCATTCCCTGCATAAAATATCCAAGTATAAAGGGAAGGAGGGAGAAACTCCCCGCCTGAACAAATTGGGGACCGGTGCGTGGGAAAAAATGAAAGAGCGTACCAAGAGCAAAATCAAAGATATAGCCCGTGACCTGATCAGACTGTATTCGCAACGTAAACAGGAAAAAGGATTTTCGTATAGTCCCGACAGTTTTATGCAACATGAATTAGAGGCAAGCTTTATCTATGAGGATACCCCCGATCAGTTGAAGGCGACCCAAGATGCCAAAGCCGATATGGAGAGCGACCGTCCTATGGACCGTCTGGTGTGTGGTGATGTGGGTTTCGGAAAGACTGAAGTGGCTATTCGTGCTGCTTTCAAGGCTGTGGCTGATAACAAACAGGTGGCTGTGCTGGTTCCCACTACGGTGCTGGCCTATCAGCACTTTCAGACTTTCAGCGAACGGTTGAAAGATTTTCCATGTAAGGTGGATTATTTGAGCCGTGCCCGCAGTGCGAAAGATGTTTCCAAAATAGTGAAGGAACTGGCGGATGGAAAAATAAATATTTTGGTCGGTACACATAAAATCATCGGTAAAAGCGTTAAGTTCAAAGATTTAGGATTGCTGATCATTGATGAGGAACAGAAGTTCGGAGTTAGTGTGAAAGAGAAGTTGCGTCAGATGAAAGTGAATGTGGATACACTTACTATGACCGCTACCCCCATCCCCCGTACTTTGCAGTTCTCGTTAATGGGCGCCCGTGATCTTTCTGTTATTCAGACTCCGCCTCCCAACCGTTATCCCATTCAGACAGAGGTGCATACCTTTAATGAAGATATCATAACGGAAGCGATCAATTTTGAAATGAGCCGTAACGGACAGGTGTTCTTTGTCAATAACCGCATACAGAATCTGGTAGAATTGGAAGCCATGATCAAGCGGAATATACCCGATTGCCGTGTCTGCATAGGTCATGGACAGATGGAGCCCGAAAAGCTGGAAAAGATTATTTTCGACTTTGTGAACTATGATTATGATGTGCTGCTGGCAACCACCATTATCGAGAGTGGCATTGACATACCGAATGCCAATACGATTATCATCAACCAGGCGCAGAATTTTGGCTTGAGTGATTTGCACCAGATGCGTGGACGTGTGGGAAGAAGCAATAAAAAAGCATTCTGTTATTTGTTGGCGCCTCCATTGACTTCACTGACTCCCGAGGCAAAGCGCCGTCTTCAAGCCATTGAGAATTTCAGTGATTTGGGCAGCGGTATCCATATCGCCATGCAGGATTTGGATATCCGTGGAGCAGGAAATATGCTGGGGGCGGAGCAGAGTGGCTTCATTGCCGATTTGGGTTATGAAACTTATCAGAAGATACTGGCCGAAGCGGTGAAAGAGTTGAAAGAGGATGAGTTTGCCGATCTTTACGCAGAGGAGTTGCAGGCAGCGGGAGAAGAGAAAATCAGTGGCGAGAACTTTGTGGATGAATGTCAGGTGGAAAGTGATTTGGAATTGCTTTTCCCCAATGAGTATATCCCCAGCAGCAGCGAACGTATGTTGCTTTATCGTGAACTGGACGGATTGGAATTGGATAAGGACCTGCTCGCTTTCAAGGCACGGTTGGAGGACCGTTTCGGAAAGGTTCCTCCCGAAGGGCTGGAACTTCTGCGTATCGTACCTTTGCGCAGATTGGCTAAACGGTTGGGGGTGGAAAAAGTATTCTTGAAAGCCGGACGAATGACTTTGTTCTTTATCAGTAATCAGGAAAGTCCTTATTATCAAAGTGCGGCTTTTGGCAAGGTGATTGATTACATGAGCAAGAATCCGCGTTACTGCAATTTGCGTGAGCAGAACGGCAAGCGTAGTATGGTAGTCAAGAATGTGGAAACGGTAGAGACTGCGGTAGGTATTCTGCAGGAGATGGTGAGTTTGTGATAAAAGATGTCTGTATTGGCAGAAACCGGCATTGCCGTAGAGTAAGCAGGATATGTTAACGTAAAATTGAATATTAACTAAATAAACAGCTGATTTTTAATTAATTGTTTAACGGAATTGAATTTGGGGTGTTTTATATTAAAAAATAATATAAGACACTCCTTTTTCTTTTAACTTATCTATATTTTTACTATCTTACTTCCAGTTTAAAAGCGGACACTGAGATTTTTACTCACATATTGTCTAATTTAAAAAACACTTGTTATGGAAGTGAAAAAAGCACGAAGAGCCGACCTTGAAAAGGGTAAGTCCCGTTGGCTGTTCATGGGTCTCATTGTGACGCTGTCGTTTATGTTTGTTTCGTTCGAATGGACTGAACGTAATGTAACTTACACGATCAGTGATCTAGTCAGTGACCCGGATTTCTTTGAAGAATTAGTTCCTGTAACCTACAATCAGGATAAACCTCTGCCACCACCGCCTCCGCCGGCTGCCGTCAATCCGGAAGAGCTCAATATAGTGGATAATAACTCGACGGAAACAGAAACCGATATTGCAGCTTCAGACCCTACGGATGCTCCGGTAATTATACCGACCCCTATTGAAGTACCCGAAGAAGTAGTGGATGAAAATGTGGAATTTGTGGTGGTGGAAGAGATGCCGGTATTTCGTAACGGTAATGCTGATTTGATGAGGTATCTGAGCGAAAACATCAAATATCCTACCGTCAGTGCCGAGCAGGGAGTTCAAGGAAGGGTAGTGGTGCAGTTCGTTGTGGGTGTTCATGGAGAGATCCTGAATCCGGTAGTGGTGAAGAGTGTGGATCCGTATCTGGACAAGGAAGCAATCCGCGTGATCAGTTCCATGCCAAAATGGAAGCCCGGCAAGCAAAGAGGAAAAGCAGTGAGGGTGAAATACACTGTTCCTGTAGTCTTCAGACTGCAAAGTTAAGATTTAATTAGTATGGATGGAGGAAGCGTAATCTCAGAAGAGGACGCTTCCTCTTTTTTTATCGAGGAATAAATAGGGGATATTTATGAAAACATGTAAGAAAAAAGGGAGTGAAAGGAAATAGTTAGTAATAAAATGCTTGCTATCTTATTATATTTGTTACCTTTGTGGGTCTTATAATATGAAAAACAATGAAAATAACAATTCTACAGAGAAATATAGAATGGGCCAATCCTCAGGCCAATGTAGCAAGGGCCGACGAGGCAATAAGTTGTCTGCCGGATTCTGATTTGTTTGTTTTACCCGAAATGTTTTCCACCGGTTTTTGTACGCAACCCGAAGGAATTGCGGAGAGCGCCGACAGCGAAACACTTCACTGGATGAAGCGTAAGGCAGCCGAGCGGAATTGTGCTATTGCAGGCAGTGTGGCGGTATGTGAGAATGGAAATTATTATAATCGTTTTTACTTTGTCCATCCGGATGGAGCTGTGCAGCATTATGATAAGAAGCATCTGTTTACCTTTGGGGGCGAACACAAGCGTTTCACCGCCGGTACGGAGCGTGTGGTGGTGAACTTCCGTGGGGTACGTATCCTGTTGGAAATATGTTATGACCTTCGCTTCCCTGTTTGGGCACGTAACCTGGGTGATTATGACATGATACTTTATGTGGCAAGCTGGCCCACTCCCCGTGTGGATGCCTGGAGCGCGCTGCTTCGTGCGCGGGCTATTGAAAATCAGTGTTATGTAGCCGGAGTGAACCGCATGGGAGTTGATCCTGCCTGTGAATATTCGGGTGGCAGCGCCATCATCGATCCCTACGGAAAAACGATAGCCGAATGTCCGTGGAGCAGGGAAAGTGCGGTATCGGCTGATATAGATATGGAGGCATTGCAGGCTTTCAGGAAGAAATTCCCGGTATTGGATGATGCAGACCCCTTTACATTGATATGAAACAATTAACAAAATAATAGATAATGGCTGAAAAGAAATTATTGTTGGGCGATGAGGCAATTGCCCTCGGAGCGATACATGCCGGCATATCGGGTGTATATGCCTATCCGGGTACACCGTCCACTGAAATCACGGAGTTTATCCAGAATAATCCTTTAGCAAAGGAAAGAAAACTGCACAGCACTTGGTGTACCAATGAAAAAACGGCCATGGAGGCTGCATTGGGTATGTCATACGCAGGAAAACGTGCTTTGGTATGTATGAAACATGTAGGTATGAATGTGGCTGCCGATGCGTTTGTCAATTCTGCCATAACCGGCGTGAACGGTGGGCTGGTGGTGCTGGCTGCCGATGATCCTTCCATGCATTCGTCACAGAACGAACAGGATTCACGCTTTTATGGAAAATTTGCTATGATTCCCATGCTGGAACCGTCTTCCCAACAAGAAGCATACGATATGATGGATTACGCATATACACTCTCGGAAAAACTGAAGTTGCCGGTGCTGATGCGTGTGGTTACCCGTCTGGCACATTCGCGTGCCGGTGTGGAAGTAGCCGATATCCGTGAGGAAAATCAGTTGAATCCTGATCATGAACGTGCCCACTGGGTATTGCTGCCGGGTAATGCGCGTAAACAATATCTGGATCTAGTGAAAAAGCAGGAGAAGCTGGAAGAAGCTTCCTCCAAATCTCCTTATAATTATCTGGAAGGGTTGAATCCCGAATATGATTATGAGTTCGGAGTGATAGCTTGCGGTATCGGTTATAATTATGTGAAGGAGGCGGATACGGACAGTTGCCATATTCCGGTATTGAAAGTTTCGCAGTATCCGTTGCCGGCTGACGAAATCAGGACGATGGCAGACCGTTGCGGATATGTTCTGGTAGTGGAAGATGGTCAGCCGTTTGTGGAAGAGCAGGTAAAAGCGATACTTTCCTCGGACTATGAGGTAAAGGGACGCTTGACGGAAACTTTGCCGCGTACCGGTGAATTGACTCCGGATAATGTGGGCGAGGCGATCGGATGGGGAATCAAACGTCCGTTTGGCAAGTCTCAGGTGGTGATGCCGCGTCCGCCTGCATTGTGTCAGGGATGTGGTCATCGGGATGTGTATGATGCATTGAACAAGGTGGCTGCGGAATATCCGGATGCACGCATTTTCGGTGATATCGGTTGCTATACATTAGGTGCGTTGCCCCCGTTCCGTGCTATCGACAGTTGTGCGGATATGGGTGCTTCCATAACCATGGCCAAAGGTGCTTCCGATGCAGGGGTATTTCCGGCCATTGCTGTTATCGGTGACTCTACCTTCACTCATTCCGGTATGACCGGTCTGCTGGATGCGGTGAATGACCGTGCCAATATCACTGTGGTGATTTCGGATAACCTGACTACCGCCATGACCGGCGGACAGGATTCTGCCGGTACGAACAAATTCGAAGCGATCTGCCTGGGATTAGGAGTGGAACCCGAACATGTGCGTGTGGTGGTTCCATTACCAAAGAATATGGAAGAAATCACCCGTACCATTCGTGAGGAAATAGAATATAAAGGGGTGTCTGTCATTATTCCGCGCAGAGAGTGTATCCAGACATTGAATCGTAAACTAAGACAGAAAAAAGCAGATAAGGCATGAGAAAAGATATCATACTTTCGGGCGTAGGAGGACAGGGTATCCTGACTATCGCTACTATTATAGGAGAAGCTGCTACGGCAGAAGGCATCAATTTGAAGCAGGCCGAGGTACACGGTATGAGCCAACGCGGAGGAGATGTACAGTCCAATCTGCGTTTGTCCGACGAAACGATTTATTCGGATCTGATCGCTCAGGGTGAGGCGGATCTGATTATTTCCATGGAACCGATGGAGGCGTTGCGTTATCTGCCTTATTTGCAGGAAGAAGGTTGGGTGATTACTTCTGCTAATCCTTTCAAGAACATTCCCGACTATCCTGAAGAAGTGGATCTGATGAGAACTTTGGAAAGTCTTCCGCATATGGTGAAGTTGGAAATAGAGGATATGGCAAAAGAAAACAGTATGCCTAAATGCGCGAATGTGATTCTGCTGGGCATGGCTGCGAAGTATATTGAGATCGTATCACCGGAACAGTTGCGTGAAAGCATAGGGCGTGTGTTTGCCACAAAAGGTGAGAAGATTGTTGAAATGAATCAGAAGGCTTTTGATATAGGCTTGAATGCGGTAAAGAACTGGTAATGCCATGAAGATATTTAGTGAAGAATTAGTGGAGAAGGCGGTGAAGGAACTGCACATCGCCAATCTTGCACAGGCTACTATCGGTGATGTGTTGTTGGTAGCCCAGTATCTGGAAAAGGAAACGGGGATTCCTTTTATCCGCATGGATCAGGGATCTCCCGGTCTTGCCGCCAATCAGATAGGGATTGAAGCGGAGAAAGCTGCTTTGGACAGGGGAGTCGGATCGCAATATCCGGCTGCCGCAGGAGTGCCCGAGTTGAAAAAGGAGGCTTCCCGTTTTGTAAAAGCTTTCTTGAATCTGGATATCTCTCCGCGCGCTTGTGTGCCTACCACCGGGTCGGTGGCGGGTTCATTCGGCTCGTTCATAGCCTGTACGCAGCGTATTCCGGGGAAAGACAAGGTATTGTTCATTGATCCCGGATTTCCTATTCAGAAATCCCAGCTTCGCATTATCGGCGTGGAGTGGGAAGAGTTTGATATCTATCATTATCGTGGACAGGCCTTGCGTGAGAAATTGGAAAGTTTCCTGAGTAAAGGCGATATAGCAGCGATTATCTATTCTAATCCGAATAATCCGGCATGGATTTGTCTGGAAGAGGAGGAGTTGCAGATAATCGGTGAACTGGCAACCCAATACGATGTGATTGTCATGGAAGACCTCGCTTATTTCTGCATGGATTTCCGTCGGGATATGGGACATCCTTTCGAACCGCCCTATCCGCCTACTGTGGCAAGATATACGGATAATTATATCCTGATGCTTTCTTCTTCCAAGATATTCAGTTATGCCGGACAGCGTATGGCATTGGCATGTATCAGCGACAAACTGTTCGACCGCCAGTTCCCTGCCTTGGCAGAACGGTATAAAGATGCAGGGGTGTTCGGTCCTACGCTGATTGCTTCCATTCTTTATATGATTACTTCGGGATGTACGGCTTCCACTCAGTATGCATACGCTGAAATGCTCCGTCTGTCTACCGAAGGTAAAATCAATTTTGTGGAAGATACCCGCGAATATGCCCGTCGTGCGGAACGCATGAAGAAAATATTTACCGACAATGGTTTCCATATCGTATATGACTATGATGCTACCCAGGTGGTGGGAGATGGTTTCTTCTTTACCATTGGTTACGGAAATATGACAGGGGGTGAATTGCTCCGGGAGTTATTGTATTATGGGGTAAGCAGCATCTCGCTTTCTACTACCGGCAGCGAGCAGGAAGGTGTCCGCGCCTGTACGTCACGGATGCGCGATGAACTTTATCCGGTGATGGAGGAACGCATGAGAGCTTTTCATGAAGATCATTGAAAATAATGTGCTAATAGGATAATGTGCCGATTGCCATACAGTGGGTTTGTGTGCCAGTACATTGGCAGATTAGCACATTGAAAAATTATTTATTATGATTTGGAATAAAAATAAAGAGTGCATGAGTCGGGACGAGATGAGCGCTCTGCAGGGAAAACGTCTGAACAAGTTGGTGAACTTGGTTTATCATAATGTTCCTTTTTATCGTAACAAGATGCAGGAGATGGATTTGTCTCCGGATGATATCCAGACTATCGAAGATATCGTAAAACTTCCTTTTACTACCAAGCAGGATTTACGTGATAATTATCCATATGGTCTTCAGGCTGCTCCTGCTTCGGAAATTGTACGTGTGCACGCTTCTTCGGGAACAACCGGGAATCCTACCATTGTGGGATATACGCGTCGTGACTTGTCTGTATGGTCCGAAGTGATGTCACGTTGTCTTTCAGCATACGGGGTTACCCGTAATG
>OIYU01002497.1_pt1 | contig 10099 bp, 6 predicted proteins | sample 1588321 | NCBI WGS metagenome assembly OIYU01 (sample SAMN03283258) | human gut metagenome | biome: human-associated habitat; material: feces | host: Homo sapiens | place: USA | collected 2013 | reverse complement strand
TTGGAGACAAAGATAACAATTTATATATTTAACCCTCAGGGTTATTCATTGATCCTTTCTCAGTTCAGTTGGAGTTGCACCAAATAACTTCTTACAATAACAAGTCAGATGTGCAGGAGAGCTAAACCCAAAGTCCATAGCTATTTCCCGGAAAGCAATATCCGGATCACAAATTTTCTCACGAACCAGTTCAGCCCTCCGCTCCTGCATCCATCGGTAAGGACTCTGACTAAAACTCTCTTGAAACTTACGATTAAAAGAGCGTTCCGAAACACAACACAAACTTGCAAATTCTTTCACCGTTTTCACATTCTTATAATTATCCAGTACAAAATCCTCGAACTTCCGTCCTACTCCAGTCGTTCTAGAAAAGAAAGCAGCAAGTTCTGATTTAGTATAAAACCCCCTCAATGCAAGAATGATTTCCTGCTGCTTAAGGATATGCATATGCCTACATAGCAATCCTGTATCCAGATAAAAAAGTAACTGCCTCAAAATATGTAACAGAGGCTTTCGGATTGGTAAAATACAATTATTACCGTTCTCCATTTTTACATGTGAGATTGATTCAAAATACATTTTGTCACAAGCCGTTATCTGCTTATTCCAAAACAACAACAGACATTCTGCCGAGACAATACCTTCAACCCTATTTTCTTCATGCTGCGGTATAAGCAGCATATTATGCTCTAAAAGATGTATATTATGCTCCCTGCCTATATTAACGGATAGTTCTCCTTTCAAAAGAAATAAAATACAAAAACAACAACTATTATCAATCTGTCCGGATTCTTGCGCAGCCAATCTGTATTGGGTAAAACCACTGTCAATTTTAATTCCATAATTAAAACAGGAATGATGTTCCGACAAATAAAGTAATTTCATGTTATAATTTAAGTAGTTTAATTTTAAAACAACTCGCTTCGCTTACTATGTTTGTTTTTTTTAAAGACACATACTTTTAAACTACAAACAAAAACTGTAATTCTATAAACATATACTTAAAAAGGAATATATATCTGCATCCATTAACGACTCTCGCTCCCTACATGACACATATAGCCCTAACTTAGCCACAAGCAATATCGTCTTTCAATATACTTACTTCATTTTACATATCTTCCTAAGTACAAGGAACTCCCCCACCACACAAACTATTGCGATAAATGGGGAAGTCTGATGATTATAAAGCAGAACTGCTTCTATTTATTATACATCTTCTATTTTTCTATCACTTCTTATTTAGAATTAATAGTACAAATACTTACCCGGTTCCAATCCGGTTCCTCAAACATATAGCCAATTCCCTGTCCTTCAGCAACAATTCGCTCCTTTGAAATCCCATACTTATTAACCAGCATCTTTTGAACTGCCTCGGCACGCTGTCGCGCAATACGCTCATTAAGTTCTTCACTACCCTCCGGAGAAGCGTAACCCTTGATTACAACTCCTGCCTCTTTGTGGTTTCTCAAGTAAATTGCAATCCGTTCAACATTAGGTAATTGAGAATTATCAATAGTTATTCTACCTTGACGAAAAGTAATCACAGACTCTAGTGTTTTTTTACTATTGTCAATCGTATCTTTCACAATTTTCGGTTCTCGATTCTTGTATTCTTCCAAAGCCGTTTCTAAATCTGTCACTTTTTGGTTAGCATCCTGCAATACATTATCATTGCGTTCAAGTTCTGAACGAAGTTGATTTATTTGAGCATTTAATGCATCAAATTCAGACTGGTCGTAAGGTCTTACTTTAGTAAAATGGTGTTCACCATTGCTACATCTGAAATGATATACGAAGCCTGCACTAATCTCCCACACGGCACGCCCCGAATGGAAATATACAGGTTTCGTACCCATAGAATTCATATCATATACAAGAGCCGGTTTGAGAGCTAGAGTCCACGCCTTACTTTCCCCTAAATTAAAATTAAAATTTAATCCCAACTTAGTAGACATACCATTTTGATCTTCCCCCATGTTTCTACCAACATAATAATGCATCCAGCCAATACCAGCCACAGCCTCAATCTCAAAACTTCTTGGAATACCGTTATAACCTCCAAAAAGATTATTTAAATTCACCAATCCTAACAAACTTACATTTGATTCATCAAATGCTGTTTTACTTTTTGTTGTATTAAAATAACCCATTGCCTCAAAACCTAATCCAAAGGTAGGGGTTAAATGCTTGCTTACATGAACTCCAACTGCCGAACGCATGTTTTTAAAAAACGAGTGATGAGTCAATGGGGTCACGCCACCTACATTAATACCTATTGACCAATTATCCGAAAATTTGTTTCCTTCCAAAGCTGTTTGTCCACTTACATGGCAAATGGCAATACCAGATAGCAATAAGCCTGCAAAAATCTTTTTCATCATAATTCTTATTTAAATTTATTATTAGCAGAATTGGGGCTGAAATATATATCATTCCCAACATTCTACCTTTAGCTATATAGTTGACTAACTACTACTTTCATTTACAATACAAAATAAAATCACCCATTGTGAGATATATGTTTATGTACGTCTTTCTCAGCTGCTGTAATGGGACCTACCCACGACCACGATTCTACGGTCCTCTACGTAAAGTCATATTTTTCTGTTGCTTTTCCATATTCAACAAACACTAATACGGCAAAGTGAACTAATTGTAATCAGCTATCTCATACCAAATCAAACATTGTATAACACTTTGCAAAAGAAGGCAATTCCTATCTCAATCTGTTACAAATAAACGACATTATATTTTATGCATCAGACAACTATCATTAATATAGAGGCTTCATAATTTGGAGATTCATAGTTTAGGCTATAATTCAAGCGGGAGAAATAATTACATAACATAAAGAACCTATTTCAGCATATCTCCCCCTTCTTAGAAACACGTTTTCCAGAAGTGATATTCATTCATTGATTTTATTATTATCCAACAACACAACACGCACCCAGTCAACCCACATTTCTCCCGGCAAATCTTCATCATGGATTTCTCCCGGCCATGTCATCATACCATTCAATTCACCTCCCAATGAAAAATTTAGAATTATATTGAAGGGATATTCACAAAATGGATACTGTAGTTTCTCCTTATCCAAATGTTGGTTCTCATATTTCCAAGTCTCTTTGCCGTCGACATAAAATATTAATTCCTTTTCAGTCCGCTGCACTGCATATACATGATCTTTAGTTACATCAAAATTCTTATCAGGCTCCTTGTTCGTTACTCCTGCAGAACCATTTTCACCATTTATATAAAAAGTATGTACCGTTTGAAAGATCTGCTTAGGACTCCCTTGTACCCATTCCATAAGATCTATTTCTCCCCCTCTGGGCCATTCCGGTGCTCCTATAGGCATTTGCCAGATAGCAGGAAAACCTCCACGAACCAATTTGGTTAATCTGGCCTTAACTTCCAAACGTGTACCACAGGGAAAACCTATCTTGGAAAACACCCCGCCATTTTTATAAGTCCCGTTGTCCTTACAGGCCCTCAACTTCAAATAGCCTTCCTCCACCTTTACATTTTCGTAACCATCCACACCCCTAAAATACTGTGACCAGGCGTTGTTGGCATACGTACAAAGTTTCCAGATTGCTGTATCGGGCACAACACATTTCGCATCAAAATCATCAACAAATAAAATGTTTTCAAGTGTATCCGATCCGATTTGCTCCTTTTCTTCTGCGCATACATAAGTAACAGTCCCACCTATAGCAAACAATAAATAGCACAAAATTGATCTCATATGATTATAAATTAAAAAGATTAAAAAACCATTCTTTCTTCAAAAACAATATTACCTCATCGAAAGAAGAGTTGTCACCACAAGAGTGCTGACAACTCCCTTCGACAGGCACTGTCACCTCAAAAACAAACTTTTACACCATAAATATTATTCTAAATCATAGAGTACATTCAGGACCCTATAAATCTATTTTACAAAAGACTATTTCCACTGATATACCCGCACATAATCAACTTGCATGGTAAAAGGCAAATGTTTCTCATTTATAGGACCAGCCATTCCCTTTCCACCTGCAACATTCAATATCAAGAAGAAAGGAATATCAAAGGGCCATTGTACTGCGCCCAAACCTTTGTTATAATAGGTTGCGCAAACTTCTCCATTTACCATAAAATCAATTTTCTTATCGTTCCATTCTATTCCCCATATATTCCATTCACCCTGCTTGAATTTAGACCCTGAATGACCAAAAGGATATGTCTTTTGCTCCGTACCAGTAGTATGTACCGTTTGTACAGCAACATCTAAATCTTTTATATGCTCCATTATATCTATTTCACCACTTGCAGGCCATCCTCCGTATTCTGAACTGGCAGGCATCATCCATATAGCCGGCCACGAACCATTCCCCGATGAAAACTTAGCTTTAATCTCTACTTTACCATAAGTAAAATCAAACTTTCCACTATCAGTGCGTATACTTCCAGATTTATATCCGCGGGGATCTGTTTCATCCTTCATAAACTTGAGATTCAACAAACCATCTTCACACCAAACAACGGATGTATCATTCGGCTTATAATAATAGGCATGAGCAACATCTCCCCTGGGAGTATAATTCCACTTCTTGGAGTCAACGGCCCCATCGATATTAAATTCATCTGAAAAAATCAGAACCCACGATTTATCCACTCTTTCAACGGAATCTTCTTTCTCTGGTCGCAGCACATCAATGGAACTGTCAGAAAAGTCGTTTGAACATCCGAAAAATAAAACTGCTAATAAGGGTATTATACTTTTTTTCATAACTCAACTTCGTATTATTTTATATTATCTTTATACTACCATAAACAGATATAAAAGTATATCTAGCCGGAATACGAAACTCCTCCCTTCCAACCGGACATATTCTCGTCATATCTTCTTCTATTCATAACCAGGAGTCTGCTCCAATGCCGAATCATTATCAAGTATATTCTGATCCAACGGCCATAAAACTTTATATGCCTCAGTCTTCTGATCAAGAATAGCAACTTTATTATCAATATCACCTTCTATACAGAACACTAATGGAATACCGTCCTTTGCATTCTTCATGCGGCACAAATCCCACCAACGTTGTCCTTCCTGTACAAACTCCTTATCCTTTTCATGTAAAATAGCTAATTCATTAGTTAGAAAATCAGATGCCTTATATATATGTGAACCTGCCTCAGACTTATACGCCCTATTTCTGACTAAATTTATATATTTCTCAACATTTGCATTATCACTCTCCATATTAGCAATCTCGGCTAATGCTAGATATACCCAGGATAAACGATAAAGAATAAGATCACCATCATAGACTCTATTTCCCTGAGCATTGAGAGAGCCCAAATTTTTACATACATGAGTACCATATACATACAATTCTCCACTTTCCTTTTTCCGATATGAAGGCATAAATGTGGCGTCACAACGAGTATCACCTTTTTCAAAACTATTATAAAGCGAAAGTTTATACTCATATTTCTGTTGACCATTATTCTGTATATCAAGCGCATCATCCCATGGCGTTCCATTTTCTCTAAAACTATCTTTATTAGTCGTCCCGGAAACAAGAGAATAGGTATATCCACGAGAAAGGGAGTTTTCTGCTTCACCCTCCATATAAGACACAGCCATTATCACCTCACTATTACCTTTGTTATCAGCACTGAATATACGTTTAAAATCTTGTTGCAATTGAAGTCCATAGTTACCCTCTACATCTTTCAAGTACTTCTTGGCCTTTGACAAATCCGATTCGGTAGCTTTGTTATCACCAATAGTTACTTTGGAATTCCATAAATATACCTCTCCAGCCAAACATTCTGTGGCCGCCTTTGACCAATACACCTTGGTACCATGTCCATATGAATTAAAATCAGAATTCTCTCCAAAATATTGTAGGGAGGTTTCCAAATCCTTTTTAATCTGTGATATAACTTCACTTGGTTTAGCTCTCCCCAAATAAAGTTTATTCGGATCAAGCACTCCATCGATAACTTCCACGCCAAGACGAATTGGTACCCCACCATAGACTCTATAAAGATCAAAATAGTAAAAGGCACGAAGGCCATACGCCTGTCCAAGATAATAATTCTTTTTAGCTTCCGGAATGAAATTAGCATCAGTTACACGAGCTATAAAAAGATTGATATTGGTTATACAGCCATAAATATTTCCAAACTTGGTAACTCCGGGAGTCTCCTTAGACAGATTTTGTAAACGGATTTCCCCACTAGAGATAGCCAGACCATCTGCACTTGTGCCATCCTTATAATGTCCGCCCCTTAATTCGCCAAAAGTGATAATATGCTGTTCCGCCATATCTCGCAATTGTTTATGAAGACCGTCAATATATGCACTGACTTGGGATTCTGTTTTCCAATAGCTGGTACTTCCATAATTATCTATCGGGGCGAGATCCAGCATATCCCCACATGATGTAGCCACTATAGCAGCTATATTCAACACCATAATATGTATAAATTTTAAATTTCTCATCTCACTTCGAATTATTAAAATGTAACATTAACGCCAAATATAACGGTACGTGGCAAGGGATATCCTGACGAAATCTCCGGGCTTACCGTCCTGGCAGAAGTTAAATAGCCCAAATTCTGTCCCGTTATTGAGAATTGCAGTTTCTGCATATATAGTCTTTTAGACAATTCTTGAGGAAGAGTATATGACAAAGACAATTCTCTAATCCCTAAATAGTTACCCTTAGAGGCAAATAGAGTTGAGGTACGATAGTAATTGGCAGCTCCCACCTGATCAGCAAATACGTAACGGGGATATTTTGCGTTTGGATTACTTTCGCTCCATGTATTAAAAACATCCTTTGTCGTATTGTAAGCCCCCTGCATACATCCTAAAAACCAAGGAGTCTTATCATCATAAACCCAATAATCAAGCGCAAAGTCAAAACGGGCATACAAACTAAGTCCCTTCCAAGACATTGTGGTATTAAAACCACCATACCAACGAGGAGTAGTATTTCCTATTACAACCTGATCATACTGGTCAATCACCCCATCTCCATTTACATCCTTCCATTTCACATCTCCGGGTTTTAACTCTATGCCTTTTGCCCGCTCATTATCAGAAAGTTTATTCCAAGCTTCAGGGCCATATTGATATTTACCTTGAATATTCCCCGAGGTCACAACCAAATTTCCCGGAATATCATCAACACTTCTGTAAATACCCTCGGCCTGGTAACCGACAAGTATCCCATACTCCATTCCCTCCTGAAAACCTCCGACATACACCTTCTCATCTTCCAACTTACCTGTACCCGGATTTACAACCTTCCGACCGGTATACACTTGCTGTCCATTCTGTCTGTTTCGTACCTGCCCGTTATCAGGAAGGGCTATAATCTTATTCTTATTATAAGTTATATTAAAAGAAGCATCCCAAGTAAAATCGTTGACATCCAACACCTTACCAGAGAGTTGTAATTCGATTCCGCTATTACGTAATTTTCCATTATTGTTCTTAACAGAAGAGAATCCCGTGGTCGAAGGCAGGGTGAAGTCTGCATACTTATCAGATGTCAAACGATTGTAGTAATCGATATCCAAATTCAAGCGTCCTCCCAAGAGTCCTACATTCAAGCCTATATCAAAACTGGCCGTCTTTTCCCAACGCAAAGAAGGGTTAGGCAAAGTACCTATCAGAAAACCATTGTTGCCATGGTATTTATTAGAATTATATGAACCTTGAAGAGTATATGGACCGATTCCGCTGGCATTACCATTCAAACCGTAACTAGCCCTCAGCTTTCCATAATAGAGGAAAGGAAGTGATTCCTTAACAAAATCCTCTTTCGTAAAAACCCAGCCACCGGAAACTCCCGGAAAAAATCCCCACCGATTCTTACCCAGCAAAGAAGAATAACCGTCATAACGAAATACCCCGGAGAACAAATATTTACCCTCATAGTCGTAGTTCAAGCGTCCTAAATAAGAAAGAATACGGTAACGACTATGATTCGAATCTATCTGACGTTTACCCTTACCTGCATCGGTCAGACCTAAATCTTTAAAATCGTCGGTAGCAGCACCAGAACCGGATGCAGAGAAACCGTTATTATACTGATCATAAAATTCACTACCAAACATAATATTCAAATTATGAACAGCAGAAAATACAGTCGTATAATCTAGAACAGCATTATAGGTCTGAGAGAACTGACGAGAATAGCTTGCACTAGTTGAACGAGTTCGATTCCATTGTCCCGGAACCGTCTCATAGTCCTTGCGCATACTTTCTTGTACAGTATGAAAATAATACCAACTGGCAGAAGCCCTCAAGACCAATCCCTTGAATAAATTAGCTTCTAATGACTGCATAAGGGTAAACTTTGTCCGTTCATTATCCTGATCGTAACTTTTTGCAACATAAGTCTGATTACCGTCCCCGGGACTAGGACCCAATGTCGGATTACCATCCTCGTCTTCAAAACGGACAGTAGGAGGAGTACTCATCACCCGACCAAAATAATCACTTTCCGTCCCCCAGGCGTTGTTTAACCATACATAATTAGCCCGGCTGAAAGTCGCATTGGAAGTCGTTTTCAACCAATCTGCAATTTTGTACGAACCGTTGAATGTGAAATTATAACGTTTATATTCGGTAGTGATAGGGGCTCCGGGGGAGTCATTATAACCCAAACTTGCATAATAAGTTCCTTTATCATTCCCCCCCGACATACTAACCGTATAATCCTGTGTCACTACCGGATTACGAAGATTATATTCCTCCGGTTTTGTCCCTTTATAAATGATTGTTTTAGAAGGGTCCAAAGGATCCAGCATTTCTCGCCAGCCCATATCCAAAAGATAGGCATTTTCATCCGTTTTCCCCATAATATTCCACACCATATTCGCACCGAGCTTATTACCCGTACCAAAAGGCGTAGAACCTGTAAGATTTGCCGTAGCTGCCCACGGGGTATTTTTATAGGCTGTACGAAGGACTGTAATATAGTCTTCCGCGCCCAAAAAGTCATAGGGATTATTAACATAACCGAGACCTATATTTGCTCTGAAATTAATTTCCCGATGTCCTGCCCGGCCAGATTTTGTTGTAATTAAAATTACACCATTACTTGCACGGGCACCGTATATGGCCGTAGCCCCAGCATCCTTCAGAACATCCATAGATGCAATATCCTGAGGATTGATATCATCAAAATTATCACGAAGCTGTCCGTCCACTATCACCAGGGGTCCTCCCGAACCATCAAATTCCGTTCCACCACGTAATATAACTTTAGGAGATGAAGTAGGATTTCCCGAAGTGAGAGAAACCTTTAAACCGGGAACAGAACCCGACAGTGCCTGAGAGGGATTTGTATATATACCCTTCTCTAATATCTGGGGACTGACAGTCGATATAGAATTCGTCAGTTTTGCCCGTGAAACTTTTCCGCCATAACCGGTCACAACAACTTCCTGCAAAAGTTCACTGTCTTCTTTTAAGATTATCTTAAAATTCATTTTTCCTTGCACACTCAAAGTCTGGGAAGAAAAACCTATGAATGAAATCTGTATACTGGCATTATCAGAAACCGAGAGTGTAAAATTACCATCAACGTCAGAAACAGTGCCATTTGTTGTTCCAACTTCCACAATACTGGCACCAATGACCGCCTCACCCGCAGTATCCGTTATTATGCCCGTAATACTTTTCTTCTGTGCCACAACTACAATCGAACACAGAAGAAAAACAAATAAAATAAAACTCTTTTTCATACTCTTTTATGTTTTTCATGTTTAAAACACCTATCAACAAGAGGCGTTCAAATACCATATATCACTCCAAAAACATCACAAATTACGGAGGTATAAACAAAGGAATAAAGAAAATCATATTTAATAAATTAGGGGTTATTATTTACAAGCGCAAAGAAAGAACTCATAAAACTAAACATAGTCAGAAAGCATTTAAAAAAAGTCATATATCATCCAATACTGCATTTTTTTATCAAAAACAGAATAATTAATAAACATTTTATGTATATACGTTGTTAAATAGAAAAAAATCAGCTTTAAACAACACGAAAAGATAAAAATGTACAGGTTATTT
>OIYU01002496.1_pt1 | contig 10101 bp, 8 predicted proteins | sample 1588321 | NCBI WGS metagenome assembly OIYU01 (sample SAMN03283258) | human gut metagenome | biome: human-associated habitat; material: feces | host: Homo sapiens | place: USA | collected 2013 | reverse complement strand
GCAGCATCGGTCGCACCGATGACCTGATTTTTGATCTGATATGGGATATCCTGCTCTTTGCAGATTTCCTTTGCAGCGCAGAACAGTTCACGATCAGAGAATCCACCCTTGTCCTGGAAGGTGAGGACCGGACCTTTGCCCAGTGCGCAGACATTCTTGGAAGGGGAGACTCCCGGAACATCTGCAGCAGTGTTGGTGTCAACTGCAACAGCAATGTCCGGTTTTACTGCAAAGGCAGCATTGCCGGCAGCACCGCCAATCTCTTCCTGAACGGTGAATACTGCGGTGATATCATATGGCAGATCTTCGTTCAACAGCTCGAGCAGAAGCAGACAGCCGATACGGTTGTCCAGAGCTTTTGCGCAGATACAGCTGCCCATCTGAGTAAACTGCGGACGGAAGGTTGCAAAGTCGCCCAGAGATACAAACTGTTCTGCTTCCTCGCGGCTCTTGGTGCCGATATCGATGTAAAGCTCAGAGTATTTCAGAGTAGCTTCACGCTCATCTGCACTTTGCAGATGGATCGGTTTTGCACCGACTACACCCTCTTTTCCGCTTTCGAGTTTTACCGGTTTGCCCACAACCACGCGGGTGTCAATTCCACCAACCGCGTCAAAGCGGATCAGACCACTTTCTTCAATATAGGTTATGATAAAGCCAACCTCATCCATATGTGCGGCAAACATCAGCTTGTTTTTAGGAGTCTGTTTTCCTTTTTTCTCGCAGATGAGGTTTCCTCTTGCGTCTGTATATGCGGTGCAGTCAGCAGGAAGGTGAGATTTGATCCACTGAGCAACTTTTCCCTCACAGCCAGATACACCATCGATTGCACAAAGTTCTTTTAAAAGATTAAGTCTGTTTGTCTGTTCCATACCATCACGCCTCCTATCTTGCAAATTCCGAAATTGCGTAAGCAGCAATCAGTTTAGCGGTGTTGTCCACATCGACAGTGGAGATGGTTTCGATTGGGGTATGCATATAGCGAAGCGGAACCGAAACACAGCAGGTCTCGATGCCGGCGCCAACCTTGACAATACCGTCCGCATTGGTTCCGGTATGACCTCCGCCCATGACTTCAACCTGATATGGAATGTTCTGTTCTTTGCCGACCTCGATGAGTTTTCTTGCCATGCGGCGGCTTAAAGTAGCGCCCATACCGATCATAGCACCTTTGTTGAGGTCGCCGCAGTGTTTGTCAGCAATCTCCGGTGTGGTACCGAAGGTAACATCCACTACGATTGCCTGGGTTGGGTCTGTTTCAAAGGAAGCGGTCTGTGCGCCAAGTCCGCCAGTTTCTTCCTGAGTGCTGAGCAGAACGGTCAGACTAATTGGTTCCAGATGGTGTTCTTCCCAGTAAGCTTTGATCTGTTCTGCTGCCTTGATGATAGCAACACAGCAGCAGCGGTCATCGTGCGCTTTGCTGGATACCAGATTGTTTTCCATTTCGGTGAATGGGCCGACGAAGCTGATTTTATCGCCAAGTTCGATCTGTGCCTTTGCTTCTTCTCCGCTCATGCCGACATCAATCCAGATTTCGTCAATCTTTGGATTTTTCTTTTCTCCGCTCTGGATATGCGGAGGAACGCTGCCGATTACACCGGAGAGATCTCCTTTTGCGGTATGTACTACAACAGGGGAAGCCATTACCAGACGACGGTCAACTCCACCGCACTGAGCAACGCGGAGGAAACCGTTATCCTCAATGTGAGTGACAGTAAGGCCGATTTCATCAATATGAGCATCCAGCAGCAGGTGAGCAGCGCCTTCTTTTCCCTTCATTACCTCACAGATCAGCGAGTTGTGTACGGTGCGTCTGCATGGTCCAAGATCTTTGCAGATTGTTTCTGCCGCAGTCAGGGCACCATCTTCACATCCAGCGACGCCGTTTGCCTGACAAAGCGTTTTGAGCATCTGTATTGTTTCCATAAAAACCCTCTCTTTCTTTCGGTTTATGAAAAACCAGTTTCGTATAAACCAGTTTGCCATAAAACGGTTATTTTCCCGATAAATCCTATTCTATCACATTTTTTCTCATTTTTCACTTCCTTCCATGAAAAACCTTTTCAAATTGCAAATCCTTTGCAAAGTTGCTATAATGAGAAAAAATAACTGGGAGGGATTTTTACAGGATGCAGCTTTTAAATCTGTTGCAGCAGGTGCAGGCAGGGGAAGTTTCCCCCGAGGATGCACAGGAAATGTTAAAAAGTCTTCCATATGAGGATTTGGGGTTTGCAAAACTTGACCATCACCGCAAGGTTCGCTCCGGTTTTGGTGAGGTGATTTACTGCGCGGGAAAATCAGACGAGCATCTGGTTTCCATCTACCAGACCTTTGCAAAGGAAGGTACAGCTGTTATGGGGACCAGAGCCAGCAAGGAACAGGCGCAGGTGGTACAGGCAGCTGTACCGCAGGTAATTTATGATCCGGTGTCCCGTATCCTGCGGCTGGGAGAACATGAAAATCAGCCGGTTGGAAAGGTTGCAGTCTGCACCGCAGGAACTTCAGACATTGCAGTTGCGGAGGAAGCAGCACAGACAGCAGAATTCCTGGGAGCAAATGTTGAGCGTTTCTATGATGTGGGGGTAGCGGGCATCCATCGACTGTTTGCTCGTCTTCCCGATATTCAGTCAGCAAACTGCATTGTAGCTGCTGCCGGAATGGAAGGGGCGCTTGCCGGTGTGCTGGCAGGACTGGTGGACAAACCGGTCATCGCTCTGCCTACTTCGGTGGGATATGGGGCAAACTTTCACGGGCTTTCTGCACTGCTCACCATGCTTAACTCCTGTGCGGAAGGAATTGCAGTGGTAAACATCGACAACGGTTTTGGCGCAGGATATCTTGCAGCGCAGATCAACCGTCTTGTCTGCAAAAATAATGATTAGGAAGGGAATGTTTTTATGCCAAACAAACTTTATCTGGAATGTTACTCCGGCATCAGCGGAGATATGACCGTTGCAGCACTGCTTGACCTGGGGGCAGACCAGCAGGTGTTGCTGGAAGGACTGGAAAGTTTAAATCTGCCTGGTTACCAGCTGAAAATCGGAAGAGTAAAGAAAAATGGTATCGATGCCTGCGATTTTGACGTTATTCTGGATGAGCCGGAGCACCATCACGACCATGATCACGAGCACCATCATGACCACGAACATGAGCATCATCATGACCACGAACATGAGCATCATCATGACCACGAACATGAGCACCATCACGACCATGATCATGAGCATGATCACGACCACGATCACGAGCATGATCACGACCACGATCATGAGCATCATCACGACCACGAACATGAGCACCATCACGACCACGAACATGAGCACCATCATGACCATGATCACGAGCATCATCATGACCATGATCACGAGCATCATCATGACCACCATCATCACCATGATCACGTACACCGCAATATTGGGGATATCTTTGCCATCATCGATCAGTCGAAAATCAGCGATCGGGCAAAACAGACAGCGAAAGATATTTTCCGAATCATTGCAGCTGCTGAATCCAAGGCACATGGAATTGCAGAGGATCAGGTTCACTTCCATGAAGTGGGTGCAGTTGACTCGATTGTAGATATTGTTTCGGCAGCTATTTGTCTGGACAATCTGGATATTACCGAGGCGGTTGTATCTGATCTGTATGAAGGCTGTGGCTATGTTCACTGCCAGCATGGATTGATGCCGGTACCGGTTCCTGCCGTAGTCAACATCGCAGCAGACAATGCACTGCGCCTGCGTCTTACTCAGACCCGCGGTGAGATGATCACCCCGACTGGAGCTGCCATCGCGGCATATCTGTCCAAAGGCGGCAAACTGCCAGAATCTTTTGTCATTGAAAAGATTGGTCTGGGAGCAGGCAAGAAAGATTTTGCCACTGCAAATATCCTCCGCGCTTTCCTCATCCGCGACTAGTCTGTAACAGGAGGAATCTTTTTGAAACCATTATCTATTTGTCAGCAATATCTTTTGTGCATTCTCAATGAAAAGGGAGTGATCAAAGGCTACACCGCAGAGAAGAGAGTTTGTCTTCTTGCTGCCTGTGTTCTGGAAATGCGTCTGGATGGCTGCATCAAGGTGGAACAGAAACAAATCCGGGTGGTAAAACCGTTGCCGGAAAGACTTTCTTACTTTAAGCCTCTGTATGACTTTCTGTATGAAAAAAGCCCGATCAAAATCATCAAAATGCTTGATGCGTACAACATCTCTTTGACCGACAAAAAATTTCAGGAGCTTTTCTGCTCACTGGGTGACAGCCTTTGTGAAAAGGAAGTTGCTGAGCGCTGCAAAGCAGGACTGCTTTCCAAAAAAGGATATCGTCCAGATCGTGAAGCAGTGGATACCATCATAGAAAAGATGAAAAAAGAGTTTAACGGCAAGGGAAAACTCAGCGATAACTCCGCAGCACTCCTGACCTTGCTCGACCGTAGTCATCATTTGGGAGAGTATGTGGAGAAGGAAGAACAAAAACGTATGCTGGATTATCTGAATACTGCAAGTGAGGCAGTCAATGGTCAGACGCTGCGTCAGCAGATTGTTTATATCCAACAGGTTCTGTCTACACTTTCTCTGACATCCGCCGTTCCTAAAAAATAAGAACATAAAAAAACTCCAGCCCTACTGACAGGGCTGGAGTTTTTTTATACAGAAAAATTATTTTTCAATGTAGGTGTTAAAGGAAAATGCCAAGCAGTACAGAGAGAGGATGAATGCCAGCAGCACATCGAAGACAGGCAGGCTCATCGAAGAAAATGCAGCAATCTCACCAGCAGTCATGGTAAGTCCGAACAGCGCAGCACACATGCCAAAAGCATTGATCCAGCGAACTCCCTTGATAAAGTCGACATCGCTCAAGATGCGGCTCTGACCCATCAGGAAGAGGGTAAAGCTCAGCAGACACAGCAGATAAAGGGTACGTTCTGGCATTCCGGCAATCTGCGGATAGTCGCGGAACATCTCAACACAGGCAATCAGCGCCCAGACAAGTGGGAACAAGAAGGTAAGAGATCCTCGATTGGAAATGTTTTCTTTAAAGTAGCAGATACCGAGATGTAAAAAAACAATTCCGCTCAGAGCCGCCATTACAATCTGAAGGGCAGTAATAATCAGGGTAGAGAACATAACAGCGGAGAAAGCGGACGAGAGCAGATTCATCAGATGAATCACACCGCTTGCAATCATCAAAGCTCCCATTAAAAGGGAAAGGACACCGAGCATTCTGGAATTTGAGATGGAAAAAGCAAAACGTTTTTGGATTACAGTAGAAAGCAGAATAATCAGCACCGGAACTGCAATTAACACTCCGTAAAAGACAGTGGTGAGCAGGTTGCTGGAACTAAAAAATCCAGTGGTCGGGTCCAGATTGGTGATGCACAAAAATCCATATAAAGGCAGGCAGACAATAGCGCCGATGACAAAAAGAATTTTGGAAATATTCAAAGCAGTAAAACCTCTTTCCGTTTGATATCAGTAATTGCCCTTTATAAAGCAGGACAATGCTTTTGTTATTTTACCATGTTTTTGATTTTTTGTATAGGGTGTTTTCAGGAGTGAAAGCGACTAAAAAACAAAACAGGGAGCATAAAGAGAAGCAAGTGCCACATATACTGGATGCAGAGATTATAACGGAAAGGAGAATCCAAGATGCGAGGGAGGATTATCTGGATTGTTTTGGAAACTTTGTGCCTGATGTTTTGTCTGATTGTGTTGCCTGTTTTGTTTCATCGGGAGGAGCAGGATTATACACCGTCTGCGATGGAACAGTCGCAGCAGATGCAGCCGGTGATACCTGAAGAAGAAAAAGAAGAGACAGAGCAGCAGGAAGCTGAGAAGACCGATTGGGAACCCTTTCGGATTTTAAATCGGACGACCGGTGAGATCGAGACGATTCCGGTAAAAGAATATGTGACCGGAGCACTTTGCTCTGAGATGCCCGCAACCTTTGATTCAGAAGCGCTCAAGGCACAGGCAGTCAGTGCGCACACCTGGGCCCTCTACTGCCAGCAGGCGGCAAAACAGAGCGGACAGGCCTATGATTTTTCCGCTGATCCGCAAAACTGGCAGGGCTATGTGACCGAAGAACAGGCAAAAGAACGGTTTGGCGACTATTTTAGCGAGTACTGGACGAAAATCAGCCGCGCCGCCGAAGAGGTGTGGCAGGAGATTATGGTGGATGAGATAAATCAACCGATTGTGGCAGCCTATCATGCAATCAGTTCCGGCACCACCGAATCTGCAGAAAATGTCTGGGGAAATGAACTGTCCTATCTGGTTCCAGTGGACAGTTCCGGAGATATTCATGCCCAGGGTTATCAGAAAACAGTTACTTTTTCAAAAGATGAGCTTAAAAAGCTGCTGGAAACCTATCAGCCGATGCCAAATCTTTCCCAGGAGCCTTCTGAATGGTTAAGTATTCTGGAACGCTCCGGCTCCGGATATGTGACCTTGATTCGGGTGGGAGATGCTCAAATGAGTGGGATTGAATTTCGAGAGCTGTTGGGGCTGCGTTCTTCTGATTTTGATTTTTCCTTTGATGGAGAAACCTTTACCTTCACGACAACAGGATATGGACACGGTGTTGGTTTGAGCCAGTACGGTGCAGATTATCTTGCACGTCAGGGAAAAACATATCAGGAGATTTTAGAGCACTATTACAGCGGTGCAACTTTGGTCGAGAGGGCATGACAAAAAGCGGCACAGGATAACTGTGCCGCTTTTTGTTAGGGAAGATGATGTTTTCTTAAAAATCATATTGACAGGAAAGGGGAACTGTGCTATCCTGATACCAGAAACATATGAATAACTGTTCATATGTTAGCAGAAAGCGGACTCAACCACTTCAAAAGCAAAAAAACAGGAAAACAGCAGGAAGAGATTGTGCAGAAATATTGATTGATTTTTTCTATAAAATAGGATATGATAGACTCAAACATATGAATGATTGCTCATATATTGAGCGGGATTTCCAGAAAAGAAAGGAAAAAACAATGCGAAATATTTCTGAAAAACAATCGATAGAAGAAGTTGAAGTATGCGAAGGTAACCATCAGCACCAGTTGGAATATCTGAAAAATCGGATGCCGACCCAGCAGGAGATGGAAACCGCCGCAGAGCTGTTTAAAATGTTTGGAGACCCGACCCGTTTAAAGCTGCTGGCAGCTTTACTGGGTCAGGAAGTGTGTGTATGTGATCTCAGCGATCTGCTTGGCATTTCCCAGTCGGCGGTATCTCACCAGCTTCGCCTGCTTCGTGCAAGCCATCTGGTTAAAAACCGCAGGGAAGGAAAATCGGTTTTCTACTCGCTGGACGATGAACACGTTGCTACCATTTTAGCACAGGGTATGGAGCACGTTCGCCACCAGTAGGATTCTTTGGAGGGAATTGTGCGATGAAGGAGAACAATCGGGGAAACAAGAAAGAGGAAGGCTGCGGCTGTGCAATGTGCCAGCTGGAAGGCATATTAGGAGTAGGAAAAGAAAAAACAGAACACAGCGATAAAGAACATTATGAAGCTTGTGGTTGTGGACACGACCACGAACATACCCACGAAGGTTGCGGTTGCGGACACGACCATGAACATACCCACGAAGGCTGTGGTTGCGCACATGAGCACGAACACACCCACGAAAACTGCGGTTGTGGACATGATCACGAACATACCCACGAAGGTTGCGGTTGTGGACATGACCACGAGCACACCCACGAAGCTTGCAGCTGTGGGCACGACCATGGTCATGAAAAACACCATCATCACGATGGAGAAAGCTGCGGCTGTGCAATGTGTCAGCTGGAAGATGTTTTGGGTGGACATTCTCAAAAAGGTGGACATGAGCATGGGGAGCATCATCACCATGATGGAGAAAGTTGTGGCTGCGCAATGTGCCAGCTGGAAAATCCATCTGCTTCCCATCATGAAGAGGAAGAAGAGCCGACAGAAGAGAAGAGCGGAAAATGGAAAACTGCCGGTAAAATTGTTCTGGCAGCAGCGGCATTGCTCTCCTCCGAGCTGCTCGAAGTTCCGATGTGGGCAGCATTTTGTATCAGTTTCATTACTATTCTGGCATGGGGCTGGGATCTGATCTGCAAAGCAGGTAAGAGTTTAAAGAGAAAGAGTCTGGATGAAAATGTCCTGATGGCGATTGCAGTAGTAGCGGCATTTTTACTGGGTGAATATTTTGAAGCAGTAATGGTTGTTGTCCTGTATTCTCTGGGTGAGATTCTGGAAGAAAAAGCAGTCAAGAAGAGCCGTCACGATATTGCAGAAGTTGTGAACATCCGTCCGCAGAAGGCAAATCTTCTCATGGAAGGCGGAAGCACCAAGGAAATTCCTTCTTCCCGCATCCGTCCGGGCAATCTGCTTCTGGTACGTGTGGGTGATCGTGTTCCAGTCGATGGTATCATTGAAGATGGCGAAAGCTCGATGGACCAGTCTGCTTTGACCGGTGAGGCAATTGCAGTTGGTGTTCGTCCAGGTGATACCGTTCTTTCCGGTTCGGTTAATCTGTCTGCGGTACTGAAGATCCGTGCAAAATCTGCCTTTGAGGACTCTACTGCCAGCCGTATGATCCGTTTGGTGGAAGAATCCTCTGCACAAAAAGGTCACACCGAAAAACTGATTACCCGATTTGCAAAGGTTTATACTCCTTTAGTGGTAGTGTGTGCAGCTCTGGTTGCTTTTTTGCCTCCAATTCTGGGAGTTGGTACTCTGAAGGAATGGATTATGCGTTCTCTGGTATTTCTGGTTGCGTCCTGTCCATGTGCGCTGGTCATCTCGGTTCCGCTGGGACTGTATTCTGGTGTAGGGGCAATTTCCAAACAGGGTGTTTTAGTCAAAGGAACCAAGTTCTTGGAGCCCCTTGCAAAGGCAAAAGCAGTTGTACTGGATAAAACCGGAACACTGACAACCGGAGAACTGGAAGTTTCCAGTGCACAGGCACTGATTCCAGAAGATCAGCAGCAGTTTGAGCAACTCACCGCTCTTGCGGAAGGTTACAGTGCACATCCGATTGCACAGGCTGTTTTAAAAGCGCTTCCAAAGGGTTCCCAAACAGAGCAGGCAGCAGACGTGAAGGAGATTGCAGGAAAAGGAATCCGGATGACCTATCAGGAAAAGACTCTGCTTTGCGGTTCCCTGCGTCTGTTGGAAGAAGATGGAATTGATACTTCCAATCTGCCAAAAGCAAATGTTTATACCGCATATGACGGAAAAGTGCTTGGATATGTTATTTTGTCTGACCGTCCAAGAGAGGAAGCAGCAAAAGCAATTGCGCAGTGGAAACAGTCCGGTATCGAAAAAACAGTTATGCTTACCGGAGACAGCGCTCTGTCTGCCCAGAGAGTGAAAGAAAAATGTGGTGTAGACGAGATGTGCACCGATCTGCTGCCTCAGGATAAGCTGACCGAATTGCAGAAACTCAAAGCACAAGGCAATAAGGTAATTTTTGTTGGTGACGGAATCAACGATGCACCGGTTCTTGCAGCAGCAGATGTTGGTATTGCGATGGGAATGGGAACTGATGCAGCAATCGAAGCAGCAGACGCCGTTTTGATGGGCGAAAAGCTTACTTCTTTAACTAGTGCAATCAAGATCAGCCGAAGAGCATTGTCGGTAGTTCACTTCAACATCTGGTTTATTCTGATTATCAAGCTGGCAGTATTTGCACTTGGTATCGCAGGATTTGCCAATATGTGGATGGCAGTGTTTGCAGATGTCGGTGTATCCATTATTACCGTACTCAACGCTGTACGTATTTTAAGATTTAAAGATTAGTTTGTAAAAATCTCTCCGGAATTTTATCCGGAGGGATTTTTTATTATTTTTTGAAAAAACATATTGACTTTTTTTAGAAGCTGTGGTAAAATAATTTTCGTTGCTAGATGGAGAGGTGTCCGAGTGGTTTAAGGAGCTAGTCTTGAAAACTAGTGACTCGCAAGAGCCGTGGGTTCGAATCCCACCCTCTCCGCCAAAGTTTTCTTTAGCGGGTGAGAGTGAGAGGATTTAGCACAAAACCGCTCTAAAAATAGAATAAGCGTAAGCCGCTTACCAATCTGGAGAAGTACTCAAGTTGGTGACGAGGCGCCCCTGCTAAGGGCGTAGGCC
>OIYU01002461.1_pt1 | contig 10203 bp, 7 predicted proteins | sample 1588321 | NCBI WGS metagenome assembly OIYU01 (sample SAMN03283258) | human gut metagenome | biome: human-associated habitat; material: feces | host: Homo sapiens | place: USA | collected 2013 | reverse complement strand
TGGAATTAGCGTCGGTGTACAAGGGGCAATACCCCTGTACACCGACGCTACCCAAATCCGTTCACACATAAAAACAGATTCAACTGCAGCAACCGCAGTGAGGACGATTATCGTCTTAATTTTTTCATGGATCATGGTTTTTATTGTCGGCTCACAGGATACTATAACAAATTTGTCCGTAAAGACATGGATCTTTTTAATCCTTTCCGGTTTATCTACAGGCGCCTCCTGGCTCTGCTATTATCGGGCATTGCAGGACGGACCTGCAAGTGTTGTCGTTCCGATTGATAAATTAAGCATATTGGTAACCATTGCCTTTTCTTATATCGTGTTCAAAGAAAAACTGTCAAAGAAGTCCGGCCCGGGCCTTTTGCTGATCGTGTTGGGTACTTTTTTGATGATAGTCCCAACACTCTCAGCCTGATAAGTTTAGTTTTTAGCTGCTTCATTGACACAGCGGAGTCCATTGAGGCTCCTTGGATAACCAAGATACGGGAGACACTGTGAAATGATCTGAATCAGAAATCCTTTATCATTTCCCACCATCATATTTCCTGCCGCATGGCTGGTAAGCTGCGGCTCACAGCCGCCCTGTGCCAGAAGGAAACAAAATGTGATCATTTCCCGCTGCCTGTTGTCCAGTCCTGTCCTTGTATAATAATCTCCAAAACAGTTATCCGACAGCCACCGATTGATGTGTCTGGATTCTTCCGGTCCTGAATTTGCAAATCCCTTCATACCGTCTCCGAAAATATCCACCTGTGTCTGTTCGCCCTTCTCCAGGCGGTCTTCTCTGCCTGTAGTAGCCTGCCCCGGAAGCGGAAGCTCAATTCCCCTCTCTTCGAATATTTCATTGGTCTTATTGATAAACGGAAGGACGCGCCCGATCCCCAGATAAGCCACAGCCTGATAGACAATTTCCTTTATCTCAACCGGAGTCACACCGGCATTCAGAGCTGCCGGCAGCACAATTTCGAACGTATCGAGTCCCTGACACCCAATCAGAGCTGCAAGAACCGCCATCATACGTGTACGGTCATCAAGGTCATCATTGTTTACCACCTCATCAAACACAAAGTTCTGGAAAAAATCCGAAAATTCCGGATCTGTTTCCGCCAGTCCCAACCCTTTTGCTCCAAAAAATTTTTCACAATAACTTTTTGCCTTCTCGGTCATTTCTGATTCCTCCTATTCTGCTTTATGTGAATGTCAGCGTCGGTATATACTGCTCATACACCGCTGCTGTCAGACCTTACACTTATATGTTAATACTGCAGCAAAAAAAGTCTAATACTTTGTCTGAATACAATATCATGCTCTCCTGGCATAGTTCTGATGATCTACTCTGCTTTTTTCACCGCTTTGAGAAATCTTTTTACAAGCTCCGACGGTTCTGTAGAATACAGAATGCCGTATGGGATCGTATATTTCCATTCCACAGGAATAATTTTCAACAGAGGGTGAGCGTCTTTCCAATTTTCAACAGCCATCAAAATTTCATTGCTGTTCTCACACCGATTAAAAATCTCCATACTGTAGATATCAAAGTCAACCACTCGGATCTGGGGATGATTTTTCCAGATGTCATCCCGAAGCTCATCTACATAGTTGCTCCAGCCCCGGTGCATCATAAGAAAATTCTCTCCGTACAGATCCTGAAAGGTCAGCATTTCTTTTGAGGCAAGGCGATGATTAAGTGATACCGCACAGCAGATCCTCTGTCTCGAAATTTCCATTCCCTGACATTGCCTAAGCTTCAGCATTGTCTCATCAAAAATGCCTCCCACGATATCTATATTCGTTCCCAGATTTTTTAAAATTTCCCGTGCACTCTCCTGACTGTTCATATAAGGGATCATCTGCAGTCTGATATCCGGATAATCTTTACGGACTTTCGCCCACATCTGTATTACCGGGGCGGCCGGCGTCATTGGAGATGTGCCGATACGGATCACATTATCTTTTTCTTCCATAGCTCTCTTTGCCCGCTCCACAGAGTCTTTGCAGTACTGAATGATATATTTCGCATCTTTGTACAAAGATTTCCCGGCTTCTGTCAGAATCAGTCCTCTGTGTGTCCTTACAAACAGCTGAACTTCCAGATCCTTTTCCAGGAGATTGATCTGTTTCGTAACTGCCGGCGGAGTAATATACAGAGCTTCCGCCGCCTTATTAAAGCTTCCTAAATCCGCTACAACGATAAATGTTTCAAGCTGCAAATTATACATAGACCCGTCTCCTCTCTTATATGTCTGCCATCTGTCTTAGAGCCGGTTCTGTGTAAAACTCCTGTCCTTTTCCTTCCGGCTGCCATAGTAAAACTATAATGCCGCCGGCTGGAATCTGTCAACATTACTTACTGAAAAGCCACCCCATAATCTCTTCATCTGCCGCAAAAAGATTTCCTCCTCCATGCTGATATGATAAACCGGAAAAGTAATCCCCGCCTTTTATATCCAGAACCAACAGTTCATTTATCTCTTCTTCTGTCAGTCCTTCTTCCATATACATATCATGCAGCGTCTCATAGGCTTCGCGGGTCGGTTCAGATCCATAATACTCATCATCTTCTCCAATCACAAAATATACTGGCGTTTTATTTTTTATCACGGGAGCATAGTCTCCGTCCCACTGGGAGCTGCACTGAAGATAAGCCGTAAATAATTCCGGACGTTTCCCCATCACAAGGGACATAGTCTCGCCTCCTCCCGAGTATCCCTCCCCGTACACTCTTGACTCATCGATATTATAGTTTGCAAGGAAATACTCTGTAAGAGCAATGGTCTGATCTGCCGATGCTCATCCCAGCCGGAGAGCTGCGGCGCTACGACGATCATATCCTGCACATACTTTTGCGCCTCAAATCCAAATTTTTCACTGTACAGATTTTGACCTACTCCCTGAAAATACAGACCCTCATATCCCGGCAGGGTAAGAAACAGCCCATAGAGCCTGCTTCCGTCATAACTGTCCGGAACATACAGATTGTAATGGATATCCCCTTCGCTTTCTGAATGAAGAACATTATCCAGAATAAATCCGCGGTATTCCTGTGTCCCCTCTGTCACAGAGTCCTGTCCCCCGATCTCCTCATCCTGTACTGTCTCTGTCTCCGGCATTTGCTCCTGATCTTCTTTATTTTCAGTCCCTGCATCGCTGCATCCGCTTAACGCTGCCGCAAGAGCGACCAGCAGAATACCAAGTTTCATTTTCTTCATAATCCTATCCCTGCCTTTCTGCTATTTCTATCTGCTTTTTCTATCTTTCCTTTCCCGCAAAATGTGATATAATAACCCCATTGTGGTTATTATAGACGCACATAAAGCGGTTTCTTAAAAACCGCCGGAAACCCTAAAACAGACTGAAAAGAGGGAAGGTTATCCGATACGTCAAATGTGATAACAACTTCTTAGACACAACAGAAAGGGGGAGAACGAAATATGTATGTTGTGGATAAATATATTGATCACGTAAAAGAAGAAGCCATCAACCGCCCGGAGAAAAGCTGGGATAAGATCCTTCTCGGCTTCCGGGCAAATAAATGGCGCATGAAGCTTCTGCCTAACCGGAATCTTTCGAGAGGTTATCAGAAGCTGGAAACAATGATGATGAGCCTTGTAGCTGATTCTTTAAGCCGGGAGGGCAGCTATGTATGGGGGAATATTTTTGCTCCCTGCGAGCTGATGCAGTGCTTTGACCTTCACACCCTTTCCATTGAATGCCTCTCCTGTTATATGAGCGGTTACCATCTGGAAGACTATTTTATTGACTATGCACAGAATATCGGAATTGCCCCCACTCTATGTTCCTATCACAAAACTTTTGTAGGCGGAGTGGAAAGCAAAGTTGTAAAGAAGCCGGAATATGCTGTGACTACTTCTCTGTCCTGCGACGGCAATTTAAATACCTTCCGCTATCTGGAAAAAAAGGCCCATGTGCCTTTTACCTTTCTGGACGTCCCGTATTCTGATGACAAAGAATCCATCGCCTATCTGGCCGACCAGCTTAGAGCATTTACCAAAGTTCTGGAAGAGCGTACCGGCAAAACATTCCAGGAGGAAAAACTGCAAAAAATACTCCGTACGGAAAACGAGACGCGCCGGGAACTGAAGAACTTTTTCGAATATCAAAAGAACTATTATTATCCCGGCGAACTGATCAGCCATCTCTATATGATGATGGGAATGCATCTTCTCATCGGCACAGAGGAATTTCTTGATCTCATCCGCTTTATGAATGAAGAAATTCAGCAGGGAGAACCTTTTACCGGGAAAAAGATCCTGTGGATTCATCTCCTTCCTTTTTATCAGGAAAGTCTGAAGGAATATTTCAACAGCAACAGAGACTATCAGATCATTGCCAGTGATATCATTCTGGATTTCATGGATGAACTGGATACCGAACATCCCTTTGAGGCTCTCGCCGGAAAGATCATTAAGAATCTGTACAACGGCTCCTACGCCCACAAAGCAGAAATGATCGGCCAGCTTGCAGACCGGCTGAAACCGGATGCCGTCATCCACTTCTGCCACTGGGGATGCAAACAGGCCTCCGGCGGAAGTATCCTTCTGAAGGAAAAAATGCAGAAAATGAATATTCCTATGCTCATTCTTGACGGTGACGGAATTGACAAAAGAAACAGCCACGATGGCCAGATCAAGACCCGGCTGGAAGCATTTCTAGAATTGATCGGAACAGGAGAAAAGACCACATGTTAGGATATATCTGTAAATACGCGCCCATAGAAGTCTTTCTTTCTATGGGAACGGAAATGAAACGAATCGAACCTTCTGTCACGAATTTTACGCAGGCAGACATGAAAATGCATCCCAATATATGCAGCTTTGCAAAAGGAGTTCTGGAGGATGTCCTGGCAAATGATTATGAAGGTGTTATCCTCACCACCTGCTGCGACAGCATCCGAAGGCTCTATGATGTGCTGAAAGCCGAGCTTCCGGATAAATTCATCTATATTCTGGATACGCCACGCATCACAAAAGAAGCCGGAATCACGCTCTATGCAAACCGTATCCGCAAAATGATACAGGCCTATGAAGCTTTTTCCGGCAAAACATTTCAGGAAGAGGCTCTCGGCGAGCTCCTGAAACAACACAAGGAAGCCCAGAGCATTCAGTTAAAGCCGGGCAAAAAGAATATCGGAATTGCAGGAGCGCGGGCAAACGAAGCAATCCTGCACATTTTAAATGAGAAAGGCGCCAATGTTGCTTTCGATCTTACCTGCACCGGACTGATGCGAAAATATATTCTGGAACCGGGCCAGATACTTACCGGATATACAAGAGGGCTGTTAAGCCAGTTCCCCTGTATGCGCATGGAAGCTGCTGCCGGTAGAGACGAGCTTATTTCCCGGTATGCACAAAGCGCAGATGGTATCATTTACCACACTGTCCAGTTCTGTGACAATTATTCCTATGAGTATGCCTGGCTGAAAAACGTACTGAACCGCCCCATGCTCCAATTGGAAACCGACTACACCAAACAAAGCTACGGACAGGTTCTGACAAGGATTGAGGCATTCCTGGAATCACTGACACCGACAGGACCTTCAAAATCACCGAAAAGAAAGGATATCACAGAAACTATGTATGTCATGGGAATCGACAGCGGCTCCACCTCCACCAATGCGGTAATCATGAATGAAAACCGGGAAATTGTCGCCTCGGCAGTTGTACGGACCGGGGCTAAATCAGGTGAGAGCGCGCAGAAAATATTAAATGAAATTCTGCAGAAAGCAGGATGCAGCAGAGAGGATATCTCCTGGATCGTATCCACCGGGTACGGGCGGGTGAGCATTCCCTTTGCAGATGAAAATGTAACAGAAATCAGCTGTCACGGGCGGGGCTCTCATTATTTTAATCCAAAGGTAAGGACTATCCTGGATATCGGCGGTCAGGACAGCAAGGCAATTCGTTTAAATGAAGCCGGAGAAGTTGCCGACTTTGTCATGAATGACAAGTGTGCCGCCGGAACCGGTCGTTTCCTGGAAATGATTGCCCGGACACTGGAAATCGATGTAGACGAACTTGGACCAATTGCCCTGAAATCCACAGAGGACATTGAGATCACCAGCATGTGCTCTGTATTTGCAGAGTCCGAGGTTATTTCCCTGATCGCCAATAATAAGGAAAAATCAGATATTGCCAACGGTGTCTGTCATGCTATTGCCAACAAATCCTATTCCCTCCTGAAGCGTGTCGGCATGGAAGAAGAATTTATGATGACAGGCGGCGTTGCCAAGAACCCCGGCGTTGTCAGAGCAGTAGAAGAAAAGATCCAGTCCAGGCTTTATATCTGTCCGGAGCCTGAAATTGTAGGCGCCGCCGGCGCTGCCCTCTACGCTTTGGACCAGATATTGAGGTAAAAATTACAAAAATACACGGGGTAAAATGCAGTTTGACACGTAGTAAAGTTAAAAAATACTACGTGTCAAATTAAGTTATACCCTGTGTATTTTTGATCTATTCTGCCCGAAGCGCCGCCACCGGATCGCTCTTGGCAGCCTTTTTAGACGGAATCAGTCCGCCCAGCAAAGTCAGTACAACACTCAATGTGATCAAAATAAATGCCGCCCCTACAGGAAGTACTGCGCTGACATCCGTTGTCCCCGCCAGATAATGGATCAGCGCATTACCCGGAATCAGCAAAAGGAGTGTGATCACAATCCCCAATACCCCGGCGCAAAGGCCGATAATGAAAGTTTCCGCATTGAATACCTGGGAAATATTTCCCTTTGATGCTCCGATCGCCCGCAGGATCCCGATTTCTTTTCTTCTCTCAAGCACGCTGATGTAAGTAATGACTCCGATCATTATCGATGAAACAACGAGCGAAATCGCTACAAAAGCAATCAGTACATAGCTGATAATATCAATAATATCTGTTACAGAAGACATCAATGCGCCTACCATATCAGTGTAGGTGATTACCTGTTCTTCTTTGCCCTCCTTCTCCATGTCAGCGTTATAATGATCCAGAATTTTTACAACTCCTTCTTTGCTCTCAAAATCTTTCGGGTATATGTCAATTTGGCTTGGCACATTAAAGTCCACATACCCCAAATCCCGAAGATTTCCTTCATAAGAAGCACTTTCTGCAGAACTCATGGACATCATCAGCTCTGCAAATTCCTGTCCGCTCATATTCATAGTGAACGCATTGGCAAATACATCTGCATCAATCGTAAGTGCATTTTGTATATTTGTTCCTATTCTTGCCGCCGCCTGACTCATAGCGTCTGTCATACCGGTGCTGATCTGGGCCATGATCTGTTCCATAGCAGATCCGATCTGTGTCTGGAGAGACTGCGCAACGGTTCCGCCATAGGAAGCCATTGCCTGCTGCATATATGCTTCAAGAGAACCGGAAATCTGCTGCTCCAGTCTATCGGCATCCACCATACTAAGCATAGCCTCAGTCAATTGGTTCTGCGCCCCATCTGTCCCCAGATACGCCATAAAATGTTCTCCCATCTTACTGGGATCTGCAAGACCGTTTGCCGCCGCATAAGTCTGATATCCGTTCCCCAGCTCTTCTGCCAGTTTTGCAATCTGATCTGAAGTTATACTGATATCTCCGCTGATCTTGAAAATTTCAGAACCCCATTTTGACAAAATGCTTTGTGCCTCAGATGTTCCAAGATACTCTAAAAGATATTCATCAAATTTGTCAGGATCTGTGTACCCTTGTGCTTCAGCGTAACTTTGATATCCCTGGAGAATTTCCCGAAACATGCTTCTTATCTGATCCGGCACTGCAGTAATATTTCCATTTGTCTGAATGATATCCTGTATATTCCGGATCAGGATTTCCTGTGCTTCACTTGTATTAAGGTAGGCAAGAAAATCCTCTCCCAGAGTAGAATAATCCGCCTCCGGATGCGAAGCCGCATACTCCTGGTAACCAGAAAGCAGTCCTGTTACTATCTGTCCCAACTCTTCTGCCGACATATCCAGCTTGATACTTCCCATCAGTTCATCCAGTCCAAGCTGCGGGTCATCGGGCATATCCAGTTTAATATTTTTCAGATCAATCATATTTGACAGATCCAGGCTGCTGCCCGCCGGCATTTCCGAAAGGTCAAACGCTCCCTGAAGCCCTTCGCTAAAGGCATCCTCATTGAAGGCAAAAGCATCCTGAAGTACATCTGCATTGACCGAAACAAGAGAATCCATATCAAACTGATCCTCGCCGCTTTCTTCCCCGAAAGGTTCATTCGTAAAGACATTAATGTTTTTATTGCTTAACTGATTCTTAACAATCTCACTGTCCTCGGCCTTCTGTGCAACGTGTTTTGTCAGATCCGGCATATATCCGATCCCGGTCATAAGAAGTGTTCCTTTGGCATCCTCTGCCGGCTGTACCACTCCTACAATCTTTAAGTCCTCACCCTTATCTACCAGGTTTTTCATGTATTCTTCGTTATCTGTCTTATCTCTCCATACCTTGTACTGACTGTCATACTCGTAATAATCGGAGCTGTTTACCAACTTAAATGTCACTCCCAGAATGTCCTCATACGTATAGGAGCCCATATCTGAAGGAATCTCCACATCCTCCTCATTGGCAAACTGGCGGATCATCTCATCCAGCTCCATGGTATCTCTAAGACCCATGGAATACAGCATAAAATCACTGATACCGCCGCCAGAGGTAAGGACAAGCACGCATTCATCATATCTTTCAGGCCATCTTCCAGCCTTTACTTCATACTGTGGTTCATAGAGATCTGTATCCTCCGGCATTTCATAAAATACATCTGTACTCATCATAGAAGACATCATGCTGTTTGAAGCTGATGAGGATCCCAGCCCCAGAGAAGCAAAGGATTGATCAGGATTTACCTGCCGGATGTCCTCTCCGTCCTGCCGATAAATCTGAGGTGTTGTATTGTAGGAATATTCAATGGCATTTACATACTGGTCAATATTGCTCTCTCCACTGTCCAGATAGGTTTTCAGGGATTGCAGATCATTCGTATCCATAGTGGAAAACATATTGGTAAGCACATCAATAACTTCTATATCCCCGGCTTTTTCTTCTGTCTGTCCGGAACTGTCCGCGCCGCCGGATCCATCTTCTACCATGGAACTAAGATCTAAACCTGTGCTCAATATCTGAAGCGGATATTCCGACAAGGTTTCTTCTTCCACGCTTTGGATATAATCATTCACTCCATTTGACAATGACAGGATCAGAGCAATTCCAATGATTCCGATGGAGCCTGCAAACGCCGTCAGAATCGTGCGGGCCTTTTTTGTCTTAAGATTGTTAAAACTTAGAGAAAGAGCCGTCAGAAAAGACATGGATGCCTTTCCCATGTTCTCATGCCGTGGTTCTTCCGGCTCCGTTTCCGGCTCAAAAGGATCGGAATCCGCCCTGATCTGTCCATCCTTTAATTTCACGATTCTCGTAGCATATTCATCTGCCAGTTCCGGATTATGAGTAACCATAACCACCAGTCGATCTTTTGCCACCTCCTGGAGAAGTTCCATAACCTGAATACTGGTTTCACTGTCCAGCGCCCCTGTAGGTTCATCTGCCAGAAGAATATCCGGATCGTTCACCAGGGCTCTTGCAATAGCAACCCTCTGCATCTGCCCGCCTGACATCTGACTGGGCTTTTTGTGAAGCTGCTCTCCAAGCCCTACCTGTTCCAATGCTTTTCTTGCTCTTTCTTTTCGCTCTGCGGGACCTACTCCTGAAATTGTCAATGCCAGCTCCACATTGGAAAGTACGCTCTGGTGAGGAATAAGATTATAACTCTGAAATACAAATCCAATCGTATGATTCCGGTAGGAATCCCAGTCTTTATCTTTATATTTTTTTGTGGAAATGCCGTTAATGATCAGGTCGCCGCTGTCATAGCGGTCCAGCCCGCCGATAATATTAAGAAGTGTTGTTTTCCCCGATCCGCTTGGTCCTAAAATCGCCACAAATTCATTATCTCTCAAATTCAGGCTGACATCGTCCAGGGCTTTCTGAACCAGATTACCGGTTCTGTATTCTTTACGGATATGTTGAATTTTAAGCATGCCTTCATCTCCCTTTTAATTATGTACGCCCCCCGCACAATAATAAAATTACCCGTATGATAAGAGTATAGGTGATTTTCTTTCAATTCACAACCATATTATTCACAAAAAAGTTTCTTTTTTTCCGCATCACAAAAACAGCCCTGCAGGA
>OIYU01002456.1_pt1 | contig 10211 bp, 9 predicted proteins | sample 1588321 | NCBI WGS metagenome assembly OIYU01 (sample SAMN03283258) | human gut metagenome | biome: human-associated habitat; material: feces | host: Homo sapiens | place: USA | collected 2013 | reverse complement strand
TTTTGTGGCATGGTTGGTGGTTCCTCCCTTCGGGTTGTTTTATCAACCACCAACACTACCGCATAGCGTTGAACTATGTCCAGACCTATGTTGTGAGCGGGGTGGAGAAAATTTCGTCAGGCTTTTGGTGGATTTACACCTGTCTGGGGCGGGGAAATTTATACGGGCCTATTCTTTGTTTACTCCCCTGTAATTTTTGAGGTAGTGGCAAGCCTGCTTTACACCTAGAAAGATGTGGCCATGAAAAAGAAAAGGCAGGCCTCAAAAGGCCCGCCCATTCTTATTTCTTCAGCTGCAAACCGTCCTTGAAAGCCTCGCCCACACGCTCGGTGACTTTGTAATATCCGTGGGTGTAAGGGTCAAAAGCAACGGCGTTCACTAGGGACATATCCAGCTTGCCGTCCCGCATAACGCTCTCGTCGGCGGTGACTTTTACCACCTTACCGATGACCCCGCAGCCATATTCGTTGGTCTGGTATTCAACGAATTTGCACTCCAAACAGAGAGGAAACTCGTTTATGACGGGGGCGTCCACCATCTCCGATTTCGTGGCGGTAAGCCCGGCTGCGCTCAGCTTATCCGCTACCGTATTGCCGGAGGCCACGCCGAAATAGTCGGCCTCCACCACATGGGCGGCATCGGCAATGCTCACGGTAAAGCCGCCCCTGGCCTTGATGTTCTTCACGGTCTTGTGACTCTCCGTCAGGTTCAAGGCCACAGTGTCACGCTCCTGCATCGTCCCCCAAGCGGCGTTCATCACGTTTACGGTGCCGTCCTCGTTGTAGGTGGCGACCATCAGCACGGGCATGGGGAAGATCCCCTCGGTGATATTCAATTCTTTTCTCACAGAAATGCGCCTCTCTTTTTTTAGGATTGACACGCCGGGTGCCTTCCTCTATCATTATAGCCAGTAGTAAACGGAAAACAAGTGCTGATTTTTTTGTAAGGTACTAGCCTGGAGGTAAGCAATATGATCTCGGACTATATGGAAAAGGCCAACTTTGAGGACACTGGCTTCGCCTATACTCTCTCCCTCATCAGCGGCAAACATAAAATGGTGATTCTCTACTGTCTGATGGAATTCGGCGTGGTGCGGTTCAACGAATTGAAGCGCTATCTAAAAACCGTGGCGGATAAAACCTTGAGCGCCAACTTGAAAGAACTGGAACGTGACCAGCTGATCCTCCGCAAGGAGTACCCTCAAATCCCACCCAAGGTGGAGTACTCCCTCAGCGAGCGGGGCAAATCTTTGATGAACATTCTCGACCAACTCTGTGTATGGGGAGAGGAAAACAGGCTTTGATCCCTTATCCAGGAACGTGGCTAAAATCTTCTAAAACAATCTGCAACCCCTATCGCGACCCCCGCCGTGACCCATAGTAGAACCGCTCTGCATTGGGATTTATCCGAATTTCTGACCCCTGTCATGACCCCCAACTTGACCCCAAGGCCCGAAATCTGACCCACACGCCATTCTGCTCTACGACCCACAGTTTTTGCTCTCAAATCCGGTGGCACCTATTCCGGCACCGCTGCCTTTGGCTTGTTCCCTAGCGAAACCCCCACAATCGGCGCCGTTCCTAGCGTTAAGCCCGCAAAACCGGCACCGTATTTTCTCGAATTCCCCGCCCTCGAAAAAGCCCGGAGTGGCCGGCTCTGCCGGCCACTGTGACCCCGAGTAGGCGCTGCTCTTAGGCGCCTACTCTTTCTCCTGCTCTTTTTTCACACCCCCGCTATGCTCCGTAATGTTCGGGTTATGTGGACAGCCTTTGCAGATCCGCCTGGGGCTGCTTTTTCCTTTTCTGCCTTTCTTTTGCCCGCCCGTCCTCTCGCCTGCGTGGATGGGTTGGCTTTCTCCCATCCCGTTTCGCCGCTGTCCTGGTTTCGCTCACAACTGGCCCACACGCCTCCAACAGGGCTGGTCTGAGGCTTGGGTGGTGTTGCTTCCCTACCCCGCCCTCTAACCGGCCACAAATCGTCGCACAGGGGCGAGTCTTGTTTTCCCCCCAGAACGAACTCACCCCTCCCCCTAAAGGGGGAGGGGCGGGATTTTGCTCATCTTTGGGGTTTCGGGTTCTCCTTGGCAGTTGCCTTTGGCAACCGCTGGCCACAACTGGCTCACACGGGCCCAACAGGGCGGGTTTGCTGCTTCAGTGGCGTCGTTCCCCTACCCGGCTCTCATAACCGCACACAGGGCCGCACAGGGCCGAATTTGATTTCACCGTCTTTTCTTGGTGTGCTTCTTTTGCGGAAGTCCCGCTAGCTGGCGCTCCAGATGGTAATTCACCGCCTCTTGGATGGGACGGATGGTGAACTGCAGCGTCCCATTCCGCACCTCGCCGGATTTCATGCGCACCTTGGTGGGTTCTACGTCGATGAGTTGCCTTTCTTCCAACTGTTTTATGTACTTGGCCACCGTGTTGGCGCTCATGCCGGTGTGCTGGCAAATCTTCCCGATGCTCGGCCAGCACTGGTGGGTTTCCCGGTCCTCGCAGAACATCAAGTAAGCGTAGATTGACAGCTCGCCGGGAGTCAATCCCAGCGTGAAGATCTCGTTGGGCAGAAGAAAATAATGGTCCAATGAGCTGCGACTGGTGTAAGTGTTTTGAAATTCCGTGGCGTTCCCTCCCCAATGGCTTTCAAAGATTCTACACCTATGTTCTGGCCTATGTCCATAGCGTTTTCGGATTTTACACTTCGTTCACAGGTATATTCTTGCAAGGGTTCTTCAGATCTCTTTTGCCGAAGCCCTATTCTTTGTTTACTCCACCGCGACTTTTGAGGCGGCCCCTCCCCTGTTTTGGGGTAAGCAAAAGGCTGGAATTTCTTCCAGCCTTTGCATAAAGATTCAATTCTCAACCAGTTTCTGGTCGAACCGCATCAGGATACGACCAGTTTGCCATCCTCCACTGCCAGCTTGGCGGTATCACCAGTCTTGAGGGTGCCATCCAACATCTTCTCAGCGACAGCGTCCTCCACCTTGCTCTGAATGGCCCGGCGCAGGGGGCGTGCGCCATATTGGGGATCAAAACCTTCCCTGGCAAGCTCTTTCACCGCTTCGTCGGAAGCCTCCAAATGGATACCCATGGACTCCATGCGGTCCGCCACGGTCTTGAGCATCCGCCGGGCTACCTCTTCAATGTCCTGCTCAGTCAGAGCGCGGAACACAATAATATCGTCGATACGGTTCAGAAACTCAGGCCGGAAAGTGCGGCGCAGCTCTCCCATAACGGTTTCCTTGGCTTCCTCGTATGCCTTATCGGCATCCGCCCCGTCCTCTTTTTCGCCGGCATTGGTGCCCAACTTGGCCCCGGCATTGGTCAGCGCCTTGGCGCCGATGTTGCTGGTCATCACGATGACGGTGTTCTTGAAGTCAACGGTGCGGCCCTGGGAATCTGTGATGCGGCCATCGTCCAGGATCTGGAGCAAGATGTTCCACACATCCTCGTGCGCCTTTTCGATCTCATCGAACAACACCACGGAATAGGGCTTGCGGCGCACCTTTTCTGTCAGCTGGCCGCCTTCATCGTGGCCTACGTATCCGGGAGGGGAACCCACCAGACGGGATACCGTATGGCGTTCCATATATTCGGACATATCGATCCGGATCATGGCGCTTTCATCGCCGAACATGGCTTCCGCCAGGGATTTGCACAGTTCCGTTTTGCCAACACCGGTGGGGCCCAGGAACAGGAAACTGCCAATGGGCCGTTTGGGGTCTTTCAAGCCGACACGGCCGCGGCGAATGGCACGGGCCACCGCCTCCACAGCCTCGTCCTGCCCCACGACCCGTTTGTGGAGGGTGTCTTCCATGTGCAGCAGGCGCTGGCCCTCGTCCTCGGTAAGGCGTGTCACGGGGACGCCAGTCCAATCGGACACAACAGCGGCAATATCCTCCTCGGTCACGTCCCGGTGTTCCTGACTGCTCTTGCGGCGCTTATCCCGCTCGACCTCCAACTGTTTCTGATAGTCTTTTTCCGTATCCCGCAGTTGGGCGGCCTTCTCAAAGTCTTGCGCGGCAATGGCGGCTTCCTTGTCCGCGGCAAGGGCGTTGAGCTTCTCTTCAAGGCCCATGAGCTCTTCAGAAGGCTCTTCCTCCTCCATCTGTACACGGCTGGCAGCCTCGTCCATCAGGTCGATGGCTTTGTCCGGCAGGAACCGGTCATTGATATACCGGGCAGAGAGTTCCACCGCAGCCTTCAGTGCTTCATCGGTGATGTGCAGGCCGTGGTGCTGCTCATACTTCCCCCGCAGGCCTTTCAAAATATCCAGTGTAGCCTCCTGGCTGGGCTCGCCTACGGTGACCGGCTGGAAACGGCGCTCCAGCGCAGCATCTTTTTCGATGTACTTGCGGTATTCGTCCAGAGTTGTGGCGCCACCCACCTGGATCTCGCCGCGGCTGAGAGCCGGCTTCAGAATATTGGCAGCGTCTACGGAGCCCTCAGCGGAACCTGCGCCCACAATGGTGTGCAGCTCGTCGATGAAAAGGATGATATTGCCGTCTTTTTTGGCCTCCTGCATCACCTTCTTAATGCGGTCCTCAAATTCGCCCCGATATTTGGCGCCGGCCACCATGCCGGTGAGGTCCAAAGACAGCAGTTTTTTGTCCAACAGCTTTTCCGGCACATCGCCCGCGGCAATCTTTCGTGCCAGCCCCTCGGCAATGGCCGTCTTGCCGACGCCGGGCTCGCCGATGAGACAGGGGTTGTTCTTGCTGCGGCGGGACAGGATCTGGATCACCCGCCGGATCTCTTTATCACGGCCAATGACAGGGTCCAATTTCCCCGTTCTGGCGTCGGCCGTCAAATCGTGGGTAAACTCCGATAAAGTCTTGTTCTTGCCGCCCCCCTCGCCGCTTCCGGCATCCGGGGCACCGCCGCCGTTTTGGGTACGGGGCGCAGCGCTGACTTTCTCCATCAACGCCGTGTACAGCTGACGGGCGTCCACACCGGCAGACCGCAGAAGCCGGACCGCCATATTGTTGCCCTCGCGAAGGATGCCGGCCAGCAGGTGCTCGGTGCCAATGTAGGCATAGCCGCCCCGGATGGCGTCCTCCAGGGCGATCTCCAGCACGTGCTTGGTCCTGGGGCTCAGGTTCTGAGCAGAGCCGCTGGTATCGGAGGAACAGGAACTGGCGGTTTCGCGGATCATCTCCGTCAGCAGGTCATCCGTCAGGCCTGCCTCTGCCAATACCGTGTGGGCCAGCCCCTCGTCCTCTCGCATCAAGCCCAACAACAGATGTTCTGTCCCCATATAGCCGTGACCCAATTCGCCTGCGGCTTCCTGAGCCAGTTGCAGGGCTTCTTCCGCAGTGGGAGTGAATTTACTTTCATCCATAATGCTATCCCTCTCTTTTTGACCATGAAGTGTGTGGTTTCTGTTAGACGCAGGCTTTACTGGCCGTCTTCAGCATCTTTTTTATTCTCTTTGGCCTCTTTATGAGCCTCCTCCAGCTCGCGGATCTCATCCCGCAGCTGAGCAGCACGCTCAAAGTCCTGTTCATGGATGGCCTTCTTCTGTGCCAGTTTCAATGCGTTCATCTGACGCAGATAGGAAAAACGGCTCTGCTTTTCATCACTCATCAGGTCCTCTTTCTTCTCCACCGGAACCTCCCGCACCGGACCCGCTCCGATGGCAGGCATCGTGTCGAAGAAATCGTCAAAAGGGCTCTCCAGCATCCGGCCCATCAGGGACGGCATGGAGTCGAAGAAACCGCTGTTTCCAAAAAAGCTGTCCACCAGAGACGGCCGCTGATCAAAAAAGTTCCGGGTATAGCCCAACTTTTCGGCACAGGCCTGGCAGAGGTGGTGTTCTTCCGTTCTGCCATTGATGCTGCTGCGATAGATAAAGTTGGCCTCATTCTTTCCGCAATTTTCGCATCTCATTATACATTCCTCCAGAAGGATTATCGTTTTGTTCCGCAATACGATCCTGCGGGGAAGGCCAGATGGAGGGTGCAGCAGCTTTCACCTGCCCTTCCCCGTTCTCGCTATCCAGGAGATGGTCAAGTATGCTTAGGTATCGGAGCTCTCCGCCGTGGAAGAGGCTCCCGATTCCTGGGGCATATCCTTGGCGCTGCCCAGGGTGACGGAGACGGTCTGCCCTGCGTACTTGCCGTTGTCCGCCCGCTGGAGGGTCACATCCACCGTCTCCCCCGCCTTATAGTATTGCAGGGTGTCGGAGAGCTGCTGCTGGTTGGCCACGGCCCGGCCGTCAAACTGGGTGATCACGTCCCCCTGCTGGATGCCGGCCTTCTCCGCAGGGCTGCCCTGTTCCACAGCCACCACGCCCACGCCGGTGGGAATGCCGTACAGCTGGGTGATGTCCTGGGTGATGGTCTCCCCCTCGATGCCAAGGTAGGAGGCCTCGCTGGGGTCTACCTTCTCCCGGGTGGGCAGGTTCATCAATTCCTTCAGGCTGTCCTCTGCCTTGTCGATGGGGATGGCGAAACCGATGTTGTCCACCGAGCCGCCGCTGCCGGAGGAGGAAGTTTTCGCCTCGTTGATGCCGATGAGCTCCCCGGCCATGTTCAGCAGGGCGCCGCCGGAGTTGCCGGGGTTGATGGCGGCGTCCGTCTGGATGAGCCCGGTGGAAGTGATAGCCGTGCCGCTCTCGTCGGTGAGGGACAGGTCCCGGTTAAGGGCGCTGACCACGCCGGTGGTCACAGACTGGCCGTAGCCCAGGGCGTTGCCAATGGCCACCACCAGCTGGCCCAGCTCCAGCTCGTCGCTGTCGCCAATGGTGGCGATCTTCAGCTGGCTCAATGTCTCGGCGGGGATGTCAGAAAGCTGCACCGCCACCACGGCCAGGTCGTTGTCCACGTCGGTGCCCTTGACCTGGGCCTCCACCGAGCTCTGGTCCACAAAGCCCACCGAGAGCTGGCTGGCGCCCTCCACCACATGGTTGTTGGTGGCGATGAGCAGCTCCGACTCGTTCTTGTTCACGATCACCCCGGTGCCGGCGCCCTGCACCTGGATCTCCTGAGTGCCCCCGAAGAAGCTGCGCATCTCCTCCACGGACATGGTGGAGATGGTCACCACCGAGGGCATGGCCTCTCTCGCCACGGCCACCACAGCGTCGCTGTCCTCCGCCTTGGCGGTCACCTTGACGGTGCTGGTCTGAGGGATGCTCTCCTCCTCCGCGGCCATGCTGCCTCCGAGGTAATTCATCCCCACCATCACGCCGCCGGCGATGATGCCGAATACCACCGCCATGCAGACAAGCCGCAGCCACTTCAACCCTGTGCTCAAAGGGGCCTTTTTCTTTCCGTTTTCCGTTTGCAGTTCCATAGTGACGCTTCCTTTCCTGCGCCGGAAAAGTCAAGGTAAGCCAAAATCAGATTTTGCAATTTACCATTGACAATCCTGCATTTCTCGCCTATAATTCTACAATATTCACGAGGAAATGGAAGAAAGGATAGCGCCACAAATTGGAATAATTGTGCCTCATTTCGAGAAAGGAGGGTACTATGCGCGACAAGAAGATTGAAGTGGACGCCACCCTGCGGGAGATCCCCGCCTACACCTTGGGGGAGGTTTCCATCTTTCGCTGGGAGCACCGCCTGGACGACTTCCAGACAGGGGAGCTGAACCGCCACTGGCACTCCGAGTTCCTGTTCGGCCTGGTGACGGAGGGAACGCTGGATTATTACTACAACCCTACCTCATCCCACGCCTCTCACGCCACTTTGGAAAAGGGGGACGGGGTGTTTGTCAACTCCGGGGTGCTCCACGGCTGCCGGCAGGTCACAGAGGGCTCCCGGCTGTTCACCTTTGGGATGACGCCCACGTTTTTTTCTTCCCCGGTGTTCGGCAAGCTCTATCAAAACATCATTGTTCCCGTGACCCACTGCCCGGTGCGCGGGGCCTTCTTTCCAGGCGCTTCCCCGGAAAACCGGCCGCTTTTAAGGCTGTTCGCGCAGTTTGAAAAACTCAGCCCTCGGCAGGAGGACTATGAGCTCCACACCTTCGAGCTGGTGTGCCGCATCTGGCGAACCATACTGAAACAGGTGGACTGGAAAGCCCCTGCCGGTACAGCCGCTATGCCGCGGCAGGGACAACTGATCGCCCTGAGCGAGATGGTGAAATTCATCCAGGAGCACTACCGGGAGTCCATCTGTGTGGACGACATCGCCAAGGCCGCCGGGGTCAGCCGGCGGGAGTGCTTCCGCTGCTTTAAGGAACTGCGGGGAGAGAGCCCCACGGTTTTCCTCACCCAGTACCGGCTCTCTATCGCGGCCACACAGCTGGCGACTACGGGCCTCCCCATCTCCGCCATAGCGGAAAATTGCGGCTTTGAGAGCAGCGGTTACTTTTCCCGGCTGTTCAAGGCCCGCTATGGAAAGACCCCCAGGGAATTCCGAAAATGAAGGACGCGTGTTAAGTTCTTGCAAAATCGGCGAATTGCGCCAGGTTTTTGCAATATCGTGCCATCTTGTTGACAGCCGTTTTTCCCCGTCCTATACTGCAGGTGTGAGCTGGACCAGTACCCGGTTTTCCGGCGCACAAAAAGCAAGGTGACAAAAGCTCGCCACCGCGTGAGAATTTCTCTCCCACACAGCTACGGGCCGTATGGTACGGAATGGAGGAATGACTTATGTTGCCTGCTATTTTTGGTGAAAACCTGTTCGATGAGATGTTTGACGACATGATGCGCCCCATGCACTCCATGGAGAAAGCTCTCTATGGCAAGCACGCCAGAGCCATCATGAAGACCGACGTGCGGGAGACCGACAACTCTTATGAGGTGGACATCGACCTGCCCGGCTTTAAGAAGGACGAGGTCAACGTCCAGCTGGAGGACGGCTACCTGACCGTCAGCGCCGCCAAGGGTTTGGACAAAGACGAAAAGAAGAAAGGCCGCTACATCCGGCAGGAGCGTTACGCCGGCCAGTGCAGCCGCAGCTTCTATGTCGGCGAGTCCGTAAAGCCCAAGGATGTGCACGCCAAATTTGAGGATGGTATTTTGAAGCTCTCGCTGCCCAAGGCTGAAAAGCCCAAGCTGCCGGACCATCGTACCATCACCATTGAATAAGCGTTGACGCCGAGGGGAGGCCCTGCTGTGGGGGCCTCCCCTTTCTTTTTGCTTGCGATTTCTGCCCCAGCCGGTTACAATGGGTCTGGAAGGAGGAGATGTGTATGTTCTACCAATTAAAGCCCGCCTTTAGCCCCATCCAAGAAGTACCGGGGGCAGGTGTCCCCTGGGCGGAGGTCCTCACCCGGAAGGAAGTGGAGCAGCGGACTAATACAACGGAAATCCCTTTCTTAGAGCGCAGCTTAGTCCACAGCCACAACTGCAAGGCGGAACTTTTGGAGAACTGCGCTGCCGGTACTGTACTAATCCCCCGCAAGGAACGCCACGGGAGCGAGATTGCCTTCGCCTTCTGGCTGACTGGGGAAAAACTCACCTTTGTGGATGGCAGCGGCCAGGTGGCCAATCTGCTGGAGCAGTTTTCCCAGCAGCCGGGGCTTGTCCCATCTTCTGGGGAGCTTTTTCTGGAATTCTTGGAATTTCTCATCCAGGAGGACGCGGCGTTCCTTCAGCACCTGGAGACCCAGCTGGACAAGCTGGAGGAACAGTTGCTGGAACGGGAAGAGCCCCAGCGGTTTGAGAACCAGCTCCACCGCTGCCGGCGGACGCTCTTGAAGCTCTCCGCCTACTACGCCCAGCTGGACGAGCTGGGAGACACTCTGGCGGCCAACCGCAACGGGCTGTTCTCCAAAAAACTGTGCCGTGGGTTCGAGCTGTTCTCCCATCGGGCGGGGCGGCTTCACAGCCAGACAGCCTCCCTGCGAGAGTACTCCCTGCAGCTGCACCAGATCTACCAGTCCAAGATCGACCTGAAGCAGAACCGGGTGATGCAGTTCCTCACCGTGGTGACCACCGTTTTTATGCCCCTCACCCTCATCACCGGGTGGTACGGCATGAATTTCCACTCTATGCCGGAGCTAAATGCCCCCTGGGCCTACCCGGCCGTGATCCTGGTCAGCTTGGCCATCCTCCTGGCGGAGGTGCTTTTCTTTCGAAGGAAGAAGTGGTAGTCGATACACAATCCTTCTCCAAAAAGAGCTCACAGCACCAAACCAGCACCGGCCTTTCTGGGGCTTGCGGCGGGAACCGGGTGACACCGAGCCCTTCTCCGCTCCTTGGTGCGCTCTCCCACATCCACTCCAAAACCGCGTGCCGAGGGGTGAGCGAGCGCCAGTGGCGCT
>OIYU01002452.1_pt1 | contig 10224 bp, 9 predicted proteins | sample 1588321 | NCBI WGS metagenome assembly OIYU01 (sample SAMN03283258) | human gut metagenome | biome: human-associated habitat; material: feces | host: Homo sapiens | place: USA | collected 2013 | reverse complement strand
TGTACGTGGGCGGTATCGTCACTGTTTCGCTGTTGAAGCAGATAGCGTGAAAACCGTGCGCCGCCAGCGAAAGCACGTCTTTCTCGCCGCCCGTGATGAATAACGTATCGCCTTTGGCGGGCAGTTACTCCAGTCCGAAACAGTAGTTCTCGCCGAAACTGCCGCCGTAGAGGAAACGGGGCGTGGAGAACGGGCGGTACAGCTTGATGTATTGTTTGCCCTTGTAGCCGTACATGGGTTCTGTCACCGATGAAATGTAAGAGTACGGTCTACCCTCTGCCGTTTCGCTGTTGTATTCCCGGAGCGAACAAACCTTGTAATATTCCAACAGTTCGGGCGTGATGCCATATTGCCGCCAGTATTCCAACTCGGCGGGGGTGAACTTCTGTTCCCGGAACTGGTAGGGCTTGACTGGCTTTTCGGGCATTTCTTCGGTTTTGTCCGGCACTGCCCGGCGAACGGTTGCCGGGGGAATGGAAACCGGAGTGCCGGAAGCCAGCCCCAAGCCCAAATCCCGGTCGATGATTTCCAGTATCTCCACGAAGTCAGCCGCCCGGTTACAATCCAGCCCTTTTAACTGCCCCACGAGGAAGAAACAGTCGCCGCTGTAACTGTCATTACCGAAGTCTTTCATCTTGTACATACCGCTATGGCGGTCGAAGTAGATATTACAGGATGCTTTCTTATCCTGATAAAAAGGATTAAGAAAGTGCCTGCCAATACGCCAGTCACCGGGTAAGTAATGTTTGAAAACAAGCAGACCGTTATTTGTTCTGCTTAGAATTTCTTCTTTCCTTAACATATTTCTGATGATTGGTTATCAGTTCATTTATACACTCCTTATCACGCTTAATCAAGCGTTCTTCCAACATTCGCTTTACTTCTTTAATCTTATAAAAGTAATGCCCCTTGATGTCGGAGTAAGAAATCATTCCTGCCGCCCGTAGGCGTTGTAAAGTACGGTCACTGATTTTCAGGAACGTGCAGACTTCATAACTATCCACCCAAATTTCATCTTCATCAGTCTTGTTTTCGTCCAAGTGATTGAAAATGTAGTCTGCTATGGCGGTAATCTTGTTGTCAAGTTCCTTATAGGCTTTTGACTCAAATGTTATAATCTCCATATTGCTAACTTATTGATTTGTCGCAAAGTTCGGGAGAAGAAATAACCTAAAAGTCATGGTTATATCTATCATGGTATTACTTTTTTTCAAGCTATTTTTAGGGGAATAGTGGCGTAAAAGTTCCCCAAAATGTCATTTTTCAAAGTAGATTTCACCATAAAAAGAAAGTACCATGTTGGGGAGAACATGGTACTTCTTACATACTGGAATACTGGAGATTATTTCATATCATCCTCATTCATCCGCTTAACAAGATTATCTATCAGATGATGAAGATACGCCGTCCGGTCTTTTCTCTCTTTCATGGCTATATATGAAGCGTAATAATCCCCTAACTCAATGTGGAATATCGTACTAAGGAAATTCATCATTTCTTTTATTTCCACGTTGCCATTGTTTATGTCACCCGAAGATACAAGAGAATATCCTAATTCAATAAGATATGCCTTTTTGCCTGTAAAGCGGAAAATATACTTATCCAGTTGTTGCAGCTTGTGTTCTAACTGATTCGTATTTCCAAGTTTTACCAACCGTTGATTTAAATATATGCGCAACATTTCGTTACATAATATCTTCGCAATCTTATAATCGTATTCCGTTGAAAACAACGGGTCACGGTCATATTGGAAACTGTCAAGCAATAACTGAATGTCCGTTTTCTTGCGAACGAAATATAGGCTATCCATATAAGTGGATTTTGACCGATAGTATTGGTAAAAATCCAAATTGTCACGGAAGAAACGGGTTAATTCCTCTAATTCTTGATTCAAATATTCTTTGATAATCTCATTGTTACCAATGGGACATTTCATTTCGATATTGTAAACCTTACTGAAATACAGATATTTGTCGAGGATATTAGGCTTGATTTCCTTGAAAAAGAGAATTTCGTCTTCATTTGTTGGAAATACATAGTCTGATACAAGCTTTCTTAATTGGCTGTATAGCGGAGTAATGAACTTTACCATGTGCAAAGCATCATCTGCTGTAATATCATTGTCATAATTAAGCAATTTTATTTCAGCATTTATCCGGGACAACATTTCTTCCGCTATTGTTCTCATAGCTACCTATTTTTCATTGCCACTATTTTTTCTAAATCGCCATTCATCAGATAAGGCAAAAACTCCTGTATCTTATCTACCGACCAGTCCCACCATTTCAAAGTCTGCATCTGTTCTATTATATCAGGACTGAACCGCTTTCGTATCTCTTTGGCAGGGACACCACCCACAATGGTATAGGGCGGCACATCTTTCGTCACAACCGCCCTTGTACCAACAATAGCCCCGTCACCGATATGGACACCAGCCATAATAACGGCTTCATAGCCTATCCATACATCATTGCCTATTACGATGTCGCCTTTGTTGTCCCAAGCGGAAGCCACATCTGCCTTATCCAATTCCCAATCTTCATAAAACAGCGGGAACGTGTAAGTCGATAGTGATTTCAGGGTATGGTTGGCGCAGTTGAACAGAAATTTTGCACCGCAAGCAATAGAACAGAACTTTCCAATTATCAGCCGTTCATGGTTAATGGGATAATGATACAATACGTTGTTTTGCTCAAACAGACACGGGTCTGAAACAAAATCATTGTAAATGGTATAGTCGCCTATTTCGATAGACGGGTCTTTTACGACAGCATTCAAATAAACGGTTTGCGTGTCACCTTTACGGGGATATATCTTGTTCATCATAACTTTCAGTTCTTAGTATTGTTTATATTTAAGATAAATGACGGATTGTGTACCAAGCAGCATTACATATAAGTATTCCACTGCCCAATATACCGCTAACGGGACATCACAAAAATCTAATCCCCATAAGCAGAACAGATAAGCAATAGTAGTTATCACCTGAAAAATGAATACTGTTCGTGTCGCTCCCGTTCCGGTGGCAGCATTCAGATAGACATAACCGGGTAGTGCAAAGAAGTAATTCAATAGCATGACAAGAAAAGGCGGCCATGCAAGCTGTATGATAGCGGGATTTTCCGTATAAGCCCCTATAATGTGCTGGTGAAAGAACAACGCAAAAGCAATCAGTGGAATGCCTGTCGCATATCCTAAACGGATAATCTTATGGCAAAGCGGAAAAACTTGTTTCTTTTCACCTGCTCCAATCAGGTTACTCACCAAAGAACCGGTGACACCTGCCAATGCATTGACGATAACGGAAAACAGGGCGGAAACACTTCTTACAATGTTCGATACAGCCAATTCCGTTTCTCCCAAGCGTTCGATAGCCACGAAGAACAGAAACCAAATGGCTACACTTGTAAAGAACTGGAGCATACTCCATACCGAGACAGAAAATACCTCTTTCAATACCGTTATATCAATACGCCAGTATAAGCCATACACTTTTTTATCAATGTGCCGAAACATATATGCAGCCAATACAGCCAGCGAACACATTTCGGCAAATGAAGATGCGATAGCCGCTCCCGATATACCCATGTCAAAGCCGAATATCAGGAGCCAGTTCAGCGGAATGTTCACCAGTACGGCAGTGAAAGCTGCCATGTTCAGAGCTTTTGTCTGTGTAATGCCTACCAAAAACGAGCGTAAGGCAAGGAACGGGAAAGAGAACAACAATCCCCAAATACGCCAATCCAAATAGCGGATAACTGCATTATAAACATCATCCGAAGTTATCAGATGTTTCAACAGAACGGGAGAAAATATCTTGGATAGCAGACAGAGGAGTACCGCCAGTATCAGCAAGAAAAACAATCCCTGAAAGAACGTTTTTCCCGTTTCTGCATACTGCTGTTCTCCGTTACGGCGGGCAATTACCACTTGCAACCCCAAACTAAACCCGAAGCCGAGCATATAAATTGCCAAGAACCATATTCCGGCAAGGGCAGATGCGCCCAGCTCCACATCACCCACATGCCCTAAAAACAAAGCATCGGTAATATTTATCAGTTGTTCGATAAGGATGCTCATCATTACAGGAAAAGCGATGAGCCAGATTTTCTTATAGGTATAATTCATTTGTTCAAACCAATATGATACAATATATCCTGCCGCTTTAAGCAGCACGACAATCTTATGGATTTATAATAAGGGATAATGACAAAACAATAACAGGCAAACTTAAAACATAAGCCTGTCTATTGCTGAATAGCAATAATTGGAAGTGCTATTCGTTGAGCGTAGCTATATGCACAACTGCCATTTCATATTGTTGAACAACTATTTCTTTTTCTGTTAGTTCTGCAAAGATAGCGTTTTTCCCTGAACTTATACTATCGGATTATCAATTAAATTCTTGATAACACTTCATCTTTCTAAAAAACTAAAGATGTAGTGCAAGGTGCAAGTATATATCTATATATAGCTTGCACCTTGCACTAACCGCAGAATATTTATTTTCAATGATTTGCACATATCAAAAGAAAGCCGTATCTTTGAACCGTAGTTTTAGGTAGACAACGAACAGCCAAAAGGTGACAGAAAAGCGTTATTCTTGTAACCTAAGTTGTACCCCCTAAGGCATTGACATACTGATAAGAAATTGAATTTCAAGGATATTGGAGAGTGGGTTCATAACCCTCTCTCTCCGCAATAAACATTGATTGTCAGTGATTTACGAGAGTTACACCCAGTTTTACACCCTACAATGTAGAATTGGGTGTTTTTTGTTTTATTTAACTATGCATTTAAACAGATTGTTTTTTATTTTGTGATTGGTTACGAGGTTGATTCGGCTATGTGTTGTTCTATGAAATAAAAAAGTAAAATTATTCCAACTTTTTAGCAACTGTTAATGAGTATGACAAAAATGGTAACTATTCAGCGAAAAACGTTCCTGACTTTCAGATATTTATGAGAGGTTCAGTCTTATACACTGCTCAAAAATGCAGTTTTTCTACGGATTTAGCTGATATCAAAATCTGCAAAACGTTGATTATCAATATTGTTTATTTTGCGGATTCGCTGAATAGTTATTAAAAATGAAAGTTAAAGATATGAATAACAAACAGCATGTTCAATTGACAAAAGTTACTGATTACGATTTTGTTTCAGCAGAGAAGGACAAATATGGGGTTTTTTATAGTCGTGATGGTTTACGATTAATTGATGTTGATAATAAAACTTTTTCTTGTAGAGAATATAGAATAAAAGAAAGTGTTAAGATTATCTGTGATTATGCTTTTGCAGGTTGTTCTACTATTATTAATGTTATTATACCTGATTCTGTAGAGGTAATAGGGGAAAGAGCTTTTAGCGGCTGTTTTTTCTTAAGAGAAGTTTCTTTGGGTAATTCAGTTAAGATTATTAAGGAGTTTGCTTTTAAAGATTGTAAAGCATTGCTGGAACTTAAACTACCTGAATCTTTAGAAGAAATAGGACTAATGGCTTTTTCATATACGAGTTTGAAAGAAATTGTACTTCCGAAATCTTTGTTAAAAATAACAGGAAATCCCATAGTATACAATAAAGTTAAATTTGTGAATAATTCTCCTAATTTTACTGTTGAAAATGAGAATTTGTTTACTAAGAATAAGCGTGTTCTTATTTCTTTTCAGTCTAATGTGACTTCTTATATTATTCCTAAAAGTGTAGTTGCAATAAGTGGTTATGCTTTTTGGTATTGCTCTGATTTAGAATTAATTACAATTTCGCCAACAGTCAAATGGATGGGAGAGAATCCTTTTGCATATACAAAAGCAATAATTGAGAATCTATCTGAAAATTTTATTCTTGAAAATAATCTGCTTCTGACTAAAGATGGGTCCTCGCTTATTGGTTGTTATTCTAATTATAAGATAATTAACGTACCTGCTTCTGTGAATGTTATAAAGAGGAATGCTTTTTTTAGAAGTGAGGTAGTTGAAGTAGTGTTGCCCGATTTTGTAGAAAGAATTGAGGATAATGCGTTTGAAAGTTGTATTACTTTGCAGAAAATAAATTTGCCTGAATCTATAAAATATTTAGGTAATGGAGTCTTTTATGGTTGTTCATCATTACAGAATATGAAGCTTCCTCAATATTTAATTTATTGTGGTAGCTCTGTTTTTTCTAAATGTAGTTCGTTACAAACTATTGAACTTCCTATATCAATGAAGTCCATTAATAAGAGTATGTTTTCTGGCTGTTCTAGCTTGAAAAATATTTTAATTCCTAGTTCTGTGACAAGAATAGGTAGGGCGGCTTTCTATCAATGTAAATCTTTCAAGGAAATTATAATTCCTAAATCAGTACAATACATAGACCGATTAGCATTTAGATACTGTAGGAATCTGAAAGCTGTATATATTCCAGATTCTGTTAAACGTATAGGGATGTACGCTTTTAGTGATTGTCAGGAAATTACAACAGTAAGGAGAGGAAGAAGTATTTATCGAGAATATGAATCAATGGGTCTTATAGCTACACCTCCGGGTAATAAAGAAAAAATTGAACGGATGTTGCCTAAATATTTGCATGATATTATTAAAGAGTTAACATATAAAGAATTTATTAATTGTAATATGCAGTTATACGAGAATATAAAGACAGAAAGGGAGTATGATTATAACTATTTAGATCGTGTAAAATGTCCAAGGTGTGGAGATTGGTATTATGTGGATGATGGAGTTTGTGATACTTGTGGCTATCCTTGGAATGAATGAATTTGTGAAATATTTGTATAGAAAAAGAGGTGAGCAATGCTTCACCTCTTTTGTTTTTTACTGGTAATAAAAAGTTATAAAGATGTCACGTAACTATTTTACTAGGGTGTCAATAGCTTCTTTATGTTCTATGTACCAAACCATTGCTTTGATTAGAGACTTCAACATAGCCTTGCAATGGGGAAGATGCTATGTGAGTCTTTTTTTTATATTCATATTTAAAGAATTTTTTAAACAGTAACATTACTGCTTACTCTACAGTAGCAAATGTAATACAAATAGAATAAATATTGTTGTTTTTACGGAAGAATTTGACAATAATGATAATCTGTTTTTTGTTTTTGATATAAAAAAACTATAGTTTACCCCCCCTTTTTTAGTCTGTTTTCCTCTTTTTTGGGGTGGCTTACACCCAGATTTTCTTTAAGTTCCTGAAACTTCATTATAAACCATTCGAGTATGGGGGCGACATGGTCGTCGATTTATTGATGATGATGTTCTTACGGTTCAAGTAGATTTTAGGGAAAAACTTGTTTTAGAGCTTCAAAAGCTATTTTTTATTTCAATATGTGCCATTAAAATTCGTACTTTTGCATACGAAGAGTTTGAAGGTTACGCAACACACAGAAAAATAAAGTAGCTGATAATTAATTCGTAATCTATTACTACTATGAGTTGGTAACTGCAATTTATTTTCAATCACTTAAACATTTTGTAATTTTATATGACAACATATAAACAACCAGAGAAAGATAAATCTCGTGTCTTATTATGGAATCATGCTGTAGAATCGCTGACTTCTCTCAGGGATAGTAATCGCATCTTGAATACAACCTATATGGAGCATTTGTGGCTGTATTGTCAGCAGCAATTAAATGAAAAACTAGATATTGAAGCTTTTATTCAGTGGAAGCAATATGCAGATATTTGTTACCAGACCAAGAAGCCAGAAGAACTCAAGATTGCTTTCTTCTGCGGTAATGAACCAGAGAATGATGTAAAACATTTGCTTGGGTTAGGTGTAAGAATAGAGAATATCTATGCTTTTGAATGTGATTCAAATTTGTTTAATCTGGCTGTAAAATCACTCCATAATACATATCCTTTACTAAAAATTTACAAGGGTAAGATTGAAGTCTTTGCAGAATTACAGAATACGAAATTTGATATTGTTTATCTTGATTTTACTGGGAGTTTATTTAAAGAGTATAAGGTCGTATTAAAGATGTTGGACTTGAATGCTCTCAATGATATGAGTATTCTTGTTATCAATACAACATATCCAGATAAAACTGAAGAGAATATTGAAATACTTACCAATTTTTTCTATAATGATACTTTTTTCGAATCGTCTGTTCTGACAAGCAATGATACTGAGGAGGAAAATAGTAAGGTTCAAAGAGCGGAAGGTTGTGATGCGCTGGGTATCGATATTGAAAATTTAAGGTCAATTATTGATATGAATTTTGAAAATGCATATTCTGCATTTCAAACAGCTTTAATAATTGATTATGCCAATAGACATAAACCTGCGTATGAAGTTTTTAAGCAAGATATGCTTTCAAAAAGACTAATCAATAGTAAAGTAATAGCAAAAAAGGAGGATTTTTTTCGGAATTTTCATGATGTGCTTATTCAAGAGTCTTTTATGGATGGCCAACGTTTACCCTCTAATCAATATTTAGAAGATGAATTTATTGAAAAACTTAGTAATGGAACCAAAAGATCTCGACTAGAATGTATAAAAATAGCAGAGGTTTTCTTGCAGTCTCCATATAGCCATTCATTACCTGTTTGGAATAAAATAGAGGAACATATAAAGCATGGTGCCAGTAGTGATAATGATATTGATGATGAATATATAGATGTAGATTTTAAACAAGTTGTGACACCTGAGGTCAATCAGGTGATATCAGAGATTAATAACTGGTTCTATGGGCAATGTCGTTTTTGTGATGTACCAATGGCACATCTTTGGCTTGAATTACTTTTGTTTCATTATGGACACCCATATCATACAAATATCGGTAATCATAAACGCTATTCGTATACAGCGAAAAAAAGAAAAATGTGCTTAGATATATTTACATTAGATAAATGTCGTACCCTCTATGACTGGATTCCGATGCTTGAATACTTTATTTATGATATGCAGGATAATAACCGACAGATGATTACGCGAATGTGTATTGATGCAATTGGTAAGCAACTTTTGCATATTGTTGATGAGATTTTTGAGGGTTCTGCATTGGTTGGCATTAATGAATTTGAATGGTCAATCAATAAAGAGCTCCCCAATAGAGAAGAAATATCCGTTAAAAAGAATCAAGAAAATATTTTTTTACGTATGATAAAGACTCTTAGGGATAAATTTAGAAAAATCAGAATATTTTAATCTCAACATTAATGTATGAAAATGTGCGTTATAAAGTTATGCAGTGTGTATCCTTTGTCTCAGATTGGCATACTGTATCGGGACTAAACTGCTTTGGGACAAAAACAATAACTCTTTATAATAATACTTGAAGTAGCGAAAGCCACCGGAGTGGAACAGGATAAGAATCACCATGATTTCAACATCGCTAATGCCGTTTTGCTTGTTACGAAACTTTTCCTTTTGTATGTTTTTAACTATACAGGTTATAATATGCGGAAGGACTTCGAAGTAACAAAGAAAAGTTCTCGTAATGGAATAGAGTTTTTCAGAGCATTAGGTTGTAGTGACTTTGAGTTGGAACTTTTCAAAAATTTCTATTTCTCTCGAACACGAAAAAGTTTAGAGCATTATTATCCACAAGCCAAGGCTGGTGATAATATGCTAATTAATTTGCAAGATATAAATTGCTTTGGTAATTTTGCAATGATAGGTTCGGATGCAAACAGTTCTGGCTCCAACTGGAATCCCATTGATAAAAAGAATCGCTATCTTGATACAAAGTCAAACCAAGTAAGCGTTGCTTCTTTAAAGTTTAGAATCATGTTACAAATATGCCAAGATAATTACGATGCTGGTATTAAAGATGATACCTTAAAACGTTCATTTGGATTAGAATGGAATGTTGATGATATGGTTCAACATCAAGAGAAGATGCTTGAAATCATTATGAACTTATAATCACGCCTACGGGAAAATACATCGACAAGTAAAATATGATAATCTCGAAAGAACTTGCAGAATATGAATGATATAAAATCAGGTGTTTACACTTAGAAGGTTGAGTTGTTGCTCCGTCTCATCCCGATTGTAATGGATGAGCAGGTGTTTGCTATTCATGGTGGAGCACATACAGGATTTTCAATAGATAATGTGGGGAAATTGACATAAATGCTTATGACGGATACATGTCTTAATATAATAACACAGTTAACGGTTGAATTACATAAAGATGATATCTCAAAAGAAAAGTTGGGGACTGGCGTTCTTTATACCAATAGGAAATTGTCTGGGGTGGTATATGTTTTGACGGCTAAA
>OIYU01002413.1_pt1 | contig 10332 bp, 17 predicted proteins | sample 1588321 | NCBI WGS metagenome assembly OIYU01 (sample SAMN03283258) | human gut metagenome | biome: human-associated habitat; material: feces | host: Homo sapiens | place: USA | collected 2013 | reverse complement strand
TTGGTTTATACCAGTCTTTTTGGTTTTCAAGTGCTGACAATTGTGCTTCGTGTTCGGTTGAAACGCGCGCATAAATTACAACTTTTCGGTTAGTAGGTTTTTCTTCTATCATTTTATCCTCACATATTTCCGCATTTAGCTTTTATATGTGAGTCAGTATAGCATGAAAACTCCGATAAATCAATGATATCTTGGTAGTCGTTCAGAATATTCCTTAATATTATATAACTTATTTTGTTGTCCAAATACAGAGCTTCTATCATTTTTAATGCTGAAAAAATTTTCCCGTTTGCTTTCTGCATAATATAAAGCTCCTATTGTTAAATTTTACTTGTTAAAAAGCTCTTTTATCATATCAAGGCAGTCCCGGAAGCCCGCTTTGTACGCTCTTGCTTCGGTTACTGCTGCCAAGTGAAAAACTGTCTCCTCGCTTGGCTTTTCCATAGCTTCTTTCATAGCTTCCCTCTGCTCCGAATCATGGTCTATCTGGCTACACCATCTTTCAAACATAGTGCTTATGATCCGCTCTTTTATAGGTTCTTCCATCTCTTTTTCTCCCCTATATATCTTCTATGTCATCAAGCTGCTGTACAAGCCCCAAAGCGGCTTTAAAGCCTACCGCAAAAGCTCTCTTTTCCGCTTCTTCTACATAAGTGCAAAGCTGTCTCTGTGCTTCCTTATCTGGCAGCAGTTGACTAACCTTTGTCTCTGGTAATGGCGTGCGACTACTCGTCCACAAGCTATATAAACTCTGAATCATATCCATCGCTCACACATCCTTTCAGTAGCCCGTTACTATGTAGTGTACCATCATAAGCAAGGGCGGCACAACCAGCAAAAGGAAAAGGGCTGTACCATACATAAAGTCGTGCAACTTTCGCCCCATATACAACTTAACTCTTCTTTCAAAAATGCGCTCCCACTCACTGTAGGTCAAAAGTACTTCTTTTCTTCTCTGATTGTTCATGCCTTATCCCTCGCTCTCTCACAGCTTTTCATAAAGGCTTCATATCCTTCGCGCCACTCTTCCACTTGCTGATAGGCTTCTTCTATGGTCTGTGGCGGCACTTTATAGCCTTCCGCCCATTCTTCATAGTAACTTGCTTTCTCTTCTGCTGCTGCCGCAAGCTCTTTACCATAAACCTCTCCATCTTGCAACTCCCAGCCTTGGTAAGTCTTGATATCGTCCAGAAGTGCAAGATACTCGTCCATATAGCCGGACTTCAGTAAGAAGCGTAAAAAGCTATCTTCTTGCCCCAGACCGTAAGAGCAGCGGTCATAGTAGGCTATAGCGCGGTCACACTCGTCTGATCCATGATGTGCGCCGCATACTAAGTCACTGATAAAGCCCTCTAAAAGCTCGCTTAGGGTTGTGCCATCTGCTGCCACCTTAAATAAAATGTCTTTTAAATCCTCTTCCGGAAGTTCCAGTGTTAAGTTTACTTTACGACTTGCCATGTTTTGTCCCCCTTTTCATACATATCGTGCTGAACACGCTGCTTAAAATAGATGTCACAGGTCGAAACCGCGTTATAGAGTGAAGTTATCAGATAATTTCTCATTGAACTGATTTCCCCGGTAAATTCTGAAAAAACCAGTCGAACATACTCTATGTGCTTATATCGAAGCTTCCTGAAACGCTCTTTTACAAGTTCTGCTTTCTGGTCGGTTTGGTTTACGCGGATCGTAGCTTGATCCGGCATGTTTAGCACTTCCACTATAAGCAGTACAAGGTTTTCGATAAAGTCATCATGTAGGCTTGCATCATATCCAATCATATCCATCACGGCAGACTCAGAGATATGACTTGATACAGTATTATTCTGTACAGTATTATTCTGTAGAGTTTTATATATTGCATCATTTTGAGTGTCATCCACTTTATGCACTACACAATCTGAGCTGTCACAAACTGATACAACGGAAGTGCCTGTCTTTTCCGGTGTCACATTTTGATGCACCGGGACATCCAATAGCTCATACTCATAGTAAAAGTGATTTTTTTCATCCTTCATACGGTACTGAATAAGATAACCTGATTGTTTTAGTTGATTCCATGCACTGTCAAAACTTCTTCTTCCTTCAGGACACTTGGACATCAAGAAACCTTTATATAAAGTAAAGTCATCCATAGTGATATAGCTTTGTATGAGTGCGTATAAACCTTTTGTCTTAAGAGAAACCGTATCATCTCTTATGATCTCGTTTGAAATCATGGAGAAATTTACTTTTTTCTTGCGAAACTTTCCGCCACTGTACTCTGTCATAGGCACTTTCTCCTTTTTATCGCATATTAACTATCACATGATTTATAATGTGTTAGTTGTTTGTTTTTAAACTATCACACTATCTTTTAATTGTCAATGCCTTAGTATCAAAAAAATACACTATCACATGATTTTTTATTATTTGACACCACCAAAAAGCAATGCTATAATTTGATAAACCCACTAAAGGAATGTGATTTTTATGGAAAAAGAAAAGAAAAACGAAAATGTTAAATACTATAAACTTTTTGATATGCTTAACCGAAAAGGTTTAAAGAAAAAAGATTTGCTATCAGTTTTAAGTCCTGCCACTATCACTAAGCTGTCAAAACATGGTATAGTGACCACAGACACTATAGGCAGACTATGTGATTTTTTAGACTGTCAGCCCGGCGACATCATGGAGTATGAGCCACCAGCAAAGGAAGAAAAATAAAGTTCTGTAAGCGATTTTCCGCGGCGAAAGTGTACAATCTTACCTTTTGCCCCACTAAAAACGCTCTCAGGGCTTTTTTATTTAGAAATTACAGGGTTTAGCGTTGCTTCAGCGGTGTTCTTTTTTGTTCGGATTTGTATGTAAAGCGGTAGAGTGAGATAGACCTCGATAGCGGTCACAGACAGCCCCGACACCCGCGGACATGTAAACCATCCCCCGGCAGCAGTCACACAAGGCGCACAGTATCGCAAGCTGATAGCAAGATAAAAGTATGATAACGGCGGATCATACCGCCCCAAAAATAAAAAGCGCGGATGTGATACCCCCATTCACGCAAGCAGATCAAGCCTTGAAACATGCGCCCACACAGGCGAAACTTTTCCTTCTGGCACATCTTCACCCGCCTGATCGCCACACAAGGGCGTAAGCCCGGCAGCAGTCTTTTATCTGGTATCTGCTGCCACATCCGCGATAGCAAGCCTTTATAGCTCTATGTAAGCCAGATAGTACGCCGACACGCAAGGCAGTATAAGCCCAAGCAAGCCATCCAGCAAGAAAAAAGGGGGCAAAAAAATAAGTGGCAAGATTTCTCTCACCACTCAACTCTTTACTGCATTTCTGCATCAATTTCTCTTTTGTACTTGTAATATGTATTTCTGGCAAGTTTTAGTGTTTCCATGACTTCTTTATCTGTCATCGTGCCATCGTAGCACTTTGCCATCTTCCTGATCTTGCCCTTCATCTCTTTACTTTTCTTAGTCTCATAGCGATTTCCAAGACGCGCTTCTGCGATTTTCTTACCCGCTCCACTTGCTTTCATACCGTCCGATGTTCTTTTATGATTGTTTTTTAATTCTTTTTCGGCTTCTTCAAATGCTTTTTTAATATCATCATTAACTTTAGCTTGCATAAACTCTTTTAAGGCATCCAGTATCTTTGTAATTAAATTAGATTCTGCACTTCCATCATTGTCAAAATCTACACTAAATCCTGCTTTTTCAAAAGATTGCTTATAGGATTCTGTATCAATATGTCTATCTTTAATAAATATTAAATTGATACCCTTGTTATATAAATCAAAATAGTCCTTCGTTCCCTCTTCTGCACTTCTGCTCATTCTTGAAACCATGTAAAAGATAATGGTGTCACCTTTTTCAACCTTTTTAAGCAACTTTTTCCACTCTGGTCGATCATTCGTCGATCCTGTATACGCTTCTGAAAAGATAACCGCGTCTGCTGCCATCTTTTTTATAGCATCAATCTGAAGCTGTAAGCTCTGTTTTGGTTTACTAATTCTTGCATATCCATATGTTTTACCCATGTTCTTTTCTCCTTTATATATCAATTTATTCGTTCGTTTAATTTGATACATTTATTCTAGCACCGGATGAGTCAAAAGTCAATCATTTTTGATACATTTTTGAATACGTTTAATTTGATACACTTATTTACAGAGAATCACTGCAGAAAGAAGTGGGAAAGTAAGCTTTTATTCTTACTATCCCACTATGATATATCTTCGGTAAACTTTTTTAATTTGCTTAATTTTCAGTTAATTTCTAAAAATTCATACAATTTTTGCTTAGTTCGGTTCGAATTAAAATTACATTAAACAGATTGATGCTTGCGGTCTTTTCCCCACTTTCTTCACGCTACTGGCATGAACTCTCTGCATCTCTCCACTAAAACATCATACTTCCATCCTAAGTACTCTGACCAGTCTATGTCAGTCATAAAGTAAAGGCACATGCGGGCTTCACTTGAAGTAGCGATCAGCTCTGCTACTGCATCCATAAACTTCTGCTTTCCTGACAGCTTCAGGACTTCCAAAAGCGTGTCCTTGCTTATATGATGGGTTTTATCCTCGGTGCGGAAGAGGTACTTGTACATGTCTGGATCACATATCTTCAGTCCGGCATGATCGCCCAGTCCATCAGTGCCGACAAAAAAGATGTTCTGCCGCATGATCTCTTCCTCAACTTGATCCATAGTAAGAAGTGCGTAACCTTTAGCACCAGCCGGGATCGTGATATCTTCACGCGTGACGCTTGAACGAAAGCCGATATCCCACGCGTAACAATTGTCAACTTTTACACGATCATTTCTACTAAATTCTCTAATTTCCATAGTATCTTATTCTCCTTTTATTTAAAAATGTTATCAAAATTTTCCAGTTCTTCTTTCTCTTCCATCAGTCCGGCGGCTATCACCAGATCATACTCGCGCTTGCTCAAAGGTCTGTCTTTTTCTTCTTTGGATGCTCCTACGACGCTTATAACGTCCGGCATATCAAAGATGTCGTCAAAATCGGATGTACAGCTTTCAACTTTTTTATCGTCAAAAATGCCATCAAACTCTCCGCGCGCCATATCAAAAGCTGTCACAAGTGCCACATCATCAGCGGGTGCAATAGATATAATCGAATGCCCTATATAATCATAAACCATAGGAACTCGACCTTGTTCTTTCCAACCACCGTCATAAATTATTTCGCCATCATTGTCTTTTGTGCCGGAAAACTCAACGCTTCCATAGACCGGACTTCCGCTTTCAAGCTCTTTTCAAGCCATCTCACAAAGTTGGGATAACGGCTCTCGTTTATGTAACCTGTGGCACATAAACATCTATGTACTTCACCATCTATTTCAATATCTTCAATACTCCAATCTTCAAATGAACCCACTTGCACAGAATCCTCAAAAACTGGCATGTTTCTGAGCTGTCCAGTCAATCCGTGTCCGTAAGGCACTTCTTTATCGTCATCAAGGAACTCAGCGCACAGTGGCATACCCTTTATACTATCCGCATTATCGCGGGTGTACTGCTCCAAGTAAGTTATACCGTTTCTGTTCCAGTGAGTTCTATCTGGATAAATCTCATGCAACACAACTTTTACTTTTCTTCTGCCCGGTACATCCCCCGCCAACAAAGAAAAAGTACAAGAATTTTCAATCATTTTTTTACTATCTCCTTCCTTAAAACTTCTTTCCTCCACGCTTCACATGGCGTAAATCGGATTGTATTATGCGCGGGGATCTCAATACTTTCTCCCTTCGAAAAGTCATACCCTCGATGAGCTTTAAACGGGCGTATCTCAAATCGTCCGAAGTATTTGAGACTTACTTTTCCGTCTTGCTCCAGACCTTCTGATATCAGCGTAACAACGGTATCAACCGCATCTGCTGCCATCTCATAAGAGCAGCATTGTATCTCACTATATCGCCGTATCATCTCGCTTCTAGTCATCTTTTCCCTCCTGAAAACTCGCGTTTAATTTAGCACTTGGCTTAAATTTTACAACCGCTTTTTCTTTTATAGTACACCTTTCCTGTGTAACCGGATGCTTTACGGATCTCGCTTTACGGGTGTATGTACCAAAAGTTCCAAACCCTTCAAACTTAATGCAGAATCCATCCTTTAAGCATGATATTAGCTCTCTAAACACCTGTTTAGTAATAATATCAGCATCTTTTATTTGAAGATCATTAGACCGCGCTAAACGGCGGATAAACGCGGATTGTGTCAATGTTCTACCACGATTTTCCGCGAATTTTTTACTATTCATATTCCTTATATTACTTCTCCCATATTCATTCAAATCCATATTTTTCACTTCTCCTACTGTTTCTAAATCCTTCCCAACCAGAGAAAAAAGAGAAAGTGGGATTTTCCCAGATTGTGTAAAAATTTCCACTACATCTTTTCCTTTTTCCTTTTGGTCGGCAGAGTGCCAGCCACTACTTGATAAGAAGTCAAGACTAATCTGGCACGATATCGCGACACTCATAAGAACATTTTTATCTACAACAACTTTCTTCTTATGTAAGAAAAGATTTTTAATTTCGTTTATAATGCCGCGAATCGCCATGAGTGGCAGAGCACACGATAGTGTGTGATATTATTCTTGCCACTATCGCGGCGCTAAATGCTCCTATCAGTCGCATTTATATATGATTTTTCAGTTTTTAAAAACTTGTCCATTTTGCGTTGTATATAAGGTTTATATATATACAACGTGAATTGGACAACTTTTACATCTTAAAAACTTGTCCATTTTGTGTTGTATATAGGGGTTTTATATATACAACGTGAATTGGACAACTTTTCTCACATCCCAAAAAGTGCGTCCAGTTCATCATCAAGCTGGCTTGACTCTTCGCATGTAAGCATCCTTATAGTGTCCGGCTCTTCAGTATCATCAGAAATTCTTTTTGATGCAATCTCAGCCTCATTTCCATCAAGTCTTATAAGTGCGTCTATCAGTAAGCCTTGCGCTTTCTGGTACAGCTTTGGAAGCTTTATATCCTTTGCTTTGCAAGTGATATAGTTTTGCGTTGCTGTGCGCTCTATAGCTTCCGCGACACTCGCGTTTAACAGTTCTTTCTGCAGCTCAACTTCTACTTCAGGAATCTCTTCTTTTATGATCTCTTGATTAAAGATCAGCTTGTACTCTTTATAGACATACGCCCACCCAAAGTAATATCCATAGTAGTAAGTCAGTGCCTTATAAAACTCGGCGGTTTTCATCTTCATAAAGACTTCCCTTTCATCTTTACACCCTAAAGAACGCGCCACACGATTTTTTAAGGTAATGATGTTTCCTATATCTATATCTTCAGCTATGCGCCGATTTCCCTGACGATCTACGATCCTATACTGCTCCTGATAGTCAAGAACCCAACGCCTTTTTAGAGAATTAAGTGCATCCATCAGAATTTTGTTCAGTCTTGAGTCTGATCGTTGATAAAAATGATTGATCTCAAAATCTGTGATACAGGTATCTATACCTTTTAAATCTGCTGCCGCAATTTTTTTATAGTTATCGTTTACCATCCCAAGCCTGTGCCACAGCCGATTTTTTGTAAAAGTGGCTCTGTAGCCTGACATCTTTGCCAGCTCATAAAGCAGTATAAGCTCTATAGACTTGACATAAACACCCTCTAACCTTTTATCCTTTCTTTCCTTTGGTCGTTCATATATCTCTGTCACAATCATCTTTTGACTTCCCTTCACTTTCTCCATAGCAAAGAAGCGCTCCCACTCCTTTAACTGTGCCTTTTTCCCGTTCCCTGTCTTGGGTTCTTCCCCCACCAACTCACAAAGAGCACGATAGTTCTTTACCTCTAAGCCTTCACTCAACTGTGAAGTATCAACTTCATCTAAATCTAAAATTTTACTCATGTTTTTACTCTCCATTTTTATTTATTTTTCTGTGCGATCTCTGCTATATCCGCCAGTACTTCCGCGTCATTCCGGAAGAAAAAAACATTTCTCTCCGGGTATCTTCTGTCTGCTGCCATACCCTGGAGTCTATGTCCTTTAAGCATCAGACGGGCGCATAAGTCTTGTGAAAAAACCGTCACACTTTTCTTTTCTCGCTCCACGTTTTACCTCTCTTTCCACGCAAAAAAGACACCAAGAGAAGAGTGCAGTTTCCCTACACTCTAACTTGATGTCTTTGCTGTATGCGCCTTGTACAAGACGCGCTATATTTAATTTGCTACAGTATATCATAAAATATTTATTTGTCAAGTATCGACACTTGACACAACTTTAAGTTTTTCCTTTGGTTGCCAGTCGTACTTTACACTAAGCTTCGCCAGTATAGTCTTGATGGCGGAAATCTCAAAGATTCTTGTGGACTTATCGCACCTATCGGCTAAGATAGTGCTGATCCACTCGACTTCTTTTGGTGTCAGATCAACAGTCATCTGCTGCCTCTTGCTGCATGACAAGATAGTTTACTATCGTATCTATATCTATCAGGAAGCCGCCTTTTAAGAACTGCTTGACTTTTCTGGCGTTCTCTGCGGTCAGACATCGCTGACCTTTCGCCCACTCCGCCAGTGAAGTACGCGGGATCTTCGTGCAACGCGCCGCATAGCTTACGGTTAAACCGTTGAGATCAAGATACTCGTTGAACACATCAACAAGCTGCAGCGTTATATCTTTATCTTTATCTTTCATTTAGTTTTAAACTCCTTCTGCGGTGATTTTTTCACCTAAAAAAATTTTTTAAAGAGGGACACAGAACCGTCAACTGCATCCCCTCTGTGTTGGTTTAGACTCTTCTCTGCCACAAGGCAGATATCAACGCACACACGCTTGTATGCGCTCATATCTACCCTTGACTGCTCCAATCCCCGGCATAATAATGCCTAGTCATCGCTACGCGCCGGGGACAGCTCTGTATTCAGTTTTTATATATAAAGTACATAGATTGTGAAGCCTTCGGCTCATCGCAAGGCATAGTCATGTATGTCCTCCGATCAGCTTAAGGAGGTGCGGCAGCAGAAGCAGTTACCGCCGCTTATATATCGAACCTTTGGGTACATCTCTTTCCTTTTCCATAAATTGTCGATTTTAGAAAAAAGCTCTGAAATGCCATGTTTATCGTACTTTGAAAATTTTCAGATAATTTAAGTGACTTGTCCACAAACCTTTGTGTCTCTCTTTCCATAAATTGTCAGCAAGCTATAAAATCGCCTGTAACAGCCTTGGTTATCGTATTGCAGAGGTTTTTTATCAACAAAAAACAAAAATTATTATTTATTGAATCTTTCTTTTACATAAATTAACGACAAGTGATAAAATCCGCTGTAACCGCGTCGGTTGTCGTATCACAGAAGTATTTCAACTTTTAGCTGAACTGTACACATCTCTTTCCATAAAAGGTGGGACGCACAAAAAATCCCCTGTAATATCGTTTGTTATCGCATTTCGGAAGATTCAGATAGTTAAAAAACACTTGCGGAATGCTTTATATCTTTATTCCATAAAATATCGACAGGTTTTAAAATCATCTGTAAGTACGTTGGTTATCGCATCACAGAGATTTGAGAATATAAAAAGCGTTTGTCTACATTTTCTCTCTTTTCATAAATTATCGACAGAGTTAAAAATCGAATGTAATGCCGTGTTTATCGTATTTCAGAAATTTTAAATAAATAAATTGAACTACGGAATCACTTTTATCTCTCTTTCCATAAATTATCATCATATCCGAAAAAGCTCTGAAACGCCGTGTTTATCGTGCTTCCAGCCTCTTTAAATTAACAAATTGACTTGCTAACAACTCTTTTATCTCTCTTTTCCATAAATTATCGCGTGAGAAGGAACGCCCGGAAACATCGTGTTTATCGTACTTTCCGACACTTTAATCATTAAATATAAATCGTGACATTTGCTTTTATCTCTTTTCATAAATTATCGACAGACCTTAAAATCGCCTGTAACCGCGTTGGTTATCGCATTACAGAATACTTCCATCGTTTAAAACGGTGTCGTACTTCTTTTTCTACAAATAGAATAAAATTTGTGTTTTATTTTAGGCACAAAAATAGCCCCACAATGCGATTTCTCACACGTGGGGCATTTTCTCTGTTTGGACATATAAGACACTACGTTTTATTCATAGTATCTATGGAATACTCACATAAAAATGCTTACATTGATATCTTCCCATCGGAAGATTCTATGTTTTGTTGAATATGTGTATAAATATGATTTTGCATCAGCTAAATTTATAACATATTCATACATTTTTGTGAAAGAATTATTTCCTACCTTCGTTAATAGCTGCCTGTGCTGCTGCAAGACGAGCGATCGGTACACGGAATGGTGAGCAGG
>OIYU01002403.1_pt1 | contig 10351 bp, 8 predicted proteins | sample 1588321 | NCBI WGS metagenome assembly OIYU01 (sample SAMN03283258) | human gut metagenome | biome: human-associated habitat; material: feces | host: Homo sapiens | place: USA | collected 2013 | reverse complement strand
TGGCCTTCGCGCTGCGGAATGATTTTGAGGGAACATCCCGACCGTCCCTGCGCTTACCTTGCTGAGGATGTCTACAGGGACCCACGCTTTGAAGGGGCGCCGGGCTGATAGCCTGCCTTTTATTGATAGGGGCGCTTATTAGAGGCAGGCCTCGGCGATGCGCTTTTTGAGTTCGTCGATGCCGGTGCCGGTCTGGGAGCTTGTGATGATCACGTTCTCGGCCGGGACGTTGAGCTGCTTTTTGATGGCTGATGCCTGGCGGGCCTGCTGGGTGCGGCTGAGCTTGTCGGCCTTGGTGAGGCAGACGATAAAGTTGAACTCGTTGCCCTGCAGGTAGTCAATCATGTCATGGTCGAGCTTGCTCGGGTCGTGACGAATATCCACCAGCGACACGACCAGGTTAAAGCTGCGCTCCGAGTCGAAGAAGTCGCCGATAAGTTCTGCCCAGCGGTCGCGCTCGGCCTTGGAACGACGGGCGAAACCATAGCCCGGCAGGTCGACGAAGTGCACGTCGTCGGCCTCAAAGAAGTTGATGTTGCTCGTCTTGCCCGGTGTGCTCGAAACCTTGACGAGGTTCTTGCGGCCAAAAAGCTTGTTCATAATCGACGACTTCCCCACGTTGGAGCGGCCGACGAAGCTCACCTCGGGGCAGGTGGACTCGGGAATCTGCGAAACCTTGCCATAGCTGGCAACGAACTTGGCAAGCTGGTAGTTAATGGAATCGGCCATGGACACTCCTTGGTCGTAGGTTTTTACAAAAGAGCGCGCTAATAGATAGCAGCGATACGGCGAACGATATCGAGCGTAATGCCACTCGCGGTACGGGCATACTCGAACAGGTCGAACTCGCGGTCGCAAATCGCATCGTACGCCTCGTCACAATTATCGCTGATAGCGCGCAGCACCAGGCAATCGACACCATTTTTAGTTGCGACATGAGCAATTGCCGCGCCCTCCATGCCGACACAATCGGCGTGCGTCGCCTCGATAGCGTCGTTGCGCATGGCGGCGCCCGTCACAAAGCGGTTGCCCGTGGCAATCGTGCCGACCAGGAACTGTTTTGCGCCCTCGTTCGAGGCGGCCGCATCTGTCGAAGCGTTAACAAAGCCACGTTCAGAAAGCACATCGGCAGCAATATCGACCAGCGCAGGCGTCGAGCCAAACTCCTCGAGCCCCGGTGCAGACTCGGCGATAAGCGCGGTATCGGTATCCAGATAGCGTAGGCATTTGCCGATAACCACGTCGTCGATATGGAGCTTGGGGTTCAAACCGCCCGCGATACCCGAGAGCACAACGGCCTGCGGGGCATATTTACTAATGAGATGCTGTGTTGCGGCGGCGGCATTCACCGTGCCCATACCCGCCGTTGTGGCAACAACTGTCAGGCCGTCGAGCCCGCCGGTCACAACGTTCAAGCCCGCCTCCTGTGCCTCGCAAACGTCGCTCAGCTCTTCCTTAATCTGCATGATCTCTTTTTCGAGTGCACCGATAATCGCGATGGTAGCCATGCCATTCCCCAAACCTATACGAAATTCTCAACCACGGTATGGTACCAGCATTTTGTTTGACCTCGTCAAACGAACACGCTAGGCCAGCGCAGCTCGCGTATCAAACAGAGCCTTTGCAATCGCAGCCGTAACCTCGCTCGAGCGGTCGCTCCACGGCATCGATGTCATGATGCTCATGACATGAGCGCGCTTTATCAGTTTTGACCGCATTCAAACCTCCAAAATAGACTGATGCCCGGGAGCAAATTCAAATTGCTCCCGGGCATTATCGTCCTAAATCGGAAAAATGCTATATGTCAATTTTGGTCTAACAGAGCCTTTTGTTTTGCATCTGTACCGTTGACGCATCTGGGTGTGCCATTCGCTCCGACGCGTAGGTTTTGGCGGTAATTCCGAGGATAATAACCGCCAACGTTAACATCCCAATGGCAGCAATCTTCGTCACGCGGATGCGAGCGTCAGCGAGGCCACGCGAAGACGTGCCCTTCGTCTCATATCTGCTGCTATGCTGCGGCACATACTCGTCCCGCGATGCGTTATTTCGCACGTGGTCTCCTGATTGCTACCGTTTTATATACGAGCAGCATAATACCGAGCAGGCATTTCTTTCCAAAGATATTCAGCGGCGTTTAAGGCGTCTTTAAAGAAACCACAAGCGTTTCTATGCAAATACACCGATTCTGTTGCGCATCTCAGCCCAAAACGCAGTTGCGGTGGAATAGTTCCTATTTGGGCGGCATAAGCCGAAAAATAAGAACTATTCCACCGCAACTTGACGGAGCTCTTTGGCAATCAACTTGGTGCCCAGGGGCACTCATTTAAGTCTGTCCCCAATGAGTGCCCTTGAGGAGCGAAAATGGCTCGCTAGCCGATGGCGTTTTTGAGTTCCGCGCGGCGCTTTTTCATGCCCGTCATGACGGCGTTGCGCAGCTCGGGCATGCGCGCGGTATCCATCTGGGGCACGCCCTCGAGCTTATAGGGAATGCCCAGTTGCTCGTACTTGACGACACCCATCGTGTGATACGGCAGCATCTCCAGGCCGACCACGTTATGCCACGGGGCAATCAAGCGACCGAGCGCCTCGCACTCCTCCACCGTATCGGTAATACCCGGCACTACCACGTGGCGAATAACAACCTTAATCTTGCGACGCGCGAGCTCATCGCCAAACGCCAGAATGCGTGCGGGATCGCAACCGGTCAGCTTTTTATGCTCGACGGGATCGGCATGCTTAATGTCGAGCAGCACCATATCGGTCTCGTTGAGAACGGCATCGAACTTCTCAGAGTGGTTGGGGTCAAACGCATACCCGCAGCTGTCAAGGCAGGTATGCACGCGACCATCGGGGTTATTGTGCATGGAGCGGAACAGGTCGGCTAAAAACGTGGGCTGCAAGAGCGGCTCGCCGCCGGATACCGTAATACCACCGCTGCGGTAAAACTCATGGTTGCTCTGGAACTCGTCCATCAGGTGCTCGACGGTCACCATGGTGCCGCCGTTAACCGACCAGGTATCGGGGTTGTGGCAATACGCACAGCGCATGGGGCAGCCCTGAACAAACACCACAAAGCGGATGCCGGGTCCATCGACCGTTCCCATCGTCTCAATCGAATGCACGCGGCCCAGGGTAAACGCAGAGTCCTCGGGACGAGCGTCCACTCCCTCAAGCGTCATTTCAGCCATTCCCGCTACCTTGCCTCTCATTGGTTTTAGCTACATAAATGCCAGAGTCATTCTAGCCCATATGCATGATGGCGAAACGGTTTAGCAGTCAATTGGGTTGTTCTATTTGGCCCCACGCAAGAGCGGCAGGAAGGTTATCGCAACCCGCCCGCCGCCGAGGCAATAGAAATCGATAGACGCTAGGCCTTACGCTTTAAGCGTGAGCACCGCACCGAAGGCGGTCGGGCCGCAATGGCTCGAGATGACGCCGCCGACCTGAGTCCAGGTAACGTCCTTAAAGCCCAGGTCGTGCGCATAGACTTCCATGTCGTCGCGCAGCTCCTGGGAAAGGCCCACCGAATACGCCAGGCCAATGCGCGAGTAGTCAATCTCGCCCTTCGCAACCATGTGGTCAATAAAGGCGCGGGCGCACTTGAGCATAGAGCCGCGGAACTTCTTGGTCGCCACGAACTTGCCGCCCGTCACCTCAATGCAGGGCTTAATCTTGAGCAGATGGGCGCCAAGGAATGCGACGTTGGACAAGCGACCGCCCGCCTTAAGGAAGGCAAGATCGGTAGGAACAAAGCCCAGCAGCACGCGGTCCATGACGGAGTTCGCGAAGGCGAAGATCTCGTCGACGGTGGCATCGGGGTGAGCCTCGATGTATTTGGCGGTCTCGACGACAACAAGCGACTGGCCCACCGAGACAAAGCGCGTGTCCATGGAGAACACGTAGTCGCGGCCCTTAGCTGCAATCTTGGAGGACTGATGCGAGCAGGTCGTGGCCTCGGAGTACGCAAGATGCAGAATGGTCGCATCGGGCTGCTCGGCATGGATACGGTCGTACACGTGAGCAAAATCCGCAGGCGCGCAGCCACTGGTCTTGGGCATCACACCAAACTCGTTGCAGCGCGAATAAATCTCGAGCGGATCGATCGAGCCGTCCTCGACGGTCTCGTCACCAATCGTGACATGCATGGGCACGCGCACGATGCCGTAGCGCTCGCAGAGCTCCGGCGTCACATCCGACCCAGACTCAACCACGATTACATACTTGCCCATTCTTATCACGACCCATCTCGACATTGGCTTTTCAATACATGACACGCGCCGCCGCACTGTTGCACAACGGCATCTAAGCGCCAAAGAGACGCCGCCCCTTGCACATAACAAAGGACAGCGTCTCCCTGGAAAACTCCGTGCTAATCTGAGATTCTACACGGTTTATTAAGGAGTGTTACTTATTCCGCAAACGGTAGCTATACGCGATAAACGGTAGTTCGCTGCGGCAACTGCGACACATTCCGCCCAGCAAGTCCAATCGTGCTCCACACACGGTTAATGCGCGAGGCGGTAGAAATTCATCGATTCCGCGCCCTCGGCGTGCAGCTCCATCGCCGGAACCGCCGGCGAATAGGTACGGCTCGTAAGTGCCGCCTCGCCGCCATTTGCAAAAATCTCGACCATCGTAGTGTCCGAAAGCACGCGCAGGTCGCGAAGCTCGCTGAGCTCGATCGACCTCTGGTCGCGCCCATAGCCTTCGTCACCCATGTCGAGGGAAAGCATCCCGTCCGCATAACGCACAAAGACACCCTTGCGAATCTCGAGCTCGACCATCTTGGCGCCCTCACAGGAAACCACGAGATCAAACAGGCGGCCCGGCTTCTCAACGGTTTCACCGCCTGTCGCGCGAACGCAGTCGCCGCGCATCCTCTCAATCTCGTGGACCGGCTGCTGGCAGAGCTTACCATCGCGCATGCTCAGCTCTCGCGGCACCGTCAACGCGCACTGCCACCCACGCGCAACCGTCGGGTTTTCTGCCGTCGCATCGGGGCAACCCGACCATCCGATCATCAAACGCCGGCCTGCAGCATCCTCAAAGGACTGCGGAGCATAGAAATCAAAACCGGCATCGACCATCGGGGGCATGCCCTGCCCGACGATTTTAAAGCTCGGCGCCTCCCAATCGGCCTCGATGGGGAACCACACGCACTGATGCGGATTGCGGTAACGCCAACCCTCGGCAGGCACACCCTGCGGACAGCAAACGAGAACAAGCTCACCATCGAGCTCAAACAGATCGGGGCACTCCCACATAAAGCCAAACTTCTCGCCCAGCTCAATACGCGTCGCATAGTTCCAGTCCTCTAGATCGCGCGAGGTATAGACAAGCACGCAGCCGCGGTCGTCTTTCGTACGAGCGCCCAGAACCATGTAGTAGATACCATCGTGCTCAAGGATCTTGGGGTCGCGCACGTGCGTACCGATATCGTCGGGGTAATCGACCGGTCCAACAGCTATGCGCTTCTCGCCCAATTCGTCGGGATTCTCCGCAACCATATGAATCTGGTTTTGCTCACGGCCCGTCAACACGTAGTCGTAATCATCGCGGTCAAAATGCTTGACGTTGCCGGTATAGAAGTAGTGAATCTTGCCATCGCGTACAAAGGCAGAACCAGAATACGCTCCGTTCGAATCCAAATCGGAATCGGGGAACAGCGCGGGGCCGTGATTCTCGTACGTCACAAAATCCTTTGTCATCAGATGGTTCCAAAGCACTGGACCGCCATGCGCAGCATCGAACGGATCGTATTGATGATAGATGTGATACGTATCACCAATCTGAACCAAACCGTTGGGGTCGTTGAGCCAGCCAAGCTCAGGCTCCACATGGAACAAAAGCCTATCGGGGTCGGACGCGATGCGAGCCGCCGTCTCATCCTGTCCAGCTCGCCACTGCTCATAGTCCGCACGCATCACCTTGTTTTTTTGATTAAACATCGCCATTGACCTTCTCGTCTATGGGAAAGGACGCTCGACTCGCACGAGCCGAACGCCCTTCCTCAAATGGACTTATCCTTAGATTACGCTGAACGGCTCAACTAGAAGCTTACATCGAAGCCAGCGCCAGCGCCCTCTTCATCGGTGGTCGGAACGCCCTTTGCCTTGTTGTAGGCAAAGATCAAGACGATCGGCACGATAAAGGCGATGAGATTGCCAGCCACATACCACACGAGCGTCTCGGGCGTAACGATGAGCAGGCCAAGCACACCGGTCAGACCCTGACCGATAGCGCGCACCTCAAAGAACTTCACGAAGGCACCGCCGCAGCCTGCACCGATGCATGCGCAGATGAACGGAATGATCGAATAGCGCATGTTTGCAGCGAAGATAGCGGGCTCGGAGATACCGACCAGCGTCGGAATAAAGGACGACATGCAGATGTTGCGCTCTTTGGAGTGCTTCTTGTGAATGAGGTACATGCCGATGGCGCCGCCGCCCTGGGCGATAATGGAAACCGACCAGATGGCCTGGATGTAGTTGAAGCCAGTCGTGGCGACGAGGTTTGCCTCGATACCCTGGATGAACTGATGCGTACCGGTAACGACAAGCGGCTGCAGGAACGCGGCGAAGACAAAGGCACCAAAGACGCCCATCCTGTTGTACAGGATATCGATTACGCCGCCGAGGACGTCGCCGATCAGGTTGCCGAGCGGGCCGAACACGGTGAACAGGGCGACGTTAGCAAGAATCAGGGTAACGGTCGGGACAAAGACAAACGAGACGACCTCGGGGATGTACTTCTGGGCAATCTTCTCGACCTTGGCCATAAACCAGGCAGTCAGGATTGCAGGGAACACGCCGCCCTGGAAAGCAACCATGGGGATGGAGAGCGGACCGAAGTTCCAGTACTCAGCACCCGTCGGATCCATAACGAACGTGTTACGGTTCATAAGACTCGGGTGAACCATGACGATACCGACGAGGATACCCAGAATCGGGTTGCCGCCAAAACGCTTGACTGCGCTGTACATAACCAGGACAGGCAGGTAGTCGAACGTGGTGGCGATAATGGCAAAGAAGCTTGCGAGGTTCTTGAGGAACTCGCTGTGATCGGCGAGGCTGCCCTCCATGCCAAAGAGGCCGTTGGCAACGATCAGCGACTTAAGGCCGATGATGATAGCAGCGCCGACGAAGGCGGGAATGATGGGGATAAAGATGTCCGAGAATACCTTGAGGACCGAGAAGAACTTGCCCTTCTTGTCTGCCTCGGCGCCCTTGACCTCGGAAGCGCTGATCTCCTTAACGCCCGTCAGAGCCATAAACTCATCGTAAACCTTGTTGACGGTACCGGTACCAAAGATGATCATGAGCTGGCCGCTGTTGTACAGCACGCCCTTGACGCCATCGATGTTCTCGAGCTCGGCCTTGTTGTATTTGCTCGTATCCTTGAGCACCAGACGCAGACGGGTCACGCAATGCGTGGCGCCCTCGATGTTCTCCAGTCCGCCGACGTTGTCGACGACTTGCTGGGACACTGCCTTGTAGTCCATGTTCCTCTCCATTCCTTTTCTAAATCATAAAACGGTTCGTTGCCGCTACAGAGACGCGATCGTTGCGTTTGCGCACTTGAGCGCACCGTCGGTGACGGTAAGCGCCACACCCTGGCCCTGCTTGTTGCAGAAGCGAGCGTTGAGCGCAACATCATCGACAAAGATGGTCGCGATGTCGTCGTCGACGACCAGACGCACATGGTGAGTGCCCTCGCCCTTAAAGAACAACGGACGCTCGAGGCCCATGTTGTTGACCTGGAACCACGGGTACTGGGGAGCCGGCGTGAACTCGAGCTTGCCCTCGCGCAGGTTGGCGCGGAACTCATAGGCAAGACCGGTCTCGGCGTCCTCGGCGAACTTGACCGAGAAGCCGGCAGCGTTACCGCCGAGCTCAATGTCGGTATCGAGCAAGTAGGTGGAGCCGGCGTCTGCAGACAAAACCTGCTCGACCTTGCCCGACTCGCAGGAGAGCTCAAAGGCTTCGACAGCCTTGCCCTCGCCAAAGGCGCCGAGCATGCTCTCGGGAAGCTTGGTGCCGAGCGTTCCGTCGGCACGCTGAACGATCTCGAGGGGCATAAAAGTGCCACCCCACAGGTAAGAGCTGGGGTCGCCGCCCTCGTCGCGCGTCGGGACCCAACCAAAGAGAACGCGGCGCTCGCCATCGAATGCGGTGCGAGCGGCGTAGTACGCGCGGCCGTCGAAGGAGTCGTCAGCGGGGGTAATCCAAGGACCGTTGATGGACTTGGACATGCGGTAACGGGTCTTGTTGCCGTCGCTGTACTCGGAAAAGACGAGGTACCACCAGTCGCCCATCTTAAAGAGATCAGGCATCTCAAACATGGTGTACAGGCCCGGGTTCCACCAGTCGCCCTGGAACTCCCAGTTGGTCAGATCCTTGGAGGTGAACTTGACCAGGCGGCCGGTCATCAGACGCTTGTCCTCGCCCACACGCGTGCCGAGGATGAGCATGTACTCTTCGTTCTCCTCATCCCAAAGCACAAAGGGATCGCGCCAGTTGCGGTCATCGTAACCCTCCTGGGGCGGAAGCAGCGTCTCGGCGATGTTCTTCTCCCACTTGACGGCGTCGTCGCTCGTTGCGTGAAGAAGAACCTGCTTCATCAAACGTGCGCGGACCTTATCGCGATTGCAACCAGTGTAGAGCGCATGGTACTTGTCGCCCACCTTAAACACCGTGCCGGCATAAATGTATTGGTCGACTTCCTCGTCGCCGCCACGCTCAAGGCTCTCGCCAAAGTCCTTGTAGTTGACGAAATCCTTGGTCGTAGCGAGTGCCCAGCCAAACGGCTCTCCGAAAGGTTCGGGGTTACGCGTGTCACGCTGATGATAGAGATAGAACGTGCCGTCCTCGCCGTACGGCATGATGTCGCCTACCCAAATTCCCTCAGGCTGGTAATACACCTTGTGCATCCGAGACTTCCTTTCCACGACATACTAACTCGGTACAATGGCAAGATATGTCAATCGTTTTCATATGTCAAACGTTTTCACACCAATACGTCTTTTCGCAGTTCCAGTCGTCGGCAAACGGTTGACATATGCCGGCGAACGGTCATCAGAGGCGTTTGAGGGACTCTTTTGGCACGGGGCGAATTACGCGGTTTTGCCCTCGATAAGTTCAACGGGGAGCTTGATATTCGATTCGGGCTTATCGCCGTTAATAAGAGCGATGATGGATTGCGCCGCGAGCTCTCCGATGCGATCGATATCTTGGCGTACGGTTGTTAGGTCAGGAATAAACGTCATGGTGCGGCGGGCACCATCCGCGCCCACGACCTTAACATCGTCCGGAGCACTCAAGCCGCGCTGCTTCATCACGTTGAGGCAGATGGCCGCCATCGTGTCGTCTCCCGCAAAGATGCCGTCAATATCGGGGTTCTCATCGAGAATCTTCGCAACGACCGCGCCCTTTTCGTCGTCGGGCTTAACGAACTCGACCTCACGGACAAGCGCGGACAAACCAGCTTGCTCAACAACATCGAGGTAGGCATCGGTACGCTTATTGGCAGGCATGCGCATGCGGCTATTGCTGCGCAGGCACAGGATACGCCTGCAGCCGTCATCAATCAGACGGCGCGTGGCGAGCTCGCCGATGCCATAGCTGTCACTTGCAATCTGGACAGAGCCCTCGCCAAGATCGCAGTCGATGCCAACCAGGCTCAAGCCCATCTCGGCATATGCCTCGGCACCGATATTGAGGGAGTTGACGATTACGCCGTCGACCATATTGCGGCGGAGCATGTCAATATAGGAACGCTCAAGATCGGGTCGATTGGCGCTGTTGCACAGCAACATCTTAAAGCCGTTTTCCGCCAACGTGCGCTCGACCGCCTGCACAACCTGAGCATGGAACGGGCTGCTCACAAAGGGAACGATCATGCCGATAAGGTTCAGGCGACCGTTGAGCATGGCACGGGCGATATCGTTGGGCGTGTAATTGATGCGCTCCATCGCGGCATGGACTTTATCGCGGGTTTCCTGGCTAATGTAGCCGCGATTATTAAGCACGCGAGATACCGTAGTAGGCGAAACCCCCGCCACCGCTGCAACTTCCTTGATGCCAGGCTTAGCAGAATCCTTAGAACGAGCGCCCTCGCGAGCCATAGCACCCTCCCCTCATCAACATGTCATACGTTTACATACGAACAAAGCATACCCCAACAACAGTGGGAAGACGGTAACAGTACAAGTAAGTAAACGACTCATCCAAATAATTAGGAGAGTTCCGCCTAAAGGGTGACTACACAGGACCCCAGCCGGGGCTGTTTGGGTTACCTCCCAAAATATTCCGCAGGACGCAAAGAGGCTCGCCGCACGAAGTGCGCAGCG
>OIYU01002400.1_pt1 | contig 10359 bp, 9 predicted proteins | sample 1588321 | NCBI WGS metagenome assembly OIYU01 (sample SAMN03283258) | human gut metagenome | biome: human-associated habitat; material: feces | host: Homo sapiens | place: USA | collected 2013 | reverse complement strand
CCAAAAAATCTGCCGGCGCGATTCGACTCTTAGAATTGTGCGGTGTTGCCTTAAAGAAATACCGCGCCGGGAACGGCGCGCCGCCCGGGGGCTTGAGAGCGCCGCCTTCCGGACAGCCTGAAAAGCGCGGCTGTAAGGCCAACCCCGGGGCCGTCCTGCCAAATGGGCGCGGGCGCAGCGGCCCGCTCCGCAGGACGGCCCCTGTCCTTTTCCCGCGGCGCGGGAACAAACAAAACACCATCCAACAACAGAAACGGAGCGCGTTTGTTATGGAAGCACGGTACCGTTCCACGCTGTGGGCCTGCTGCTTTGCAAATTTTTTTCAGGCTGTGGGCAGCTGCTTTGCCATTCTGTATGTGCCGCTGCGCGGCCTGTACGGCCTCAGCTTTACCGATTTCGGCATCCTTGTCTCGCTGAATTTCATCACGCAGGTCGCGTCCGACGTCCTGTTCTCAAAGCCGGTGGAAAAATACGGCTTCCGCCCGTTTGCCGTGGCCGCTCCCCTCGTCAGCGCGGCCGGGCTGGGCCTGTTTGCCGCCGCCCCCATACTGTTCCCCCGGAGGCCCTTTGCGGGCTTTTGCGCGGGTATGTTCCTGTTCGCCGCGGCAGGCGGCCTGCAGGAGCTGCTGCTCAGCCCCATTTTGGACGCGCTGCCCATCCCGGAGGAGCGCAAGGCCCGCAGCATGAGCATGCTGCACTCGTTTTTCGCCTGGGGGCAGATCTTCGTGGTGCTGGCCACCACGGGCCTGCTGGCGGTGTGGGGCGCCGCGCGCTGGCAATGGATCGTGCTTTTGTGGGCGGCGCCGCCCGTGGCCGGCGCCGTGCTGTTCTGCCGCGTGCCGCTGGCCCGCAAAAACGGCGGCGCCCCGCCCCTGCCGCTGCGGGCGCTGGCCCGCAAAGGCGTGTTCTACGCGCTGCTGGCGGCCATCGTGCTGGGCGGCGCGGCCGAGGTGACCATGGCCCAGTGGGCGTCGGCCTTTTTGGAAAAGGGCCTGCGGCTGCCAAAGCTGGCGGGCGACGTGTGGGGCGTGTGCTTTTTCTCGCTGATGCTTGCGCTGGGGCGCAGCGGCTATGCGGCGCTGGGCGCGCGCGTGCCGCTGCACCGGCTGCTCATCGGCGGCAGCGGCGCGGCCGCCGTGCTGTACGTGGTCTGCGCGCTTGCACAAAGCCCTCTGCTGGGGGTGCTGGCCTGCGGGCTTACGGGCCTTTGCGTCAGCCTGCTGTGGCCGGGCGCGATCATTCTTGCGTCCCGGCGCATCCCCTCCGCGGGGGCGGCCATGTTCGCGCTGCTTTCCGCGGGCGGTGATGTGGGCGCGTCCCTGGGGGCGTTCTGCGTGGGCCGCGCGGCGGACTGGGCGCAGGCGTCCGGCACGGTGTTTGCGGGGGCCGCGGGGGAGTCTGGGGCGCTGCGCGCGGGCCTGCTGCTGGCGGCGGTGTTCCCGCTGCTGTGCTGCGGCGTGCACACGGCGCTTCATTGCAGCGAAGCGCGGGCCGGCTTACCCGCAGGGAGCGAACGGCGGCGCAGGCAATAGAAGAAAGCTGTTTTTCAAACCGGAACCGCCGTTTGCAGACGGGGCGAAAGACCGCAAAATGAACAAACGGCGCGGCCTTCATGGCCGCGCCGTTTGTGTGCCGGGAGGACAGCCGCAAAGCGGCGAAAGGGATGCGGTTGCCGGTTCGGCCAACTGGAATTTATTAAGTTGTACCATTGGCGTTTTTTATATATGCAATCCAGTTTTCTAAGCTATTTATACTGAAATTATCAAGTGCATTTTTGTAGCAAACGAAAGCACTGGGATGGTTTTTCTCCATCCATTTCAATGCCTTTTTCGGTCCCAAATAAGGATGCTGCTTGATATCACAAAACATCTCCAAACTGTCAATCAACACCCAATGCCACCGAAACATCCCTTCAGCATCGTATCGTTTTACTCGTGCAAGCATCTTGATGCACCAATCGACATTTGCATCCATTTCTGCTTTTGTTTTTGGGGACGGTTTTGTAGATACGAAAGCACCTTCATTTGGAGTGTTTTTCCTCGTTCCTCGTTATCCACAATAATCTTTCCATCAAAAATTTGGATGAAATTATTGCAATCAAATTCTCCATCAAAATAAGAAGCAGGATATACGAAAACATCCAACTGAATGTCGTTAACGAAAGATGTGTCATGGAATTGTTCGTGGTCATAAGAAATAACCAATGCGTCAAAATCACTGTTCAGATTGTTTGTTCCGTTCGCATATGAGCCATAAAGGATGATGGAAAGAGGGTTATATTTTTGCTTAATATATTCAATAATCTTCTCCAACAAAATTACCTCATCAAATTCAAATTTGTAGTTCTGTTCAATTCCATATTATCAGCTAATTGAATAAAATACAAGAACAGGCGTGCGGCCGTGCCTGTTTGCTGTTTTATGAACAACACACGTTGCCGGCAAGGGGGCCTATTTTCGGAAAGGGCGAAAGAAAAAAGACGCCACATAGCCGTGACGTCTTTTCTATGGTCGGAGTGTAATTATAGGACTTGGAGAAACCCAGTCATATCAATGGTTTAAAGGTGGTCGGCAAGCTGTATTTACTTTTTCAATTCGTCCGCAAGATTCTGAAGTTGTTTTAGACTTTCAATCATTTCCGTAGGATTTTTTCCCTGCATAGAGGATGTCAAAAGTGTTGTCATAAATTGACTTCCAATCTGATTAACCATATCATCCTTAGCGTTTTCTTTTTTGGCTTCCTGCTGGACTTTAAAAAGTGCAATCTCTTTCTCAGTTTGTGCCTTAATTATTTCCAATTCTTTTAAGGTTTCAGCATTAACTCTTGCAATTTCTTTAGCAGTTTCTTCCCGTATAGATGCAATCTCTTTAGCAGTTTCCTCTTTTGTTTTTCTTATTGTATTTTTCGATGAAATAATCGCTGTTGAAAGACTGATAATAAGTGGAATAAAAATTGGTAATATCCATTTCAAAGTTTCCTCCATGTGCGCATTCCCCTTTAAACGACTTGGTTAAACAAATTATACCAGATAACACTAACCTTGTCACTCCATTTTGCCTTCGAGTGTAATTATAGGACTTTGCCATCTTTGACTTGCCTCAAACCCGCATGAACACAGGCATAGAAAAAGACCGCCGACATAAGTCGACGGTCTTTCCATTTTTGCAAAGGACGGTTAAAATCGATATTTTTGTTTTTGGTGCAGAAGGTGCCGCAGCTTATAAAACAGGGCCGGTCTGCTCAATGCCAGCTTCCTGTGCTGGGGCAATATTCAACTCAGGCAGATCGTTCAGATAGCGTTCCACATTCCGGTAATGCACTCCATTTTCCAATGCGACATCCTCGCCGCGGTACAGAACATATCGCCCTCGGATCGGGCCAAACCGCTGTTCGGTCTTATCACATTTTTCCTGGTCAAGCAGATGCCGGTATTGTGCCGGGACCTGTTTGCCACTGTGCTTGATCTCGAAAATCTCGCAGCAGTTTTCCTTCTCGTCATAGATCACCATGTCAAACTCGCCAACCGCAAACTGCAGCTTGAACACCCGGTGTTCTCTGTCAGCCGACTTCATGGTTTCCAGCAGGACAATATCCTCCAGCATCCGTCCCCGTACTTCTTCGAGGATCCTGCCCGCAGCCTGGGTCTTCTCCAATTCGCTGAGAGCTGAAAAGGTCTCGTCCTTCATCAGCGAGTGGACAAGAGCCTGTGCCTGACAGTATCGCATCCCCGGCTGGGTAAACAGGATGTGTTCCACAGGTTTTGCTCCTGGGTCAGCGGTTTCAATGGGACAGTTTACGATCAGTTCCAATGCGGAGAGATACTCTTTGATCTCCCGGATATGGGTATCTGTGATACCGATGGACTGTTCCTCTTTGTTGCGGATGTCCAGCAGCTCCATCAGGCGCTGGGTGACCGCTTCCGTATCGATATGATCCAGAATTTCGGTACGCTTTTCGGGGTCACGCTCTTTCCGAAGATTCGAGGCGGTCAGCCGTAGATCGTGAGATTGGAAGTCATCGGTCAGAACCGAGAGCAGGAACCGGTGGTTCATGTCCTCGATAATCCGGTTGATGGCGCTGGTCAGCTCACCGGCCTCATACAGAGAGTACAGGTGGCGGAAATGTCCGCCTGCCTCATAGCAGGCCAGGGAATGCTGAATGTTTTTGCAGATCGCTGTATCGATGTATCGCCGTGTGGACTCATCATCCCGGAAGGAGGCGTCCTGGGCGTTGACATCTTCATCATCAAAAGCAAGCTCACCGGCCCGCAGCGTCCCGCCATAGCGGATATATTCATCAATGCTGTCGATCCCCAGCAGGCGGCTGTATTCCCGGTATGGGATGAAGGTGGTGTGGATGGGCTTTGCCCGGTCGTAGAGCTCCTGATCCATCGCCAGCCAAAAACCGAGGGAGTCCGTACCGGAGAGGATGATCTTCATTCCCATCGCCGCAAACACATCGGAGAAGAGAGCCGCAGAATCGATGAAATCCCGCATCAGAGTGACCTCATCAATGAATACATAGCGGAAGCCCGCATCGAACAGTTTTTTCAGATCCCGGTTCATCATGGCCATGGTATCGCTTCTGCGGGCTTTGATATAGGCCGTGCGGCTGAGATCCTCTTTGCTCATTCGGGCGATGGCCTGCCGGAGCATGGTAGTCTTTCCGGTCCTGCGCAGGCCAAAAACCAGGCAGACCCTGTCGCTTTCATTGCTGTAGAGATAATCCTCCAATTGCCCGAAGCAGTCACGGAGGCCCCAGCCCTTTACGCCCTGCGACATGGCGGCCAATCCTTTACCAACAATTACACTGGTTTCAAAGTCCAACTTTGGCTGGCGCACTTTGGGCATCTTGGCTTGCAGCTCTTTCAGCTGTGCCTGCAATACTTTGCGCTGCTCTATTTGCTCCCGCAGCGGCTCCAGTTCGCCATCCCGCAGATATTGGCTGTGCTTCTTCCCATTTTCTGTCCACTGATGATAGTAGCGCGTCTTTCCGTTGATCGTCTTCTTGGAAATATAGCCGATGGGAAGGGCGGCGATCTGCCGCTCCAGTTCCTGAATCTTTTCTTTCATACCGCACCTCCATTCTGCTAAATTTATTATACCCCATTCCTCTTATATATTCAAGGGGTTATAAGGGGTTATATTGTTGTAAGCAGTGCCGCACAGAGCAATTTCTGTGCGGCACTGTTATGATTTTCTCGTTTACTCAAATTTCTAATCCGGAAATCTGCTCCCACTGGAGGATATATCTGTCATTGATGATCCGGTTGTCGTGGTAATGCCCGAAGAACCAGTATGTAAACTGGCACCGCTGATTGACCGTTTCCAGAAAATCGGTGAGCTGGTCACTTCCATAGGAGGGGTCGATTTTCCGCACGACACTGCTGGGACCGCAGTGGGACAGGATGCAGTCTACCTTCCAGTTTACCTGCTCCAGATTTTTCAGTGCCTCTACATATTCACGGGCATTTGGCATTTCTTCCGCCCACCAGGAGCGTCCTTTGACCCGGAACATTCCTCGCATTCGGCGCAGCAGCCAATACTTTTGTTCGAAGTCGGGGGCCTCCGGATCAAGGACGCCATCCTGAATGTCGTGGGAAGAGGCTCCTCCCATCGTGAACCAGGTAAGACCACCGAAGGTGAAGATCTGGCCCCTCATCAGGTGGAGGATATTTTCCCTCACCTCATGTACTCTGCCGCCGTGCCATTCTTTTTCCGGCAGGGCGTTCAGCAGGTCGAAGTTCTCATGGTTTCCGTCCACGAACAAGGTGGTGAAGGGTTTCTCAGCCAGCCAGTCCAGCCAATGCTGGTCTTTCTGGCCGCCGTCCCACAGCCCTCCAAAATCACCACAGATGATCATGTAGTCATTTCGGCCCATCTGCGTTTGCTGGGGGAAGTATTTGCTTCCGAACCGCTGGAAGCCGCCGTGGGTGTCACCAGTGATATAAATCATGCGGATCTCCTCCTTTGTATGGTTTGGGTGATCTCTGTTCCATCCTTAAAGCAGATGAGCAGGCTATCCTTGTCCAGCACCTTGATGTTGCTGACCAGTTGTCTGACCGTGAGTTCATCGAAATCCGTGAGGGCGCCGCTGGCCTGTTCCAATGCCATATCAAGTTCTGCCAGCCTGCTGTCGAAGGCCGCCGCGCCTCGATGCTCCTTTTCCAGCTCAGCTTTTTGGGCCATGAGCTTGGTTTTGGCCATGTAGACCTGTTGAAGTTCTTCATCATAGTCGGTACAGTCAGCGCCGGCACTGACGATCAGTTGGAACAGCTCCAGCTGGCGTTCCTGCAGGTTCCGGATCTGATGTTCCACGGCAGGTAGGCTCAGCGTCTGTTCTTCTCCGGCCAGGACTGCCGCAATACCGGCTTTTACTGCATCCTTGGCTGCCTGCATCCGGAACAGCTCGTTCATGGCGGAGATGACGGCGTCGTGGATGTCGCCCTCATCCAGAGTAGGAGATTGCTTGCAGATCTTCCTGCCATGTTCCAGCCGGTTCTGACACCGCCAGACGACCCGTTTGGCTCCTTTCTGCGTCCAGATCACCCGGCGGTAAGGGCTGCCGCACTCCCCGCAGACCAGCAGTTCGCTGAGCACATACTTTCCGCAGTATTTCCCAAGCTGCGTCTTCGCCTTGGAGGATGTTTTCTTGAGGCTGGACCGGCGGGCAATCTCCTCCTGTACCTTTTGAAAGGTTTCCCGGTCAATGATGGCCGGGTGACAATCATGGACATAGTATTTGGGCAGCTCGCCGTTGTTCACCCGCTTTTCTCTGGTGAACAGATCCGCAATGTAGGTCTTTTGGAGGAGGGCATCACCAATGTATTTTTCATTGCAGAGCATCTTCTGGACCACACTATCATGCCATACTGTTTTCCCTGTGGCTGTTTTGATCCCATCCGCCATCAGATCGGTTGTGATCTGCCGGACACTGTGTCCCAGCAGGAACCGGGAGAAGATGCGCCGGACAATGGCCGCCTGCTCCGGATCGATCTCCGGCTGGCCATCCGCACCCCAGCGGTAGCCGAGGAAGTTTTTACAGTGGTAATAGACCTTTCCGTCCTTGAAGTTCTTCCGGTGGCCCCACCTTACATTGCCGCTGAGGGATTCGCTTTCCGCCTGGGCCTGGCTCATCATGAAGGTGAGTATCATCTCGTTGTCCATGAATAGGGTGTTCACATTCTCTTTCTCGAAGTAGACGCCCACGCCATGTCGTTTCAGGCGACGGACATAGTTCAGGCCATCCAGCGTGTTTCGGCAGAACCGGGACACCGATTTGGTGATGACCAGGTCGATTTTGCCGCGCTCACAATCACGGATCATCTGGAGAAAAGCCTTTCGCTTTTTAGCCGAGGTACCAGTGATGCCCTCATCCGCATAAAGTCGGACCAGCGTCCAATCTGGATTGGCGTTGATTTTTTCCGTGTAGTATTCGATTTGGGCCTCGTAACTGGAGAGCTGCTCCTTTTTGTCTGTGGATACCCGGCAGTAAGGCGCGATCCGCAGGTGCTTGTTTCGAATATCCCGTTCTGTCATCTGAGGGTCAGCCGGGATCATGGTGACCAGTTTGGGGGTGGAGGCAGTTTGCTGTATGTTCATAAGGCACACTCCTTTTGATCTTTTTGGTGTAGACTGATCTCTCCGCCTTTTCCAATGCGTACCTGGGCTACTGCCGACTCAAAAACTTCCCACAGGGTTTCTTCGCTCTCTGGCTCCAGCTCCAGCTTCTGCCGCAGCAGTTCCAGCTTGTGTGTCGGTGTTGGATCGTTCAGTCCGGCATACCGCTCGGCAGCGGCGGCCATGATCAATGTTTTCATATATTCCGGATTGATGTCGGCCCGGTTAAAGCAGAGGGCCAGTTCATTTTCGATGCGCAAGGCATCTGTTGAAACAGGGGCGGCTTTGGGAAGCTGGATATGCTCAGGAGAATGAGCCAGCACTTTGAGTTTCTGCATCACTCGTTCCAAAATGATGCTGTCATCAAGATACACACTTCCGCCGCACTCTGGATTTTTACATCGCCAGCGTGGGCGGCCATGGGATTTGGTATCCCGTGTCATCTTTTCTCCGCAGAGAGCGCAGACTGCTTTGTTCCGTATGGGGATGATCTCGCTTGGGCATGGAGCGTAGGTATTCTGTTCTCTCCGCCGCAGGCGAACAGCGAGAAATTCCTCATCTGTCACCAGTCGGGGATAGCCGTCCATCCCGAGATACCGCTCGTTCTCCAAAATCCGCTTGACCATATGTTTGTTCCACTGGGCAGTATGTTGATGATAGCGCACACCTTGCCGGGCCATCTCGTCAGCGATCTGACTGTAGGAGCTGCCCAGCAGGTAGTGGGAGAAGATAGACCTTACAAACTTTGCTTCCTCCGGTTGGCAGTTGATCCTGCCGTTCTGAACCTGATAGCCGAAAGGTATTTTTCTTTGCCAAGCCATTTATCGCACCATCCTCTCTATGTTTTCTGACAGTTCCATCCCATTCAGCAGGCGGAATTTCAGCCGTTCCGGGCTGATAATGATGATCCGATCGAGCAGCTCTCCAAAGAGGTCCGAGGGAACCTCATCCAGCCATTCCGGACCATCCTCCAGATACTCCATCATTCGCTCTGTGTCATGGATCTGCCGGTCTTCACCGGCTGCCTCCAGAAGACGGCGGCGCAGCTTCCTGAGTTCCCGCAGTTTATGGTCGATCTCATCCATCTGAGATAAATAGAGAGCAGAATCCACATACCCTTTCGACTTCAGCCGAACAAGGACGAGATTCTGCTCTGAGATACGGGCTATTTCGTTGTCAATATCGCTGATCTTGCGGTTGGAGCGGAGTTCCCGTTCCCGCAGTTCCTGCAGTTGGCTAAGGGCAGGCCGCAGGACGGTTTCCTGACCAAACTTCAGCTTGTGATAGAGCCGCAGGACAGCCGCCGTAATTTCCGGTTCGGGGATCTGCGGGATGGGGCAGTTTGCTCTGTCCCCATCATGGCGGCGGCAGACCCAGTAAGTCTTTCCTCCTGTGATCTTTTTGCGGCAGAGAGACCCGCATTCCCCGCAGTAGATGTGTTTATCATAGAGGCTGCCCTTTTTTGTACAGTGTGCCCTCTGGAACTGCTCCTTGCGGGAGGACATCAGTTCCTGTACTCTCTGGAAATCCGCACAGCTTACGATGGCCGGGTGACTGTGCTCTACAAAGTAGCGGGGCTTCTGGCCAAGGTTTCGAACCTGCCGGAATGGAATCGTATCTGTGGCGCAGCTTTTTTGCCAGATCATATCTCCGGTATAAGTGATATTGGTCAGGATGTAGGCCACCGTACTGGGATGCCACTTCTCACGATTTCGGCCTCGGTCCACCCCGATCTGGTTCAGTTCCCTGGCGATATCATCCTTTCCCTGGCCGCTCAGATAAGCGGAGAAGATGCGGCGGACCACCTCAGCCTCCTCCGGTATGATCTCCAGATCCCGCCCTGCCAGCCGGTAGCCATAGGGGACGGAAGATGGGACAAACAATCCCTTTTCCATCCGCATACGGACACTGAAGCGCATATTACTGGAGTGGTTGGTCGATTCCATCTGGGCGAAAGCTCCATAGATTTGGGCAACCTGCTCCGAGGTCATCTTCCCGGTATCGATGTTCTCCTTCTCAAAGTGGATCGAAATACCCAGCCGGAGCAGTTCTCGCACGAACTGAATGTACTCCTGTGTGTTGCGTGCAAAGCGCGAGATCGATTTGCAGAGGACCCGGTCGATCTTTCCCTCTCGGCAATCGGCCATCATCCGGTTGAAATCATCTCGATTCCTTGCTTCCAGCCCGGAGATACCCTCATCGGCATAGATGTCTACCATCTCCCAGTCCTCTTTACCGGCGATGTGCTTGGAGTAGAAGTCTACCTGGGCGATGTAGGAGTTGACCTGATCTTCGGAGTCACTGCTCACTCTGGCGTAGGCTGCTACCCTCAGCTTTGCTTTTTCGGGGATTCTGGGGTCGATCACCGTGACCTGCGGAACTCTTGCTGTACTTATGTTTGTTTCCGTCATATCTTTTTTGACCTCCTTTCAGCAACACACACTACCACAGTCCTTCCGCAATAGCCATTACCAACACCAACGAAAAAGAAGTGGAAAGACTGGGCAATCAGCTATTCTCGTATAGAGCCTGTTCAGGCGAACAGCAGAGTGGGACGGAGCTTGCGCTCCAGCTCAACGCGGGACTTCTCCGCCTCATCCACTGTCAGCAGGCCCTTTTTGGTGAGCTGCTCCAGCAGCTTCAGCGCGGAAAGAAACACAAGGTTATCTTGAAGTTCTGTCTTAGTCATAAAAGCACCCTCCTGTTATGGAGGGGCCGCCCACCGGAGCCGATGAACGGC
>OIYU01002373.1_pt1 | contig 10443 bp, 9 predicted proteins | sample 1588321 | NCBI WGS metagenome assembly OIYU01 (sample SAMN03283258) | human gut metagenome | biome: human-associated habitat; material: feces | host: Homo sapiens | place: USA | collected 2013 | reverse complement strand
GATATGTAAAAATTATAGATGCAGTACGGATCGCGGCTAAAGTTATGCAGGAGGGAAATGCTGCTACAAAAAATGGACTCAGATTGACGGGAATTCGCTCAGAATTGTTGAATAATGCAACAAATGAGAAGCCCAAAGCGCCAATCATCGCTCCGCTGAACCAGTGCAGCACGGTATCCCACGACTGAATATGATAATAAAAGCTCCTGACCTCGCCCAAATAAATTGCACAATAGAGAAAGATGACAAATAAAATCATCATTCCAGAAGGAATTTCAATTTTAAGACGCCTTGCAATCACACTTGGCAAAAGAAGGACTACCATTCCCAAAACGCATTGCACCAACATCAGAACATAATCGCTTTTCAACCGCTCAAAATTGCTGCCATCCGGCTGCGAAGGCGCCAGAACCAAACGAACAGCCACAAAGATTGCCGAAACCAACAGAGACGCAAAAACAAACATCGATAGGATTTTACTCCAATTCCACTGCTTTATCTTTCTCATAAAAATCCTCCTAAAGGGAACAGCGCCCTATAAATCATCGTCATACAAATCCAGCGCAACGGTTGTAGCTTACCCAGCCATCTTTTTGGTTGCCGACCACCCAGTCGCCAATTCCCTACTTCTGACGCAGGGCTATAAAAGATAAGTATATCCAAAACCTACAAAAAGTCCAGCCCCGTTTCGGGTGGAAAATCTCCCCATGTGAAAAAGAAAAAGCCCGCAGGCGGAATATCGACCGCCCATGGGCTTTTACACGATCATACATTATTTCTTTGCGCGGGTAGTTTTCTTTGTCGGTGTCTTTTTAGCTGGTGTTTTTGCAGCTGCTTTTTCCTCAACAACTGGAGCGGTTGTCTCGTTTTTCTCTTGCGCTGCTTTTGCTTTTGTCGCTCTTGTAGAGGTTTTCTTGGCTGGCGCAGAAGCCTCCTTTGTCTTTGCAGTAGTCTTGGTTTCTGCCTTAACGACCGCTTTGGGCGCTTCTGGAACCATTTCCTTTACAGGGGACGCTTCCTTCTTTTCTGTTGTCTTTGCCGGCTTCTTTTCAACAATCTGTTCCAACTTCCACTGTTGATTGTCACCATTCAGATCTTCCCAGATTTGCAGACGTGTACCGTCCTCTTGGGACATCCCCACAATATCCACACATTTTCCAGAGACTTTGGATTTGATCTTATAAAATCCATCCGATGTCTCTTCCACATACCAGAGCTGGCTATCTGAAGATACACTGTCCCACTGATGCAACCATGTGCCATTTTCTGAGCCACCCAGCATAATGTCCAGTGCCTTGCCAGTGCTCTTATTGAGCAGCTTGTAATATTGATCTTCACTAGCTACAAACTGCCATTGTTGATTGTCGCCGCCATTATACGGATTCATCTGAACTTTGTTGCTGCCTTCACAGAGTTCTGCTTCCAGCGCTTTCTCGCTCTGCTTCGATCGAATACTGTATACTTTATTGGAGAAAGTGTTTTTCGCCTGTCCACTCATGTTCAACACCCCTTCTGCCTACAGAATTTTAAGTTTTAATTCTATGATGTTTATTATAGCACGTGGGCGGGGAAAGTCAACGCTACGTCTTTCATCTTTGGAACAGACCACAGAAAGTAAATTGTTTCCAAAAATAAAACCAGTCATATTGCCCACGAATTTTAGTGAAAAATTGGCGAATTTTCTGGCTGTATCGTCGATTTTTCCCAACCCTCTCAAAGGACAATCTTCTCCTTGGAAGTATATTGTATGGGCCTCTTTCTCATAATAGACGGGAAAGGAGGCAACGTATTCCTATGAACGTCTATGATTTTCATGTGCGCCAGATGAATGGAAAAGAACTCGATCTGTCTGTTTATCGGGGGAATATTCTTTTGATCGTCAATACAGCCAGCAAATGCGGCTTTACACCACAATTTGAGGACTTGGAAAAACTATTTCAAAAATATCGCGACCACGGCCTGATGGTCTTGGGGTTTCCCTGTAATCAGTTTCATGAACAGGACCCGGAAAGCAACGACAAAATCGCTGAATTCTGCCGCTACAATTATGGCGTTACATTTCCCATGTTGGCCAAGACTCACGTGAAAGGGCCCCAGACGGAACCTCTCTTCCGGTATTTGACCAATGCGCGTGGCTTTTGCGGGTTCGACCCAGACCATCCACTCACGGAGAAACTACAAGAAATCTTGTCCACGGACGACCCACAATATGCAGAATCCCCGGACATCAAATGGAACTTTACAAAGTTTTTAGTGGACCGGGAAGGTGAAGTTGCCGCACGATACGAGCCCACTGCGAGCATACAGGAAATCGAAACCTGTATCAAGAAATTGCTTCAACTACCAACCCCATAGAAATGCAAAACATCCGCACGGAGTCCGTGCGGATGTTTCTATAATCCATAAACAAAGACAATTATACGGAAAAACGGAACGCATCTCTACCCGCATAGCAGGCAGTATTTCCCAGCTCGTCCTCGATCCGAAGCAAACGATTGTATTTTGCTACACGGTCGGTACGGCATGGTGCGCCTGTCTTGATCTGGCCTGCGTTTGTCGCAACCGCCAAATCGGCGATTGTTGTATCTTCTGTCTCGCCGGAACGATGGGAAACCACTGCGGTATAACCGGCCTTATGCGCCAAATCCATCGCATGCAACGTTTCGGACAACGAACCGATCTGATTGACCTTGACCAGAATCGAATTTCCTGCGCCAATCTCGATTCCTCTCTGCAAACGCTCTGCATTTGTGACAAAGAGATCGTCGCCAACCAACTGAATGGGGAGTTCCTTTGTCAGGACCGTCCAACCTTCCCAATCCTGCTCGCCCAGTCCATCCTCGATGGAAATAATGGGATAACGGCTGACCAAATCCTTCCAATAGGCTACCAAGTCTTCACTCTTCAAGGTTGTCCCACGCTTTGGCAGAACATACATGCCGTCTTTATACCATTCGCTGCTGGCGGCATCCAATGCAATTTTTACATCCTGAGTGGAATAGCCCGCCGTCTCGATGGCGCGGATAATCCATTCAATTGCCTCTTCATCCGATTCCAGGTTCGGTGCGAAACCGCCTTCATCGCCGACACCGGTGGCAAGGCCGCCCTCTTTGAGCAGTTTGCCCAAGGTGTGATAGATCTCACTGCACCAGCGGAGTGCCTCACGGAAGCTCTGCGCACCGACCGGCATAATCATGAATTCCTGTATGTCAATATTATTTGAGGCATGTGCGCCGCCGTTCAAAATGTTCATCATTGGCACGGGCAGCTTGTGCGCCTGCATGCCACCAATGTAGCGATACAGCGGCATATTGAGCGCCGAAGCAGCCGCGCGCGCCGTAGCCAAAGATACCGCAAGAATTGCATTTGCACCCAACTTGGATTTATTCTTGCTGCCATCGATCTCCAGCATCTTGCGGTCAATTTCTTCCTGCGCAAGCGCGTCCATTCCAACCAGCGCAGTGGCAATCGCCTCGTTTACATTGCGAACAGCCTTCAGAACGCCCTTCCCGCCATAGCGCTTCGGGTCGCCGTCGCGCAGTTCATGCGCTTCATAAATGCCCGTCGATGCACCGGAGGGAACCAATGCCGTTCCCTGTGCTCCACACTTGAGTACAACCTCCGCCTCCACGGTCGGATTCCCACGCGAATCCATCACTTCTCTGGCAACAATCTTTGCGATTTTACAGTCTAACATGAAAGCACCTCCACAAAGCCTCTTATTCAAAATATACTAATTTAGTATGGCTTCATGTTTGCTATTTTAACCGTAAAAAACGGAAAATACAAGGATTTCGCCGAATGTTATCTATCCCTAAAATGTTGCCTATTTCTAAGATTCATTCGCTTGTTTCTACACCGTTTGCACTGACACGTGCATGAATAAGAGGCACCGGTTTCGGCATTTTATCCTGAATACAGAGGGCCTGTAAAAAGGTCTGCTCTGCGATCCGACATTTCTTCTCTTCCGAAGAGTAAAAGGAAGCCAGGATCTGACCCTTCTGAACAAAATCACCGATTTTTTTCCGCAACACAATTCCTGCACTGAAATCAATGGGGTCCTCTTTTCGCTCGCGGCCGGCGCCCAATTCCACGGAGGCAATTCCGCACAATTCTGTGTTCATCGTATACAGGAACCCGTCCCTTGGCGCGGGTACCTCATAACATACTTTGGGCTGCGTAAATTGTGCAGGATCTTCCAACATCCTTACATCTCCACCCTGTGCCTGAACCATTTCTTTCAGTTTTGCAAACGCTCTTCCGTTCTCGATCTGTTGCTTTGCCAGATCTCGACACTGGGCCAGTTCCCCCTTTTCTGCAAGCCAAAGCATATTGGCGGCAAGCTCCACACAGACCTCGGTCAAATCTTCCGGTCCATTGCCCCGAAGTGTCTCACATGCCTCGCGAACTTCTAATGCATTGCCAATTGCACATCCAAGCGGACGATCCATATCCGTGATGAGCGCTACCGTCCTGCGTCCCACGTGCTCACCGATGGATACCATCTCTTTCGCCAGCGCGATGGAATCTTCCAGCGTCTTCATAAATGCACCACTGCCAGTTTTTACGTCCAATAAAATCCGATCGGAACCAGCAGCGATTTTTTTACTCATGATACTGGAAGCAATCAGTGGGATGCTGTTGACCGTAGCCGTCACATCCCGCAGGGCATAAAGCTTTTTATCCGCGGGTGCCAGATTTCCAGACTGACCAATCACACTGACACCCACCCGGCGAACAATCTCAAAGAACGTTTCGCGGTCCAGTGAAGTCTGAAAGCCGGGAATGGATTCCAACTTATCCACCGTTCCCCCGGTGTGACCCAGTCCCCGGCCGCTCATCTTTGCCACCCGCACTCCCAGAGACGCGACAATCGGCGCCACAATCAAAGTAGTCTTATCCCCCACGCCTCCGGTGCTGTGTTTATCGACCTTTATCCCGTCAATAGAAGATAAATCCACCAGATCACCAGAATACGCCATACTCCTGGTGAGGGACGCTGTTTCTTTTGCAGTCATCCCACGCAGAAAAATTGCCATCATCAAAGCACTTGCCTGATAGTCTGGAATTTCTCCGTGCACATAACCGTCGATGAAAAACTGGATTTCTTCGTCTGAGAGCGTTCCTCCATCCCGTTTTTTAGCAATGACATCATACATACGCATGATTGGTTCCCCCTTTCTCTTTGTGCATATTCTCCGGGCCAAACCCAAGCGGCAACAATTCGTCCAATCTGTAAACGACCCAATCGTTCAGCCCGGAGGCAAGGATTACACGAAAGTCCGTTGGATCACAAAATTCCCGCATCACTTGACGGCAAACGCCACAAGGTGGACAAATCCGTTTCACTGGTGCACCAGAGGGTCCTCCGACGACAGCAATTGCAACAAAGTCGCGCTCTCCCTCACTGATTGCTTTAAAGAAAGCTGTGCGCTCTGCACAATTGGTCGGTGAATATGAGGCGCATTCGATATTACACCCCTGATAAACGCGTCCAGCACCTGTCAACAATGCCGCACCCACCTGGAATTTGGAATAGGGCACATAGGCGCGTTCCCTCGCTTCCAATGCCAAGCGGACCAATTCTTGATCTTCCAAGACAGCCACTCCTTTCCAGAGAGTTCATGGGCCGCCGCAGATAAAAAACTGCGGCGGCCCAACGTTCTGAAGACGTTCGAAAATCGTGTTTTCTCCGGCTCAATAGCCGTGTGCTTCTTCATTCTTAATCAACTTGATGATGCGGCTGGTTCCCAATCGGGTCGCTCCCAGTTCGATAAACCGTTCTGCATCCTCCAAAGAGGAGATTCCGCCCGCCGCTTTGATGCGTACTTGTGGACCAACATATTGCCGGAACAGTGCCACATCGTCAAAAGTCGCCCCCGCCGACGAAAATCCAGTAGAGGTCTTGATAAAGTCGGCACCGGACTCTGTGACAATCTGGCACAACCGGATTTTCTCCTCCTCTGTCAGCAGGCAGGTTTCAACAATCACCTTCAGTATGTGGCTACCACAAGCCCCCTTGATCTGCCTGATCTCGTCGAGCAGTACATCGAAACGTCCATCTTTGACATATCCAAGATTGATAACCATATCAATTTCATCTGCACCGTTGGCGATGGCATCCTTCGTCTCAAACACTTTCGTTGCCGTTGTTGAATAACCGTTTGGGAATCCAATGACCGTGCAGACAGCCATCCGGTCTCCGACATACTCCTTGGCGCGCTTCACATAGCTAGCCGGAATGCAAACAGAGGCTGTTCCAAATTGGATGGCATCGTCGCAAATCTGCTTGATTTCCTCCCAGGTCGCTGTCTGAGTGAGCAACGTATGATCGACCATACGCAAAATCTTCTGATGATCCATTTTGATTCATCCTTTTCTTTGTTTCAGATATATTGTATAACCATTCCAGAAATGCCCGGTTAACGCGCACCCTTTTCGTATGGGACACCGTCCGCCTTCGGTGCAACCGAACGGCCGACGAACAGGATCAAAACCAGAATCGTTAGAATATAGGGCAACATTGCCAAAATTTCCGATGGGACCGGTGCTTTACCCCCACCCAAGAATACAGTAAGCGCTTGTGCAAAGCCGAACAGCAGACATGCCCCATACGCGCCATGTGGCGTCCATTTTCCGAAAATAACCGCTGCCAATGCAATGAATCCCTGTCCACTGATGGCCACCGGCGTAAACTGTGGGATAACCGCAAGTGTCATCGACGCTCCGCCAAAGCCGGCTAAGACTCCGGAGAGAATCACACATACATAGCGGGTCGCTGAAACATGGATGCCAAGGGTATCTGCTGCCGCCGGATGTTCGCCAACCGCTCGTACACGCAATCCCCATTTGGTCTTGTAAAGAATAAACCACATGACCAACATACAGGCCAGCGCCAGCAAAACGGTGACATCGACATTCAAATTCTGTGCAGCGCCACTGAGTGCAGAATCGCCAAACAGCTTTGGCAGCTTATTGGTCACCGGCTGCGTCATCGTTGCACCGTCAAAGGCCAACCTGCAAAGGAACAATGCCAATCCCGGTCCGATGAGATTCAGCGCAATTCCGGAAATCGTCTGGTCGGCCTTGAAGGTAATGGCCGCTACTGCGTGCAGCAATGCAATCCCGCCGCCAGCGCAGCCCGCTGCCAGCAAACCCAACCACGGGTTTCCGGAATAATATCCGACTGCTGCACCCGCAAATGCGCCAATCGTCATCATTCCCTCAATGCCAAGGTTTACCACACCGGAACGCTCCGAGAGGACACCACCCAATGCGCCAAAAATAAGCGGTGCAGAATACATCAAGGTAATGCCGATGAGCAAAGAAACATCATTTAGCATGTCCAGCACCTCTCTTCTCCAACTTATCCGCCAAAACCGGCACGATTCTGGTAAGCGCTACAAAGAATACAATGGTGCCGATCATAATATTGATAATTTCCGTAGGAGCGCCAATATCCGCCTGGATAGATTGGCCGCCATAGAGCAGGCCGCCAAACAATAAACCTGCAAAAATACACCCGACGGGTGAACTTCCCGCAATAAATGCTACGGACAGGCCGTTGAATCCATTGTTTTCAAAAGCGGCGAGGGTAGAAATGCGGTGCGGGTTGGTACCGGTAATCATCATCACTGCTGCCAGGCCCGAAAGTGCGCCAGCGATTAGCATCGCTTGCGTGATATTGCGGTTGACGTTGATCCCCGCAAATTCTGCTGCATCCCGGTTCGCGCCTACTGCACGGAATTCAAACCCCTTGGTGGAACGGTACAGTAGGAACCAGATCACAACCGCCGCCACAATGGCAACCAAAAAACCAAAATTAATGTCTGTTTTGAGCATCACCTCTGAGAGCCAATCGTATTGCTTCAGAAAAGCAATCCCTTCGTCCGAGGTCTTCCATTCGGGCAACAACATGGTGTAGCTCGATGGATTGACCGGATAGGTAGCCGTTGTATTGGGCTGATGGAACGCGTCGCTTTGAACCACAAAATTGGATAAATACAGGGCAATCCAGTTCAACATAATGCTGGTCAAAACCTCATGAATGCCAAACTTTGCCTTTAAAAAACCAACGATACCACCGTAAAGAGCCCCTGCAACCATGCCCGTCATCACTACCAGCGGTACTTGTAGGATCGCCGGCAGATTGAATAAATAACCAACGATGGTAGAGGCCACCGCCGCTACAATGTATTGTCCTTCCGCCCCAATATTGAACATCCCTACCTTATAGGCAAAAGCCACACTGAGCGCTGTCAATGTGATCGGGGTTGCTTTGATAATCACGTTTGAAATGTACTTTGGTTTTGAAAAAATCCCATGAAATAATGCCCCAAACGCCTCTGCTGGATTATACCCAGCGACTACGAGCACAACCGATGCCACCAGAAAGCCGCATACGATGGCAAGGATGGTGGAGGTGATGGGTTTTTTCAGAATCCTAACTGTTCTTTGCATGTTGTTTCCCTCCAGCCATTAAAAGTCCGATTGTCTTTTCATCCACTTCACCTTGTTTAAAGGTGTCGGCAATGCTTCCGTTATAAAGTACCGCAATGGTATCGGAAACATTCATCACCTCATCGAGTTCCAGAGAAATCAACAGGATCGCCCTGCCTTTATCCCGTTCTGCAATCAGCGTTTTATGGACATACTCAATAGCGCCAACATCCAATCCGCGCGTCGGCTGCACCGCGATCAACAGATCTGGTTCATTTGCAACTTCGCGTGCGATGATCACCTTTTGCTGATTTCCGCCGGAAAGGCTGCGCGCCAAATGTTGTGCACAATCCTCCGGACGGACATCATAATCGTGCAGCAGGCCATTGGTAAATGCAAGAATTTCACTGTTGTTTAACATTCCGTGCTTTCGGAATGGCTCCGTCCGATACTTTTCCAAAATAGCATTTTCCGCCACTGTAAAATTCAGAACCAATCCGCGCTTCTGGCGATCCTCATGAATGGTCGAGATCTTATGATCGACTACATTGCGCGGCGTTGTGTTCTGTACTTGCTGTCCATTGATTTGAATCGTACCGCTTTCACACTTTGTCAGGCAGGTAATCGCCTCGACCAATTCTTTCTGCCCATTTCCATCAATGCCAGCGATCCCAACGATTTCTCCCTTTCGCACCTGCAAGGAAAGGTCGTTTACCGCTCGCAAACCACGCTCATCCTTAACCGTGAGATGATCTATCGCAAATACCACCTCTCCTGGCTTCGCCGGCGACTTCTCAACCACCAATTGAACAGCATGCCCTACCATCTTGGTAGCTAGTTCCTCCTCATCCACCTCCTGGACTGCTACGGTGTCAACGTATTTTCCCCGGCGGATAATGGTGCATACATCGGAACTTTCTTTGATTTCCTTGAGCTTATGCGTGATGATGATGATGGTCTTCCCGTCCGCAATCAGATTGTGCATAATCTGAATCAGATCTTCAATCTCCTGGGGCGTTAGCACAGCCGTCGGTTCATCTAAAATCAGCAGATCTGCTCCTCGATAAAGCGCTTTTAATATCTCTACACGCTGCTGCATGCCGACAGAGATGTCCTCAATCTTTGCATCCGGATCGACTTCCAGGCCATATTTTTCGACGATCTCCTGTACGTTTTTGCGTGCCTTTTTCATGTCCAAAATGCCAAAGCGATTGGCTGTTTCATTGCCTAAAATGATGTTCTGTGTCACCGTAAAATTGTCTACCAACATAAAGTGCTGGTGTACCATACCAATTCCGTGCTCAATTGCGGTGGTCGGATTCTTAATATGAACCCGCTCTCCATTTAAGTAGATTTCTCCTGCATCGGCCTGATAAAGGCCATAGAGCACATTCATCAGCGTGCTTTTACCCGCTCCATTTTCTCCCAGCAAAGAGTGGATGGTCCCCCTCTTCACATCCAAATCCACATGGTCCAGCGCGCAAAAGCTGCCAAACAATTTGGTGATGCCGTGCATCTGAACGGCATACTCCTTGCTGACCTCCATTACTACAAAACCTCCCGCCTATTTCTCCTTTTTACAGAAAACGGGGCGCCCAAATGAGACGCCCCGCCTGCAAAGGGGATTTTCTCAAAGAAGAGAACCTCCCCGCAACAAGTGCTGATTATTTGCCAAACTGCGCATACTCGTCCGCATTGGCCGGCGGAACAATTTCGCCATTCTTGATTTTTTCTTCCACTTCGAGCGCCGCATTGTAGGTTTCGTCGCCCATCAGGGAATGCTCCTCCGGAATGCCGACTGCATCCTCGGTGAGGCCATAGGTGTATGTCTGGCCGCCAATCTCTTTTCCTTCGATGACTTCTTTGGAAACCGCGATGACCGCATTGTTGACCAACTTCATTGCAGAGGTCAGTACGTTTTCAGGCGCAAGATACGCCTGGTCACGGTCGACGCCAATGGCATATTTACCAGCATCCTTCGCCGCCTCAATGACCCCGACACCT
>OIYU01002353.1_pt1 | contig 10513 bp, 6 predicted proteins | sample 1588321 | NCBI WGS metagenome assembly OIYU01 (sample SAMN03283258) | human gut metagenome | biome: human-associated habitat; material: feces | host: Homo sapiens | place: USA | collected 2013 | reverse complement strand
GCATCACGTTGCTGTAGTACCAGTCGTTCGTGTCAACGTCAGAGAACTGGTCGGCCACAACAGCCTTCAGGGTGTAGGTGCGGACAGTCTTGGTATCCTCAGAAGTGACAATGATGGTGATATCATTGTTCAGATCGTAGGTAGCGTCGGGGTTGTAATAGGTGGTAGCGTTACCAATGTTGATGGTAGCCATGTCGGAAGCCTCGATACCCAGGGTGATGGGGTTCAGCCGGGTGCCGTAAGGCAGAGCCACGGTCACGTTCAGGCCGCTGATGGAGGCGCGAATGCCGTTCACAGTGACGGAGTTCAGAGCAGCGCCGGTCTCAGCATCGGCACGCTTCACGGTCACAGCGTAATTGGAGGAAGCGTTACCAGCCTCGTTGGTGACAACGATGGAAGACACATCATCCCAAGTGGATTCACTCTCATCGTAAACTTCCAGACCATAGTCATCGCCGATGCGGGCCATACCCTCAACAGGACCGGCCACATCAGCATCATACTCCTTGGGCAGGGTCACGTCCCCAGCAGTGATGGTCGCCTGAGAAGAAGCATTCAAATCAAGATAGAACGCTTCATCAGTGGGCATGGAGTTGGGAATGGTGATGGTCAGGCCAGTGGAAGTGATCTGGCTGGAAACCTCATAGGTCTTATAAGTGGTATCGTCGGTGTAAGTGGCGGACAGGCTGTTCAGAGAATGACCAGTCTGGGCAGCAGCCTTCACGCCGTACACATAGTAGGTGGTATAAGCGTTTGCAGGGAGGCCAGACACATTGGAGTAAGTAGTCAGAGAGTTCTTCTCGCTCACCACATAGACAGCGGTGGCGCTGGCAACCACCAGCTTGCCGTCCTCCACAGCATTGGTGGAAACAGGAATCTGGGTTTTTCTCTGCACACCGTATCCAGCCAAATCCAGGGTCTCAATCTTGGTGAGATCACCGGAAGCATTGGCCACATAAGCCACAGCGCCCTCGCTCATGGTGAGTTCGGAGAGGTACACATTGGCGTCATCAGTGAAAGAGTAGGGAACATTCACACGAAGAGTGCGCACAGACTTGTTATCAACGCTATTGGTCATTGTGCCCACAGTGACGCTGTAGGTGTTATCATCGCTCATCTTGCTGACGGTATTCTCAGAGGTAGCCTCAGCGGAAGAGATGGTACGACCCGTCTTGGCAGCTTCGTAGGCCAGCTTGATGGTGTAGGTATTCTTAACGGTCTGCCCGTCGCGGTTGTTCTCCACGGTGACAGTGAACTCGTTATTGGTTACAGAAACACCGGAGAAAGCAGCGCCATTGGTCAGAGAACCAACAATACCGGAAACAGTGATAGTAGCGCCGGTACTGGCCTGGGCGTAAATCTTGTAGTTAGTCAGCTCGCCAGTAGCCTGGGCAGAGTAAGGCAGGGTCAGAGTGCCGTTGGTAGCAGTATAAGTGACCTCGTCCTCGCCAGTCTTCTGGTACTTCACAGAGAAATCGTTCAGGTTGGCTTCCACAGAGGAAGCAACCCCAACGGTGACATTGTAGTCGGTGTAAGCATCGCCCTCAGCGGCAGCAACACGGATGACGAAGGAGCCGCCGGAGATATTCACACCAGTCAGGGTAAAGGCGGTAGCGCCGTCAGACAGGGTAACGGTCTTGCCCGTCTGGGCGGGGATGGAGACAGTGGCGTTGGCGGAAGCAGTACCGGTCACATTCACGGAAGTCTGCTCGTCGAGCTTGGTGCCAGCAGGCAGCTCCACGGACACAGCAGTGCCGGAAACTTCCACTTCGTTGGCAGAGCCAACTTTCAGCTTCTCCAGGACAGCCGCGGTGTTCTCCTGAGAGGTCAGGGTGACATCGACAGGCACACCTTCCTCATTGGTATCGGTGTAAACCTTAAACGGTTTGGCAGTTCCATCCTTAAAGGTCAGGGCAGTGGTGCCGCTGACGACCTCGATCTCCTCCTCGTTCTCGGTGGTGGTGACCTTGGTCACAGTGTCGCCCACGGTGAAGGTGGGGACGATCTTCTCCTCGAAGTCGGTGCCGTAGGGCATCTTGATCGCCACAGCGGGAGTAGCGCCATTATTGGTGATCTCAGAGTCGCCAGTCTGGCCAGCAACGGTGAAGCTGCCGAAACCAGTCTCGTTCTCCACCTTTACGGTGTAGGTACGAGTAGCACCGCTCTGGGCAGTCACGGTGACAGTGGCAGGGTCACCGCTGCTGTAAGAAACGTTAGTTTCCTCTGCGTCGGAGGTGGCGGTGAAGTTGGTGTAGGCCAGAGTGGGAGCGGCCACGCCGAAGGGCATCACGATGGTGATCTCGTTGGCGGCGTTGTCGATGGTGTAGTAGGCCATCTGAGCAACGTTCACAACAGCCTTCAGGGTGGTGTCGTTATCGGGAGCCACCTGCTTCAGGGTGATAACCAGGGTGTAGCTGCCTTCTTCCACAGGAGCGTCATCGTCATCCTGCGTGGACTGGATCTCCACATTCAGGGTGTAGGTGTTGCCGCTCACAGTGGCCTCGTCGGCCAGGTTGATCCCAGTTCCCTTGGTGATCTCGTTGCCGTCCTTGTCATAGAAGACAAGGTTCAGGCCGGGGTTCACAACACCGCTGAGGATGACATCCTCGGTGCTGTTCACTTCCGCCGTGAAGGTGTTGCCGGACAGGTCAGCGGCGACGCCGTTGACCGTAACGACCGGCTGCTCCACAGCAGAGGCGCTGAGCGGAATCATTGCGACGACCAGCATGACAGCCAGAAGCATCGCAAGTGATTTCTTCAGAAACTTGCTTTTCTTCATAATTTCAACCCTCTTAAATTTTAGATTCTCGCAGGGCTTTTTCCCCGCGAGTTGAAGTTATCTATAAACTTCAACTTTCGGGGGCGGGGCTGTGGAAAACTGCGGCCCCAGAAGCGCGGCCGGGTGGGGGAGAGGGGATACTCTTCAACAAATGTTCAACTTTCCCCTTTTTTCTTGGGGGAGGCGCCGTCCGCCGGGGCGGGGGCCTGGGCCTGTTCCCGGGTGGTGAGCAGCACGTCCGCCATGCAGTCGCTGATGCGGCTCTCCGCCTGCTGCATCACATGGCTGTAGATGCTGGTGGTGGTGGAAACGCTGCTGTGGCCCAGCCGGTGGCTGATGCTGACGCTGTCCACCCCGTGGAAGAACAGCATGCTGGTCATGGTGTGGCGGAAGGCATGGGGGTTCAAGTGGGGCAGGCCGTGCCGCTTCTGGAACCGCACCAGCCAGTTCCCCAGCTGGCTGGGATTCATCCGCCCGCCCCGCTCCCCGGGGAACACATAGGGCGATTCCTCCCACCTCTCGCCCAGCTCTTCCTTCAGGGCCTGCTGCCACTGGCGGTACTCCGCCAAAAGGGCCATGGTCTCCTCTGGCAGCTTGATCATCCGCACCGAGTCCCGGGTCTTGGGGCTGCCCTCATACACGCCCCGGTCCCCGGCGTAAAGCAGGGTGCAGTCAATGTGGATCTGCCCATTTTTCCAGTCCACATGGTCCCACTTCAGGCCCAAAAGCTCCCCCCGCCGGCAGCCGGAGACCAGCAGCAGGTGCACCGCTGCCCGCCACTTAATGGGCTCGGCCTCCAGGGCCCGCAGGATCTTTCCCACCTCTTCCATTTGGAAATAGTTGGGGTCATGGGCCTCCCGCTTGGGGGGAGAAGCCCGATGGGCCGGGTTTAAGGGAATGCGCATCTCCTTTTCCGCCTGCCCCAGCACGATGGAAATGACCAGGTGGCAGTTCATAATGGTGCGGCTGCTCAGGCATTTCTCCTCCCGCTGGGTGGAAAACAGCAGGGAATAGGGCAGCTCCAGCGCCTGGGCGATGCGCCGGGCAGTGGCGGGCTTTACGGCTTCCCCCTGGCGCAGGCGCTCCAGGCTGACCCGCTTTCCGTCGCTGCCTGTCACGCAGGCCGACTCCCCCCGGGCCTCCACCACCTGCCAAAGGGCCGGGCGGGCCGCCGCCTTTTCGTTGTCCTCCCGGGCCTCCGGCAGGGAGAGCTGCTGGTACACATAGTTCAAGTGCTGGGGGCGGATCTCCCCCAGCCGCAAATGCCCCAAAAAGGGCAGCACCCGTTTCAAGCTCTGCCGGTAGTGGACCAGTGTCAGGTGTTTCAGGCCCGTGCGCTCTTTCAGCTCCATCACATATTCGGCGTACTGGGCAAAGGTCTGTCTCCCGTCTGTCAGGTATCCCTCCCGGCACTGGCGCTCAAACACGGCCGCCTGCTTTTCCGCCTCCTTTCGGGCCCGCTTCTCGCTCCAGCCCTCGGGCACATGCCAGGTCATGGTGTAGGGGGTCAGCTGTTTGCCGGTGCGGGGGTCCCGCCCCTTGTACACGCGGATGCTGTAAGACACCACCGCTCCTTCTTGGTTTCTCCGAGCCTGCAAATACGCCATTCCATACTCCTTCCCGCGGCTGCTTTCCCGCCGCTTTTACAAGATTTTCTTTAGGATAGAGTGGGAACGCCTTCCCTGTCAAACCGCCCCTTCCCGTTCAACTTTTTTTCAAGTCCGTGGCCGGCCCAGTGCCTGGGCTCTCAAGTCGCGAACGCCGCTTTAGGGCGGCGGGGCTTGTTGAGGATGCTAGATTATAAGCCCGCGCTTGGGTTGGGTGGGAAAACGGCGGTTTTTGGTCCGTGGCCGGTCCAGTGCCTGGGCTCTCAAGCCGCGGTCCTGGTGCCCAGTGGGCACCGTTCAGGACCGGTCTACGTTGCCACTTCGGTCGGTGCTGGGCGTCTGCTGCTGGCAGACAGCACCCGAGGCGAGCCGCCCTTTTGCGGCCCGCCAAGGTGGGTACAGGAAACAGGAAAGGGACAGCCAGGCCGCGGGGCAGGGGAGGGGGCGGGGCACAGCAGGACAAAAAAAGGACCGCCCGGCTGGGCGGTCCTTCCTCCATGCAAGGGAGGCTTATTGGTAGATATAAGCGGCCTGCAGCGTCTCTTCCGGGAAGGAGAGGCTTTCCAGGGCGGAGAGGGTGGTCTGGTTCACAAAGGTCTGGGGGCCGGAGAACGTGTACACCGGCACATCGGCAATGTCCCCGCCCAAAATCAGCTCCACGGCCATATCGGCGGCCTTTTGGCCCATTTCCTGCTGGGTAAAGCCCATGGCCGCCAGGGCGCCGGACTCCACAAAGGTGTCGGCCCCGGTGTACCAGGGCAGGCCCGCCGTTTTAGCGGCCTGTGCCACGGCCTCTGCCTGAGAGGCCACCGTGCTGTCCGCCGGGGTGAACACCGCGTCCACCTTGCCCGCCAGAGAGGCCATCACGCTTTCCGCGGTCTGGTCCCCTTCCACGGCAGCTTCCACCGCGGTCAGTCCCTTCTCGGCGCAGTAGGCCTTGGCCCGCTCCACGTCCGCCAGGGAATTGGCCTCTGCCGGGTCGTACAGCAGGCCCAGGGAGACCATGTCCGGGTCGGCCTGGAGGGCCAGGTCGATCAGGCTCTCCACCGGTGTGGGAGAGACCGCCCCCGTAATTTTCTCAGAGGGAGCGGCGCCCTCCTCCAAGCCCAGGGTTTCCACATCGCTGACACCGGCGAACACCACCGTCACATCGCTGTCCGCAGCAGCAGAGATGGCCGCCTGGGCCGCCGGGGTGGCAATGGCCACCAGCATATCCACGCCGTCCTCCACAAAGCCGTCGCAGATCTCCACCGCCTTCGAGGCGTCGCCCCCGGCGTTTTGATAGTCGATCTTCACCATTTCCTCGCCGCAGCCCCACTCCTCCAGGCGGCCCATAAAGGCCTCCCGCAGGCGGTCCAAGGCAGCGGTCTCCTTATACTGCACCAGGCCGATGGTGTAGGTTTCCTCCTGCACCTGAGAGCTTTCCACCAAGCTGCTGGAGGGCAGGGAAGAGGGCTCCTCCTCGGTAGAGCAGCCCGCCAGCGGAAGCGCCGCCAGTGCCAGGCACAGCAGGGCGCTGCCAATTCGTCTGAACATGCCGTTTTCCCCCTTTTCAAGGCTTTTGGAAAGACAAGGTCCCCGCGCCCCCTTCAAGGGAGAGGCCGCGGGGACCATATCCGCCCGCGCCGGGCCTAAGCTGCCGGGGCGCGGTTCCCGTCTTCTGTTTTTCTCATTAAAGCATACCAGGGGCCCTTTGTCAAGAGGGGGCTCGCTCCTCGGCCAGCGCCTCGTTGGCGTCCAGGGGGGCCAGCTTTTCAATCAGGGCGTCCACCTCTGTCTTGCGCACCAGGCCGTTATAGCCGCCGTTGAGCACGGCCGCGTAGCGGGCGTCCTCGCCCTCCACGGGGCAGAACTCAATCACATCCGGTTCGCTGCCGTCAAAGTACTGGTACTCCACCCGCAGCACCGGGGCTTCCGCGTCATAAGTGGCCTCCTTGGTGGAGAGCACCGCCACGGAAAGCAGCTGCTGGTAGAAGCTCTGGTAGTTCTCATAGGTGATCTCTTCCCCCGCGGCGTTCTGGATGGACAGGTCATACGAAGTGTTGTCCTCGGTGGACTTCTCCTCGTTGACCGTGCGGGTGGCGTCATAGGCGTACACCATGTCCCCGTCCACCGTCAAGGTCAGGCGGCTGACGTTGGTAATGGTGGGCAGCCAGACAAAGCTCATGCGCATGTCCATCAGGTCAGAGTCCGCCCAGGTGGAGACAGAATCGGCGGCGACTTCATACACCAGCTGGATGTCATCCAGAATCAGGTAGCGGTTGCCGTCCTCATTCTTGGCGCTGACCGCCATGCTGTGCTCCTCGCCGTTCATGTTGAAGGCAATGGTGGCCTCGGGCTCGGCCAGGCCGTACTCCTCCAAGACCTCCTGGGTGCGGCCCACCGCCGCCACAGAGTTGGCCGAAAGGGTCTTCAGGGCGGTGGCCATCTCCGTAAAGGTGTTGGAGCCGGACTCGGCGTACACCGGGGAGGTGATCAGGTAGCTGCTGATTTTCGAGCTGTCATACACAATGGTGATGGGGGCGTCCAAGTGGGTGCCGCCCAGCTCCACGCTGTACAGGATGTCTGTCAGGGTAGCGGTAGAGCTGGAGCCCTCGCTGTCGGTGGTCTCCTCCGTGCGGTCCGCCACGGAATAGAGGGTAGAGGTGTTGATAAAGCTCAGGGAGCTGCCCAGCAGGTAGTTGGAGACCGAGGAGGAGATGTACACCACGCCGTCTATCAGCACATAGCGGCCCGTGGTCTCGCCGGCCTCGTTGCCCACCACAATCTCCTGAGAGGCGCCGTCCTTGTAATGGATGGTGATGGTGCTGGCGTTCTCGCCGGAAAGGCCGAACTGCTCCAGGTTCTCCTGCTCGCCCAGGTTCTTGGTGGCCTGCAGGTCCTCCAGGGTCTGCACGCCAGAGGTGATGGAAGAGGTGGCAATGTCAAAGCTCTCCAAGCCCTCCACCGTGAACTGGGTGCTGGAGGAGCTGCTCTCCGAAGAGGAAGACTCTTCGGAAGTGGTGGTCCCCTCTTCCACGGGGACGATGACGAAGCTGTCCTCTGTGTTCTCTACCGAGACAGAGGAGAACTCCTCCGCGTCGGTTTCCAAAATGGTCTCTGTGGCGGTGGAAGAAGAGGAAGAGGTCTCCTCCTCTTGGGCGGGCATGGTCAGCAGCAGCGCCGCGGCGCCGCCGCCCACCACCACCAGCACCGCCAGCATAATCAATAGCATGCGCAGGTTCTTCTTCATGGGCTTACAGGTGCCTCCTCTTCAGGAAGATGATAAGCCCCGCCGCCAGGATCACCACCGGAATGCCGGCAATGAACACAATGCCCAGGATGTTGATGGTGCCGCGGCTGGCGGTCACATCCAGCACGTTGGTCTGCACCCGTTCGGTAGAGGTGGTCACGCTGCTGGCGTCCGTCCCGGTGATGTACAGCAGCAGGTCGCGCACATAGTCCGCGTCGGAGAAGGCAGTGGTGTTCATAAAGCTGTCAGTGAAGATGACAGAGGAGCCAAACACCATCACGCTGCGGCTGACGTAGGAATCATTCACTTCCACCAGCTTGCTGGAAAGGGTGGCCACCACCTGGCTGGCGGTTTCGGGGTCGGCGGCCTCCTCTTCGGTGGTATCCTCTGTAATCACATAGCAAGAGTCGCTGGTGGTCCACAGCTCATAGGTGGAGATGTCGGCGTTGGCCTCGAAGAGCACCTCCAGGGGGGCGCTGTAATAGGAGACCAGCCGGTCATAGCTGTTGTTCTCCAAGATCTCGTCGGTGGGGGTTACCAGCACGCCGGTGGAGTCGGACACCACCATGTTGCCAGAGTCGGTCTCGGCCACCAGGCCGGCCTGGGGAGAGACGCCCCACTCCTCCAAAAAGGCGGTGAGGTTGGGCATCTGCCCCTGGGTGGGGTAGCAGGTGACCATCACGGAAACCGGCTCTTCCCGGCTTTCGTCATTGAGGAAGGTGCGCAGCTTGTCCATCTCCTCCGCAGAGTAGTCCGTGGTGGGGGTGGCAATCATCAGCACCTGGGTGTCCTCGGGGATCTCCTCGGTGAGCATGTCGAAGGTGACCACCTGGAAGTTCTGGCTCTCCATCATGTCCACAAAGCTGGCCATGTTGGAGTTGGAGAGCATCTCGTTGTGGCCGGTGGCAATGGCCAGCACGGGCACGTCGTCCATGTTCACCATCTCCAGTGCAGAGGCCAGGGCGCTGTCCACCATGGAGTAGCTGGCCGTGGCATAGGTGCTCTGGTCCTGCTCAATGCTGAACATGTCCGAAATGGAGAGCACCCGGTAGCGGTCCTCGGTGCGCACCAGCACCTTGCCGGTGGTCAGGTTGTCGTCGGCATAGTCGCTGATGAACTGGGGGTTGGTGTCCGGGTCCACAAACTCCACGGTGATGTGGGAGTTGGCCTCCGCCAGGCGCCGGGCCAGGTTGGAGACCTGGCTGGACTCGATGCCGTAAGAGGAATAGGTGCTGTAAACGGAGTTGGAATCATAGCCCTCCTCCGTGCCGATCAGGGTGATGGTGGTGTCCTTATCCACGCTTTTCGCAATCTCCATGGCCTGGTCGGAAAGGGTGTTCAGGCCCTGGGCGGTCATGTCAATATCCAAAGAGGGGAACCGGTCCGTCAGGACGGTAACCCCCACGTTGACGGCCACCACAATGGCGATGAACACCACGCTGAGCAGGGTGGACATGCCGCCCCGCTTAAACCGGTTGGAGGTGAAGGGGTTCTTCCATTTCCGCTTGGCGGGCTTGCCCTTCTTCTGTTCTACCTGCTTTGTCTCATTCTGTTTCGTTTCCATTGTTTTCTCCCTCCTTTAGCTCCAGCGGCGGCTCTCCACCTTGCGGGCGGTGAGAAAGATGAACACGGCGGCCACGCTTAGGAAGAAGACCACGCTGGAAACGCTGAACAGCCCCTGGGTAAAGGTATTGTAGCGGCTGGTAAAGGAAAGCCATGTAATTACGGAGCTGATAATCTCGTTGGGGATGGCGGCGGCCAGCATGTCCAGGTACATCAAAAATACCGAGACAATGAAGGTGCCGATGGCGGCAATGATCTGGCTCACCGTCAGGCTGGAGATAAACACGCCGATGGCGATGGTGGCGGCCCCATACAGCAGGGCGCCCAGGTAATTGCCAAAGACCTCTCCCCAAGAGGGCTGGGAGAAGGTGCCCATCACCAGGGCCGGCAGAATGCCCCCCAGGGTGGTGGCGATGAAATACACAAACCAGCAGGCGAAAAACTTGCCCAGCACAATGGAGGCAACCCCCACCGGCGCGGTGAGCAGCGCCTGGTCGGTCTTGTTCTTCTGGTCGTCGGTCATGCTGCGCATGGTGATGATGGGAATAATCATCATGCTGAAGGAGAACATGTAGGCAAACACGTCAGCAATGTAGCTGGAAGAGCTGCTGAGCATGGCCTGGAAATAATAGAAGCCGTACAGGGCGGCCAGCACCGCCACAAACACATAGCCCACAGGGGAGCTGAAATAAGAGCGCACCTCGCGCTTGAAGATGGCTTTCATCAGGCTTCCCCTCCTTTCTCAGAATCCTCATCCGTTTCCGGCGCCAAGTCCTGGCCCCCGTCCAGCTCCAGATCCTGGTCGGGGTCCAGCTGGGGGGCCTCCCCGCCTTCTTCCTCCTGTGGGGGAACAAGGGCGGCGTCGGTGCTGGTCAGCTGCAGGAACAGGTCCTCCAGGGTCAGGTCGGTGTTGCGCAGGGCCAGCATGGGCCAGCCCTTGCGGGCCATCAGGGCAAACACATCCCGGCGGATGTCCTTATCCGGGGTGGATTCCACGCTCAGCTCATAGATGCCGCTCTCCTTTTCGCCCAGAGAGTAGGCGTCCACCACGCCGGGCACGTTCAGCAGGGCGTGGACCATCTCCTTTTCGGGGCCCTCTGCCCGCAGGATCAGCCGGTGGTCGGGAGAGAGGTCGTGGGCCAGGGTGTCAGTGGCGCCGTCGGCCACAATGCGGCCGTTGTTGATGACGATGATGCGCTCGCACACGGCCTGCACCTCGGGCAGGATGTGGGAGCTGAGGATGACCGTGTGGTTGCGGCCCAGGTTTTTGATGAGGGTGCGGATCTCGATGATCTGCTTGGGGTCCAGGCCCACGGTGGGCTCGTCCAGAAT
>OIYU01002347.1_pt1 | contig 10547 bp, 11 predicted proteins | sample 1588321 | NCBI WGS metagenome assembly OIYU01 (sample SAMN03283258) | human gut metagenome | biome: human-associated habitat; material: feces | host: Homo sapiens | place: USA | collected 2013 | reverse complement strand
ATCCTCCTTAAACTAACCCCTTAACTTATCTGCTATCTCGCTAATCTTTCTCAGCCGGTGATTCACCCCTGATTTTCCAACCGGGTCTGCCATAAGACTCCCCAGCTCTTTCAGAGTTGCATCCGGATTCTCAAGCCGTGTAAGGGCAACGTCTCTTAATCCCTCCGGCAACTTATCAAAACCGATCTGATCTCTGATATATGTAATATCCTCCATCTGCCTTACTGCAGCAGATACGGTTTTATTAATATTAGCCGTCTCACAATTTACTTTACGGTTCACTGAATTGCGCATCTCTTTCACAATACGTACATTCTCCAGTTCCATCAGAGCCACATGTGCTTCCATCACATTCAGCATATCTACAATCTGTGACCCTTCTTTCAGATATACCACATATGTTCTTTTACGCTGAACGATCTTGGCATCCACGCCAAAACTGTTCATCATCTCTTTCAGATGTTCTGCCTGATTCTCATCATTGCAGACAATTTCAAAATGATAGGACTTACTTGGATCACTCATAGACCCCGATGCAATAAATGCCCCTCTTATATATGCCCTTTTACAGCAGACTGCCTGCACGATCGTGTCACGTATCGCCAGCAATTCTTCACCTTTTGCGTAAATATAATAGCTGTAGTTATCCTTTCCCGTATTTCTGCGGACTACGACATCAGTTTTTATATTAAACGTTTTTACCAATAATGTAAAGCATTTTCTCGCAACTCCAAGATTTTCCGTATGCACCTTAAGGCAGCATACACCTCCGTGTCCCACCTTAAATTCTCCCGCCATGTGAACAATTGCCGATAATTCCGCAATATCACAATGTCTCGCACGGGCATAATGCTCTAACAATTCTTCTTTAACTTTTCCAGAAAATGACATCTGATCTTCTACCTCGCTTTGGTAATAGCATCCTTTCCTATATCTCGGTGTTCTATCCGGATACCATAATTATCATTCTTCTGAAGCGCCTCGTACAGCTCATTCGCGAGCGTAACCGAGCGGTGTTTTCCTCCCGTACATCCGATGCCGATCACAAGCTGTGTCTTTCCTTCCTGTACATAATTAGGAATCAGAAATTCTATCATATCCGTCAATTTTGCAAGGAACTCCCTTGCTTTGTCATTATTCATAACATATTCTCTGACTTCTCTGTCATTACCACTCTTTGGACGAAGTTCATCTATGTAATAAGGATTAGGAAGAAATCTTACATCAAATACCAGATCTGCATCTGCCGGTATTCCATATTTGAACCCAAACGACAGCACAGATATATACAGATTCTTATATTCCTTATTTTCCACAAAAATCTTCGACAGCTCTGCACGCAGTTCTCTGGTCAGCATATGACTGCTGTCAATCAGATAATCTGCCCGTTCTCTTAAGAACTTCAGGCGTTTTCTCTCTTCCCTGATTCCTTCTTCCACCCTGCCGCCTTTTCCGGACAACGGATGAAAACGTCTCGTTTCTTTATATCTTTTGATCAGAACATCATCACGGGATTCCAGATAAAGGATCTCAAATCTGGTTCCTGACTGGTCCAGATCTTTTAAAATCTTTTCAAGTTCAGAAAAATTCTGTCCGCTTCGAATGTCAACTCCAAGTGCCGCTTTATTAATCTCTGTGCCCGGAACACTTAACAGCTCCGCCATCTTCGGTATCAACGGCACCGGCAGATTATCTACACAGAAATATCCCATATCTTCCAGCATCTTAAGTGCTGTACTTTTTCCAGCTCCGGACATTCCGGTAACAATCACACATCTCATCTTAGAATTCTCCCAGTCTCTTTACTTCCGGCTGAAGCCGTACTCCAAACTCTTCATATACCTTATCAGACACCTGGTTCATCAGATTCATCACATCTGATGCTGTAGCCTGATCTTTATTGATCACAAATCCACAATGCTTTTCAGACACCTGTGCTCCTCCTACCTGGAAACCACGAAGCCCTGCATCCTGGATCAGTTTTCCTGCAAAATACCCTTCCGGACGCTTGAATGTACTTCCTGCACTTGGATACTCCAGTGGCTGCTTTGTCACACGTCTTTCCTTCAGATCATCCATCACTGCCTGGATCTTTTCTTTCTCGCCTTTTTGAAGTTCGAGCACTGCCTCTAATACGATATATCCTTTTTTCGCGATCACACTGGTACGGTATCCCAGTTCCAGTTCTTCTTTGGCAAGCGTCTTCACTTCTCCTTTACCTGTCAGTACTGTTACAGACTTAAGGACGTCTTTCATCTCTCCACCGTATGCTCCTGCATTCATTACACAGGCTCCGCCGAGCGTTCCTGGAATTCCTGCCGCGAATTCAAATCCGGTAAGTTCTGCATCCAACGCTCTCTTTGCGATCATCGAAAGCAGCGCACCAGCCTGTGCATGGATCTGTGCACCTTCCACTTTTACCTGATTCATCTGCTTATAGATCTGGATAATCACGCCCTCATATCCTTTATCCGATACCAGAAGATTGCTTCCATTTCCCACTATATAATAAGGAACTTTTTCCTGTGTACATGCTTCTATCACCTTCGCAACTTCTTCTGCTGTCTGCGGTGTCACAAAATAATCTGCCGGACCTCCCACACGAAATGTCGTGTGACTTTTCATCGGTTCGTCTTTTTTTACCTGTTCCTCTTTTAAAATACTTAATAATTTCTTTCCTAATTCCTGATTCATTCTCATCTCCACCCTTTTCATCAGCAGGTTGCTTTTTTCCAACCATTATTATATCATACAGAATTTTCAGTCCAAAAAATTCCCACCCTCAAACAATAACTACATCTTACACTAAACGTATCGCAAATTCAACGTACACTTGCAAATTTGGCGTAAATGCTGTATATTAATGCCAAGTATTTATTTTTTAAAGGAGTGGATTTTACAATTGGACACGAGTGTCGCGATACAGCTCATTATTCTATTGATTTTACTGATACTTTCAGGATTTTTTTCATCTGCGGAGACAGCTCTTACGACGGTCAACCGGATGCGTATCCGTGGTCTTGCCGACGAGGGAAATAAAAAAGCGAAGACCGTCATGCACATCACAGATGACACCAGTAAAATGTTAAGTGCGATCCTGATCGGTAATAATGTGGTGAATCTTTCCGCCGCTTCCCTTACCACAACCCTTGCTTACAACCTTGGCGGTTCTATGGTAGCAGTGGCAAGTGCTGTTTTATCTGTACTTATTATTATCTTTGGGGAGATCACACCAAAGACGATGGCTACACTGCATGCAGAGAAGATGTCTCTTCGTTATGCTCCGGTCATCAATCTGTACATCAAGGTCATGACACCATTTGTATTTATTATCAACAAGCTTTCTGATATCATTCTGCGTGTCCTCCACATTGATCCAAATGCGAAGAATAACCAGATGACAGAATCTGAGCTTCGTACGATCGTGGACGTCAGCCATGAAAGCGGTGTCATCGAATCCGATGAAAAAGAGATGATCTATAACGTGTTCGATCTCGGCGACGCAAAAGCGAAAGATGTCATGGTACCGAGAGTCCATGTTACATTCGCCGATGTAAATGCTACTTACGAAGAATTGATCGACATTTTCCGCGAGGACAAATTCACACGTCTTCCGATTTTTGAAGATACAACAGACAACGTTATCGGTACGATCAATATGAAAGACCTTCTCTTATATGATAAGGAAAAAGAGTTTCATATCCGCGACTTTATGCGTGAGGCCTATTTCACTTACGAATACAAGAACATTTCCGAATTACTTGTGGAGATGCGTCAGGCTTCTTTTAACATTGCCATCGTTCTGGATGAATACGGTGAGACTTCCGGTCTGATCACACTGGAGGATATTCTGGAAGAGATTGTCGGAGAAATTCATGATGAATATGATGAGAATGAAGAAGACTTCATAAAGCAGATCGGAGAGCGGGAATACATCGTAGAAGGCTCCACGAATCTGGATGACTTAAACGACAGGCTCGATCTTGACCTGACCTCAGAAGAGTATGATTCCGTCGGTGGATTCATTATCGAGCATCTGGACCGTCTTCCTGAGATCGGCGACGGCGTCACCACCGAAGACGGCATCCATCTGGTTGTAGAAAAATTAGATAAAAACAGAATCGAAAGCGTACATTTATATCTGCCGGAACCGAAACCGGAAGATGAAGAAGGAGACGAGGATTAACCCCGTCTCCTTTTTCATATCTCATTATTCTTCGTCTTTTACCTCTTCTCCGGCAAGTTTCAGAATATCTTCGATCTCATCCTCACTGATTCCGAGACGTTCTGCCACTTCGTCTACACTGACTTTCCGTCCGTACTCTTCTTTCATACTCTTAATTGCTTCATCAAGTTCTGTCACTTTTTCAACCATCTTATGATCTCTTCTTTTCACCTCTGTCTGCGACTCCAGGGAAGCCATCATTCCGGCACGCACCTGCTCCAGAATCTCTTCTTCGTCTTTTTCCTTCGGAATCTCTTTCAATGCGACCATCAATGCTATATTTCCCTCCTGGATCATGTCACCGATAAACACTTCCGGATGATGCAATCTGACCGCTTCTTCCACTACTTTCGGCAGATAATAAGCCATACGTACTTCTTCCTGTGTCTCTTCTTTCATATCCCCGAGTCCGCGCAGATATTCTTCCACGTATTTCTGTTCTTCTGCACTTAATGGCTGTTTTTCTTCTTTCTCAGCCTCTTTTACCGTCCCTCCGGTCTGTTTGTATCCGACTACCGCCATCTTCATCGATAACAGATAATCACAGACCAGATTCATCTGTTCCTGCGAAAGTCCGTCTTCTTCAAAGTATTTTTCCACTTCATCTACTGTGATTTTTCCATTCTGTCCTTCTGCCAGCGCCAGAATTCCCGCCAGTTTTTCTTTAAATTCCAATCTATCCGCCATATTGATAATCCTCCGTCTCTCCTGATACTCTTGTTTCTTCATCTTTTCTCAAAGTAATTCCATCATATTATGAAAATACTGCCATGTCAATCTGCTTTCCATTCCTCATCATACAGAAAACCTCTGTACACAAAAAGATCTACCCTACATTTTTCTGTAAAGCAGATCTTTTTATTACATTATAATTATATATTTATTCTTATTATTCCATAGAATGATGTCTGTATAACTCATACAGATACAGGATTCCTCCGATCAATCCCACGATCAGACCGCCATAGATTCCCGCACACATAAGATTCGTCATGTTACCGCCAATCGAGAATCCAAGGAACTTACAAACCAGCATCCCTACTCCCATTGTGATCAGCGTCCAGGCAATGATATTGATCACCAGAAATGCACTGACCGCTCCTTCTATTGTAAATTCTTTATTCAACATATTCCATAAACTTTTCATCTCAAAACGCCTCCCGTTTTCCTTGAATCTTCTCTCTATCTCATTTGCTGATTCAAGTATAAGAAGGCTATGTTAAATAGAATATCTCAGTAATGAAAAATCTATGTTAATTTTTTCATTGTACGATCAATGTCTGATATCCTGCCCGTTTCAGGCGCCGTTCCATCTGTACCGCATCATTCAGGTTGTCAAATTCACCCACATAGACTCTGTGATACGGACCGGACCGGTCAATGTATGCCGGATATTCCTGTTCCAGCTGCTCATTCAGCAGCCGGTTCGCATAGCGCTGATTGCGGAACAGTCCCACCTGCACCCGGTACACCGGAACTTTTTCTTCCTGGATCAGGCCGTTACTTTCCAGTGTATCCAGGATTCCATCCGCGATTGCCTGTGCAATATCCTGGAAATTATCATCAAACAGCTGATTGTCTGTATCCGAATTGATGAATCCGACTTCTACCAGCACCGCCGGCATCTTTGTACGTTTCAAGACTACAAGATTCGGTCTTGCTTTCACCCCCAGATTCACAAACCCTACACCTTCCAGCTGCTCATTGATATTCTGTGCCATTTCATATTTTAACCCGGACAGATCATAGACCAGGCTTTCCACACCTTCCACTTCATTATCTACAGGAAACGAATTCCTGTGAATAGAAACAAAAAGATCAACTCCCGCATTATTTGCTTTCATCGCCTTCTCATAAGGTGTTTCATAGACATCTGTTGTCCGCGTATATTCTACATCCAGTCCTCTGTCCGACAGTATCTCTCCAATTGCCAGCACAAGTTTCAGGTTGTCATCTTTTTCCTGACGTCCTTCATAGACTGCTCCAGGATCTTTTGCACCGCCGTGTCCGGCATCCAACATGATCGAATACGCCATAGTTCCATTCCTTTCCTATTATAGATATGCAAAATAATAGCAGACAGGATATACTCCCATCTGCTATAAAATATGAAATTATATGTCAAAAGTTCTTCTATCTGACAGTAATTTATAACTGTGCAACTTTGTGTGGATTCAAAATATTCTTCGGATCAAACACCCTCTTAATTCCGTTCATCAATTCCAGGTTTTCTGTCGGAAGGGATTCTCTGAGATATGGCTTCTTGGCAAAGCCTCTTTCCTTTTATGCTCCCTATATTTTTCTATTTTCCCGCTCTTCCAGAATCTCATTGATCAGCATAAAATGGCGTTTTAATGCTTCCTGACCTTTCGTTTCATCTTTCTCTTTCAGTGCTTCTATCAATTTTTTATGACATTCATTTAACAATTTTTTCCGTTCTTCCGTGCGCAGAATCGCTGCACGCATATCATGAATAAACGAATCTATAACGCCGGAACACGCTTCCAGAAAATCCAGTACCAGAATATTCCCCGAACTTTGTGCAAGCATAAAATGAAGCTTCTTATCCAGAGCCGCATTCTTTACATCATCGGTACTTTTATCCAGCTCTTTTACCAATGATTCCATTTCTTTTATCTGTTCGTCCGATGCATGTTCTATGGCAAGCGAAAATGCCAGGCATTCCAGTGCCTGACGAATCTGGCTGATCTGCTTATAATCGATCTGATCCATAGCGAACATCATTGTCATGGTCTCCGCAAGGCTCTTCTGGAACTCACATGTAATGTAATTTCCTGATCCCTGCTGTGAAGAGATCACTCCTGTCATATCCATGATACGAATTGCTTCCCGCACCGAATTACGACTCACGTTCAGTCGTTCTGCAATGTCTCTCTCCGGCGGCAATTTTTCTCCCGGACGCAATTCTCCGTCCATGATCTTCTTTTTAAAATAGTCTATGACACCTTTATAGGCTTTCTGCTGTCTTTCCATCCGTACCTCTCCCGTTACGCGATAACCAACGGTATATCCAGTTCTTTTGCCTTCTGGATATCCTCTTTTGATACTCCATCATCTGTAATAATCTTATCCACTTCATTCGTTGGACAGATTACAGACAGATAGCCTCCGCCAAACTTACTGCTGTCTGCCAGTACATATACTTTCTCTGCCGCCTTCATGATCGCCTTTTTCACTTCCATCTGTGGTGTGGCAATCGATGTAAGTCCTACATTGAAATTAATACTGTGCACTCCGATAAACGCTTTATCTACATGAAATTTTGACATATTCTGAATTGCCACATCTCCCATCGTGGCAGCGAGATGCCCGGTTACATATCCGCCGATCATGAACAATTCCACATGTCCGACTCCCGCAAGTTCATTTCCCGCAATCAGAGAATTGGTTACAACTGCGATCCGCTTCTCCGGATGATTCTTAATCTCCTGTGCAAGGTAAAAGCTGGTTGATGCATCATCAATAATGATCGTATCCCTGTCATCCAGAAATTCATATGCTGCCTCTGCAATCTGCTTCTTCTGTGTAACATTCCGGTAGATCGTCTCTGCCGAATACTTCCGTTCCGTCTCTGTCTCGACCTTTACTGCTCCGCCATGGGTACGTTTCAACAACCCTTCTATATCCATCGCTTTGATGTCATTTCTTATCGTTACCTCTGAGCAGCCGAATTCTTTGCTCAGATCTGTAACTTTTACTCTTCCTTTTCTGTCAAGTTCTTTTAATATCTCATTTCTACGTTCTTCCATGGCAGCCTCCCCGCAACTATCCTCTTAATAAATCAGTTTACACTTTTTATATCAATTGTCAAGCATACAGACAGCTCCTTTTTGAGAACATTTGTTATCTCATTCTTACCTTACTCTGTCCTAACTGTGTTGCAATTGTTGTAAAAATCGGTACAAACTGATCTCCGAAATCTTCTTTTGGAAGTATCATCGCACATTCCGGTGCATAATAGATTCCAATTGTCTTTGGCGTAACTACCGCACGTTCGATCTGTTCCCACTCGTATGTCTTACTTTCTCCATTCTGCTCGAGTGTGATTCCTTTTTCGGAAAATGTATATTCTACCGGCGCATTATATTCTCTGTTTACAACAACCTGTTTTTTTGCTCTCATCTTAAGCTGGAACGGTGTGCCGCCAAGGAATATTACCGCTGCCACCAGATAAAGCGCCGCTCCTATGCCACTCACTCTTCCGGTTGTATACGAGAAGATTCCCATAAATGCAACTGCAAGTCCCAGTATATTTACCAGAAATCCGCTGAATTTGGAATATGCGTGGAATAAAAGGAAGTCATACAATGCTTCTTTTGTCATATTCACCATCATCTTATTCTCATTCACTACTTTTGTCTCTTTTTCTACCATACTCATTTAACATTACCTCCTGTTGATTTTTATTTATCTCTTTTTTAGAAAAGTCCTTTTATACTTTGACATATAAAAGGACTGGAAATGTTTGTACTACTCGTACTATATTGCTATTTCAGATTAGTTTGCTTTTACTTTATCGTAAGCCCATCCTTCCGGACTGTAAATACCTTTCTGTCTCTTCTGCATCCATTTATCAAATGCTGCTGTAATGAACGGGCAGAGGAACAGGGTAATGATAGATGCTGTTGCACACTGTGCTGTTGCCATACTTACCATTCCTTCCATTGAAGGGTCAGCTTCTGCAACTGCAGCAGGTGTCATAGCTGAGTTCAGGGCTGTTGTACCGATGGCTGCACCCATCGCATTTCTTTCCTTCTTTGGAAGAAGAAGGTTGATTACGAAGAAGAAGATAACTGCTGTTGCTGCAGAGATCAGTCCAAGTACGATACCGGAAGCACCTGCTGTCAGGATTGTCTTGATATCTGTCTTCGCACCAATTGAAATGGTCATGAAGAATGTTACGATCGGCTGAGCTGTCTTACAAGCATCGCGGAATCCTTTGTCAAGATTTCCCCAGATAAATCCGATAAGCAGTGGAACTAATACTGCGATCAGGGATTTGATCGGGATATTTGCAAGTCCTGTTGCACCAAGAGCGATCAGTGTGAAGAATGGTCCATCATTCAGTGACAGGATTGAGATAGCTCCTGTATCTGTTGCATTTCCGAACTGTGAAGAAAGGGAAATGTACAGTGATCCGTTTGAGTTTGTAATTGTTGCAATTAATACAAATGGTGCGATTCCGAGGAATCCTTCTGGTCCGCAGATCTTACCAACAATGAGACCAACAATAACTCCAAGTAAGAACTTGGTACCTGTCATAATTACACCTTTGTAAAGCGGCATACCTACCTGTTTGATGTCGATCATAGATCCACATACGATCAGGAAGAATCCCATCATACATGCATTTCCTTCATAGAAAAGTGCTGTTACATATCCACCAATCTGGAATACCTGTGGTACAAATGTTGCAAGTACAACTGCGATTACCAATGGGATGATTACCAGACCTCCCGGGAGGTTTTTCATTTTATTCAGAATGTCTAAATCTTTTCTTGCATTCTGAACCTGTGTTTTTTCTTCGCTCATTTTCTCTCTCCTTTTCTCTTTATGATGCGTTTAACGTTTATGATCAGGATGGTATCCCCCGATGCTATCTTGCCGATTCTTTAAACAGACGTTCAACGATATCGCAGGCTGTATTGTCATTACCTGTAAGTCCGCCCTTTCCTACGACCGGAAGTCCGTCATATTTTCCGACTAATCTTCCGACGTCTGTCTGTGGAATTACGTAGTCCATCACTTCGATGCACTCAACTCCAAGCTGATAGCATACATTTACCATCGTGTCACCACCTGTAGTATACAGACCGGCGATTTTCTCTCTTCCTACCTGTTCCAGTACCTGTGAGATAATAGTTCCAAGTCCGGCATTGATACGGTTCGCACTCATTCCGCCTGCATAGCCACGTTTTTTATCTTCTTCGTCCAGATTTAAAAGTTCTCCGTGAAGCGCTGTTTCGAACAGGATCGCTCTTGGCTGCTTGTCGCTTTCGATCAGTTCAACTGCCTTGTTCACAGCTTTGAACGCTTCATCTAACGCTTCATCTCCACCATTGATCAGCGGGATTGGTTCTACACTGATTCTGACATGTCTGGAATCTTCACATAATACCTGCATCTGCTTCTTCGTAACCGGTGTTGCACTTCCGGCTGCGATCAGAACAGTCTTACCTTCTTCACTTGCCGCCGGTGGTACATTCGGCTGTTCTTCCTGAATGAGTCCTCTTCTGTATGCAAGTTTTGAAGTAAACGGTCCCGGATCCACTGCGACTACGTCCCAGTCAAGATCGATACA
>OIYU01002341.1_pt1 | contig 10560 bp, 11 predicted proteins | sample 1588321 | NCBI WGS metagenome assembly OIYU01 (sample SAMN03283258) | human gut metagenome | biome: human-associated habitat; material: feces | host: Homo sapiens | place: USA | collected 2013 | reverse complement strand
GCGTTGTTTTATCTTCCACAAGCTGTTTTAATCTTGCATTTGTTGTCACAATACCTTCTATCTGATTCGAACTTTCTGTACTCTGTATTTTCGCAATTTCAATCAGGCGATTAAGTTCAACGGGCTTTTGTCTTAGATACAGATCTTGTTTTCCTTTATACTCATGGATTTGTGCAACATATGCCAGAATCTCATTATCCCAGGTCCTTTCCTTAAGTTTGGAATAATCAAATACTCTCATTCCAACTCCTTTCTCCCAAGCTTCTTTTCTTTCTCCCAATATTGGCGCATTTTTGGGAGATATTCAAATATGTTGGGATAATAATATTATTGTCCTTTTTTCTTATCCTTTCAGCAACTGCACTGCCCCCTCCATAGGTCTTTTCGTGCACATATGCACCTCTGAATTTAAAACTTATACTCTTTAATTTCTGATCTTTTGAGGGCTCTGTCAAGAGCTTGTTCCATAATTATTCTACCTCGGCCATCTTTCTTCCTTCGGCGGCAATGGACAATATTTTGACATCTCCCTGTCTTCCTGATACCAGTAAGCTACACTTGAAACATCATCCTGACGTTCAAATAACCCATTATGAGACATTCCAATCTGCTGAACCGTTACTTTAATATTCTGCTGGAAATAAATCGGATCCGGAATATGAAATCTATACATTCCACGCATTGGTGGACAGTCATCATTATGATACGGATGAACTGTTAAATCATCATGATTAGAATAATAAGGATATCCCAGAAATGGAGTCGAATACGTCTGCTCTGTCATTTTTTCCTGGTTCTCTTTTGCAAAGCTCCAGGATCCTCCTACATAGTCTTCCATTCCAGTTCCACAGATGGTAGGATATTCCTCATCACCATCCAAATAAAATTTTACTTCTCCTTCTCCCCACCAATATCTTTCCAATGTCTGTAGTGCCAGATAGGTTCCTACATAAATTCCCTTTCCATATACATTATCCAAAATCGTATAATCTTTCTTTTTAACAGTTACAGATTCTCTGTTCCATTTTGCGAAAAAATATAACATGGTATCTGGCAATGTATCATAAAGACAGTAATCAATCTGATAGAAAAACGCAGGGATTACATTTTTATGTTGACTAACCAGCTCAATTCTGGCTTTTTTCCTAAATGGCATTGAAAAATAAGAATTCAAGCCTCTTGATGGTGCAACTACTATTGGGTAGGAATTAATATAACATTCTTTTCCGAACCCACAGCAAAAAAAATCACCCAGTGGTACTTCTACTGCCGGACTTTTGGCATCGTCCCAAAACATGCGCAAAATAAGATCCCTCAGTACAAAGCAGTCTCCATCAGTTGTTTTATTATCCACAGTAATCCAAATGTGATTAATTACTCCACATCCTGAAATATCCGCAAGTACAGTAGTACTTCCAGGTTCTATGTTTTTAAGACATGGACTTCCCTTTCTTCCCTTTCCAAGATTACTGGAAGCCATTCCTCCTTTTCCTTTCTCTCCTGTTGGATTTTCTGCATTAATTGCTCTCGATTTTCCAAATACGCCATATGGTAAAATATTTTGAAATATATTCATCATTTGCTCCTGTCTGTAATATTCTCACTCTGTGCTATGGTTTTTCTATTTTATTTTGTTCTTTTCCCTCAAAGACTTCAAATTCATCAATCTGAACTTCCCCCATATTCCACAAAAACGCCAGTATGTCCTGCTGTATAATCATAGCACCCTCATCAACCAGTTTTTTCAGCTAATACTATTCTTGTCAGTTTTGATCAGCATTTTGCAAAACTTCATAATATATTTCCAACTCCATTCTCCCAAACTTCTTTACTTTCTCCCAATAATAGCATCTTTTTGGGAGATAATCAAATGTGTTGGGATAATAATATTATTGTCCTTTTTCTTATCCCTTCAGCAGCTGCACCGCCCCTTCCACAGGTCTTTTCGTGCACATATGCACCTCCAGTTTCCCCTGACAGATGCAGGAAAGAGCTTTCTTCAGCATCGACAGATACCCCGAGGAAGCAGCCTTGGTCAAAATGGAGCCGGAAAGATATACCGGAATTTTCTCACCGGAAAAATGAAGTTCCCGTACTGCGGCATCGATGGAGTATGCCGCGCACTTTATCATCTGATCTGCAAGCGCCTGCGCCTCTGGATTAGAGCGCTCGAGAAGTTCAAAAAAAAGCCAGATGATCTTACGATGCAAAGCTTTACATTCTGCATTCTCCCCTTCTTTCAAATCTGACCATGAATTTATAAAATCGACCTTACTGCCAAGATTCATTGCTTTCACATATTCCATTACCAACGGCGTATTAACATCCTTTAAAATCAGGTTTTCGTAAACCTTGCGATACATCTGCATCACAATCCAGTTTCCGCCTCCTGCGTCCCCTGACCATTCATCCATTCCTGCCAGTTTGATCCGGTTACCTGAAGGATCAATTGCCGCACAGCACATTCCGGTTCCGCAATTAAGAGAAACTCCCCACGCAGCCGGGTTCTCGGCTGCAATGGGGAGATAGCCATCATTAATTGCAAGAAAACGGGAAATGCCAGCTGAAGAGAAGCACGCATCAGCCTGCTGCTGATCCCCGGCAGTATCCAGCCCGGAAATACCAGCCGCTGCTGCCTCAATATCCGAAACAGTCAGACCATTACGCTCCAGCAAAACATCTATGGAAGCTTTTAAAGCCAACGAAACATCTGCCCATCCATTTCCCAGAAGATCATGGTTCAGACAGCCGCCCAGATAGTGATCCACTACCTGGAAATGCTTATCCAGAAGCAGATATTCTGTCTTCGTTCCACCTCCGTCAATTGCAATATACATACTCTATATTCTCCTTATTTTCCTGCAAAAAGAACAACCTTCACAGGTCCGTTTGAATGTCTTCCTGTAAGGGAAACATCCACGATCAGCTCCAGCCGGCTGTCACTAAAGCCCTCTGTACTGATTTCAAATTCTTTTTCTGCACAGGAAAGGTACAGGTTATTCAATGGCAGCTCCGCTGTAGATGCACCCACAGCAGTAACTCCTTCCGGAAGATACAGCCTGATTTTTACCCACTGCTGCTCTCTCATGGTATTGGAATTTACAACCTTAACCTTAAACTTTCTGTTCTCGCCAGGTGTAAAGAAAACAGAGTCCTCATAATCCACCATAACACTAAATGCGGGGAACTGATATCTTGCCACATAGGAAGAAAGAGCACACAGATCACGGATCGGCAATTCCTCTGATTTTCCGTTTCCATTGATCAATGGCAGATAATCTGTTGTCTTATTGCAGAACAGAGCATCTTTTTCCAGGCACTCAATAGTCATTCCGCCCTCTGCAAAAGCATCGCAGAGATCCTGTCCCAGGAAGCCCGGTACCACACGGAGAATACGCTCTGCCAGCTCTGTCGCCGTATCCGGAACCCAGATTCCATGACTTGTTTTATCAATACACATGGTTACAATTTTGTCATCAAGTGGTTTTGTCCATTTCTCCGGAAGTCCGGAAGCACCATAAATAATACCCAGAAGCGCACCAAGAGTTGCGCAGGTACAGTCTGTATCTTCACCGCAGTTATTGGCGATAATAAGACTCTTTCCGAAATCACCTTCTCCGTAGAGAAGACCAAGTACTACAAAAGCAACGTTTTCCGGTGCATCAAAGCCAGGCTCTCCAATCTCCATTCCCTCATTGTTTTCCTTTGGAATCTCACTCAGCTTGTATTCCTGGATACCAAAGGTCCCCGGCGCAGTATTGTGCACAATTTTTCTTGCTTCCAGATAATCAATACCATTATGATAGCATTCTACTGTTTTACGGATTGCTCTTGCAACAGCGCAATCCTCCGGAATATAAGAAAGTCCGATATCGATCAGTTTTTCACGGTCACTTTCTGCAAACGCCGCACTCTGAAGCGCAGATGTGAAAATTTCACCATACATTCCTTCGTTTGCATGATCGACAATTGCATCCTCAAATGCATATCTGGTTGCAATTTCCGGATGTCCCGGTGCCAGACACGCCCAAAGCTCAGAACGAATCCAGCAGCCATTGCTGTTCTTGTAAGTGTTGTCCACATCACCACACATAGGCGGAACAATTCCTGCCTTAAGGTTCGCCTTACCAGTTCCATACTCAACCCAGTTCGGGATTACATAGGACAGCCAGTACTCACCAAGGATAGACGCATTTACATTTCTGCCGTAGCGCTCAACTGCTGCCAGCCATACAATCTGAAGATCCAGGTCATCGTTTGCAGGCGGTCCCATAGAAAGATCCTGAATATAGAAATCCACATCAGGAACCATTCTCTTGCACTCAAAAGGTGCGCCAAGAACACCACCCACATTTTTTCCTGCCCAGCATCCAGCCAGTTTGTCACGGAACTCGTTTAATTTTAAAACCATGATCTTACCTCCCATATATTTTATTTTCGGAACTGCGAGGGAGTAACTCCCACAATCCCCTTAAATATTTTCGTAAAAATACGATAATCACTGAACCCCACTAATTCTGCTACAACAGAAATCGGTTCGTTGGTCTGTCTCAGATATTTTTTCGCCTTTTCCACACGAACCTGGTTCAGGTAGGCATGATATCCACATCCCAGCTCTTTTTTAAACAACTGGCTGATGTAATTCGGGTTCATATTCATATTTTCTGCAAGCAATGTAAGCCGCATATCTTCATCAGAAAGATTTTTATTTACATAATCCACAATCTTTTTCAGGGTATCTGACAGAACCACCTGACGGTTCGGATTCTCCATTACCTTTTTCACAAGCCCCTCTATCACTTCACCAAAAGCATCAAAATCAATTGGCTTCAAAAGGAAATCCGAAACTCGAAGCCTTAGTGCCTCCTGGCAATAAGAGAATTCATCATACCCGGTAACTACGATCATGTAAATGGGATGATCTGCCGGAGCAGTCTCCTGAATGGCACGTATGGCTTCCAGCCCGTTAAGCTTCGGAAGATTGATATCCATATAATTACAATATCTGGCTTTAACTCACGGGCTTTCTCCACTGCCTCACGTCCATCCATGGCAGTCCCCACAACCTCACACTGATATTTCTCCCAGTCGAAAAGTAATTTATACCCTTCCAGGATCGCGGCCTCATCATCTGCTAAAAGTACTCTGCAATTATTCATGTCTCCTCACTCGCTGTCTTAATCTTAATTTTTACAGTAGTTCCTCCAGTCTCGTTCCGCATATAGATCACTTCCGCATTCTCCTGATAATAAAGCTTCAGACGGCTGATCACATTGATAACACCCAGGTGGGTACGGTCACCCTCAGTTCTGGTCTGCACACGATAAAGAGCTTCACTGTCCTTTGCATTATACGCATTCAACTCTGCCATTTTGTCATCTGGAATTCCTATTCCATCATCGATCAGCCAGATGTTCAGTTCATTTTTGTCCTGCTCATTTCTATATATTTTAAGAATGATCGTTCCCTGATACCGCCTGTCCTTCAACCCATGCATCAGACTGTTTTCCAGCAGCGGCTGAAGAATAAAGTTGGGAATCTCTATATCCAATGCCCCAGGTTCAATTTCTGAACGATATATAATATCTGAATACCGATAGCACATCAGACTCATATAAGCATCCAGCATTTCTACCTCTTTGCGCACTGCCACCATAGAATCATACACCTTGGTACTTAAACGGTAAAAGCTCACCAGCTTCATCAGCATCTGAGACACTTCCGTATCCTTATTAATAGCAGCTTTCAAACGGATCATATCCAGTGTATTATAAAGAAAATGAGGATTGATCTGCTGCTTCAGATACAGCATTGCCATTTTCTGCTCAGAAATTTCCGCTTTCTGAAGCTCATCCTTTGCCTGATACTCCGAAATGACCAGATCGTTCAGGCGGCGAATCATTTTATTAAAGGAATCCTTCAGTACGCCAACCTCATCCATATATCCCACATCATACTGTCTTGTAAGATCTCCAGGCTGGAAATTCTGAATATCCAACGAAAAATCCGTAAGCCTTTTCAGATTTTTTCTGGTAAAACCATATGCACAGAACAATACAAAAAGCGCACTCATCACCGTGATCACAATACAGGTTATCACCAGAATGCTCAGTTCATCATAAATAGAATCATAATTTTTCAGCGTGATCAGAAGCATATTGCTGTAATCAGAACGCTGGTAGGCACAGAGATACTTTTCCTGATTCAGAATCAGGCTAAAAGATCCTTTTGCACCATTCACCTGTTCCAGAAGCTCTGGATAAATGTCCTCGAGATTATTGCTAATAATTTTCTCGTTAGAACTGCATGCAACATTATTATTTTCATCAGCAACAATATAGGAAATATTATCTTCCAGATAATTGCTGCATATTTTCTGTAAAGTAAGGATAGGCGTACGCAGTGCAATGTAACCGATAACTTCGAACGGTGAAAAGCTGCGAATGGGACGGACCAGATAAATATTATTCTCCTGGAAAATGTTCTTTGTATAAGTCTGTGTGTAGTTAAATCCCTCAGGCAGCGTACCCACATACATATGGCATCCCGAAATATTTGTAGAAAGGTCAGAATTTATCTTTACATCTTGAAAAAAAGATTCTACATTCCAGTCAAATCCCAAAAATGGATTCCAGGTATCACTGTAAAACACCATATCCTCATTATTAAAAATATAAATTCCCCGCACATCATCCCTGATTGAAATCATAGAAGAATAGAGTTTTTTAAGATACTCTTCGTTCTCCATTTTCTCATCAAAAGAATAATCAGTACCTTTCAGAATATCCTGCACCGTCTGATCGGAAAACGCGATCAGCGAAACCCTTCCCATATCTTTCAGAGTATTATCAATCGAACTTAGAGTATTGGAAATATAGACCTTCATCATCTGTGCATCCCGGTCAATATGGTACTCCACATTCAGCTTTAAAGTTGCCACAATACTTAAGATACAGGCAATGATAAAGATTCCAATATTCGTAATGCTGATACGTTTCACAATACTAAGCGTTTTGTGCGAAGAATTTTTTTTCATAAAACAGGCCGTCCTTTAGCTTAACCCTTCACAGCTCCTGCAGTAAGTCCTGCCATCAGCTGCCGGGATGCAAAGATATAGAAAACCGCAATCGGCAAAAGACAGATAATACACGCTGCAAACAGGTTATTAATAGTAAAGCCGGAACTGGAAGTTGTCTGTGCAAACCGAAGCGGCACAACAGAAAGCGGCTGTTTCGAAGTATCATTAACGAAAATGATCGCCATCTGAAGTTCATTCCATGCAGATAAAAAGGTCTGGATCAGTACAAAAACAAGACCTGGTTTTGCAATTGGAAGCATGATCTGTATAAATGTAGTCCATTTATTTGCACCATCGATTTTCGCTGCATCGATCAGTTCATCCGGCAATGCATTGTAGTAGTTGGTCAGAACCATAAGATTAAAGCAGGCACTTGCCGTAGCATATGGAAATACCAATGACCATCCGGTATTGTTCAGATGAAGTCCCCTTACGATCTGATAAAGCGGAAAGATTAATGCAGATGTAGGGATCATCATACCTGTAAGAATCAGATAATAAACAGCCTGCTTATGTGGAAATTCCAGTTTGGAAAATGCGTATGCTGCCATGGAAACTACAATTGAGACAACAATAAGCGTTCCTCCTACCACAATAATACTTGTAATAATATTAGGAAGCAAGTTGAAATACTCAAATACTTTTGTATAGTTTCCAAGTCCATTAACTGCCAGGGACTTTTCTACCATCAAATACAGTGGAAAGACTAAGATAACCAGCAGAATCACACAGATAACCTGAGTAACTATTTTATAAGATAGTGAATTTTTCATCGGCTAGTTCATCTCCTTCCTGTCTTTTTTATAATAGATTTTCAACTGAATAACGGTCAGCACCATAGCAATCAAAAACATAAATACAACAATGGTGGAAGCCTGTCCCTGTTGAAACGTACTAAATGATTTCGTATATATATATGTAGAAAAAGTCTCAGTAGCATGTGCCGGTCCACCATCAGTCAATACATAAGAAAGATCGAAAAACTTCAGCGCACCCAGAATGTCCAAAATAATCAGGGTAATGTGAGTACCGCGAAGAAGTGGGAAAGTTATGTAAATAAACTGTTTAAAGCTGCCTGCACCATCAATAGTCGCTGACTCATAAAGATCCTGTGGAATGTTCAGCATGTTGGTGTAATACATCAACATACTATAACCGGTCCACTGCCAGATATTTACGAACAAAAGACATGCAAGTGCGGTCTTCGGTGTTGCAAGCCATTGCTGACAGAGAAAATCCAGATGAAGTGCCCGCAGGATCACATTCAGGTAACCACGGTTTGTTTCGAAAATTTTCGAAAATACAGTACCAACAATTGTGGAGGTACAGATTGCCGGAAGATAAAAAAGGATTTTATAGAACCCGGAAAACTTTATCTTTCTGATGAAAAAGGATGCCAGCATAAGTCCAAGTGCTGACTGAACAACCGTAGTGGTTATTGCAATAATGACAAAATTTCGAAATGTTTTCTGCATTACAGGATCAGCCCAGAGCTTTTTGTAGTTTGCGAAACCTACGAAAACTTTTTCTACGCTGATTCCATTCCAGTCATAGAAGCTGATGACAATGTTATAAATAATAGGATAAGCAAAAAAAACAAGAAACAATGCCAAAAGGGGAAGTACAAACAGAAAGCTGGTAAAGCAATCTTTCCTTTTTCGAGCTGAGGCCATGATTTTCCTCCTTTTTTATAAAAGGCTGCCCAAAGTGAGGGCAGCCTTTTTATACTTAATAAAATTTATCTTTCCTGTGCCTGGGAAGCTGCTTCAATCGTCTCTGCTGCCTCTTCTGGTGTAACATCTCCCAGAGCAAGTTCTGTAAGCTCATTGCTGATTGTCTCTTTCAGCTCTGCATAAGCCATTTCTCTGTATCCGCCTACATTATTTTTACCCTGCTCTACACAGTATTCAAGATTTTCAGTACCATTCTCGTTCAGACCTTCTACATTAAGCTCCATGTCGTTACGTGCCGGCATGTACTGTAACTGTCCGTTTACAAGAGTATCTGCGCCTTCATGAATCATCCAGTCAACAAATGTCCATGCAGCATCTTTAACCTTGGACTGATTGTTGATTGCCAGAGATACATCAACAGCTTCTTCCACTGGTGCAATCTTTCCATCGTTATTCCAATCCATTAAGAATATCTTATGGTTTGCACCTTCACTGTTATAAACTTCCTGGCTCTGCTCATCACTATCCATGTAAGCGCCAAGTGCCCAGGAACCATTGAGAATCATAGGAATGGAACCTTCCTTCTGGTACATATCAGTGGAATCTGTATACATTCCTACGCCAAGTGCTCCATCCTGGAAAACACTGTCTGTAAAGCAGTTCTGCCAGATCTGGAAGGACTGAACCAGGTCCTCATCTGTAAATGGAGTCTCGCCTTCAATTGCGGAATACAGCTTCTCAGTATTAATATCAGCTGCAATATTCATCCAGGTATCAATGTTGATCCAGGAATCTTTTGCTCCAATTACCAGAGGATATTCACCATTGTCACGGAATGTCTGGCATACTTCTTTCAGTTCATCATAGTTGGTCGGAAGCTCCAGATTATATTTATCAAAGTAAGACATGTTTGCCCATACATATCCGGCATAGCTGAGTCCCAGAGGAACTGCGTAATATTCGCCGTCATCACCCTGAAGAAGGGACATTGCATATTCATTGAAATTAGAGGTCCAGTCATCACCGTATTTCTCAGCCATATATGGGGTCAGATCTTCTTCGAAGTCACGGAATTCTTTATACATTGCTCCGGTCTGAACTCCATAAACATCTGCAGCATCTCCTGCTGAAAGATCAACTTTCAGCTTCTCTACATGATCTGTATACGGCATAAAAGTATAATCAATCTGAATGTCCGGATGCTCCTCTTCGAATTTCTCCAGCATTGCATGTGTATATTCCTCATCCCCTGGGTTCCAGGTCTGGAATTTTACAACTGTTTTCTCTCCGCCGTCGCCCTCTGCGAAGACCATCTGTGCCGGTACAAGTGAGGCCATAACGCCTGCCATTAAGATGCATACCATTTTCTTTTTCATGTTTTAATTCTCCTTTCATTTAAGAATCACGTTTGTTTTATTTGACTATAATTTACCATTTACACGAGTAATCTGATAGTCATTTTTATTATAAAAATGTGTCAAAAAATTAGTTTTTGTATGAAAAATAGTTTCACAAGCTTCATACTCTTTTTCTTAATTTTGTGGTATTATAAAACAGCTGCATAAAACAAGTCCCTAACTCTATCTTCAAAAAAATAGTGCGCATAACTCATCACTGAAGTAACGAGAATGCGACGCACAGTTATTCAAAGTTTTAATTCATGAATTTTCAGTTGACGCCCTATAAAATAGGGTGTAGTATGGTAATATAACTGATAGAAAGGTGGATACTAATGCCAAGAACAGGAGTTGATCTTTATGAGTACATTATTTGATGATTTAAAGCAAGGCTTGCAAGAAGCAATTGCAT
>OIYU01002336.1_pt1 | contig 10591 bp, 14 predicted proteins | sample 1588321 | NCBI WGS metagenome assembly OIYU01 (sample SAMN03283258) | human gut metagenome | biome: human-associated habitat; material: feces | host: Homo sapiens | place: USA | collected 2013 | reverse complement strand
ACATCGAACCCGACCGCGTTATTCGTCTTTTTGGAAGGTCTCCGCCTGTTTGCAGAGAGCGATATACTTCTGGATCTCCGCCTCACTTTTCCCGGCGAAGAAATCAACGACCGTTTTTGAGACGGTCCCGGTCACCATGTCGGGGAAGATTGCGGCATCCAGGCTGATATTCAATTCTTTTGCCAGAAGCGCCACGGTTTCAAATTTTGGGTTGCTTTTGCATTTCTCTATCTCAATGATCGTGCGGACACTCATGTGGAGCCGTTCAGCTAACGCCTTCTGCGTCAAGTGCTGCCGTTTCCGCTCCGACCGCAGTTTCCACGCAAATAAATCAAGCGGATTGTTCACTGCACATCACCTCTACTACATTTTAAGATGTGCTACCGCTCACTTAGATAACCATATAAATCATGTTATATGATGTCTAACTCATATTTGAGAGTACAGTAATACAAGTCACTTCATAGAAGCGTTTAGGAAAAGATATGGGATTACCCCCGGAGAAATATAGTTATAAAGTGATAGGAATTATTATGGCTACGTTAATTGATAAACTTAATTTACATGATGTTTCTAAAACAATGTTTTTGACTATGTTTGCGCGTGCAAAAGAAACCCAGAGAGAAAGACCGCTTTTCAGAGACTTATGTCTTATATTTGATCATTCTTTTTTTCTAGTGCAGCGATTATATTCGCCTTTCTTGAAAACAAAATGGCACAAAAATGGCGCACTCCCCGCCGATGACAGGGAAAGGGAAATGTGGTATTCTGCTAGTGTACAAAGCTGGGGGAACCCAAGCGAGGAGGTTACACTGTGAAATACTGTCCCTACTGCGGCGCCGAGATCCTCTCCGGCGCCTTTTCTTTTTGCCCATCCTGTGGGGAGTCCTTGCCGGTGCTGGCGCGGCCAGCCGCTGAAAAAGCTCCGGGAAAGCCCTCGCCCCAGAGGGAGAAGGCAAAAAAGGAGCGCCCTCGCAAAAGAGAGCGCCCGCCCAGGAAAGCGAAGCAACCCGTACCTCCCGAAGTGGAAGCTTTGGACTACGACGGCTATTACGAGGACGTCCAACCCATAGACGCAGACCGCCAGCGGGAGGGAGTGGACACCAGGCTCATCCTGCGGGTAGTGCTGTTGGTGGCTGGGGTGGCCCTGGTCATTGGCGGGTGTGTGGCCGCGCTTTTTTTGCTGTGAGAGTTGCAAACAATCTGCCTCGTCCGTGAAATACAAGCAGAAATACTTCCAAAGGGAGGCGCCGCATATGAAATATATTTCTAAAGGTCTCGTTGTAGAGGGCTCTACAGAGCACATTTTGAAGATCCAGCGGGGCGGCTATGAGTTCCAACTGACGGGAGATAGAGCCCGCCTGTGGCAGAACGGCCGGTTTGGTGTGGCAGATGCGGACGGGACGAATCCCCGGTATGTAAAAGAACTGCTCCACTTAAAGCGGGTTGGTTTAGCAGAGCCCATAGGGGAGGAGCCGGAAAGTGCATATCGAGCTCTGACCCAGTGCGTCCTAGTGCCGGCCAAGGCGGGCAGGCTCCGGGCACCCTTGAATCCGCTGGAAAGCCAGACTCTCCAGTGGTTGCGGGAAGCAGGGCTGCGCCTGACCATGGCGGAGCTGGTGTGCCTGCGGGAACATGGGATTGCCCCCAGTGCAGAGCTTCTCGGTGAGGAGAATCGCCAGGCCCTGACGGAAACCATCTATACCCAGGAGACTATCTTCGACAACGTGCTGGAGGCGCAGATGGAGCGCGCATCCTGCCGGGAGGAAATGGTGCGTGCCGTGCTGGGCTTGCTGAAGAAAAAGAGGATCATCCTGTTGTGAGGTATGTATGAAAGAGAAGCTGAAAAAGCTTCCACCGCCGTTGCGAAAACAGGCCCTCCTCCGGTTTGCCGGAGCGGGGGCCTGCTTTTGTCTGCTGTTGGTGGTGGCAGTGGGATATTGTCAACCGATGCTGTGGTTCCCTTTTCTGGTGGTGGGTGCTTTTTTCGCTGGGAGCGGCGCCCTGCTGATGTGGAGGGTAGACCAGGGGAAGGTGTTGGTTGTGGAAGGCGTTTGCAGAGAAGTGGAATCAACCCTGTTCCGCCGCCGTCCCAAGGCTGTGGTGATGGAATGCGGCGGCCGACAGGTCAAGGTCTATCTCCATGCCCGCGTGCGGAATCTGGCCGTGGGGGAGCGGCTTCGCTTCTATGTGGCGGAGTCTATGCCTGTCTACGAGGAAGATGATTCCCTTGTGCTGGGCGGATACCTGGCGATGGAGGTGGGCAAAAAATAAGGAGCGGTCTAGCCCGAAACGAGTTGTCAAGGATTTTTTTAATCAAATTCACGAAAAAGTCACAAACAAGCGCCTCTTTTTTGTCTGGACGAGTTTACTTTCCCCGGCGCATGGGATATAATATAAACAGAGATAAGGAAAACTTGAGTTCTAAAGAATAGAAAGGGTGAGCTTCATGAATTTGGCGAAAATCTCTGCAAACGGTCAAATCACTGTGCCGGTGGAAATCAGGCGGCAACTTGGTCTAAAATCAGGCGATAAAATTCTGTTCCTCCAAAATCAGAATGGGGAAATCGTTGTCAGCAACGCCTCCGCTGCGGCCATCCGAAAAGCGCAGACGGCATTTGCCGGAGCCGCCGAAGCGATGGGGGTATCCAGCGAGGATGATATTCAGGCGCTTGTAGACGAAGTGCGTTATGGAAAGGGACGGTAAAATGCGGATATTGGTAGACACAAACATTCTGTTTTCCGCATTGGTCTTTCCCCGTTCCAAACCGGCGCGGGCGTTGCTCTACATCGCAGACAATCACGAAATAGTTCTGTGTGACCGCAACATCGCAGAGCTGCGGGATATTCTAGGACGGAAAGCGCCAAAGTATCTCCCGGATGCGGAAGTGCTGCTGGCAGAGATGTCCTATGAGTTAATTCCTGCGGTAGACCATGCGGAAAAGCTGATACGCGATGCAAAAGACCAGCCGATCTTAAACGCGGCCATTGTGTCGGATGTGGATGTTATTCTTACAGGCGACAAAGATTTTCTTAGCCTGGATATGGAGCATCCAAAGTGCATGACTGTGGCACAATTTCTTGAAAGCGAGGGTATAGAGGAATAACCGCTGCGCCTTTTCTTTTGGCATGGCAAGGGCCGGGAACCTGTTTGAAGGTTCCCGGCCCGCTGTGTTTACATCTGCTGTATCTCGTTTTTGAGCATACGCTTGATTTTGTCACTCATGGTTTCGGTGCTGGTATCACTAAAATGGACGCGCACCTTGTAGGTGGTCTTGCCGATTTTCTTTACCAGCGCAGGGGCGTCCTCCGGCGCTCTGGCCGGAGTGGTGTCTGCGGTCTGCATGGTACAGATTTCTTCCTGGCCCTTGCACCAAAAGCAATCCATTGCAAACGCTACTTTATGTCGCGAGCGCTCGGGGATGTCCTGAACCTCCCGCGTTTCACAGGCGGTGATCATCAGATGCGCTGTGTTTTTTTGGTATACCTGTAAAAGCGCATCCGCCAAGTATTTGCTGCTCATGCAGTGCAGATCCGATACTCCCTGGCTGATGAAAGGGTAGGTATCTAAGTGATAAAAGAAGTTCAAAGCTCCTGCCAGCGGTATCCCTGCTTTCTCGGAGAAGCATTCCACAATACGGGCGTGCTTTTTTGAAGCAAAATGGGGTTGGCGTTCACAGTTTCTCGCTCTCTTCAAAGCGTAGATACAGTTATGCCGCTACCCCCTGCTCTTTCATAACATCCAAAAGCTCCTGAACGATATATTCCCGGCTTTGGGTGTGAAGCACGTCATATTCCGGCACGATATACTCGTACAAAATATTGCTTTTTTTCGTGAAGGCGGTGTAGACACGTTCCCCGTTTACACCGAGGGTTTCCGCGACATTTTCAATGCAAAAAACAGCAAATTCCAACACGTTAGGATTGAGTGAGGTATGGGACATGATTACACCCCCGCAAGTTTTCTTTGTTTCAATCTCTACCTTTATTGTATGCGATTTTCCCCGCAAACGCAAGAAAAACCGGCAACCTCCCGGAATCCGTTTGACACCCCGGCCCTTGGATGCTATAATGGAGCCGTAAAGTTTCCAGGGTTTTCCAAAAGCCCACAGTGACCCGTACGCAAAGTGTCAAGGAGCCATGCGCTCTTTGGCACTTTTTTTGTTTTCCGGGTCCCCCTCCAGAGGGTGGAAACAAATTTTAGTGCAGGCCAAGCCTGCGGAAAGGAGCCCATCATGATCAAAACCATTATCACAGGAGCCGTCATCTCCCAGGGGTATGACAACGCCCCAGCTCTCAAGTTCGCCGAAAAGGGGGACGCCGTCCGGTTCCGTATCGGGAAGAAGGTCTATGACCCCAAAGCGGATGACAACCACCGCTGGATCAACCTGCCGGTGAAAGCCTTCGGCAGCCTCTGCGGCCGCGTCAAGAAAATGAAGCTGCAAGCAGGTTCTTACATCAATCTGCTTGGCAGGCTGGACGAGGAGGAATGGACGGACAAGGCAGGAGAAAAGCACAGCACCATGGTCATCGTCCTGGACGACATTGAGTACTGTTCCGGCGGCGCGAAGAAAGAACCGGCGGAGGAAGCCCCTCAGCCCATGACCTCTTCGGAGCCACCCCAGGAAAAGCTCTCCACCTTTACCGGGTATGTGGGTTTTGGGGGAGCGAACCCCTTCTTCGGGGATGATTGAGAGGTAATCAAAAATGAATCAGGCGTAGGTGACGCACAGGTGGATCCATATCCTGTGCGTTTTCTTACGGCGCCAGCCTGCCGGGGCTGCCCACGGTGGAGTTCTCCCCAAAATACGAGCGCTCCCTGCGGCAGATTGCGTTGCTCCAGGAGAAAATCGCCGCCTGCAACCAGGAAATCAAAACCTACGAAAAGGAGATGGAAGCGCACAGCGTGCGGATCGCCGAGGTCATGAAGGAGCACGAGCACGGGGTGCTCAACACCACCAAGGACAAGCTCCTCATTGACTTCGTCACCAGAACCACAAAACGGCCTGATTCCAAGGCGCTCAAGGAAAAATACCCAGCTGTCTTTCAAGATGTGCTGAAGGTTTCCGAGAGCCGCAAGGTAAAGGTCCACATCGAGCCGGCCTGAGCCGGAGAAAGGAGGCGCCTCATGCTCTGTGAGTTTGAGAGGCTCATCTACCCGCAAAAGCCAGTTTCACCGGACAACGGGTTTCGCATTGTGAAATACCGGGTCTGTGAGAATCTGCGGGACAGCCGGGGAAACAAAATTCAGGACGTGAAAGCCGTTGGGTATCTGCTGCCTACGGACAAGCGGCTGCAATACGATTTGCGGGGCCATTGGAGCCGGGATGGCAAATACGGCGTCCAATTTCAGGTGGAGGACTACCAGGAGGTGGTCGCCCCCACTAAGGAGGGGATTATCGCCTATCTGTCCTCCGGCAAAATCAAGGGGATAGGCCCCAAAATAGCGGAGAAAATCTACGCCGCCTTTGGACCAGAGTCCCTGGAAATTTTTGAGCACCACCCAGAACGCCTGCTGGACATTCCCGGCATCACCTCTGGAAAACTGGAGGACATTCTTCGCACTTATCTGGCTACCCGCAGCACGGGGAAGGTGATCGCGTTCCTGGCGCCCTTTGGGGTTTCGCCCAGCCGGGCCGCCAGAATCGCGGCAAAACTGGGCCAGGAGGCCCTGAAAATCCTCAAGGAGCACCCCTACCGGCTGTGCGGCCTGGAAAACGTGGATTTCTACCTGGCGGACAAAATCGCCCAGAACCAATCGTTGGACCCATGCTCTGCCGAGCGGGTGGACGCCTGCCTGCTGCAGGTGCTGCTCACCGCAGAGCAGCAGGGCCACCTGTGCCTGGATAAGCGGGACTTCATCCAGAAAGCCCTTCAGCTGCTCCAGACAGAGGGCGTCACCGTGGACCTGGCAGCCAACTGCGCCGCGCGGCTGGTGGAGAACCGGCGTCTTCTCACCTACCACAAGTGGGTGTACCGCTGGGAGGCTGGCTGCGCGGAGCGAAACCTGGCCCGCCGGATTGCGGTCATGCTTCCGCAGCCTTCCGTCGGGAATGCCGGGGAGCTTTCCCAGCAGCTCTTAGATGTAGAGCGGGAACTGGGGATCACCCTGAACGACCAGCAAAGAAAGGCGGTGCTCACCGCGGCGAGAAGTCCGCTCAGCATCATCACCGGCGGTCCCGGCACGGGCAAAACCTTGACCCAAAGGGCTTTGCTGGCCCTGTATAAAAAGCTCTATCCCAACCATACCGTGCAGTGCTGCGCCCCCACAGGGCGGGCCGCCCGGCGGATGGAGGAATCCACCGGCGTGCCCGCTGCCACCATCCACAAGGCCTTAAAGCTGATGGCAGGGGAGGACGGCGTCTATTCCGAGCCGGAACCCCTGGACGCGGACTTGGTCCTGGTGGACGAGGCGTCCATGTTGGACATCTACCTGGCGGAAAACCTGTTCCGCTCCCTAAAGCCGGGGTGCCAGGTGGTGCTGGTGGGGGACGCGGACCAACTTCCCAGCGTGGGGCCAGGGGCGGTGCTGCGGGAGCTGCTTTCTTGCGGCCAGATCCCCGTGGTGCGCTTGACGAAAATCTACCGCCAAAACGCGGGGAGCCCCATCGCCATCAACGCCGCCCTGATCCGGGCGGGCAACCTCCATTTGGAATACGGCCCGGATTTTGAGTTCATCGAAAGTGTGGATTTGGAGTGCTCCGCCGGCCTGATCGAGGAGCTCTACCTGCGAGAGGTGGGGCGCTTTGGCGTGGACAATGTGGCGCTGCTGTCCCCGTTCCGGAAAAAGACAGAGACCGGGGTGAACGCCCTGAATCCCAACCTGCGGGAATGGGTCAACCCCAAGTCCCCAGACAAGCCGGAGGTTTCCCACGGGAAACGGCTGTTCCGCCTGGGGGATAAGGTGATGCAGACAAAAAACTACGAGGAGGTCAGCAACGGGGACATTGGAACCGTCACCTCCATCACGAATACAGACGAGGGCCCCTTGGTGACCGTGGATTTCGGGGACGGTCGCGCCGTGGAGTACGACAGCTCCAAGCTGGAGCTGCTGGACCTGGCCTACGCCACCACCATCCACAAGAGCCAGGGGGCGGAGTACGATTCGGTGATCGTCAGTATCCAAAATGCCCACGCTGTTATGCTCACCAGGCCGTTGCTCTACACGGCCATCACCCGGGCGAAAAAGCGGGTGATTCTAGTGGGGGAGCGGAAAGCCCTGTGCATGGCTATCCGCCGGGTGGATACAGACCAGCGGAACACCCAGCTGGCAGCCCAAATCCTGGACCAAATCCATATCCAACGAGAGGAGAAAGAACATGGCAAGTTATCTTGACGAATGCGCGAATCGAAAAATCAGCTTGGCGCCTTTGGTGAAAGCTGGCAAAATGACGTTTCAGGACACCATGGTGTACCAGGAGCTGCTGTACCGTATCCAGGTGCTGGAAACCTGCAAGATGCTGTGCAAGGCTGCCCCTATCACCACAAACATGAACGATTTGCTCCTCCATTATCAGCTGACGGATACCATCCTCTCCTGCATGGCGGAAGAGCGGCACATGGGGTTCCCCACGGATGACAAGGGCAAAGCCCAGCGGAAAACCGCAGTGGAAAACTTCCACAGGGTGCTCACCGACTTCCGGAAGCGCTTTTCCAGCTTTCGGGCGGAAAAGCCGGAGCAGTACCAGCAGGCCATTTCCGCTATGGTGAATACCGTGCTGCCTGTTTGGATTCAAATGCGTAACACCTATGTACCCATTGGAAACGGAGGGAAGAACGGATGAGCCAACCATCCCGTAAAGAAGAACAATTCCAGCTGCTCCACGAAATCAATCGGGTGGAGGGCTTTGACCCCGCCGCATTCGCAGTGGAGTATACCGACATGAACACCGGGGAAAGCCGGAAACGCCTCCCCGTGATGATCCAGATGGCCTGGTTCCGTTTGAAATACCCGGAGGGCCGCATCGCTGTGGAGGTGACCCCTGCCAAGGACTGCTTCGTGGCGAAAGCCCGGGTCTATCCCAGCTATAAGGATGGGCCGGAGTGTTACCTGGCGGAGGCCACCGCCTCCCGTGGGCCGGACCCAGCCCATCCCTCCGTTTCTCCCAGGGAATGGGCCCAGACGGCTGCCGTGGGCGTTGCCCTGCGAAACGCAGGCTTCGGCCTGCAGTTCGGTACTGCCGGCGAGGAAGTTGCTGAAAAAGCCCCCGAGGAACTGGGTTCCCCTACCGAAGACAGTGCCCCTGCGGCTGTGGAAGAAGACTATGCGGTGGAAGAGCTCTCTCCCGAGGAAAGGGTAAAGCAGGCCATGGGCCTGCCTTGCCCCATTACCAAGTACACCGGCAGGACTTTGGGGGACGTCCTTTCTATGGACCCCAAGGCCATTCACTGGATTGCCAATAAATTTACTGGGAACGCGGATATTTCGGCTGCCGCCAAGCTCATTTGCGAATATGCCAGGGAGCAGGCAGCTGTGTAACAGGGGATGACCCCGGAAAGGAGGAACCATGGAAACACTCCACATGCAGGATGTGATTCACCTGCTGGGATTACCTGCCCCTCCTGCCGGGAAGAGCAGCTATTACATTCCCTGTCCCTGCTGCGACGACAAGCCCAAAAGCCGCCACCTGAACATCAACCTGCAAAAGAATGTGTTCCGCTGCCCCCGGTGCGGCTTTTCCGGCGGTGTGCTGGATTTGTACGCTGTCTTCGCGGGAGTGCCTCGTGAGGAAGCGTACAAGGCACTTGCAGGAAAACGGACTTTCCGTGCTCCGGCTCCTAGAGAGGAGAAGAAGCCTCAGGCAGAGGAAAATCCCTTGCTGGATGTGGATGCCCGTCACGCCACCTACCAGGCCCTTTTGAGCCGGCTCTCTTTGGCCACTGACCACCGGGAGAACCTGCTTTCCCGGGGATTGTCTCAGGGGGAGATCCACCGGCTGGGGTACAAGACCACCCCGGTGCTGGGATTTTCCTCCCTGGCAAAGCACCTGCGGGAAGCAGGCCTGTACCTGGCTGGTGTTCCTGGTTTTTACAAAAGCCAGGGCCAGTGGACGCTGAAATTCCCTGGGCGGGGCATCTTAATTCCCGTCCGGGACCAGCAGAAACGCATCCAGGGGATGCAGGTCCGCCTGGACAACGTGGAGAAACGAAAGTTTCGCTGGCTGTCCAGCGCCGGCTTGCCGGAAGGCTGTGGAGCCAAGACCTGGGTCCACCTTGCGGGGGAGCCAAGACCTCTGGTCCTTCTGACGGAAGGCCCTATGAAAGCCGATGTGATTCACTTTCTCACCGGGCAGACCGTGCTGGCAGTGGCAGGGGTGAACTCCCTGTCCCAGCTAAAGCCCGTTCTAGAGAAGCTGCAAGCCGCGGGAATGGAGCAAATCATGACCGCCTTTGACATGGACTACCTGGTCAATCCCCACGTGCAAAACGGCCAGGAGAACCTGACCCATTTGCTGGAGGAGTGTGGGATCGCTTACGGAACTTACCTCTGGGACCCACAGTACAAGGGGTTGGACGACTACATCTGGGGCTGCCTGTGCGGCCCAAAGTGAATGGGGAAGAGGCGGAGCAATCCGCCTCTTTTTGTATGTATTGGAATACTTCTCAGAGCCGCCTGGAAACGAAGTTTCGAACTTTCCAATGACAATAGGAAAAGGGACGCAGGCGGAAAGCCTACGTCCCTTTGTGGTTTTTATTCGGGTGTTTCGGGGTCTTGGACATCTGGGGAGGTTTCAGCGGGAACTGTTTCCACAGGAGGAGCTGCCGGCGCAGGGGGCTCTTGATGCTCCGCGGCCACTTTCCCGCCAATCATGCCGGAGAGCAGTGCTTTGATGTCGATGCCCATGCCTTGAGCGATCCCCTCGGAAACCTGGGTGGTGCCGTTGATGATGTCCTCCAGCAGCTTGGCGCTGTTTCCCTCGCCGTACATGGTGATCTTGTCCACCTTGGAAAGGGGCTGGGCCACATTCTTGGCGATCTCTGGCAGGGCGTTCATGACCATCTCGATGACGGCGGCCTGGCCGTATTTCTTCATGGCCTCGGCTTTCTTGTCGATGCCCTCGGCCTCTGCCAGCGCCTTGGCCTGGATGGCTGCGGCCTCTGCCTTACCTACAGCGGAGATACCGGCGGCCTCCTGCTCCTTGGCGAAGCGGGCGGCCTCCGCCTGCTTTTTCACAGCTTCCGCTTCCTGCTCTTGTTCGTAGCGCTTGGCCTCCGCGTCCTTCTGGCGCTGGAACAGGGCGGCCTGGGCCTCCTGCTCTTTCCGGTAGCGGTCAGCGTCCGCCTTGGCGCGGATTTCCGCGTCCAGAGCCTGCTTGGCCACCTCCACCTCTTGCTTTTTCAGCTCGGCTTCCCGGGCGGTCTTGGCGATTTCCGCGTCCACCGTGGCGGTGCCAATGATTTTCTGCTGTGCCTGGTTTTGAATTTCATAGGCGGCTTCTGCTTCCGCTTTCTTGGCGTCGGCGGTGATTTTTAACTCCGCACGCTTGATCTCCAGCTCGTTCTGCTTTTGGGCGATCTGGGTTTGGGATTCCACCTTGGCGTCGTTGGCGGCCTTGTCGGCATCGGCCTGGGCAATGGCCACGTCCCTGTC
>OIYU01002316.1_pt1 | contig 10663 bp, 10 predicted proteins | sample 1588321 | NCBI WGS metagenome assembly OIYU01 (sample SAMN03283258) | human gut metagenome | biome: human-associated habitat; material: feces | host: Homo sapiens | place: USA | collected 2013 | reverse complement strand
TAAAGTTGGTATCGTCTACAACTATAAAGATGGAGTACAGGACACAGTACTCACCCCGGGAATGCATTTTATCGCACCGATGAACAAAGTAAAGGAATTTAGTACCAGTAACGAGATCCTCGTTCTCACAAAGGACAAAAGGGACGGCAGTAAAGAGGATGATTCTTTTAAAGTGGCCACATCAGACGATGCCAGTATTGCAGTATCTTTCCAGATGAGTTACCGGTATGATCCGGACACAGTGATTGATACATACAAGCGTTTTAAAGGAATGGACGGAGAGGATATCATCGAAAACCGTGTAAAAACTGTCCTGAAATCAAAGATTTCCGAAATTACGACAGATTATTCAATGATGGATATCTATTCCGGGAACAGATCCGCACTGAACAATGCCATCACGGAATATCTTAACAAGGATTTTCATAAAAAGTATGGCATTGAAGTTCTGGATGCTTCGTGGACGTGCATCCGGATAAAAAGCTGAAACAGGCCATTGATAATCGTGTTACTGCCCTACAGGAAAAACAGCAGGCGCAGGCAGAGCAGGAAAAAGTAAAAGTCCAGAAGGAAACAGAAAAACTTCAGGCAGAAGCGGATGCTCAGATTGAGTTGACCAAGGCCGAAGCAGATGCAAAGAAAACCAAGGTCAAGGCTGCAGCTGAAGCTGAGAACACAAAGATTAAGGCAAAAGCACAGGCAGAGGCTAATAACGAACTCAGTGCATCCATCACGGACGAGCTGATCAAGATGAAGGAGGCAGAAGCTCACTACAAAAACGGCTGGGTTACAGTCCAGGGAGCCGATGCCGTGATTGCGGATAAATAAAAGAAATGCAGAGAAAGCCGGGAGCATACACGTTCCCGGCTAAAAGATCGAAAGGGGAGGATACCAGTGGGCGAGATCAAGATCACCAGGAAGCTTCTGGATAACTACAGAAAGTTAAAGAGGGAAATACCGGTCCTCAGCATGGAACTGGCTGAAATGAAACAGGGGGAGGCAGGTCTTGGAAACAGTACGATATTTGATTACAGCACAGGCTTTGCGCGGCCACAGAGCGTAGTTGGATTCGACCAGGCACGATATGACCGGAGAAAACACACGTATGATCATAAAATGGCACAGGCGGCAGCAGTGGAACGATGGATCCAGAGCATTGAAGATGGCCAGACAAGATATGTGTTCAAGGCATTCTACCAGCAGGGAATGACCTGGGAGAAGATAGCAGAAAAGACAGGATATTCCCAGAGCCCGGACTATCCGAGATTGCATATTCGTGACGAATATCTCAAAAAAAGTGATATAAAATAAAAAAAGGTCGGAAAGGTCGGAAAAGTCGTTATAGAATACAATAGAAGCCAAAGGCGCAGAGACGACGAGGCTCCTTCTTGCAACAAGCTGCCAGAGCCAGCCTACACTCTGGCAGCGATAATCCCTTAAATATAATTTACAGAAAGAACTTCGTAGAAATTACGAGGTTCTTTTTGTGTATATTTCCAATATGGACATGTAAGAACAAATGTTCTATAATGTAAATACCTTATAAGATGTGAATCATAAACATTGTTTGTTGAAAAATGTCAAATGATGGAGTATGATTTAAGCAAATTATATTTTATGGGGGATCTGTGGATGGCATCAATGACAGTAGAATTCTTTAAAGTAGTGTTGAAAAATAGTGCAAACGATGGAGAAGAAGATTACAAGATTATCAAAAGCATTTTTGATGAAATTAAGAAAAAAAGTACGATTCATAGTAATTATAAATCGATAGATCTTTCTCCAGAGATTGAGCCAAATAGTGTAGAGCCAAAAGAAGTAATGGATTTTTTTGAAGATAAGAATTATTTGTTTGGAAGAGCATGTAGAAAAAAGTTGAATAATGCAATGCTAAAACGAGATTATCAGACATTACAAGCAGATGAAGTTTTTACCGATGCTGAATCAAGAAAGCAGGGAATAGAAGTATTTACGTTCTTTTTGTATGATTATAAAAAAGGAATTGTATCCATTGTTAACGCAAAAGGGGCACCTGGAACAAAAGCATTGGGAAAGGCTATTGAAGCATATACATCAGAATACAAGTTGGAATTTCATAATATACCTAATGAGGAGGGGATTAGAGTATTATATAATTCAGAATCTCCTCAGATATCAAAACTTGAATTTGAAGTACCTACACCAGATGCTGAGTTTTTACAAAGCGTTCTTGGCTTAGATGAAGAAGTAATCAGGGAAATGATACAGGATGATGTTTTTTCTACATCAATATCATTGAAGCCAATACCGTATGGAAAGTTATCAAGAAAAAAAGAAACTGTAAGAAACATATTGGATGTTTTGTTTAAAAGAAAGGGGAATTTTTCTAAGACAGTAGTTAGAGGAAACTCAGAAAAATTTAATAGTAGAAATTTTGATTTAAATGCAAAAATGTTTACTTATCCAATAGATGTTAAGACATATAGAACTGAATATGGAAAGAAAGTGAATTATAATTTGCAAGACGTAGTTGAGCAGTTTCGTGTTGGATTACATAAGGCATATGAAGAAAATTATGATCTAATTGTAGGCATAGCTGATCGATAGGAGAAGATAAATGTGAAGTTTCTTTATAAACAAAATTATGTGACAAAGATATTGGGTGTTGGATTAATGGCCTTAATTTTAAGTATATTTGCTCATAAGATGAATTATATAGTTATTCCGATGCCACAAGATAATATCCCTGAATATCATACAAATATATTGACAATTAATTCTATATTTAGTGGATTTGCATTGACAAATTTAGGAATATTGTTAACGATGTCTGATGATCAGCTTATAAAAAAACTTGAAGGAACGGATATATTAAAGAAAAGAAATATTGTTATTGGGCATTCTATAATTTTTGGAGCAATTTCAATATTCATTTCAGTATTTTGGGTATTGAAAATAAATCTTGGGTTTTTATCGACTATAATTGGTAAAAAATATTTTTTAGTAATTAGAGAATTTTTCTTTTATATTGAAATTATATCTCTTGTAATTAGCATATTTTATTTTCTGCTTTCGGTTGAGAAAATGATACAGTTGTTAAATTTACTTCATATACCACGGAAGAGATATACTGATAAGCAAGTAGATGAATTAAAGAAAAGAATATTTGAAAAGAGACAATGATACATAGGCACCCTTCGGGGTGCTTTTCTAATGTACTTTTTTCCTACAGCGTGCACGGCACCAGCACATACATACTTTACGCATGGATTCACTGTATGTAAGTGTTAGCGCACCTCCTTTCGGCGTGGCGGCAATCGGCTGTCACTATGGTGCCGGCAGGACTGTAATTTACAAATATCAAAAACGAAACGAATGAGAGGTGGTGAGGCTTGCCAAGAGCACCAGATCAGAGAGTTGAAGAAGCCAGAAAACTATATGCTTCTGGAGTGAAATTAATTGAAGTTTCTCAAAAGCTTGGAATCCCGGTAGGGACAATCCGAAGCTGGAAAAATAGATATAAATGGGATAATGCAACGTTGCAAAAGAATAAACGCAACGTTGCGAAAAAGAAGGGCGGACAGCCCGGAAATAAAAATGCGGAGGGGCATGGAGGAACCGGCCCGCCGGGAAATAAGAATGCAGTCAGGACAGGAGAGTTTGAAACTCTCTTTTTTGATACCCTGGAACCGGAAGAAAGAACGTTGGCAGAGATGATCAGGCCGGACAAAGAACAGCTGCTTCTCAGAGAAATCCAGCTTCTTGCAGTCAGGGAACGCCGGATGCTGAAAAGAATCCAGTCTCTCCGTGAACTGGAAGCACAGACAGGATCTGAAGAAGATTCGGTACCATGCGGAATGTCTGTAACAGAATATACTTCTGGTCTCGAAAAAGGAAAACTAACAGAACTTCGAAAGTATGAAGGCATCCTTGGCCAGATCCAGGCCATAGAGGATGCTCTGACAAGAGTCCAGGCCCGGCAGCAGAAAGCAATCGAGATGCTGCATAAATTTGGTTATGACGATGCAAAACTGGAACTAGCAACCATGCAGCTTGAATTCGAGATGCTGAAGCAGGATAACCAAGCAGAAGAGACCACAGATGATGGCTTCCTGGAAGCTATGAATGCAACAGCACAGAATGTCTGGGGTGATGAGGATGTATGAAAAACTCAAAACCCTGAAAGATAAGCTGCAGAAAATGAAATCCAACAGAGCCAATAGACAGACAGGCCAGACGTTTCATTTTTCTCCGTTCTCAAGAAAACAGAAGCAGGTCCTGACCTGGTGGTGCAAAGAATCCCCGGTTCACGATATGGACGGAGTTATCGCTGATGGAGCAATCCGATCAGGAAAAACAATCAGCATGTCCTTATCGTTCGTTATGTGGGCCATGAGCACCTTCACTGGTCAAAACTTTGCTATGTGCGGAAAGACCATAGGATCCTTCCGGCGAAATGTTCTGTTCTGGCTGAAGCTGATGCTTCGTTCAAGAGGATATTCCATCACGGATCACAGGGCAGACAACCTTCTGACCATCCGAAAAGACGGAAAAGAAAATTACTTCTACATCTTCGGTGGCAAGGATGAAAGATCTCAGGATCTTATCCAGGGAATCACCCTGGCCGGCGTGTTCTTTGATGAAGTTGCCTTGATGCCGGAATCCTTTGTAAACCAGGCAACAGGCCGATGCTCTGTAAAAGGTTCAAAGTTCTGGTTTAACTGCAACCCCGATGGCCCGTATCACTGGTTCAAACAGAACTGGATAGATAAGTCCACCGGATATCTGGGAAAAAAAGAAACTGCCCGGAGGATGCAGCAGGCGGCCGCAGAGGGGAAAGATCCCGGTCTGAAAGATATTCTGTATCTCCACTTCACTATGGACGATAACCTGTCCCTGGATGAAGAAATCAAGGCCAGATACAGGAGCATGTACGTTGGAGTATTCTTTAAACGTTACATCATGGGACTGTGGGCGGCAGCAGAGGGAATCATCTACGACATGTTCGATGAGAACAAACATGTCCAGGACATCAAAGATTTCTATCAGTTGTTGATCAACGGGAACAGGTATGTTTCCTGTGACTATGGTACACAGAACGCCACAGTATTCCTTCTGTGGAATAAAGGAACCAACGGGAAATGGTACTGCATCCGGGAGTATTACTATTCCGGAAGAGACAAAGGTAAACAGAAAACAGATTCCGAATATGCAGACGACCTGAAAGAGTGGCTGGATGGAACCAAGATCAAAGCGATCATTGTGGATCCATCGGCCGCTTCTTTTATTGCAGAACTCCGGAAACGAGGATATAAGGTCCTGAAAGCCAACAATGACGTTTTGGATGGAATCCGGCTGGTTGGAATGCTTCTGAACCTGGAGAAGATTGTCTTTGCTTCTTCCTGTAAAGAAACCATAAAAGAATTTGCTTCTTACATCTGGGATGAGAAAGCCCTGGAGAGAGGAGAAGACAAACCGGTGAAACAATTCGATCATTGTTGTGACGCTGTGAGGTACCTATGCAGCACCATAATCGGCAGAAAAGCTGCACGTTTCCGAGAGATAAGGAGGTGAGAAAAATATACACATTTACAATACCGAGAGAAAGTTTCGATGAGTTAAATCCGGATAAGCAGGCGATCCGCCAGCTGATCAGCAAACACATCAGCATGGTGGACCGGCTGAAGAAGAATATGTCCTACTACGAAGGAAAGCACAAGATCCTGGATGAGACCAAACGGGAAAACCGTCTTGTGTGCAATCATGCAAAAGACATCTCTGATACAGCCAGTAGCTATTTTATCGGCAACCCGGTGACTTACAAATCAGAGGGAGACATCAAACCCCTTACAGATGCACTGGAGCTGGCCGGAGCGGATGAAACAGACGGGGATAACGGCCTTGAGGCATCCATCTACGGTCTGGCTTATGAATATGTCTATGTGAAGGAAAACGAGAATAACCTGCAGACCAAGAACCTGTCTGCGGAGAATACTTTTATGGTAAAAGACGACAGCATAGAGGAAAACGAACTCTTTGCTGTCTATTATTATATCCGGAAAGATGATTCCGGAAAGCTTCCGGACCACTATATGGCCACAGTAGTGACCACAAACTATAAGTACGAGCTGGACATCGAGAACAACAATACGATCCAGGCAACCACAGAGCTGGCGGTGCCACATTATCTTGGTGAGATCCCGATCATTGAATACCTGAACAATAAACTGGCCATCGGAGATTTTGAACTGCAGATCCCACTGATCGATGCATATAATGCGCTGATGAGCGATCGTGTGACCGATAAGGAGCAGTTTATTGATGCAATCCTGGCCATCTATGGAACATTGCTGACCGATGAGGACGAACCGAACACTGAGGATGAAGACGAGAGCATCCGAAAGGCCAAAGCCCGTCTTAAAAAGTACAAGGTTCTTGAGATGCCGGACACAGCCAAAGCAGAATATCTGACCAGGACTTTTGATGAAAGTGGTGTGGAGATCCTTAAGAAAGCCATTGAGCAGGATATCCATAAGTTTTCCCACATTCCCTGTATGTCAGATGAAAGCTTCGGAGGGAATGTCAGTGGTGTGGCTATGGAATTCAAGCTCCTGGGCATGGAAAACATCACAAAGATCAAGACCAGATATTATAAAAAAGGTCTGAGAAAAAGAATTCGGATCTTCTGTAACTACCTGGCTTTGCATGGAATCAGCATCGATCCATCCGGAATCACGATGACGTTCACCAGAGCATTGCCGAAAAATCTCCTGGAGATATCCCAGATCGTGGCAAATCTGTGGGGAAAGGTAAGCCGTAAGACCTTGCTTTCCCAGGTCCCGTTTGTGGATGATGTGGATGAGGAACTGAAAGCCCTGGAAACAGAGGAAGAAGAGAATCTGAAGCGGCAGCAGGAAGTCTTTGGACTGCAGGACAATACGCCACCGGAGCAGGATCCTGATGATGGGGAAAAAGTAGATGAGTAGGAAATACTGGGAACAGAGATCTGCCTGGGATATGTATCAGTTTATGGAGGATGCAGAAGAGACAGCAGATCTCATTGCCAGAGTATACCGGAAAGCCTCTCTCCAGCTGGAGTATGCCGCAAGAGATATCTTCGAGAAGTTCATGACAAAGTATGGTCTGTCAGAAACGGAAGCCTGGCAGATCATAAATTCCATCCAGGATAAAAACTCCATTGATCAGCTGAAACAGGAAATCCAGAACCGGAAAAGGGACAGTGAGATTCTGAAACAGATGGAAGCTCCGGCGTACCGTGCAAGACTGGAACGCCTGCAGGATCTTATGACACAGGTGGATACAGTGATGCAGCAGGTATACCAGCAGGAGAAACTGTTTGATACAAGGCTCCTGGAACAGCTAGGCGAAAAAGCCTATTATCATTCCATCTACAATATGCAGAAAGAAACCGGTCTGGCATTCAGCTTCTCTCATGTAAGCAGGAAACAGATCAATCAGGCTCTGCAGATGAAATGGTCCGGAAAACATTTTTCAGACCGTATCTGGCAGAACACACAGCAGCTTGCAGATTCCTTGAAGGATGAACTGCTGATCAGCCTCCTTACCGGCCGGACCGACCGGGAAACAGCGGAATCCATTCAGGCTCAGTGCGGAGGGGGAGCAAAGCAGGCCAGGCGATTGGTAAGAACAGAATCCTGTTACATGGCAGGAGAATTGACTGCACAGAGTTATATTGACTGCGGGATCAAGAATTATCGCTATGTAGCTGTGCTGGATCTTCGTACCAGTAAGATCTGCCGAGAGCTGGATGGAAAGGTTTTTCCAGTGAAAGACCGGAAAGCCGGAGTGAACTATCCTCCCATGCATCCATATTGCCGCTCTACAACGATTTCTGTCATAGATGATAAAATCCTCAGGAACATGAAAAGAAGTGCTTACAACCCGGAAACAGGGCGTACAGAGATGGTTCCTGCGGATATGACCTATGAACAGTGGTATGAGAAATACGTCAAAGGAAATCCAAAAGCAGAAGCCCAGGAAAAGGCAGTCAAGAACGCTGCATCAGACAGGAAACAGTATGATCGGTACCGGGAACTCCTTGGAAAAGACATGCCGAAACATTTTGCAGACTTCCAGGAAATGAAGTATAATGAACCTGAGAAGTGGGAACTGCTCAGGACTTATGCACGTTCTGTAGATAAAGGCACGATATCTCCGTTATCTGGATTTGAGAATTATCAGAAGATTTATGATGAAATCAATGAAAAAGTTGTTGGTATAAAGACTTCTGAGGGAACAGCAGTAACCAGACAGAGTAAACATTTCATGGACAGAGTAATCGGAACCATGAAAGATCCAAAAACGGGAAGATCACGATCAGGAGTTACCGTGGAAGGAATACGGGATGCGCTGGAGAATCCGGCGAAAGTATTTCCTACGAGAACGGATCCTGATTCAAGAAAAAGCCAGAAATATATTGGCAGACATGGAACAGTCTCATTAGATCCTGAGACGGGGATTCTGATTCAATGCAATCCAACAGATGCAGACTATGTAAGGAGAATAGCAAATGGAAATGCGAAGATTTGAACTAAAAAAAGAGCAGATCGAATTTCTTAAAGAAATGTATCCTGACAATGAGCTGGTTCAGAGAGTACTGAATTGTGAAAATAATGGAGTATTTGAAGTAGATGTGGATACCAAAATTGATTTTATGCTTTTTGTGGAAGATGAGTCGGTATATTGGATGGACGCAAATTATGAGCCATCAGCGAAAACATATATGCTTGAATCAATAAGGGATGATATTTATTATCAGACCAACTGATACCACCAGTCAGAAATGGCCGGTGGTCTTTTTATACCCATTTTTAAGAAAGGAAAGATGAAAATCAATGACTGTACAGCGAAAATCGGTGACAAGATTTGTTTTGACAAATACAGTAATTCACGCAAAATAAAAACACCGACAAACCAGTGTTTATCAGTGTTTCGCGCATTTGCTATAAAAATAAAAAAACGCACCTGACGGGAATTGAACCCACGCACATGGCTCCGGAGGCCATTGCTCTATCCACTGAGCTACAGGTGCATCTATTATAATACACTATTTTTCAGATAATTGCAACTATTTTTTGATGAAAATATATTGACACTATCTGCCGCAAAAGTATATGATATTATCGGATTTTAAGTTTCACAACAAAACAAAGGGGAGAAATTATGACATCAGTATTACTTGGAATTATTTATCTTGCATTTATCAGCCTTGGGCTTCCTGACGGGCTTTTGGGCTCGGCATGGCCGAGTATGTACGGCGAGCTGGGGGCATCGGTATCGTGGGCGGGTATCGTATCTATGATTATTTCGGCTGGTACGATTGTGTCAAGTCTTGCCAGTGACCGCGTGACGAAGCGTTTTGGCGCGGGGATGGTGACGGCGGTGAGCGTCTGCATGACCGCGGTATCACTTTTTGGATTTTCAATGAGTTCTGCATTTTGGCAGCTTTGTCTTTGGGCCGTGCCGTACGGACTTGGCGCAGGCAGCGTCGATGCGGCGCTGAATAATTTTGTGGCCATTCATTATCCGGCGCGTCATATGAGCTGGCTCCACTGTATGTGGGGCATCGGTGCAAGCATCGGCCCGGTCATTATGGGCGCAGCCATTACAGGCGGCTTTGGCTGGACGGGCGGCTATAGAATAATCGCATTGATGCAGGTTGTTCTGACGGCTGTTTTGTTTTTTTCACTGCCGCTCTGGAAAAAGCATAAGGCCGAAAACAGTGGTGGCACATCAGAGGAAAGTGTCGGAAATCTGACATTTAAACAGATTATAAGGCGTCCGGGTGTCCGCGAAGTGATGGTTTGCTTTTTCTGCTATTGTGCGGCGGAGTGTACAGCCGGAATGTGGGCGGCAAGTTATTGTACGTTTAACAGAGGTATTACGCCAGAGCAGGCGGCAAGCTTTGCAAGCCTTTTTTACATAGGTATTACAGCAGGGCGTTTTGTGTCTGGTTTTCTTACGATATGGATCAATGATAAAAATATGATCCGCCTCGGCGAGGTCATTATAGTGATTGGCATTGCCGTTTTGATGATTCCGCAAAATATATTTCTGCCTGTCGGGCTTGTACTGATTGGCTGCGGCTGCGCGCCGATTTATCCGTCGATCATCCATTCGACGCCAAAAAATTTCGGTGTTGAACTTAGTCAGTCAATGATTGGTATACAGATGGCATCAGCTTATGTGGGTGCCTGTCTTATGCCGCCGGTGTTTGGCCTTGTTGCGGATTATATTGATATTGGCTTTTTCCCGCTGTTTATACTTGCAATTACAGTACTGATGATTGTAATGGCAGAAAGACTGAACAATGCTGTCGGGAAAAACGGCGTGTAAGGCAAAATAATTTGCATTTTTTTTCGGGATTTGCTAAAATGAAGTATAAACTGCAAAGGAGAAAATGGTTATGGAAAAGCATCGGGTGCGCCAAAACGAGCAGAAGCGCAAGATGATGATTATCGCAGTGCTTTCGGTCATTGTTATTGTGTCTGTGATTGCTGGCGCGATTACCGGATTTAAACCTAAAGGTATGTCAGGCAAGGCAGAGTCTTCGTCCCAGACAGACAGTATCACTGTTGAGGAGAATCATGAGGACAGTGCCGAGACGGAGGAAGCGGTTAATGCACTTATCCGCCAGTACAGG
>OIYU01002300.1_pt1 | contig 10732 bp, 11 predicted proteins | sample 1588321 | NCBI WGS metagenome assembly OIYU01 (sample SAMN03283258) | human gut metagenome | biome: human-associated habitat; material: feces | host: Homo sapiens | place: USA | collected 2013 | reverse complement strand
GTTGATGTTTATAGAAAAATATAAGCATTTCCATGAGGAACATGAAATTAAATAAATATGACCATTTTTAACCATTATATATTGAATTTAAAGGATTAACATTCACGTATCATGTTATATCTTCACGTAACTTAACACAAAAATGGTGTACAAATGGTGTACAGAACTTAAAAAAATGGTGTACGAAATTTTTTTTAAAATCACATATGTATGGAAACCTTTTAAGATAAAACGATAACCCATCTATCGTATTATATGACGTGTTGGCTCATATCAGATATGCTGCAAGGCAATTTGATGTGAGCCTTTTTTTACCCTGAACTTTGCAGAATTTTATCAGCCGTATCTTTACAAGCCTGTATCTCGTCACTACAGCGACTCTCAGCGCTATCCGAAGAAGATAACACTCCCATCCGCAGGACGGACGCATGGCACGAATAGGCGGTATAGAGAACGTTCTGAGCAGATGAGAGACAGGTCTGTAGAGAGCGTAGAGCGTGGTATTCAAGACACGTTGCAGCAGACAGAAATCTCAATATTTCAAGACATAATAATAGGGCGGTTGAGTAATAACATACTCAGCTGCCCTTTTTTCATTCTGAAGATCAACTATCTGTAACGCCACATCTTTAGATCACTCATTATTCTGATTTATCCAGATTCTTGATATGTTCTCTCAGGACAAGATTAATGTACTGACTGAAAGAACGATCATCTTCCTCTGAGAGTTCCTTGATTCTATCTATAATGTCTGCATCCAGAGTGATGCTTACTTTATTCTTCAATGGTTTCATGCAAGCTCTCCTTTTGCTGATTAGTATAACAAACAGGCGATATAATATTGAAAAATAGTATAAAGTAGGATAAAATAATACTATAAATAAAAGAAATCGCCTGACTAAGAGACAAAAATGTTGAAAGTATGTGGCAAAATTAAAATATTATAAATGTGGTTAATTACGAGGGCGTAAATCAAAGGAGTACATGAAAATGAGACAAAAAGTTTTATATCGTAAACTTATGGCATTGACTGTAATTGTATCTGGAAGCCTGATGTTACTGTCAGGATGCGGGGGAAAATTAGGAACTACTAAGGAAGAACAAGCGGCATTAGTTGCAGTGGAAGATTTACGCGACAGATTAAAAAGTAAGCAAAGTATGAAATTATATTCGGTAGACGTAAAAGCTGATGATACATACCATGTAAAGATTGATTATGCTGCTGAGAACAGTTATGGAGCTTCTTTAGATGATATACAATATTATAATGTCGAAAAAGATACGTTGGAATTAGAAAAAATAACTGAATTTAGTGAACTTTTTTCTAATGGTGGAAGGGAAGAAAGACTTGAAGAGGAATATGAAGCTTGTTCTGAAAAAGAAAAAAGTATTGATACTGATTGGATAATGAGTAATTTTGAATAAAGAAGTGGACATTTTTTAGAAATGTAGTACAATAATATGTGTAAACATTTTGTGAAAACTAAGTAAAGTATACCACATATAATCAAATCGAATATGGCATAGCCGGGGAAATCCGGTGACGCAAAGCTACAGGGTCTAAGCGAATGTATGACAGACAGTTGCAACTATGATAATTAAGGTATTGTTTTTCGAAGAGATGGAGCAGTGCCGTATTTTATAAAAAGAAACAGAGAGAAGAGGGTAAAAGAATGAAGAAGAAAGTGTTAGCTTTTTTACTTGCCAGTACGATGGTTATAGAACCATTTAGTGTGGCAAATGCAGCGGATTTTTCTGATGGTTTGGGACAAGATACTGTACAGTTCAGTGATGATGCAGAAGATGTGCCAGAAGTAGAGACTAATGCTGATGGTGTAGATCAGTTTAGTGCAGATGCTGCAGGAGAGGGTGAAAGCAGTTCTAAACCATCTGAAGATGCAATCCAGATGGGTGATGATGTGTGGTTTAGATTTGATGATTCTACAGGAACTGCGACTATTTCTGGCAAAGGCGATATGTGGGATTATTATAAGGATGGATATGATAAAAGTGGTAATCATAAAAATCCTTTTATTGGGATGAGTCAGAGTAGTGTTAAAAATATTATCATTGAAAATGGCGTTACAAGTGTTGGAGATTATTTTTTGTATGAATATACGGGATCGGAAAGAGAAGATTCCAATGTAATAAGTAATATTGTATTGGGAAAAGATATAAAAAGAATTGGATGTTATGCGTTTACTTATTGTTACAAAGCAAAAGACGTCATATTGCCAGAAGGAATATATGAAATTGGTGATGAGGCATTTAGGAGTTGCTCTAATTTTAAAGAAATTGTTATTCCTGATAGCATTAAAATACTTGGAAATGGTTGCTTTTCGAATTGTCGAAATTTAAGCTCGGTAATTCTTCCTGATAATTTAGAGAGTATTCCAGATAGAGCATTTTCTGCATGTAATAGCCTAACAGAAATTACACTACCTCCTTCATTAGAAACACTGGGAAGTAATGCATTTTCTGGATGTAGAAGTTTAACTCAAATTACGTTACCTTCAAATTTAAAAACATTAGGCGTGGAAGCATTTTTTAATTGCAATAGCTTGACAGAAATTACATTGCCTGCTTCTTTACAAAACATTGAAGATGATGGATTTGATTCAAGCGGAGCTTTTGCTAATTGTACAAATTTAAAAAAAGTTAATTTTGAAGAAGGATTTTCTGCGAATATACCTGGAGAAATGTTTGCAAATTGTGGATTTCTAACAGGAATTTCTATACCAGAAAATGTTCCGTATATAGGATTTAGTGTATTTTCTAATTGTAATCGTTTAACAACGATAAGAATTAATGGAGCAAAAACAAAAATTTCTTCAAATGCATTTAGAGACTGTAAGAATCTCAATATTATTGAAAGTTTTGACTGCTCATATGCAAAGAAGATTGCAGAAGAAAACAGTATTCCTTTTATTTCTTCATTAGGTGAAGGTACACATCAATGGTTAGCAGAAAAAGAAGTAATAAAAGAGCCAACATGCACTGAAAAGGGTATTAAAGCATATAGATGTGAAATCTGTGGAGCTACCAAAAAGGAAGAAGAGATTCCTGCTTATCATCATGACTGGGACGATGGTGTAGTAACAAAACAAGCAACCGAGACAGAGGAAGGCGAAATTCAATATACGTGTAGGCGATGCAATGAGACAAAGACAGAACCTATTCCGAAATTACCTTCTATACAAATAGAAGACGCAAGTTATGGTTGGCTTGCGGTTAATACTTTGCATATTAAAGGCATAACAAATAAGGATGCTTCCTACTATGTTACATATGTACCAAGAGGAGATGATAAACCGGAATATGATCAGCAACATGAAAGAGAAGATACAAGTGATAATTATATTTCGGCACAGATCACAGTACCAAATTATGAAATTGATGTTTATATTTTTGCAGTAGATAAAAATGGCAAAGTTACTTATGCCAAAATAACGCCTGATTATACTCAGCGTCCGCAAAAGCCTACAATAAAGGTAGGAGATAATGTTACTGCTACTGTTGATGGAGATACAGTAATAATTACTGGTACAGGTGAGACATACGATGAGAGTTGGTGGTTTGATGATAATGTAAATCAAAATAATATAAAGCATATTACCGTAGAAGATGGAGTTACATCTTTAGGAAGTTCTATATTTTACGGATTTTCTCAAGTAAAAGATGTTAAATTGCCTACATCGTTAAAAAGCATTGGATATGGCGCTTTTGAGAAATGTGATTCATTGAAAGAATTAACAATTCCAGAAGGTGTGACAAATATTGGCAATGGTATTATAAATAGTTGTACCAGTATAAAAAAAATATCGCTACCATCTACACTAAATACAATCCCTCGACTGATTGATATGGAGAGTACAGGCGATATGCAATTAGATGAGATTGTATTAAATGATGGTATTAAAACGCTTGGAAATTATGCATTTTGGAATTTTAGAAATTTAAAAAATATTATTATTCCAGAATCTGTTACAAATATCGGAGAATCAGCCTTTCATGGGTGTACAGCATTATCCAATCTTACTTTACCAGATTCTATAACAGAGATTGATGGAGAGGCATTCAGTAATTGTGTATCCCTTGGTAAGGTTACATTGCCAAAGAACCTTACGTTATTAGGTAATGATGTATTTGAATATTGCAATGCTGAAATAACTTTTCCTTCAAGCTTAGAACGCATACCAGAATTAGGAATGAATGCTGTAAGAAAAGTAAACATTCCTGAAGGTGTGAAAATAATAGGAGAAGATGCATTTTGGGCTTGTAGTAATTTGAAAGAAATAACATTACCATCAACAATTACAAGTATAGAAAGTGGCGCATTTTTCAATACATCTATATCTGGATTTAATTATCCTCAGAATATTGATAGCATACCTATAAATGCATTTTGTGGAACAAAATTAACGGAATTTTCAGTACCCCCAAAAGTAACAGAAATTAATGATGATGCTTTTTATAATTGTACAGATTTAGTAAAAATTTCAATTCCAGAATCTGTTAAATATATTGGAACTGATGTATTTAAAAATTGTCGTAATCTTACTATTTACGGATATAAGGACACTGCTGCGGAATCATATGCGAAAGCAAATAACATTAAATTTATATCAGCAGATTACAAGGTAATATTCAAGGATAATGGACGTACTCAGAAAACAGAATACGTATTAGAAGGTGAAAACGCAACACCACCATCCCTAAAAGAAAAGCCAGGCTATACCCTTTCATGGGATGCTGATTATACCAATATCCAAGAAGATATGGTAATCAATGCAGTATGGACAAAGAAAGACAACGGTGGCGGTAACACTACAATCATCGTAAGTCCATCAGAAACAAATAAATACACCGTTACATTTAAAGATCGTGGTGAAGTAATCAAGACAGAAAAAGTAAAATCCGGTGATGCAGCAGAATACCCATTTATTACCAGAAGCGGTTATAAGCTTTCATGGGACAAGGATTTCTCAAAAGTTACCGCAAATATTACAGTCAATGCAGTTTGGACGGTAATCAAGCCTGAAAAGGTTACAAGCTTAACAGCAGAATCAGGAAAGAAATCTATTGCTTTATCATGGGATGAGACAGAATACGCAGGTTATTATCTGGTATACAGAAAAGCAGATTCAGAAAAAGAATATACTCAGGTAGCAAAAACAACAAAGATTCTTTGGACAGACAGCAAAGCTGTACCGGGAACACAATACTCCTATAAAGTAGTTGCAGTTCGTTCGCTGTCAGGTAAAAAATATCAGGGAGCGGAGTCTGATGTAGTTACTACAAAGATCGGAACACCACAGATCGGAGATACTTATTCCGTTGGTGATCTGAATTATAAGCTTACAGGAACAAAAGAAGTAACTGTAACAGGACTTGCAAAAGTTACAGATACACTGGTTATTCCATCAAGCGTTACAATCAGCGGAAAAGTCTACAAAGTGACCGCTATTCAGGATAAGGCATTCTACAGAAACGAAGATATTGTAAATGTAACTATTGGTAATAATGTTGTAAATGTTGGTAAATACGCGTTCTATCAGTGCTCAGGTCTGGAAACTGTTAAGTTCGGAAAGAGAGTTGCGATAATTAATACTTGTGCATTTACTCAGTGTCCGAATCTTGAAAATGTGACATTACCGTCAAGCATAAGAAAGATTGGGGCTAAAGCATTTTATCAGTGTACATCTATCAAGATTTTCAAGATTAATGGTTCTGCTCTGGAATATGTAGGAAAGAAAGGACTTGCAATCAATAAGACAGTAACATTGAGACTTCCGAAGAAATCTTATACCAGATATAAGAAGTTGATTAAGTCAAGTGGTGTATATTCTAAGACAAAATTTGTAAAATTTTAATGTGAATATGTGAGAATGAAGAGGGGCTAGGTTGAATGATCTAGCCCTTTCTCCCTTTCTTCAATAATTTTCTGAGCAGCAATAAGACCACGAGCCACGATCTCTGCCGGAGTCATATTTTCCTGATTACGGATGTAAGCACCATTCTTACGGATAGACGGGAGTACTTCAGAAGTAACCCAGTGTTTGAACTCTTTTGCTGATGGAAGCTTGCTGCTGAGGATGAGAGAGTAGAGACCGGATTCATTAATAATGGTCATCTGCTGGGTTCCTCCAAGGGTGTCCCATTTCGTTACCCCCTTGTCTTCTGCATCAACATGTACTAAAACAGCTTTCCTTGCATTACTATATCCCAGAGCTTCCGCTACATCTTTTCCTACGAACCACGGCTCACCGTCAATCTCAACAGTTCTCAGTTCTCCAAACTCTGGATGAACCAGATTCTTGAAAACTGTCACCTCTGGGGCAGCAGTGGTGGTAGTAGAAGAAGATGTAGAAGAGTTATTTTTGTTCTGCATATAATCAAACATTGAAATCTGCTTATTATCATCCACCGGAGTATTCATCCCTGGGATAGGATCCATACCAAGTGCTGTTCTCATTGTTGGGTCTGTAAGAACTTCTTCTGGTACGTCTTCAAATTTGGATTCTGGTTTTGTGTTTGTTGTATAAGTACTCATTTTAAGATGGACGTTTCGCCCACCTTGAAAAAAAGTCTGTTGTCATTTGAAATAAAAATTTGACAAGCTTCAGATAGTGTGTTATATTATTCCTTGGATAAATATATGTTTAAAATGAACAACAGACAATATGTGATTAAGGTCACTTGCAATAGTAAATGTTATGTAAGTCTTACGGGGTTGCATCGGAATTATGCAACAGTTTGATTGTTTAGTTAAGATATATATCCCTTACAACTGTAGATTTTATTATAAAGGATTAAGTTGTCTTAGCCCCTTGTGGAAAGATGCAGTGGCGTATCTCCTTGTAGAACGTCCGTTTAATTCAAACGTAAAATCGAACCATAGAGAAGATCAAAAAAATGCAGTAGTTCCGATTACTGCGAAGTTTTTTTCGAGGATGTGTTTAATGATACACTGGAGATGGTGTGTCTATTTTTATACGTTAAAAAGAAAACTGACAATTTAAAATATTGTCTGATAAAAATGGAAGTGTGTAGAGTTGGTGAAAGTGCCCCTGTGCGCGAAAATATGGATGATAGGCAGCAGTGGATGTGATGGTAGATTGGTAATACCAATTCAATGCTGAGACTATTATAAACAAAAACGATACCGTTTACAAAAGCATTTCACAGCTGTTGTGCAAGCCTGAAAATATCAGTAAATTATATAATGACAGATTTTAATATATGATACATTTATATCATTATAAAAACACTGTTAGCATATAACAAATATCGGACATACTTTGATGCTCAAAGTATCGGGAGTGTGTTCGCGAACCACAAATGATATTATAAACTTTGGGAAGACAGCAGCTCTTTTTTATACTTGTAGAAGGTCTTCTTTGAGATACCCGTCTGTCGAATTGTCTCAGCATCATTCAGAGAACCACCGAAAGCTTTGTTATGTTTCTGGATAATCTCCTTTGCTGCAATTGATTTCTTGGTGACAAGTTTCTGTCCCTGAATCTGTCCGATCTGTTTACCTGCAAGTTTGGCAGTTTGGAGTCCTTCGCGTGTTCTTTGACGTAAATCATGGACTTCTTTCTCTGACTGCTCGAATGCAAGCCTGATCTGTTCTTTGGCAAGCAGCAGAAGATACTTGTTTATCCCTTCCAGAATACAGTCAATGTCTGTGCCTGTAGTTGGGATTCCACCCTGTAGAGCTTTCTTGTAAGTTTCCGTACTGATATGCGGTTCTTTCAGGAAAATAAGGTTGATTTCCTTGTGATAAAGTTCTTCGTACATAATAAATCCCTCTTCAACATTACGGGACATTCGACTGACAGAATCAAAGATAATGGTATCGCCGGAAGTGATCTTGCGCATGAGTCGGTCAAACTCTTTGCGGCCTTGAAATTTTCTTCCGGTGTAGACTTCTTTGATGATCTCAGCCTGAGGATATGCAGCAAGAATGTTTCTGACCTGTCGGTCTAGGCTTTGCTTTGGTGTACTGATTCGACAGTAACCGAAATATCTGTTCATTGTTATGCCTTTCTGGTGTAATTCTGACGCTCCTTAGAATTACACCTTTAAAATTCCGTTGAAATGTTACAAGAAACAGTAGTTTTACTACTTTTTGACTGATACGTCAGATTTACTACTGTTTAAGCAGATATTCTTTGAACATAACCCAACCACGTTGATATGCTTCATTACAAGAGGTGCTTGGTTTGATTTTGCGTTCGACAGAACAAATGATCCAGTTAATTATTCTACTGGGAATGTAGAAATCACGCATCAGATGTACAAGTTCTTTTTTCCAGCAGTCACTTTCTTCGATTGTTAATTGTTTCATTATATGAAATTCTTTTGACATAGCTTTGGGATTCCTTTCAGAAAAATAGAAATATCATATTTGAAATCCTGCTGCCAGACTGATTATTACATCCAGCAGCAGAAGAGAAGGTTATTCAAATGGAATTGCGATATCTTTGAAGATAAATTCATAACCATGAGTTCGCTGTAAGCTGACAAGAGCTGTCTTTTTGTTTTCCGTAAGATCGACATGGAGAATATACAGGTATGGATAAATCAGACAAGGTTCTTTTTCTTCCCATGACTTCAGGATTGCCAGAAGTCCGTCAAGGAATCTGTTTACGCGTACTGCATAGTCTTTCCCCGGTCTGCGAATTTCGTTATACCATGTATCTTCATCCATTACGACTGCATGGAAGCGTTCCAGTTCTGTTGGCAGATATCCGCTGATTTCAAGTGTTTCGGTTTCGGTGTTAAAGTGTTTCCAGCTCATGTTTTGAGTCCTCCTGATTGTATGTATAAATTACCAGATCCCAAGGGAGTGAAAATTTACTCCCTTGGAATTTCCATGATTATTTCCTGATTTACTTCCCGGAAAGAGGAATAATCTCATTCCGAAAAACAAATTCATAGGTTGCTTTACGTTGCAGACTGATAATTGCGTTGGTTTTGTCTGCGGAAAGTTCAATATGCAGCACATAATCATAGGCGTGTTCCGTGATCGGGTGTGTTTCGTTCTGTGCTTTCAGCAATGCAAAGAGATTCGCAAGGAACTTTGTCTTTCTGCCTTTTGCTTTTCCCGGAGCTGCTGAAGCTGATCTCTTGCAGATAATATTCCATGTATGTTCGTCCATGACTATAGCTTGAAAGCCTGACAATTCTGAAATGTAGGGCAGAAGATCAATCTGCCCGGTTTCTTTGTTGTATTTCATCCAGCTCATACTGTTACACCTCCAGCAGAAGAGAGACAAGTCCAGCAGGTAATGTCTCGGCATATGCAGCAGCACTGGTACGGTCTGCAAAGTGTCTTTCATTAACAATTTCTGACTCACAAAGTCCTACAGAGATAACGATTACCTTATAAAATTTTCTTGTTGCCTGAATATTTACTGCAATGTTTACTTCCATGTTCATCATGATAAAATCCTCCTTTGAATGTGTATGTTATCGGTGTCTGGCAGCAGTACTGACCAGACGTTTAAAAGCTTCCCAGTTACCCGGATTCTCTGCAAAGATACGGATTGCAGCACCTTTGTAAAGTGGATAGTTGACTATAGGTTGTTGCTTCTTTGGTTTGTGCATGATCCTCTTTCCTCCCGTATAGCCGATAGAACAGTTATGAATCATTTTTCGGGATTGTCTACAAGTAATTCCCGGAACATTTTCAGGCATTCTCTGACACCTGCTTTGAATGCATTAGCTTCTGTAATAGAAGAGAGCTGAAAGATTGTATCTTCAGTAGGATTTTGAATAGCTTTGTCCATAGCTTCTTTTACTTCCGGTTCATGCTCACTGTTACACCAGTTGTCAAAGAGCAGATAAATAATAGCTTCTTTCATTTTGTGATACCTCCGTAAATTTCTTCTGTATTGTCGAGTTGTTGCCAGAGTTGTACCGCTGTTTTGAAGCCAACATCAAATGCCTGACGTTCAAGCTTTTCGCAGTATTCAGATAGTAGAGAAGTGAATTGCTCCTGCTGATCTTCAGGAACGTGTTTTTTAATAGCTTCAGTAACAGAGTATTTCTGATCTGGCGTGCATCTGTTGCCAGTCCATAAGCTGAAAAGTGTTTGTAATATGTCCAAGAGTTCACCTTCTTTCTTAATATCCGACTATGATCCAGTGAATTATCATTGCTATGGGAGGAACTGCCAGAATCAGGAACAGTGCAGCACCGTACAGAAAGCGGTATACTTTACGCTTGATAGTCTTCTTCAGATGCTTCTTAAATAACTGACACCACTGGTCATAGGTCAATAAAGTGTCTGTCTGGTTCATGGTTGTTGTCCTCCTGTTGTTAGTTGCTCAGTGTTTCTGAAGGGGTAAAATAATACTCCTAGAAAACTTTAGGAAAAATAGTAGTTATGTAGCCCGTCATGCCGATAGCACAGCATAGTTCATATGACTACCTGACCGCCGGGTACGGCGATCAACGCTTGCAGCTTAAAGCCCTGTTTATCGTGGCTGCAACCACTTTGATGATTAACTATTCTGAATTGCGATGTATCTTCGAGCATCCTGTAGACATTCTGCTTTAGTGTTTCCAAAAGCTACAGCATTGCCCCAACTATTTCGTGCAACCCATTCTGAGACTGTACCGTTCTTCTTAGCTCTTAAATTTAAAGGATCATAGTGTTCGATTCTTTCAAATGTTAAATCCTGAAGTTTCATGTTCTCACCTTTCTCCGGTTGACCTCCAC
>OIYU01002299.1_pt1 | contig 10737 bp, 14 predicted proteins | sample 1588321 | NCBI WGS metagenome assembly OIYU01 (sample SAMN03283258) | human gut metagenome | biome: human-associated habitat; material: feces | host: Homo sapiens | place: USA | collected 2013 | reverse complement strand
GAGATCCGCGCCAAATACGGCGACCAAGAGGTAGACGAGGCCAACGCCGCCGTGATGAACCTCACTCAGGCGCAGTACCGGGAGTGGACGGCTCTGGGGCGGGAGATTCAGGAGCGGCTGGAGGCTGCCGTCCGGGAAGGAGTGTCGCCGGAGAGTGAGGAGGGCAAGGAAATTACCACCCTCCACCGCCAGTGGCTCACCCTCACCGGGAACCGGTACGACCCAGCCAGACACCGGGGGATCGCGGAGCTCTATGTGATGGACCAGCGGTTCACGGGCTACTACGACAAACAGGTGCCCGGCTGCGCCCGCTTCTTGCGGGACGCCGTGGCTCATTGGGTGAAATAAGGTTGAAACAGGCCCCCGGCTTTTCGCCGGGGGCCTGCTCCTATTTCCGGTTCGGTTTCCGCTTGATGGCCAGCAGTCGAAGGAAATCCTCAAACAATGAGGTGTCCGCTGGTTCAAACATCAGCCATTTTCCATCGTGGTAAGTTGGCGTTTCATCATAAATGGTTTGCACTTCCGGAGTGTAATGCTCCCTATCATTCTCAAATTTTAAGCGGTCGTCCTTGCCTAAAATGACCATAAACCCGATGCAGTTTTCTCTGGCATAAAGCGCACACAGGGTTTTGCCGCCCCGGCGGTATTTATACTCATAGGTCCATGCCTTCCCGCCGCTGCCCCACAGGCGCTCCATGTCATATTTCTCGTCAATCAAGGCGCATAACTGCGTCCAGATCTCATATAAGGGTTTCCCCACTAACATTGTCATCTGCTCCGCGCTTGGCACGATCTCAGGCACAGTAGCCGCCTCCTTGCTTTACTTCTTCTCCACCGGGATCCAGATCTCACAGTAGTAGTCCTGATCCTGGGTTCCACCCTCAAACTTGCTGGCATTGCTGTACAGCTCCACATTGATGCCCGCAGCAATCTTATAGTCGGGGTTCGTGGGCAGCCACTGGGAGAAGATCTGCTGGTTCAGCCCCTGGAGCGCCTGGGGCATCCGGCCGGTGCAGGGGAACACCGCCCAGGTGTGGGCCGGGATGGTGCGGGTGGTGAAGCCATCGGGGATCTCCTTGGCCGGATCGTAGTTGTCGGCGATAAGATATTCAAACTCGTTGCCGCCCATGCTCTCGTCCAGGTTGATGCCGTACATACCGCACACCACCTTGCCGCCGCCTGCGGCGAAGTGCTCTGCCCAGAATTGGGGAATCCGGGCTACCGCATCCTCATACTTGAAGGTTTTTGCCCGGCAGAGCACCGTAAACGCCTCTTTTTTCATAATCTTGCAATCCATGTTTTGACCACCTTCCAATGTCACTTTGATCCGAAGCGGAGCAAAGGAACGGACCGCGCCTCCGCTTTTTCGCAGTGCGGCAGGTGTGAGGCCGTGGAATCGGGTAAAGGCTTTGGTGAAGCTGTCCGGCGAATCGTAGCCGAACTCCAGCGCGATATCGATGATCTTCCGGTCCGTCGTGAGGACCTCCAGCCCGGCGGCGGAGAGCCGGCGCTGGCGGATATAGTCGCCCACCGTCATGCCGCACAGCATAGCAAATCCCTTCTGAAAGTAAAAGGGGGATAAAGCCGCCTGCTGTGCGATTTCCCGGATGGTCAATTCCTCCCGGAGATGTTCCTCGATATACCGGATCGCCTGATGAATGCTTGTTACCCAATCCATTGGTCACACCGTCCTTCCGGATTCAGCATATCGGAAAGTAACGGACTCTGCCCGATTTTCCGTGCTCATATTTGTCCGGAGATCAACGCTTCAAGATGAACTCCTGGACCGGGCTACCAAACTTTTCCGTCAGCTTGCCCTCGGAAAAGCCCAGGTGCTTGTAGAAGGCTCGGGCGGCGATCCCGTTGGGGTCACCCTCCCGGAAGGTGGTGACGGTGACATTCTTCCCTGCTTCCATCTGCGTCAGCATAAAGTCCACCATCTGCCGGGCGATATGCTGCCTTCTATGAGCAGGGTCCACCGCCAGAAAGCACAGCTCGCTGTTTTCCTTTGAGAACAGCAGGGCACCCACGATGTTTCCCGCATCCACCGCGCAGATGGCGGAAGAAGATTGCATGAATTGCAGAACAGTGGCCCGATGCTCCGCCATGGCTTCGGCGGTTTCCAGGCCAGGAAAGGCATCCCGAACCTGTTCCACCAGCGCCATCCAGGCGTCAATATTTTCCGGTTTTGCAAGTTGAATTTTCATGATGATGTTCCTCGATGATCCATACTGTTGCCCTCATCAGCATGGATAGTCTCAAAAGTCAAATTTTATATAAAAATTTTCCGTTTAACAAAGTCGGGTATTTTCTCGATTTGAAATATAAGCCAGAACTTTTTAATCCGAAATTATCTAAAAATTATACTACAACTCACACCATACTCACACTCATTCCCCAATTGACTTTTTAAATCTGTTACTATATTCTTTCCATCAACAAGGGTTCGGAGGGACTGGACGAGCGCCTAAAAGCAGCCACCTTCTTTGCGCAGAGAAAGGAGAGAACTATAATGAACAAATATGCACAAGTTGCTCTGATTGCCGCCGAACGGATCGAAAATGGCATGCAGCCGCGAGCCGCCTGGGAACAAGCAAGCTGTAAGATTTTCCCGAAAGGCAGCGCATCCCAGACAAAAGGCTGCCCTAAAAATGCATTTTTCGGGCTGTATGAGCCAAAAGCGAACACGAAAAATGGTACATACGCCAGAGAGGCCCTTGCCTGGCTCAGAGCTCATCCAGATTGTAAAATCACCCCATCTGCGCTTTGGAAGATTGTCCTAAAAGGAGAAACCAAAGCCTATAACAGCCAGATGGATGTTGTCATTGCATTATACCAAAACGGATATATCTATTAAGACCATGATATCTCCTTACCATCTGTCCGTATTATGATTGCTTAGTCCACCGGATAGCCAAACTCCTTCAAACGATCTCGGCACAGCTGCCGCTCCTCGTCAGAAAAGAGTTCTGTATATTCGGGTTTCAACACATGAGCCTCCACAGAGAGGTCCAGCCGATTGTGCTGCCACAGCGTGGCAAATCCCTCTGTTCCGCCGGACTTGCCAATCAGCTGCTTTGCCGCAGCAAGGCCCCCTTTGGTGCTGACCAATTGGAGGAAACGGGAAGCATTATAGCCGCACTCCTTTTTTGCTGTGGTATAGATATTGATCATTTCTTGCTCAAATTGTTTCTCCAGCGTCATTCTGCTGACCTCCTTATGCAGATTTTATCGCAGGAATCTAAGTTGCTGCATCTTCCAGTTGACCACATCCAGCAATAAGCATCAAGATATTTGTGTATATGTCGCCACTTTCAAGTTTTTGGATGATGCTGACTTTTACTTATTTCTTCCACCTGGGTCAAATCCATTTTTACACCACTTTACAAAGTTACGAGAGTGGAGTAAATATGTGCGAGTGGTATTGGGCTGTAGATAACCGTGGTCTTGGGCCAACATTACTTCGCGCTCATACGCTTGCAGAAGTTTTTCAATTTCTTTGATAGTAGAAGCGTCCGTTTTCATAACCATATTCTCCAAATATTTTTCTATAGGTGCATATAAGCCTTTAATTGCCCAACTAATTTGCTGATTTATACTATGTGGTTTTCTCTGAATCACCATACACATTTCGATTTTTAATGCCAAATATCGCTGCTGTTTGGTAGTCGATATTTACCAGATTAAAGTTTATAAAACCAAATTTCTCTTTGTTCACACTATAGTACTTTTCAGCTCTATCACAAAGCAACTCGCAGAGCATCACGATGTTGATACTGATTTTTCTGGGACCTGGTTTTCTATCGTCACCACACAATTGGCTTTCTCTAAAAACTTGCAATTGGTTTGCTCTATGTGGATCGATTTTTACAAGTTCAAAGTATTCTAAGGTGCTAATAGCCGAAGATCCTTGATGAAGAAGCGCGCAGCGCAACTTGTAAATATCGTTGGCTACACGGTCATCTATCGAACAGTTTTGATACTCACTAAATTTAAGATTCTCTGCGTAGCTCTGCAACCATTTTGTATATCGGTGGGTTACTATTTTGTCGTGTGGATACTCAGCTTGTCCGCATATGTCAGGTAGAGTTAATGCAGTTGCCAAAGCTGTTATATATAATTCATGTTGTAGGGCAATTCTTATCTCTTTTATTATTTCTCTAATCATTTCAAACTCCAGTTTACTGATTATCACAGCATTCAAATGGGCTGAAAACTTGGTAAAAGTCTGTTTCTATTATACATATTTTTGGAAAAACAGCAAGAAATCCGATTGATTAAGCGGAGAAACGGATGGCGCAGTGTCTGCAAGCTACGGAAATAAAAATCACCCTCTGAATCGATTTCAGAGGGTGATTCTCATAGTTCGGGCTGTTTCCAGTGGTTCAGTTTGGGTAACTGAGCTTCAAAGTAGGCCCTGACCTGCTCCGGAGGCCAGGCTTCATTGGACATATGACTTTCCAGAAAATTCAGCAGTTCCTCAAGGCTTGTGTAGACGAATTTCCCGTCGGCATAACACCACTTGCAGTACTCCTCGTTAAAGGTGCCGTCCGACTCCCGGCTGATATTGGGATCCTCCAGGGGCATACCGCAGCACTGACAGATCAGCTGTCTGGGGGAACCCAGCAGAGTATTGATAGAGACATCAAACAGTCTGGAAAGAAGTTTCAGCGTCTCTGTGTTAGGCACTGTTTCGCCGGTCTCCCAGCGGGAAACCGCCTGACGGGTCACATGCACTTGTTCCGCCAGCTGTTCCTGGGAGAGTCCCCGCTTGGTGCGCAGTTCCAGAAGGATTTCTTTGGTATCCATGTTGATCACCACCTTGCCCGGATTGTACCATAGCGGGAGCAAAAAGCAAAGCAACTGGCTGTTGCCCCAATTCTGCTTTACTCTCGCATTAGGCGTATCAGTATTTAACAAGCTATAGACAAAGAATAGCGCCCGATGAAATCCGTGGATGTTCAGCGGGCGCTACTGCCTTTTTAGTTGTCCTGTTCGGGGTATTTACCATAGGCGTTTTTCCAATTTTCAGCCGCTTTCATGAAAGCAGCATAATCATGGGCACGGATGTACTCCAGCGCCTGCTTGTACTTGCCGTATTTGTAGCCGGGATGGTTGAGAAAGGACTGAATGATTTCACAGCGGTCATATTCCTCGCATTCCCCGCAGGTGATGTGACCTCTGGTTAGGCAGCATTTCTTCATTTTGCACCTGGCCTGGCTCAGATCCCGAGAGCCGTCCAGGTATCCCGGTTTGCATCCCTTACAGGTTTTCAAATACTCGCGGCAAGTTCCGCAGTAGGCGCCGCAGCAGCCGATCTCCTCCGTGCCGTTCATCGGGGCACGCCCCCTTCAAAATGGTAGATCTCCAGAAAATCGCGGATGCTTTCCTCCACCGCACAGAGAGACGATTCATCGCCGTATTTGATATTGATGCATCGCTTTCCCTTTTTGCAGGCAAGTAGGCTCTTGGCCAAACGATTCAAAAACTCCTCATCAGAAAAATGGATGGAGAAATGGTTTTTTGCTGCGGAGACCGCCACATATCCCTCATTCATCTTTTTCCCCACCAGCCACATGGGCATAGAGAAGGAGATCTTATTGGTCAACTGGGGAAATTCCGTATTCATAAATTCAATGAATGCGCAGATATGTCGCTGCTGCTCTTCATTTAACGATGTCACATACTCGGAAACAGAAGCTACACCCATATTACACCTCCACGATCCATAAATACCAACAATTTTAAGCGATAAATGCAGAAAAACCGCCATTTCGGACGGTTTTTCTGACAAAATTGTCATGTGTTGATAAAAAAGATGCATCCCTCAAAGCCTTGCGGCGCAATGGTTTCCGGCCACGTCATTTTTTTGCTTCATTCTTTTTTCAAAAATTACGCCAAGCAACGTGAACCCCTTGTCTTGTCAGTGCTTCATTCATTTCTGATACTTTCTCTCCAAAAAATCGAGTGACCGCCGAGAAGGGGCACAGCCATATTCGTACAATTCTGTGTAGATGCGAGGGACTTTCTTAAGTCGCAGATTCATGTCCTCCAAATCGAAAGCGGTCAGATCCAGTTCATCCCGGCCCAGCCACTGTCTGTAGTTCTCGTAATCATTTCCGCTTTTCTGCCGAAACACTTCCGCCAAGCGTTCCAGTCCGCCAGCTCCACCACAGTCCTCTACGATCCCATAACCCTCGCCGGCGAGAACACGCGGCAGTTCGCGGCCCGGCAGTTCCTTATCTTCCAAAATTGTCTCCAGAGTGACCGTTACTTCCCACCCGGTGCCATAGTCATACTCCAAGTTCAGTTTTTCGCCCGGATAACCCTGGAGGGCAGATCGCATCTTATAGGATGAAGCATCAAAGGAGCTTTCCCCTTCACCCGGAAACAGTTCCTCATTGTCGATCTCAAACCGCCAGACCTCATCTTGCAAAACAGAACCGGCATTGGGCAGTGAAGAATCCAATTTTGCGTTTTCACAAACCGGGACCGTGAGGCAGAACAGGTGGTTGGCTCGCATCTCATACATAGTCATCAGGATATACCCCAGCCGGGCCATGGTAATATTGCCCGGGACTTGAAACCGGCGCCACATCTTCGGCTCATAATCTTTTAGTTCAGCATAAAACTGATAGATCGGTTGCGATGCCATTTGGTGTTCGCCTCCTTACTTTTTTCTCGTCCGAAATGGAATCCCGTTATCCTCACACCACTCTTTAGCTATTTTCATAAATTCCAGAGAGCGGAAAGCATAGTAGGTTTCGGTTAATCCATGGTAGTTCAATTCATCCTTGAATCTGCGATAAGGCCGTCTCCCATTCAGCGCCCGGAGCAGAGCTGTCTGTTTCCGCTGATTCGGCGTGGCCGCAGCAAACCACTTCATGATCCGGTATTCATGAATCTCGTATTGGTTGGGCAGTCGAACATAGTCTGTCGAGCCCTCGATTCGTTCGACCAACTCCTCATCCGCCTCTATGTACATCCCATCAGGAAGAGCTTCGAATACCCCGGTAACAACATTCAGGTACTGCTCCCAGTGATCCATGGTCTCTTCCAGCTTACCAGCAATGTCCTCTAAATGCACTGTGACAGGAACTCGTCCCTCTTTGTTCCGTATAAACATAGCGGACTCTCCTCAATGTGGCTCATTATTTTGGGCATTATACCATTTTTCGTCCGCTTTGTATAGCGCAGATCACGCCAATATGAATCTTTTTTCCTAGTTTGGCTGGTTGAAATAGAGCAAGGGGGGGCGATACACAAAATCGTCCCCCTTGCTTTATTTCAACCGCAGGATTTTCCGGTACAGCAACACGAATTGTTTCTGGATGATGCCGTCACCATGGTAATGTCCGAAGAAGTGGTATCGGAACCGGCATCGCTGCCGCACCTCCTCCAGGAAGTCCGTGAGTTCGTCCGGTTTTGACCTTTCCCGGAGCAGATCATTCTGGATGCTGGTAGGAGCACAATGCGTGATGATATAGTCCATCTCCCAGCCCGCCTTGTCTAGGTTTCTTCGCGCTTCGAGATACTCTTCCGGGCTTGGCAGTTCCTCCTTCCACCAGGATCGGTGGTTGACCCGAAAAGGTGTTCCTTTGACTTCCAGCGTGTGGAATTTTAGGAGAAACAAGGGATCATCCGGCTCCAGGATGCCACCCTGGATATCGTGGCTGCTGGCCCCGCCCATGGTGAAAATCCGTTTCCCATTTAAGTCAAACACCTGCCCGCGCTCCAGCAAGAGCACAGATGGACGGATACGGCGAATCTTCCCGCCGCGCCAGTCCTCCAGCGGATAGGTTCCCAGGGCGTCATAGTTTTCGTGGTTCCCGACCACGAACAGGGTGGTAAAGGGCCGACGCTCCAGGAAGTCCAGTCCCTCATCATCCCGGCAGTCTCCATACCACACGCCGCCCATGTCTCCGCAAACCAGGACGAGATCCTCCTTGGTCAGCCTTTCTTGTTCATAGAAGCTCTCTGGCAGAAATCTTCTGAAATCTCCGTGCGTATCGCCTGTTAGAAATAATGCCATGTTGATGTATTCTCCTCTCAGTTCAGTTTCTTGTCCATTTCCAATCCAGGATACCGGAACTTGATGTGGATGGTCTCCGCGTCCACTACCGTGATCCGCTCCACCGCCATACGCACCTGCTCGTCGTTGTATTCCGTGTTGACCTCCAGCTTGGCCATCCATTCCCGCAGCTCCGCCATACGGGACATCCGGTTCTCGCTTTGAGCGGCTTCCTGTTCCATGGCTTGGATCTGCTCCTGCACTGCCTGCTTCTCATCCATCAGGGCCTTGAGCTGGGCGTTGAGGTCTGGATCGTTCATGTTTTCCAGCACTCTATCCAGCAGCAAGGCCTGTTCCGTTGTGATGTCTCCCAGACGCTGTTTCAGGGAGATCAAGCTGGCACCATCCACCTCCTGGCCCGCCCAAACCAGCCGGGTAAAATTCAGCATATCCTCCTTGACCTCACTGTCCGCCTGGACAAACTCATTCAGGGCTTCCAGGATCGCCTGATGCAGTTTTTCCTCATCCAAGGTCGGAGAGCTATGGCAGTATTTCGTTCCGAATTCCAGGCGGGAGACACATCGCCACACGATGCGCTTCTTCCCGTTTCTGGCCCAGGTACACCGTTTATAGGGCGTACCGCACTCCCCACATACCAGGAGTTCAGAGAGGGCGTATTTGGCGGAGTATTTGCCCAGCTCTGTCTTGCCGTGGCGCTGCATGACCTTCCGCTTGCTGGCCCTGCGAGTCATTTCTTCCTTTACTCGTTGGAACCACTCTCTTGGAATGATCGCCGGATGATTGTTCTCCACATAATATTGTGGACGCTCTCCATTATTTTTCCGCACTTCTTTGCTGATACAATCCAGAACATAGGTCTTTCCCAGCAGGGCATCCCCGATGTAACGCTCATTGGTGAGGATATTATGGATTATCTGGTAGGACCACCGCTGGACACCCTGTGCGGTGGGCACATGGTCCGCTTCCAGTTCCCGCTGAATCTGTGACAAGCTGCATCCGTCCAGGTAGCGGCGGTAAATTCGGCGCACCGTCTTTGCCTCCTCGGGGTCGATCTCCGGCTTGCCGTCCTCCCCCTCACGGTAGCCCAGCAGCTTCTTGTATTGGAAGGGCACATTGCCAGCCTGCATACTCATCATTTTCCCTCTGACAATGTTTCCGCTGAGGGATTCACTTTCCGCCTGGGCAAATCCGCTGAACAAGGTGACGAGGAACTCATTGGACTCCGTGAGCGTATTGATGTTCTCTTTCTCAAAGATGACCCCGATCCCACGCGCCCGCAGCATCCGAACCGTCTCCAGGCAGTCCACTGTGTTCCTGGCAAATCGGGAGAGGGATTTTGTAAGAATGGTGTCGATCCTTCCCCGCTTGCAGGCGGCAATCATCTTGTTGAAATTGTCCCGCTTTTTTAAGCTGGTGCCGGAAAGTCCTTTGTCGGCAAAGATGCCGGCCAACTCCCAATCCGGGTTTTCCTCGATTTTCTGGGTGTAGTAGACTTTCTGTGCCTCATAGCTGTTGATTTGTTCCTTATTGTTGGTGCTCACTCTGCAATAAGCCGCTACTCGCTGTTTGCCATGATGTGATGATTTTGGATCGGTAGGTTTCTTTGTTGCCGGGATAATATGTACACGTCGTTCCAATGCCTGTTCCATGCGTTTTCCTTTCCTGGCGGCTCACCGGAAGGATACAGCCACCATATTTTCTGCCGAGATGGTAATGTGAGAAACCACCTGCCGGATGTGGTTCCAATCCACATCCAGCGGGTGGTTTTCTCGTTCAGATGGAGCTGCTGCGGGGCAGCAGTCATAGCGGGCTGCAGCGCCCTGCAGGATGAGGGAGACCAACTCCTCCGGGTGTTCGGGGCGCTCCAGTCCACGGTTGATGGCGTTGGTCAAGCGGACTACTTCTCCAGAGGGCTGATAAGGCCGCCAGTCAGCGGTATCATGCTCCGTGACTTGACGGGCAACCTCCGAGAGCAGGGTGTCGTCTGGAATGGTAACCATGGCGCCGCAGCTTCCACATTTGAGATACAAAGTATCTGCCCTGCGGTTCTTTCCGGCCAGCCGGTGCAATGTACCGCCGCACTGAACACAGTGCAGCAGCGCTTTCAGGCGGAGCACTGGGCGATCCGCCTTGGGAGTATAGCCGGCGGTTTTCTTGTGAATGTGCTCCTGTGTCTCTTGGAATACCACGTTGTCCAGGATGGGGGGATAGCTGTCCCGGCCTATATAGCGGGGATTTTCCAGCAGACGTTTGACCTTGTGCTTGTTCCAGGCGGGTGCCTCTTGGCTATACGGGATCTTCTCTGCGTTGAGGAGATTGGAGATCTTCTGATAGGAAAAACCTCCGATGTAAAGTGAGAATACCCTTCGCACGTGGATCGCTTCCTCCTTTACAACAGCGATCTCACCATCCCGAATCTGATATCCGTACAATATTTTTCGGTTGCTCATTTTCCCGCCTCCTTCAGCAGCTCTTTCAGTTCAATGCCTCCCTGCAGCCGGAAGCGGATGCAGGTCTGGGACTCCACGACGATCCGCTCCACCAGGCTGAGGAACAGTCCCTCGTCGAATTCCATCAGGCGTTCCGGCCCATGCCGGATAAGGTCAACCGTCTGTTGAAGGGCATCAATGGCGTCGTCTATGTCCTCATTTTCCAACAATCTGCGCCGTTCCGCCCGCAGCTCCGCCAGCCGCGCATTAATCTCG
>OIYU01002294.1_pt1 | contig 10770 bp, 13 predicted proteins | sample 1588321 | NCBI WGS metagenome assembly OIYU01 (sample SAMN03283258) | human gut metagenome | biome: human-associated habitat; material: feces | host: Homo sapiens | place: USA | collected 2013 | reverse complement strand
CCTCCCACACGGTCCACGGCCTGTCCCCCTTTTAAATCAAGCGAGCGGGCGACAATTTCGGTCTGAAAGAGATGTTCCCGATCCGGCACAACCCGCACCGCCTCGGTTGTACCGCCGGAGACATGGAACGCCAAAAATGGTTTCTTCAAAAAAGAGAGCTTTCCAGCAGAGTAGAGTGCAGCTGCAATGTGTCCCGCTTGATGGGAAAACGAAAAGAAAGGCACGGAAAGCGCCATTGCCATCGCCTTCGCCGTGCCGGTTCCCACTGTAAAACAGGGCATATAGGACCCTTCCTGGTCACGCGGCCGGGCAGACGCCCCTACCGCCGTAACCGCTCCGCTTGTTTCCTGGAACAACCGCTCCAGCACCTGCGGAAGCTGCTGAACGTGGTGAAAAACAGCGTCACTCTGCCGCAAGCCGAGCTCCCCCTTCCGCACCGGCAACAACATTTTTTGCTGGCGTACGGTCCCGTCCGTATATAATGCGGCTGACGTCGTATAGTTGCTCGTATCGATGCCCAAAGCCTTATGCATGCTTTTCACCGAATTCCTTTGCAACAGAGGCTAATACGCCGTTGACGAATGGCGCATCCTCTGCCGTCCCATACTTCTTTGCCAGGTCAACCGCCTCATTGATCGAAACGCTGATGGGGATCTCCTGCTCAAATAAAATCTCATAAATTGCAAGCCGCAGCAGGGACAGGGAAACCTTTGACAAGCGGGTCATCTTCCAACCACGGATATTCTTTTCAATCTGTGCGTCGATCTCCGCCTCATGCTGCTCTGCGCCCTCTGCAAGACGCTCTGCAAAATCATCCACGATGACATCCTTGGACAGGCCGGCCGCATCGATAATCCGGCTGACGGAGTCCCGATTGATGGTCCTTTCAAAAGTCAGGACAAACGCCTGCTCTCTGGCTTCGCTTCGTTTCATAAGCTTCCTCCGCGTATCTTGTCAAAATAAGAAACCCTCCACAGTCGTGGAGGGTTCAAAAGATTCGTTCGATTTTCAAACTTCCACGTGGTTATTATACCACAGGATGGAAGAAAAGCACAAGGGAAGCGCCAAAGAAATCCTACTGGTTCTCCACGATTTTGATCTTATCGTAGGAGACGCCCGCCTGCCCGGCCACAATATCCTTGATAACGACCGCATTGTTCGGGTCAGATTCCTTGACCTTTACCACCACGTTGCACTCCCCATTTTGCAGGAATACCACGCAGTCCTCAAAGCCCTTGGCCTTGATGAGATTTTCAATATTACTTTCTTTCAAGACATTTTGCGCTACGACCGCTGCCTGTGCAACCGCGTCCTTCTTCGCGGCATCGCTCTGCTCCGCGTCCTGTAGCACCTTTTCCAAGAGCTCGACCGCCTCATCCCGCGCTTTCTGTCTACTCAAACGCGCCTGTGTGAAATAATCGTTTGTATCCGCCGGTTGTTCCGTCCCAGAGGAAACCGGTGCGCTGGACGATTCTGCCGGCGCCGAGGAGGACGGCACGGAGGCATTGACCAGTTGTGCTTCTCCGAGTTCCTTCTGCGAGGTGACCGTGTTCGTTGCAAGCAGCTGATTATCTCCTGAGAATTGCCAATTCAAATAGACGGCTGCCCCCAGCGCGACGACCAAGGCCGCAAGAACAAGCTGACGTTTTCCGATACCCATAAGTATGTACTCCTCCTGTTGTAAATTTTCGCCCTGTACTGCAACGCCGGGCACAGCAGTGATCGAAACGGGGCTATCCGGTGTCCGCTGCCTTGACCACGCAGACTCGGACCGATGTAATATCCAACGCCGTGGTTACTGCGTCGATGATGCGCTGCTGTACCACGGGATCGTCCCCGCCATCGCACACGACCACCACCCCCTTGACCACCGGCTGTACTTCTGTGATGGCCAACGCGCGTTGGGAACCATCGGCATCCTTCACCAAGATGTAATTGGTTTCTGTACTGTCGTTGGAACCGCGGTCCGAGGTGGTCTGGGTACTGCGTTTCTCCTCCTGGGCGTACACCTGTTCTGCACCTCGTTCCACAGTCACCATCACTTTTGCATTGCCCGCCCCTTGAATATGCGTGACCAATTCCGCAAGGCTCTGTTCCAGCTCCTCGGTGTACGCCTGTGCGGACTGTGCCGCCGGTTGAGAGGAATTTTCTGGTTCTTTTTCCTTTCCCGGACTGAGCAACCCCGACAGGAAGATCAGTGCAATCCCTGCTACCCCTGCGATCACAACCCATTTTCGGCAGGTTTCATTTTCTGCGAGCTTTTCAAACCAGCTCTTTCCTTCATGTTCCGCCGTCGCCATGCGCCGTTACCTCCACTTCCAGCCCAAGCGTCTCTCGTAAGCGCGCTTGGGCCCGGGCACAGTCGCCGCCGTACCCCTCGGCCAGCGTGACTTCCACCCTGTTAATACCTATGCTGTTGTCCGCGTTTGTATCCATCCGCACCACAACTTTTTCACTTTTCACATCCATTTTGCTCAGCTCTGCCGCCACCAGGTTCTCAATGCTGGACCTTGCCGCAGTTTCCATTTGCGTTTCCACCGTACTTTGCAGTTGTGTATTCTCCTGTGTATGTCCTTCTATCGGAAAATTCCAGGCAATTTGCACCCCTAAGTTTTTCAGGGGCATCGCCATCGCACAAAGCACAAAGGCCCCCAGGACAAGTTTGACCATCCGTTCCATCGAGCCGTTCGGCACCAACCCCTGTAGTAGGGCGGCTGCCAAAGCCACCAAGCAGATCGCCGCGCTCCATTCTCGGACCGCCCCCATTATCCTCCCCCCTTTCCCATCAGCAGGACAATTGCCGTGGAGACAGTCAGGACGGTCAAACAGCACAGCACAATCGCCAGAATCAATTCGACGGCTTTGGCAACTGCTCGCAACAGAGAAGTGATTTCTTTGAGTTCAAAGATGTCCCCTGCTCCTGCACACACATTCAGCGTTACCATCCAGAGCAGGCACTGCAAAATGACGGGTAAAAAAATCAAAGCGCCAGCCAAAAGGCCAAAGGCTCCTACACCGGATTTTAGGAGTTTGACACAGCCGGTTACTGTCTGTAAAGCATCCCCCAAGGCGCTGCCGACGACGGGGACAAAACTGCTTACCACGAATTTGGCCGCTTTTGCTGTCGTCTCATCCATAGAGGACGCCACGATGCTATGTACTGTCAGTAAACCGGCAAATACGGTCATACAAAACCCCAGCACCCATTTGACCACCTTATGAAAGGCGTTGCAGATACCGCCCAAGTTTACCCCCGGGGAGATGGCGGAAACGATGGAAAGGGCCAGATAGATGTTCAATCCTGGGACCAAAATGCTGGCGGATAGAATCGAAATCACATTGCCCACCGCCATCATCAGTAGATTGTAAGAACCAGCAGAAGCCGGCTGTCCCGCCGCCAGCATGATTCCCGCCAGTACCGGCACACAAGCCAGCAGGAAGCCCGCCGCAGCCTGTACGACCTGTGCTGCATGTTCTATACACGCCACTACCGGCCCTACCACGGTTGTGCAGACACAGAGCGCGCCAACCATACCGATCACGCCGCCGAGCGGTTTATCCCCCAGGGACAGCTTCATTCCATTGCACAATGCGCAAAGCAGCAGAACTGCAATCACCGAAGTCGCGGCCTGCAGGGGGCCCTGCGCGCTTTCCTCCGCCATTCCTCCGATTTCAGAGAAGAGGGATTCCGGTGTAATTGCTGTCAACGCCTGCCAATCCGTCCCACGGATACCGAGTTCCTCCAATGCGTTCTGCGTCTCCATGGGAAGTTCTTCCGGCAAGTCGGCTGCGCCGCTTTCCTCCATCTGTTCTGCATAGTAATCCTCCGTTGTTTCTGCCCGCGCTATGGGTGCAAGGATCGCCAGCAGAAAAAGCGCCAGCATGAGGCAAACCATCCGTTTCATGCGACATCCATCCTTTTTTTATCATCCGCCAATCAGTCCAAGAGCCGTCTGCGCAATGTCCTCAAACAATGGCAAGGAGAGCACAAGAATGGATATTTTCCCTGCGAGCTCCACTTTAGACGCTAAGGCGCTCTCCCCGGCATCCCGGCAGGAATCGGCCGCAAACTGTGCCAAAAAGCAGATTCCCAGTGTTTTAAACAGAATCAAACCGTATTCCTGCGAAAGTCCTACCCCGGAGAGCAAGGTCGTAATCTCGCGCACGGCTGGGGTGAGGTTTAATAAAATCTCTACCAGGATGACCACCCCGGCGATGATGCTGATAATGACCGCATATTCCTGATTGTACCGCTTAAGTGTCACGGCCAGAATCGCTGCAATCAGCGCCGCTCCCACAATGCCGATGATGTTCATCCCTGCACCTCCCCGCCGGGGTGGACGTTTTGCACCGTCACAGCCCGAAAATGGATTTGATGGACCGGAACAGCACGTCGATCTGTTGGATAATCATCATCAGCACAACAATCAGCCCGGCCAATGTCGTCATCATAGCCTGTTCTTCCCTGCCGGAGCGCACTAAAAGCTGATTGAGTACGGCGACGATGATACCGATCGCGGCGATTTTAAAGATCAGATCCACATCCATTTTCTGTTCCTCCCCAACACCCTGGTTGTGTACAGGGCTATGTTTGATAATCCGCTGTTCAGCATAAAAATAGGGCAACGGCAATCCCCGAGAAGGACCCCAGCATCAGGTATAGCTTTCCTTTTCGAGTCTTTTCTGATCGCGCATTCTCCAACCGGTCGCTGAAAAGTTCCGTATACAGGCGGCAATGCGAAAGCTGGCCCTCTACATCGCTGGCTCCAAACCCGTCCCCGAAGTCGCTCAAAAGGAGCCGGTCCGCTTCTGTGAGGCCCGTCCCTTTCGAACCAGCCTGCACCCCTTTCTTCCAAGCTGTGTGGAAATCCTCCCCCTCTTCGCAATGTGCCGCGCACTCCTGTAAAAACGCAAGACTCCTCCCATGTCTCTGAACAATTTCTGCAACAGACGCCGCGGAATAACGGATTTCTGTCTGTGCTGCATTCAGGAATCGAAGCATTTCCTCAAGTTGTTGTACCCTCTGTGAAAGCCTATGCGACTGTACATATCCCGCTATGGTCCCTGCTGCGATCAGAAGCAGAATTCCCAAAACCTTGAGCAAGCAAATCACCTGCCTTATAGACCCCTGCGACACGGCCCGGTTCTCGGCTGCCTTCCAGAAGAACTACATATCCAAAAGCGCCGGTATGTAATAGACTGAGCGCCTGTTGCCGGCGAAGGAGTTCCCGCACACTCCCCGCATGTACACTGGAAATCATTCCCACCCCGGCATTAAGCCCCTGGGCGGCGGCTTCCACATCGGCCAGACCTCCCATCTCGTCACAGATGATAAATTCGGGGGAAAGCGAACGGATTGCCTGCAAAATGCCTTCCCCCTTTGGATAGCCGTCCAGAACATCACAACACGGCCCCAGGTCGTTCTGCGGTACACCGCGATACGTTCCTGCCAACTCACCTCGTTCATCCACCACTGCCACCTTTCGGACATCCCCGCACAAGCCGGAGGACAGCTGCCTGGCTATATCGCGCAGGATGGTTGTTTTGCCGCTGGAAGGCGCTCCGGCCACCAGTACTCCATCCCGTAGGTTTTTTCCCACTGCCTGTAGCACGCCGCTGGCGCATCCGTAAACCTGCCGGGCAATACGGATATTGATGGAGCTGATGTCGCGCAAGCTGTTGATTTCTCCTCCGGAGATCACCGCTGTGCCACAAAGCCCTACGCGGTGGCCTCCGCTCAGGGTAATAAATCCGTTTTTGATCTCACTCTGATGGCTATATACGGAGTAACTGCAAATCCCTCGAAAAGTCTCGTCGATGTCCTCGCGAGTTGCCCGCATCCCGTCCGGTTCCGGCCTGCAAGAGGGCCGTCCATTTCGATTCAAAAAATATACACCGCCCGTACAACAGATGGAGACCGGCTGATTCACACGAAAACGGATTTCCTGCGCCTGTTCTTTCATATCGGTTGGCAGCAGGCACAGATATTTCCGCAAACGGTCGCAGACCGCACGCGCTGCCGAATCAAATCTGGATTCAAAATTGTTTTCCATCTCTTGTCCTCCTTTCCATACATATCTATGGACAAGTGCCACTCCTTAGAACAAAAAAGGCCCCCGGAAGGAAAATCCCTCCGAGGGCACACCGAAATGTATCGAATTTTATTGATCCCTATTTATCTATGAATTTTCCGGCTGATAGCCATTAGGACGGCAGCAAGTCCTTAAGAATAAAGGATTCAATGGCCTGCCGCGTCCCCTGTACGGACCCTTGGACCAGCTCTGCCTTTCCTCCCCCGCGCCCAGAAAACCTCTGGTTGAGTGCTCTCCCCAGGGAACGGACGTCCTCCTTTCCTGCAATCGCATATTTCCAGCCATCTGCATCCGTTCCGGAAAAAACAACCGCTGTTCTTGCGCGCTCGGAGAGCGCCAAGCAGAAATTCCGCAGACTATCCGGAGAGAGTCCTTCCTCAAAAAAGCAGACGCGCTCCTGGCCTTCTGGAACCGCAGCAACCTTCTGGGCAAAGATCTCCTGTTGCAATTGATAAACTTGTTGCCGAAGATGGTCCCGTTCCGAAAGCAGGCGCTCTACTGCGCCCACCACTTCCTCTGGCTTTGCCGAAAGAAGAACCGAAATATCTGTGACGCTTTTCAACTTTTCGTCGTAATCTGCCAAGGCACGGCTTCCAAACTGTAGCGTCACCCGGACGCCGCCTTTGTAACGCTGCATCGCAACCACTTTAATTGCGCCTACTTCTCCGGTCTGTGCCGTATGAAGGCCGCAACAGGCACAGCAATCATAACCGGGTATGGTCACAATCCGCACTTCCCCAGCGAGCTCTTTTTTACTGCGGTAGTCGATTTGCTCCAGCTCCTCCTTGGAGGGCCATTCCGCCTGCACGGGCAGATTCTCATAGACCGCCTGGTTGGCCAGATGCTCTACCTGCGCGATTTGATCTGTGGTCAGTTCCCCATTGAAGTCCACCGTGACCGCCTGCGCACCCATATGGAACCCCACATTGTTCCATTGAAACAGGCGGTGGGTAATTCCGGAGACGATATGTTCTCCGGTGTGTTGCTGCATAAACAGGAATCGTCTCGGCCAGTCGATTATCCCTTCCACCGTTGTTCCTACTTCGAGCGGGCGGTCCGTAGTGTGAAGCAGCCGGCCACCCTGTTCTTGGACATCCAACACCTTGGCGTCCCCAAGTATCCCATGGTCTGCGGGCTGTCCGCCGCCCTCCGGATAAAAGGCGGTGCGATCCAGGGTAACGGTAAAGCCATCCTTCTGCGCCTCACACCCAGTGACCGTTGCCGTAAACTTCTGTAAATAAGCATCTTCATAATAAAGCCGCTGTGTCGGTATCTGTCCCATTGTTGTTGTCCTCCTCAGAGTTCCATCTCATCCTGTAGGCTGCGCATGGCAAGTATGGTCTTTTGTATCAGTTCATCCAGCGGCCAACCGAGCATGTCCGCCCCCGCCTGAATCACCTCACGGGAACAGCCCGCTGCAAAGTTTGGCGTCTTAAATTTCTTTTTAACCGATTTCACCTCTAGATCCGAAACACTTTTTGAGGGCCGCATCAATGCAACTGCACCGATTAGCCCAGTGAGTTCATCCGTGGCATAGAGAACCTTCTCCATGATATGTTCGGGCCGGATGTCTACCGCCGGATAGGCATGGCTGGCGGTGGCCCGGATTATGCGCTCATCGATTCCATTCTCCCGCATGATCTCTTGGCTTTTGATACAATGTTGTTCTGGATACCGTTCAAAATCGAGGTCGTGCAACAGACCGACCACTTTCCAAAATGCAATTTCGTCCGGCGCTAGTTCCTTCGCAAACCAGCCCATCACACCGGAGACAATCTTAGCATGACGAAGGTGGAACGCCTCCCGGTTATACTGTTCCAGCAGTGCTTGCGCTTGCTCTATTGTCGGAATCATCGTTTACTCCCCCCTATCGGCTGACTGGCGGTGTAACCGCCCATTTCAGGCAGTGATCCTGCTTGCCGCCAAATATACGGTATCCTTCTAAAAGGTCGTTCAATGGTGCGCGATGCGTAATGAGGAAATCTGTGTGCAGTTTTCCACAAGAAAGCAGCTTCATCAGTTGCTCGCAGTGAACCGCATCCACTCCTCCTGTTTTGAAGATCAGATTTTTTCCATACATATCCGGCAGAGGAAGCGATTGCGCTTGCTCATACATGGCAACCAACGCAACAACCGCATTGGGCCGGGCGATCTGCCAAGCGGTCTGGAAACTATCCGCCCCTCCCGCGGCCTCGATCACCGCATCCGCGCCGCGGCCCTGTGTCAAAGAACGAACAGCCTCCTCCGCGTTTACCTCCGAAGGGCAAATCCCATAGGTAGCAAGCCCAAGCTGTTTGGCGAGTTCCAAGCGCTCCGGGTCAATATCGAGCATAATCACATCTCCGGCGCCAAATAGACCTGCACACATTGCAGCGCAAAGCCCCACTGGTCCAGCGCCAATCACTGCAACCGTGTCGCCTGGATGAATCTCTGCCAACTCTGCACCAAAATAGCCGCTGGATAGGATATCCCCCAAAAACAATGCATCGTCATCCTTAACATTGTCTAAAATTTTGGTCAATCCCATGTCTGCATAGGGTACGCGGACATATTCTGCTTGGCAGCCATCTATTCGGCAGCCGAGCTCCCAACCGCCATGTGTACAGTTGTTGATAAATCCCTTGCGGCAAAACCAACAATCCCCACAAAAAGTGATACAGTTGGCTGCCACACGTTCACCCACCTTCCGCTTTTTCACACCTTCTCCAATAGCAACGATCTCTCCGACAAATTCATGCCCCAATACGGTCCCCGGCACAGCCCTCGGAACCGCTCCATGCAATATATGCAAGTCACTGGTACAAATTGTGGAAAGAGTTACTTTTACAATGGCATCCCGCGGGTCCTGTAGTTTGGGAATCGGGCGCTCTTCCAAGCGCAAATCCTCGAACCCATGATAAACCGCCGCTAACATCGTTTTTTGCATCGATATCCTCCTGTTCTCCTAGATAAATAAATTTCTATAAGTACATTTCATCCCATTCGACTTGCCCATTCCACAGGAATATAGCGTATTTCCCACACCATTTCCCTCTAGAGATCCTCCGAAGGCACCATCTCCCACCTGTCTCGAAAGGGCGCGCGGCCCAAATCCTCCGATATTTACACCTCTATCGGATCGATTTTCCCGATTGTATGAGAATCCTATGTGATTTCTCTCTTTCGATCTTACTTTCCATCGATCAGGTTTTCGTGTTTTCCTCTTTATTCGCTTGACTTTTTTTCCCAACACTCGTACACTCTTAGAAGAAGCTTTTTAGGAAAAGCGCGCCCCTTGAACCGTATTGCGCCGTGCCAGCTCGCGGTCAATGCCGCCGAGTACGGCAATCTTATCAAGACTCCAAAGCGGCGCCAAGAGCATTTCACGTTGTCCATCACCAGTCACACGTTCAATCACAGTTTCTGGCGGAAGCCATTCCAGCTGTGTGCAAACCGTATGGATGTAAGCTTCCCGCGTCATAGGGGTAAACCGTCCAGCCGTATACGCTTCGGCAAGGGGTGTTCCGCGCAGGATGTGCAACAGATGCAGCTTTACCGCATCTGGCCGCAATTGTCCAACAGCGCGTGCTGTTTCCAACATCATGGGGAACGTCTCTCCTGGAAGCCCGTCAATTAAATGAACACAGACACGAATTCCACGTCGTTTCAAAGCCTGGTAAGCCTGGTTGAATTCCGTATAAGAGTGCCCTCGATGGATTCTCACCGCGGTTTCGTCATGGATTGTCTGTAGGCCTAACTCCACCGTGAGATACGTCCGTTGAGAAAGCTCTGCGAGATAATCGATTGTCTCTGGGGACAATGCGTCTGCCCGCGTTGCGAGGCTCAAGCCGCACACCCCCTCCACTGCAAGCGCTTCTTCGTACTTTTTCTGGAGGATGGGTAGGGGCGCATATGTATTGGTGTGTGCCTGAAAATAGGCAATCACGGGGGCATCCTTCCACTTGAGGTGAATGCGGGCCTGCTCGATCTGAATCTGTCTTGTGATCGAAAAAGCTGGTCCAGGCGCAAAAGCGCCGCTGCCTCCCTGGCAATAGGTACAGCCGCCCGTTCCTCGTGTACCGTCCAAATTCGGACATGTAAAACCGGCATCGATAGAGGCTTTAAATACCCGCCTTCCAAATCGCCTTTTCAAATGATAAGCGAGCGTATGGTATCGTTTATTGTCGTCCGCATAGAGAAATGGATGTTCCATTTCATCCCTTCCTTGCACGTTTACAGGTTTTTTCTTGTCCCATTTTAAGATTTCTTTAAGAAATTCATGGGGAGACTTGTAAGAATTTACTTGTAGAATAGCACGCAGAATCAAAAAGTGCAAGGGGCGTATCGATATGATTAAGGAAGGGCCATTGTATTGCAAAACCGTTTCCTCTTATTCGAAGGACAAGCCGTTAAAGCATGTCCAAAAGGAGGGGGACTCTGCGTATCTGCGGCGCAGACGGATTGTCAGTTTGGTATCTTTCATTGGATTTCTCCTATTTTCCATTGTATTTGCAGCGACCGTCGGGCAGAAGTTGATGGAATTTCTGGCGGATGGAAAAACCTTTCGCGTATGGGTGGAGCAACAAGGCATTTGGGGGCCGCTTACATTGATAGGGATCATGGCTTTGCAGGTGGTCATTGCTATCATCCCCGGCGAAGCGGTAGAGATCGGCGCGGGATACGCATTTGGAGCAATACC
>OIYU01002292.1_pt1 | contig 10775 bp, 8 predicted proteins | sample 1588321 | NCBI WGS metagenome assembly OIYU01 (sample SAMN03283258) | human gut metagenome | biome: human-associated habitat; material: feces | host: Homo sapiens | place: USA | collected 2013 | reverse complement strand
GGAATACCTTCGTGATGTTGTTCATTTCCAGCACATATTCTCCCATACGATCAATTCCCCTCCCATGCCTTTCTTCTTCATGCTTTTGCAACTCCTCATTGGAACATTTTAGTGGGTTATACAACTAAATAAAAGGGTTATTTTTATTTATTGATACAGAAATCGCTATATTATATCTATAAATTAGTTGCATAACCAATTAATTGCATTATAATGAGAAACAAAAGGATTGTCAATATAAAATAAAAAGTTATAGGAAGATCAAAGAAATTCGTAGATTTTTTATCCTGTCAACGGAAGGATTCCAGATGTCGGAAGATTCGTTGACAACCTGTTTTCTACAAGTTAAAATAAACTTGGCGGAAGGCGCAGGTATTGCTGTCGGGAGGGGAAAGCCGTGAAAGGACCATATTGGGATTACATCAAAATTTTTTCGGTAATCTATTGGCAGTCACAGGGATTTTGTGCAAAGCGTCTTAAGGATTTGGGGGTCACCTGCGGTCAGTTCATGTATATTCTCTGCATTTGCGACAACCCTGGGGTTTCACAAGAGAAGGTTGCAGAGCTGACCTGTATTGATAAGAGTACGGTTGCAAAGGCGGTACAGCAGCTTTTAAAGGGTGGCTTTATCACGCGGCAGGTCAGTCGTGAGGACCGTAGAGTCAATGAGTTATATCCTACGGAGAAGGCTACATCGATTTATCCTGAAATCGTACAGATCGTCAATGATTTTCATGAGGAGCAATTGCGTGGCTTGACAGACATTGAACGTGATCTATTTATGCGCCTGTTGCAGAAAATTTTTGAACATGTAAAACCAAAACCTTAAAAGGCTAAAGAGGGCACACCAATTGGTGTGCCCTCTTTAGCCTTTTGCATGCGATAAGAGTTGTTCTCGGTTAGATGCACCGTTCATAGGGTGGGTACCGCTGTTTGAATAGAAGCGTCTTTTCGGGATAGACGCCGCATTTCATGAATCATAAAAAGAATCGCCATCAATCCGGCGGCACCATCTGCCAGCGGCCCAGCGTATAGTACGCCGTCAATCCCCAAAAAGAGGGGAAGAATGAGAACAAGGGGCAGAAGGAAAAAGATCTGCCGGCTTAGGGAGAGTAGAATTCCTTTGAGTGCATAGCCGATAGAAGAAAAGAAATTGGATGTTAAAATTTGAATTCCATTGATAAAAATACAGAATAGAAAGATACGGAAATAGCGGATTCCAAATTCGTAATACAGCGCGTCGCCCTGTCCAAATAGGTAGATGATCTGTTTGGGGAAAATTTGAAAGCAGAGGAACGCCGCGGTTGCGATACAGGTTACCACGATTGCAGCCATTTTATAGGCGTTCTTGACACGCTTATAATTTCCAGCGCCGTAGTTAAAGCCCATAATCGGCTGACAACTTTGCGCGATACCAAAAATCACAGCAATAAAAATAGTATTGACCTTTGAGATGATACCGACACAGGCGAGCGGAATATCCCTTCCATAGATGGAGAGTTCTCCATAATACCCCAGGGTGTTGTTTAAGACGATTTGTACCAAAGTGACAGCCAGCTGATTGAAGCAGGCGGCTGCACCGAGGGAGACGATGGAACGAACGGTCCGCGCACGGAAGAAAAAGTGTTCTCTTTTTAAACGCAGAGATCGGAATTTTCGAAAGTAGAGTAGGACGGCAATTGCCGTTACAATCTGTCCCGTGATGGTTGCCAAGGCAGCCCCCTGAATGCCCATACCAAAGCCAAAAATAAAGATGGGGTCCAGGACTGTGTTCAGGATGGCGCCGGAAAGGGCGCTGAACATGGAATACTTGGGACTCCCGTCCGCTCGGATCAATTGGCTTCCGGCAGAACCGAACAGTGTAAAGGGAATTCCGATAGCAGTGATGCCGGTATACTCTCTGGCGTAGATCAGAACCTGTCCTCTGGCACCGAAAAGCACCATCAGTGGTTCCAAGAATACCAAAACAGTAACGCTTAACGCAATGCCCGATAGGACTGCCATGCAGAGGCTGTTCCCGACAACCTTTGCCGCCTTTTCGTTTTCATTTTTTCCTAAATACAAGCTGAAATTTGAAGCACCACCCACACCGATCATCATCGAGAGCGAGGCCATGATGGTCACCAGTGGGAAGGCGACATTTGTTGCCGCATTGCCCAATGTGCCGACGCTTTGGCCAATAAAAATCTGATCGACAATATTATAGATGGAGTTCATCAGACCGCTGATAATGGCTGGGATGGCAAACTGACGCATGAGTTTTCCAATGGATTCTGTTTCCAGAGGGTTATGTGCTTCTATGGTGTTGGTTTGATTCATTCGTTTTCCTTTCTCCTGTGTCCCTTATTCGTTACAATTCCTTTCGGCTCCAGATGTATGTGAGATGTGGCCATGCAACAGTTCGTTTCGCAATCGAATTCGCAGTTGTTCCAAGCTTTGTTCCATTGCGTCACACTCCGCCTCGGACATATCGTCCGTCAAGATTTGATGGAGCTGTTGATGGAGCATACGAATCTGTTTCACTGCCTCTTCCGCCTTTTTCAGGGGTTGAATGATACGCACACGATGGTCCCGCTTATCCACTTCTATCGCGACATAGCCCTCTGCACAGAGCTTTTTTAAAACCTTGGTGGTAGTGCCCTTGTCCACATGGAACCGTTCGGTCAACTCCTGTGGCATCCGTCCAGGGTGTTCATAGATGTATTGCAGAAAGAACTGCTGTCCCCATCCAATGCGATAAGCTTCCAAGCCACGGTCATAATACATGCGCATCATACGTGTGAGACTGGAAATGTTCCTCCCAATACTGGTAAAATCTTCGTTCAAACGACCACCTCCTTTTCCTGCGAAGATGATCTTATCATAAAATAGTAGCGTACGCAACTATTGAACGAAAAAAATGGGGCTCTGCCTGTCCGATTCTTTTCGGGCTAGAATCGGATACTTGGTTGTTCAGAGCAGGGACGGAATTGATTATCTTGGGGAAATGATAAGGGGAAAAAGATACAGTCGGTGATGCGCTTTCAGGAAATCTACAGGGATTGAATCTTGCAGAACTCTCCCGTTTGCAGTAAAATGGCAGCGTCCTCTTTATTAAATGACATAAATATGCTATCATATTACCATCAATATCTGCTTGGCCGGTGGGACGGCACAGGCGGGGAAACGGGGGAAACAATGTCTGACGTAATCAGAGTATTTGTCGAAAAAAAACCCGGCTTCGACGTGGAAGCACAGCACATGAAGGCGGACTTGGTGGAAAATCTGGGAATGCCGGTCGAAGATTTAAAATTATTGAACCGGTATGACATTTCTGGATTGAGCCGTGAAGAATTTGAGGCTGCACGCGGCACGATCTTTTCCGAGCCGAATGTCGATACTGTTTATGACGAGGAATACCCATTGCCCGAGGGATATTCGATCTTTGCCATGGAATACCTGCCCGGACAGTATGACCAGCGCGCTGATTCTGCGGCTCAGTGCGTGCAGCTGCTGACCCAGGGGGAGCGCCCTCAGGTCGTTACCGCCCGTGTCATTGCACTCAAAGGGAATCTGGACCAAGAAAAACTTGAGAAGATTCAAAATTACCTGGTCAACCCGGTGGAGAGCCGCTTGGCGTCTTTGGACAAGCCCGAATCGCTGGATATGCAGGCGGATGTGCCGCCGGACGTGGCGCGGGTAACAGGCTTCATTTCCTGGAGCACAGAGGAAATGACCGCCTATTATGAGAAGATGGGCTTTGCCATGACCTTGGAAGATCTGCTCTTCTGCCGCGACTATTTTAAAAAGGATGAACACCGCGACCCAAGTGTCACAGAATTGCGTGTGATTGACACTTATTGGAGCGACCATTGCCGTCATACGACCTTCTCCACCCGCTTGGAACATATCAAGATTGTGGAGGGGGCATTAAGCGAGGCGATTGAAGGGGCTTTGCAGGCGTATTATGAGGCGCGCAGAGAGGTCTACGGAGAAAACACCGACCGGCCGGTTTCTTTGATGGATATGGCGGTGATCGGCATGAAACTTCTGCGTAAGCGTGGCCAGATTCCGGATCTTGACCTCAGCGACGAGATCAACGCCTGTTCCATCGAGGTCCCTGTGACCATCGACGGCAAGGAAGAAAAATGGCTGGTCCAGTTTAAAAATGAAACACACAACCACCCAACAGAGATCGAGCCCTTTGGCGGAGCGGCGACCTGTCTCGGCGGCGCAATCCGCGACCCGCTGTCCGGCCGCGCATATGTCTATCAGGCCATGCGTGTGACGGGGTCCGGGGACCCGCGCATTCCTTTTGAAGAGACGTTACATGGAAAACTGCCGACTCGCAAGATTACAACCGGTGCGGCCAGCGGCTACAGCTCCTACGGCAACCAGATTGGCCTTGCAACCGGACAGGTCACAGAGCTGTATGATCCCGGCTATGTCGCAAAACGGATGGAGATTGGCGCAGTAATCGGCGCCTCTCCAAAGGAGAATGTGGTGCGCGAACAGCCTCAACCGGGCGATGTGATCGTGCTGCTGGGTGGCAGCACAGGCCGCGACGGGATAGGCGGTGCAACTGGTTCCAGCAAAGCGCATACAGAGAAATCCGTCGAAGTATGCGGTGCAGAAGTGCAAAAGGGCAACCCGCCGACGGAGAGGAAGATTCAGCGCCTATTCCGAGACCCGCAGGTTTCCCGCCTGATTAAGCGCTGCAATGACTTTGGAGCAGGCGGCGTCTGTGTGGCGATTGGAGAATTAGCGGACGGTCTGGAGATCGACTTGAACAAGGTTCCCAAGAAATACGAGGGTTTGGATGGGACGGAACTGGCTATTTCGGAATCTCAGGAGCGTATGGCGGTGGTCCTTGCTCCAAAGAGTGTGGAGGCATTCTGTCAGGCGGCCGCGGAAGAAAACCTCAATGCACAGGTGGTTGCCATTGTTACGGAGGCGCCACGCCTCAAGATGGAGTGGCGCGGGGATACGATTGTCAACATTGCGCGTGCATTCCTGAATACAAACGGCGTGACACAGCGCGCCGATGTAGAGATTGAAGCGCCAAATCCAGACCAGTATTATCGCAAGCAGATTCCCGATTGCCTGAAAGGAAAACCGTTGGCAGAGGCATTCCAGGAGAATCTGAGCCGATTGGAAGTCGCCTGTCAAAAAGGGTTGGCCGAGCGTTTTGACGCGAGCATTGGCGCGGCCACTGTGCTCATGCCGTTTGCAGGGAAGTACCAGCTGACGCCGGAGGAAGCGATGGTCGCCAAGCTGCCGGTTATCCATGGGGAAACGGATGATGCAACGGCAATGAGTTATGGCTATATACCCGGTATTGCAAGATTTTCTCCGTTTCATGGAGCGGCCTATGCAGTGGTGGAGAGCCTGTCCAAGCTCTGCGCAGTGGGGGCAAATCCGCTCAGTTGCCGCTTGACGTTCCAGGAATATTTTGAGCGTCTCCGCACGGACCCTAAGCGCTGGGGCAAACCGACTGCAGCGTTATTGGGGGCGCTGGCAGCCCAGTTGGGGATGGGTCTGCCGTCCATCGGTGGAAAAGACAGTATGTCGGGTTCGTTTGAGCAGATGGATGTGCCGCCAACGCTGGTGAGCTTCGCGGTTGCCATGACAAAGGCAAGCAAGACGGTGTCAGCGGCGTTCCAGCATGCTGGGGCTCGCGTCGTTTTGCTTCCGATTCCGGAGGATGCCAAAACGCTGCTGCCGGATTGGGAGCGTTTAAAGACGTTCTATAAGCAAATCGGCGAAAAGATGGCGGATGGCAGCATACTGTCCGCATCGGTTGTTAAGGAAGGCGGCGCCGCGGCGGCCGTGGCAAAAATGTGCTTTGGCAACGGTATCGGCTTTGACTTTGACACCGTGGATGAGGGAATCCTCTTTGCACCGCTGTCCGGCAGCCTGGTGGTTGAACTGGCAGAAGGCGTGCCGATCACCAATACAGCTACGGTGCTTCTGGGAAAAACGGTAGAGCCATCGGCCATCCAAATTGGCGGAGAGGTCCTTCCGCTTCAAAAGCTGGCCGAACGCTGGACGGGTACGTTGGAAAAGATTTTCCCGAATCATGCCCCAGCGGTGGAAATGCAAAAAGAAGTGCCGCTCTATACAGCGCGGTATGCGCAAACGCCGGCGATCAAGGCGGCTAAACCGCGGGTATTTATCCCCGTATTCCCTGGCACAAACTGTGAGTACGATACCGTCCGTGCATTTGAAAAAGCAGGAGCAGAAACCGATGTGCTGGTTGTGCGCAATTTGTGCTCGACTGACATTGAAAATACCATCGAGCGGATGGAAAAAGCCATCCGCAATGCGCAAATTATCATGTTGCCCGGTGGTTTCTCCGGCGGCGACGAGCCGGACGGCTCTGGAAAGTTTATTGCGACAACCTTCCGCAATCCAAAGATTGCAGAGGCAGTTATGGAACTGTTGAAAAACCGTGACGGCCTGATGCTGGGCATCTGCAATGGATTCCAGGCGCTTATTAAATTAGGTCTGGTGCCCTATGGAGAAATCCGCGAGACAAGTGAGACTGCTCCAACATTGACCTTTAATACATTGGGGCGCCATGTATCCCGTATGGTGTATACACGAATTACGTCGGTCAAGTCTCCATGGTTTGCAGAGGTAAAAGCAGGCGATGTGGTCACGGTGCCTGTATCTCACGGAGAGGGGCGCTTTGTCGCAGACGATGCGACGTTGGCTCAGTTGATTGAAAACGGCCAGATTGCCACGCAGTATGTAGATCTGAATGGAACGCCAAGCGGCGAGATCGCTTGGAATCCGAATGGCTCGGTCTGTGCAATCGAAGGCATCACCAGCCCCGACGGCCGCGTCTTAGGCAAGATGGGCCATTCCGAGCGGAAAGGAACGGATCTTTATCGCAATGTACCTGGCGAGAAAGACCCACGTATTTTTGAATCCGGTGTGGCATATTTTAAATAAATGTAGATGAAAGCAGATGGGCCGGTGTCTGCCACAATCGAAAACATTGGGAGCGAAGTAGAAGGATGAATGACTTTTTCAGGCGCACTTGGGCGGAAATCGACCTGGACGCCATTGCACATAATTATCATCAGATCAAAGATCGTCTGAATCCGGAGACAAAGGTATGCTGTGTAATCAAGGCAGACGCCTATGGTCATGGGGCAGAACTTTTGGCGCGTGAGTATGAGGAGCTGGGGGCGGACTGGTTTGCAGTATCCAATTTGGAAGAGGCAATCCAGCTGCGAAATGCGCAGATTGGCCTGCCGATTCTTGTGTTGGGTTATACACCGCCAGAATCGGCGGCTGAACTGGCCAATATGGATGTTGCACAGGCGATCCTTTCCCGCGAATATGGGGAGCGGTTGGCCGCCTGCGCCCGTGAAGCTGGTGTCACAGTTCGTGCACATATGGTAGTAGATACCGGTATGAGCCGGATTGGTTTTATGTATCAGGACCCGGAGCGGGATGCCTGTGCAATCGATGAGATTGCGGAACTCTGTCAGCTGAAAGGCTTGGACCCGGAGGGAATCTTTACGCATTTCGCTGTTGCGGATGAAGGGAACGACGGACGCGGATATACCTTGATGCAGCTGGACCACTTCCTAAAGTTAATCGACCGGTTGGCACAGCGTGGGATTACCTTCCGTCTGCGCCACTGTTCGAACTCGGCCGCAGTCCTAGACTATTCAGACGCACAGCTCGATATGGTGCGGCCGGGAATCATTCTCTATGGGTTGAATCCTTCCAGCGCGGTCAAGGAGCCTTTAGATCTGCGTCCGGCGATGCAGCTCAAATCGATTGTCTCCATGTTGAAAACCGTAGAGCCACAGACCAGTATCAGTTATGGACGGCGATTTACGACCAAACAGCGCACGATCGTGGCGACAGTCCCTATTGGATATGCGGATGGGTATCCGCGCCATCTGTATCACCGTGCCAGTGTGTTGGTGCGCGGCCAGCGTGCAAAGATTATCGGTCGTGTCTGTATGGATCAATTGATGGTGAACGTCACCGATATTCCAGAAGTTCGGGAAGGCGACATCGTTACGCTGTTTGGATATGATGGAGAGGCGTTTCTTCCAGTGGATGAGCTTGCCGGCTACAATCATACCATCAGCTATGAGTTGGTCTGTTTGCTCAGTAAGCGGGTACCGCGCATCTATTTCCGCAACGGAGAAGCGGTTGCAGAGTTGGACTATCTCTGCTCCAGCAAATAAAAGAAAGATGCAAAGGAAAGCATACTCTGAAGGTTATAAAAATGCTTTTGCTGTAAGAACATTTAAATTGGGAAGCCTTTAGGAGGCTGAACAATCAATTGAAAAAGAGGGGAAACGCAAGGATTCAGCCCTGTGTTTCCCTCTTTTGCTGTTGTAGCAGGGCATACAGTGCAAAAAGGAGAGGAGAATGTCGTGCGATCAAAGGGCACCATCGGACGGACGTTTGGGATAGCGTTTCCATTCAATCAAACGGCAGAACTCCGTAAATATGTTTTTGAATTTGAAAAATCTTAAGTAGGGGGACTTTTTCGATACCCACTCAGAATGTTTAAGGCATGGAGAGAAAAGAGATAATAATCTATTGGCAACCTGTAGAAAACGAGAGAAGAATGCAGTTATTATTTATGAAATGGCTCCGGCCCTTATAAGCGTGTGTACAAAATTCTTCATGGTTTCTCCAATAACAAAGTACAGAGTAATTGAAGTAAGTCCGCGCCGTTTATCCTTACAGGAGCCTAGACGAGTACCTTACGATCAAAGGTGATACCTCAGATACATATATTGTTGGAACAATTGCATCGATGGATGCCAATGATGATAGAACAGGGGAAACGTTCCATGCAGAGTACAGATGAAACAGAAAAAGCACCGAATTGTTCCACAGAAACCGAATGGGGTTGAAGGAGGGGGATAGGGAACACTGAGATGGCAAACCTGTCATCATAAAAAACAACAGCCACCAGAGGAACTCCTCTGGTGGCTGTTGTGCAATAAGAAAGGTACGAACAAATCGGACTTACAAGTCAATAGTTTTTAGCTAAAAGTTGGAAATACGCCTTCGGGTGGGCGCAAACAGGGCAGATTTCTGGGGCCTTTTTGCCCACGACAATATGGCCGCAATTGGAACACTGCCAGATCATATCGCCATCTCTGGAGAAAACCAAACCTTCTTCAACATTTTTCAACAGGGCGAGATACCGGGCTTCATGTTCCTTTTCAATCTTGCCCACCATTTCAAACAATGCGGCGATACGGGGAAAGCCTTCTGCACGGGCATCTTCGGCAAAGCTCGCATACATATCGGTCCATTCGTAGTTCTCACCTGCTGCCGCGTCCTTTAGATTGGTAGCGGTATCTGCGATTTCTCCGTCATGCAAAAGCTTAAACCAAATTTTTGCGTGCTCTTTTTCATTGTTTGCGGTTTCTTCAAAGAGATTTGCAATTTGTACATATCCTTCTTTGCGTGCTTTAGAAGCGTAGAATGTATACTTATTGCGTGCCTGGGATTCACCGGCAAAAGCTGCCATCAAATTTGCTTCGGTCTTTGTACCTTTAATATTTTCCATACCAAATATCCTCCTGTTTCTCTTAAAATTTAATAATAATAATTAATATTATTTTATAAGTCTTATATTACCAGCTGTGGAGGATTTTGTCAAGGAATATCTAAAAAATTAATAATTATTCTTAATTTTAAGCCTGCTAAAAATAGACCTTCCGAAAAAATAGAATATGACAGGCGATTCATAGAGAGTTCTATATGGGGAAAATCCTTTTTAAAGAGGATAGAAGCACTTTCTATCCAAGTACATGAAGAATAAAGAATATTGGATATTGTTTTAAATAGAGATATTTAAAAACTACAATGCTTCGTGCAATCTATGCAGAAGGTTGGATTCTTGTCCACCACAGTCGAAGCCACCCAGGGAGATACTGGGCTTGATTTTTCCATGAAAATCACTCCCACAGCTTACAGCGAGAGAGAGGTCCTCCGCTTGACGTAGATAAAAGGCAATTTGCTCAGGAGAATGGTAACTGCTGTATGCTTCCATTCCGCAGACCCCCTGCGCGGCAATATCTCGGAGCAACGTCACATCCTCGTGGATATTGTTGCCTGGATGTGCTAAAACGGGAAGACCTCCCGCGGTTCGAATCAAAGAAATGGCTTCTTGTAAGCTTTGAAAAGCAATGGGAACATATCCGGGTTTCCCTTGCGAAAAGAAGTCCCAGTAAAAATTTACGTAGGGATTATCGCTGCGATTACCTCCGGGCAGATAAGGGGTGAGAGCAGGATGGTGAGGGTCCTGCGCCAGTACAGCTTCAGCGATCATCTCACCGGTTACCACACCATCTTTCTCCGCAAGGAGAGGGGATGCATCAAAGTGAAAACCCATTTCATAAGCGTGTTGAATACGGTATTCACCGGCCCTCTGTTCTTGTTCCAAAATAGCACGTTCGGTCTCATGAAATCCTGGATATTCCGGTTGAATCCAGTAACCTAGAAGGTGCAGATCGATGCCTTTATAGGTGCAGTCCAGCTCTACAGCGGGAATACATTCCATTCCCAATTGCTGTGCCCGCTGCATGGCGCGAGGAACCCCACGGGTGCAATTGTGATCTGCAACAGCAGCGACACGTACGCCGTTCTTCAGACAAAGATCCATCAATTCCTCTGGGGAATATGTGCCATCATCACTAAAGTTGGTATGCATATGTAGATCCAGCCAGCTCATATAGAATTCTCCTTGTATAATAAAGTAGTAGTTATTAGAGCCCCTCTCCAAGGGCTGTGCTACACTG
>OIYU01002283.1_pt1 | contig 10798 bp, 10 predicted proteins | sample 1588321 | NCBI WGS metagenome assembly OIYU01 (sample SAMN03283258) | human gut metagenome | biome: human-associated habitat; material: feces | host: Homo sapiens | place: USA | collected 2013 | reverse complement strand
TATTACATGGAGTCACTTTACAAATATTTGCGGGATGTTCATGGGATTGTTATTGAAAAGGGCAGAGATACGCTTGAAGCGGCGCTTCCTACGGAAGAAATTCAGAGCTTTCTTGAAATTGAGGAGACGATGCCGGTGTTCAAAAGAGTACGTCAGACATTTTTGAAGGATGATGAAATATTTGAATATTCGATATGCTATTATCCGGGCAATCGTTATAAATATACAGTAGATTTATAGAAAGGGTTTGTTATGAATATAAAAGGTAAGTATCACAATTATGACCTTCATCCGTGTACAGCGGTGGAGGGTTTTGAGAGGCAGGCATGGGCCGGTGCCAAAAATATTTCAGAACAGTTAAAGCGGCATATCCAATCGCGTTTAGAGTGCCAAAAAAAAGTTATCGTCTGCCTTGACGTTTATCCGGGCGTTAGAATGGGAGAAATTTTAGCTCTGGCCGGGATGCTTGGCGCAGATGAAATTATCAATACAGATATACTTGCAAAGTCGGAGGAGGCGCTTGTACAGACCTTTGATGACTATATGACCGATGACAGAGTGTTCGGTATAATGTGCCATAAAAAGCTGGAAGATTTTTTTGATGCCAGGGCGCTTTTGGAGGCGAAAAAAGAACTTGATGAAAAGAGTGAGGGCGTATATATTGTCGCAGGCGTCGGCGCAGGTCTTATCAGCCGCGGAGATATTTATGTTTATTGCGATATTACGCGTTGGGAAATCCAGCTAAGATACCGGGCAGGTATGCCGAACTGGCATCGTTCAAATGAAGATGCGCCGATTCTTACAAAATATAAATGCGGATTTTTCATTGAATGGCGGCTTGCCGACAGACATAAGGCGGAAAATTTTGAATGTTTTGATTATGTGCTTGAGACAGAAAATGAAAATGCGCCAAAGATGATTACCGGAGATGCGTTCAGAACCGGATTAAAGAAGCTTAGCAGACAGCCGTTTCGCCTTGAACCGTATTTTGATCCGGGGGTGTGGGGCGGCCACTGGATGCAGGAAAACTTCGGCCTTGATAAGACAAAGGAGAATTTTGCGTGGAGTTTTGACGGCGTGCCTGAGGAAAATGCCATTAATTTAAGCTTCGGCGATGTGACGGTGAAGCTTCCGGCTATGGATTTGGTACTTTATCAGCCGAAAAATCTTTTGGGCGGCAGGGTTTATGCCCGCTTTGGCGCTGAATTTCCGATTCGTTTTGACTTGCTTGATACGATGGGCGGCGGTAATTTGTCCCTTCAGGTGCATCCGATGACAAAATATATTCAGGACAACTTCGGAATGCATTATACACAGGATGAGAGCTATTATTTTCTCGATGCCGATGATGAGGAAGAAACCTATATGTATCTCGGCGTGAAGGAAAATGCAGACAGGGAGGCAATGGCAGCTGATCTTGCCCGGGCGGAAAAGGGCGAAATTTTATTCCCGTCAGAAAAGTATGTCAATAAGGTGCCGGTAAAAAAGCACGATCATGTGGCGATTCCTGCGGGAACAATTCACTGCTCGGGCAGCAATAATATGGTGCTTGAAATTAGCGCGACGCCGTATATTTTTACGTTTAAGCTTTGGGACTGGGGACGCGTTGGTTTAGATGGTATTCCAAGACCGATTCACCTTGCCCACGGTCTTAAAAATATTCAGTGGGACAGAGATACGGACTGGATTTATAAAAATATTGTCCATCAGGAAAAGACAATCCATGAGGCAGACGGTATCAAGATTGAAAAGACAGGGCTGCATGCATTCGAATTTATTGATACTTTCAGGTACGATTTGAAAAAGAGCGCTGAAGTTGATACGGATGATTCAGTGCAAGTTGTCAATCTTGTGGACGGAAAGAGTGCCATGATTGAGAGTGTGGACGGAAGCTTTGAAGCTTTTGAAATCCACTATGCGGAGACGGCAATTATCCCGGCGGGAACAGGAACCTTTAAAATAACACCGAATGACGGCGAAATTAAACTCATTGCGGCAAAGGTACGCAGATAAAGACGGAGGATATTATGGACAGACAGAATATCAGAAAGGTTTATGTTGTTTTTAAAACACATTTGGATATCGGCTTTACAGACATGGGACAGACGGTTCTCGACCGCTATGTGAATGATTATATTCCCCATTCCATTGATTTAGCAAGGCAGATGAACAACGGCGAAAATAAGAAGTTTATATGGACAGTCGGTTCTTATTTGATTGATTACTTTTTTGAGCATGGAAGTAAGGAATATTGCGAAAAGCTTGAAAATGCCATTAAAAATGGTGATATTTGCTGGCATGGGCTTGCCTGTACGACACATACGGAACTGATGGATGAAGACTTGCTTGACTTTGATTTGTCACTTTCAGATGTTCTTGATGCCCGCTTTGGCAGAGAAACGATTGCCTCGAAAATGACCGATGTGCCGGGACATACAAAGGCCATTCTCCGTCAGATGTGCCGTCATGGCAAAAAGTATCTTCATATCGGCGTCAATGCATCGTCTATGGTACCGGATGTGCCGTCTGCTTTTGTGTGGAAGGACGGCGAAAATGAGCTTATTGTCCAGTATTCCTTTGATTATGGCACGCCGTGCTATGTGGAAGGGATGGATTCAGTGCTTGAATTTGCACATACCGGCGATAATTTAGGTCCGCAGTCAGAGGAAGCTGTTATGGCGGAAATTGAGCGTATTCAGGCCCTGTATCCAAATGCAGCTGTCGCAGCGGCAACAATGGATGATTATGCCCGCTGTCTTTGGGATATTAAGGACAATCTCCCGGTGATTACAGAAGAAATCGGTGATACATGGATTCACGGTATTGCCTCCGATCCGCTGAAAGTTATGCGTTATAAGGCGCTTTTAAATCTTAAGGATGAGTGGAAAAGCCGCGGTGTAAATATTAAGGATGAAGTCTTTAAGCCATTTTTAATGAACCTTATGCTTGTGGCAGAGCATACGTGGGGACTTGATTTTAAAAAATATCTTGCAGATTTTAAAAATTGGGCGAAGGATGATTTCTTAAAGGCACGGGAAGCAGACGCAACAACGCTTGATTTTCTCACAAATAGAAATGCACATATGCTCGGTGTGCTCAACGAAGATTTTAAGAAATACAGAGGCGGTGTATTTACAGGCTCTTATGCTTTTTATGAAAAATCCCATGCAGAGCAGATGGCCTATATTTATAAGGCGGTGGACAGTCTTCCGCAGGCTTATCAGACATCGGCAAAACAGTGCCTTGAACAGCTTGAATCAAAGCGCAGACGTCATTTTGAGGCGATGGATTTTGATAAAGAAAGACAGCTTTATCCGTATGAAATCGTTGAAATCGGCGGCTGGAAGGTGTCTTTCGGCGGAAATGGCGAGCTTGTGACATTAAAGAAGGGCGGAAAGGACTGGACAGATCAAAAGTGCTTCGGCCGTCTTGTGTACACAACGTATAATGCCCGCGACTGTGTGAATAATTATTATAGCTATAACAGAGCTTTTGAGCGCAATCAGTGTTGGTCTGAAGGCGATTTTTCAAAGCCCGGTCTTGAAAATGTGGAAGACCTTGAGCACAGAGATTATACATTTGCGGCAAAGAAGATAGTCCTTTCAGGCAATACAGTGACTGCGGTGCTTTTGGGCAATCCGACGGCCGTTTGTAAATACAGCTGTCCGGCGGAGGCTGTGATTACATATACTTTTGAGGATAAAGTAAAGATTAGCCTTAGCTGGCAGGATAAAGATGCCGGAAAGATTCCTGAGGCGCTTTGGTTTGAAATGAATATGAATACTGAAAACCCATATTGCTGGACAATGAAAAAGATGGGGACGACAGTACATCCGCTGTTTGTTGCCCGCGGCGGAAACCGGCGTCAGCACTGCGCAGAGGAGTTAAATTACAGCGGTGCAGACGGCATTGTAAGTATTAAGAGCTTTCATGCACCGCTTGTCAGTGTGGGCGGTAACTGGCTGTACGGTGACTACAGACAGCAGCCGGATATGAATAATGGCTTTGCATGGTGTCTTTTCAATAATAAGTGGGGTACGAACTTTAAAATGTGGTGTGAGGACGATTGCTGCTTTGAATTTGAAGTGGACATTGAAGACTACAGTAGTTTTTTGTGAAACCAAAATGATAAAAATATAAACTTGACAATCGTGTAGGGATGGTGTATTATTAGTTTAAAATAAAAACAAAATAGTTTTATAAAAACTAAAATGATAAAAAAATAAACGGAGATAAAACATGAATCTATATTTTGAACTATTGAAAAAACCGGTTTTCAATATGGGAGATGTAAATATATTTTACAATAATATGGATAGTGCACGTTCTGCGATTAAACGGCTGATGAAAGACGGTATGGTGGCAAAGATTCGTAACAATATGTACACTTGCATTAGTGGAGAGACGAGTGCGCCAATTGCAAATCGTTTTCAAATAGCCAGTCATATTACACCGACATCTTATGTGTCTTATCATACAGCTATGGAGTATTATGGAATTACAGATCGGATTTATTGCGATGTGTATGTATCTTCCGAGAGTAGCTTCCGCGAGTTTACATTTGATGGATATACCTATTGTTTTGTAGCATCGAAAAGTTCAGAAGGGATTGAGAAGTATCCTTATGATGGAGGTATAGCAGTAACTAATTTAGAACGTACCATTGTGGACTGCATTAAAAATATGGATAAAATTTCCGGAATTGAAGAAGTGATACAGAATATAGAAAGTGTGCATCAAATGCAGGAGAAACGATTGCTTAAGTACATGGATCTTTACAAAAATCAATTTTTGTATCAGAAGATGGGATATCTGCTATGGCATCATAGGAAGCAAATGGGATTATCTAATTCATTTTTTGAAAAATGCAAGGCACAAATTGGTAAAAGTAAGCGTTATCTGACACATGATCAGGAGGGTGGCTGTTACGATGATATTTGGAAATTAATCATTCCAAATGAGCTAAAAATATAAAAAAACGGAAATAGATATTTTCCAAGACAAAAGTAAAAAGATATTGTATAATATAGTCAGAAGTAGTAGAATACTATAATTAAGATATGTAAAAGGAGGATGAGATTACATGGCACAGACATTAGCTGTAGCGAAATATTTGAATGAATTGCATGTGAAAAAGCATGGAAGCGTTATGGATCAAATGAAGATGCACAAGATGATGTACTTTTCACAAAGGGAATCATTGATGATCTCAGGAAATCCTCTGTTCAATGATGATTTTGAGGCTTGGAAATATGGTCCGGTTCTTGTAAATGTGAGAAACGAATATTTGACAGGGCATATGTTTGATGGGGAATATGAAAAACTGAATGATACAGAGAAAAAATTAGTGGAATCGGTTTATAGAAGATATGATGAATATGATGCATGGCAATTGAGTACATTATCACATGCAGAATACTCATGGAGGCAGGCACGTAAGGGATTATCTGTTGGTGAAGCTGGGAATGAGAAGATGAGTTTAATTGCAATGAAAACCGATGCTACGAGAGAATTCCTTAGACGAAAAGGTGTCGTTTTGGCATAAAATTATATCCCACAGGAGTCAACACCTGTGGGATTGTTTGTTATGGAGATGTGTAATGAAGCTATCAATTGAGGAACAGAAGAAATTTTTATTTGACAGATTGAAAACGGAACCATTAAGAAAAACAAAAGAGAATAAAGAGGATATAAAAGCATTTGTCCAAACTACAAAAGGTGAGAAAATTTCCAGCTATTTAATAAACAATGCTTGGGATGATGACTGTGACAGAAATACAAAGGTATTTTTAGTGAGAGATCAAGAAACGAAAGAAATCGTGTTCTTTTATGCAATAAATTGCGGAATTTTATTTAGCGAACTTAATATTTGGAATTTAAGCAAGGATGAAAAGATTCCTTTTGATAAATATGTTGGAGCAATGCAGAGGTTGATGACATCTAATCTAAGCAAAGAAGATGAAGAAAAAGCAAATGAACAAATGAGTGAATCAATGGGAGAACTATGGGAAGTTGTTCAAGAGCCGGATAGAGTATCTTATTTGCTGAGCTTAGCAGATGAAAAAGTTCAATTGCTAGAAGAAAAAAGAGAAGCTTTGTCGGAGACCGGAGAGGGGGAGCATACACAGCAGGTACAGGAAACGTTTCCGGCAATAGATATTAAGTTCCTCGGAAGAAACAAAGAATATAAACCAGAGATTCAACTGGATTTTAGACTGGGTGTATATATTTTTTGGGAAATGATTGTTCCGCATTTATTGGAAATTGCTGAGAAGGTTGGATGTAAATACATATATTTATTTGCGGCTGATAATACAGAGAAAACAGAAAAGGTAGTTGATGTACCACCTATGTGGACACCAAATTATGATCCTTATGAAGATGAAGATGAGAATGAAGTTGCTAAGGAAGAAATTCATACATTGGTCAATTATTATATCCAGGAGTTAAAATTTCGTTATGTGTCAAAGTATAAAATATTAAAACCGCATTACGAGCGGCGATGTTACACTTTGATCCAAGAGGTCGAAAGTTTACATAGCAATAGAGAATCCGTATGGCAGAGCCATATAACAGAAGAATTGAGATAATATATAAGTGGAATATTATAGAGTAAAATATATCCAGGGAGGAGGACGGCTGATGGATATTTACGGACAGCTTGACAATTTGCTCGGTAAGATTTACGGTCATACAATGAGTGCCGAGCAGACATATGTGGCAGACAGTGAATTTAAAGATATTTCGGTCAATGATATGCATATTATTGCGGCCGTCGGCATGAAAACATCGGGAAGTATGTCCTCTATTGCAAAAAAGATGGGCGTGACAGTCGGAACATTGACAATTGCGATTAACAGCCTTGTAAAAAAGGGTTATGTCAACCGGGTTCGCAGCAGCAAAGACCGCCGCGTTGTGCTTATATCACTTTCGGAAAAGGGAGAGAAAGCCTTTGTTTATCAGCAGGGCTTTCATGATAAGCTGAGGACGTTTTTTCAGACGGAGTTATCGGCGGATCAGTGCGGTGCGCTTGTGGAAGCGCTCTCTAAAATAGAGGCAGGCTTTGGACGGTGAGCCTGACTAAAAAGCAAGCGGCGTCACCGTCTTTTTTAAGCCATCTTTGTAAACTTTATAAAAATATATAGGGTAGAACCGTTCGCAGAGCGGTTTTATTTTTTTTATATCCTTTTCTTCAAATCGCACAGAAAGACCGCACCCTGCAGTTACCTGAACGGGCACGGGAATAATCCGTGCCGAAAATCCCTGCTCCTGAAGAAGCTTTTCGCAGGCGATGGCATTGTGGGTGCTGTCAAAGGCGATAATACAATAGGTTTCGGTCATAACAGTCTTCTTTCTGCCGCTTAGTTCTGACGGCGCAAAAAGTATTACAGGTTATATTTCATCGTCGTAAATGTCGTCCATCATACCGCCTCCGGCACCGTACATCTCACGTCCGGCAATACCTCTGTCTTCGCGTGTCCTCTCGACCATATCGCTGATCATCTCCTTGACGCGTATACTGTCTTTAATATTTTTAAGTGTCAGTATCGGATCGGAAGCGTCCTGTGTTCTTAAAATAATTGTGCCGGTGCCGCACATGCGGTTTGTCAGTGTGCGTACATGGGAAATATCAAGAATACGGTATAAGAGACATTCATGCTCCTCCTGCTTTAAAAGACCGTGGGTACAGTAAATTCTTCCGCGGGCAATACGGTATTTATCAAATGTTATCGGAAACCACAAAATATGTCTGCGGTCTTCCCATCTTGGTTTTACATCGGTATTTGTCATAAAAATCCTCCTTATATGATGGAAAATATGCATAGTATAATGAGCGCGGAGCGCGAATTGTACCACTGTGCATAAGGTAATTTCCTCCTTAGGCAGAAAATTACTGCGCAGCTTCGGGGGATATTATATCTGAAAGATATGATATAATCCGCACTCTGCACTTATTATATCATGTCTATGAAAAATATGAAAGTAGGGGGTGAAAAAGCTGATTGTTTGTCGACTAATGAAAAATGTGCCGAAAATCTAAAAAAAATTATAAAATTTTTAAATGAACGTTGAAAAAATGACGTTTAACGTATAAAATAAGTTAGGCAACTAATTAATAAGGAGGCGATAACATGGAAGATAAAAAAGAAGAACCGCTTCAGGCGCTGTTTGCGAAGATTACGCATCTTTATTTCTGCAAAGGTTTTAAGATGCTTCAGGCGATGGATGTGCATCCGAAACAGGTGCCGCTTTTATATTTTCTCAGGAAAAATGAAGGCTTAAGTCAGAATGAAATTTCAAAACAGATGAATATTAAGCCGCCGACAGTTGCGGTGTCTATAAAGCGGCTTGAAAAGAGCGGTATAATTGAGCGCAGAATCGACGACACAGATCGCCGCATTAGCCGCGTATATCTGACAAAAAAAGGGTTTGAGCTGAGTGAGCGCGTTAAGGAGAAAATTGAGCAGAGCGAGCATGTGATGTTTAAGGGATTTTCCGAGGCGGAGCTTTGTCTCATACGGCGTTTTTTCAATCAGATTATTGAAAATTTCAGTGAGGGCGATGAAAAATAATAAAGACTAAAGGAGAACGACTATGGTAAAGATGTTTCATTATATGAAGGAACGGTGGCATTATATTGTCTTGATTATTGTTCTTTTATTTGTTCAGGCCTTTTGTGATCTGTCACTGCCGGATTATACATCAAAGATTGTAAATGTCGGCATTCAGCAAAAGGGTATTGAGGACTGTGTGCCTGAAACAATACAGGAAGTTTCCATGAATGAATTGTTTTTGTTTATGGATGAGGATGACAGGGCACAAGTCGAGCGTACTTACGATTTAGCGGACGGCATGTATACACTTGAAGATATTTCCGAAGATGAGCGCACTGCACTCAATAATATTTTCGGCGTGCCGATGATGGCAGTGACGGGACTGACATCGGAAGATGATTCAAGTAAGGAAATGCAGAAAAAAATCACAGATCAGATGCAATTGCCGGAGGGAACGGATATTCTTCCTGTATTTGCACAGATGCCGGAAGATGTTCGTATGAAGATGATGGATGAGATGACGGCGGAAATTTCCCAAATGCCGGAATCCATCGTGACACAGAGTGCAATTTTGTATGTTCAGAATGAATACAGCGCTCAGGGAATTGACCTTGACAGTATGCAGATGCGCTATGTCCTTTTTTCAGGACTTAAGATGCTTGGCCTTGCCTTGCTCGGTGTTCTTGCGGCCATCGGCGTGACATTTTTAGCTTCCCAGGTGGCGTCTACACTTGGCAGAAATTTAAGAAACAGTATTTACAGAAAGGTACTGACATTTTCAGGCTCTGAGCTTAACCATTTTTCGGCAGCGTCTCTGATTACGCGAAGTACAAACGATATTCAGCAGATACAGATGACATTTACGATGATTTTCAGAATCGTTTTATATGCGCCGATTTTAGGTATTGGCGGTCTTTATAAAGTGTTTCAGACAGATATGTCGATGACATGGATTTTAGGGCTTGCTGTCGGGCTTATTCTTATTGTTATTGTGCTGCTTCTTGCGGTTGCAATGCCGAGATTTACGAAGCTTCAGTATTTAATTGATAAGTTAAACCTTGTATCGAGAGAAATCCTGTCGGGTATTTTCGTTATCCGTGCCTTCAGTACAGAAAAGCATGAGGAGGATAGATTTGAGGATGCCAATAAGACATTGACGAAGACAAATCTTTTTGTCAACCGGTGTATGACGCTGATGATGCCGACAATGATGTTTATTATGAACGGTATTACAGTGCTTATTGTATACAGCGGGGCTTATGCCGTTGATGGCGGTACGATGCAGGTCGGCAATATGATGGCCTTTATCCAGTATGCAATGCAGATTATTATGGCTTTCCTTATGATTACGATGATGTCTGTCATGCTTCCAAGAGCGATGGTATCGGCCAAGCGTATCAATGAAGTGATGGATACGGAAACTGTCATTAAAAGCGGTGATTCACCGAAATATCCGGCAAAGGATGTCAAGGGTGAACTTGCCTTTGAAAATGTGTCTTTTGCCTATCCGGGCGCTGATGAATGTTCATTAACCGATGTCAGCTTTACGGCGCATAAGGGTGAGACGGTTGCCTTTATTGGAAGTACGGGCAGCGGCAAAAGTACCCTTGTCAATCTGATTCCGAGATTTTTTGATGCGACAAAGGGGCGCATTACACTGGATGGTGTTGATATTAAAGACATGGATCTTTGCGATTTAAGAGATAGAATCGGTTATGTACCTCAAAAGAGCATTCTTTTTTCGGGAACGATTGATTCAAATATCCGTTATGGCAGCGAAGAAGCATCAGAGGCTGATATCCGCCGTGCCGCCGAAATCGCGCAGTCATGGGATTTTATAAGCGCGAAGGAGGATGGGCTTGATTCACCGATTGCCCAGGGCGGCACGAATGTTTCCGGCGGTCAGAAGCAGCGTCTTTCCATTGCGAGAGCTATTGCGAAGAAGCCGGAGGTTTATATTTTCGACGACAGCTTTTCTGCCCTTGATTATAAGACAGATGTGCAGCTGCGCCGCGCTTTAAAAAATGAGACGAAGGATGCGACAACACTCATTGTTGCCCAGCGTATCAGTACGATTCTTCATGCAGATAAAATACTCGTTCTTGAGGATGGTCATGTGATTGGGCAGGGGACACATAAGGAATTGATGAAATCCTGCGAGGTTTACAGACAGATTGCCTCATCACAGTTATCAGAGGAGGAATTGGCTCATGAATAATAAGACAGTAAAGAGAGGGCCTATG
>OIYU01002276.1_pt1 | contig 10818 bp, 9 predicted proteins | sample 1588321 | NCBI WGS metagenome assembly OIYU01 (sample SAMN03283258) | human gut metagenome | biome: human-associated habitat; material: feces | host: Homo sapiens | place: USA | collected 2013 | reverse complement strand
TGGGTGTATTCGTATCAGCGTTTATCGCTCTTTCATTCATCGCCATTCCAGAGCCTCATCTAAGAAAAGCAGGTCATGAAAAAGAGAAATTCTCTCATAGTCCTTGGAATTTTCGCCATACTGTATTAGGTGTAATCGGTATCTTTGTATATGTAGGCATTGAAATCGGTATTCCAGGCACATTAAATTTCTACCTTGCCGACCCAACGGAAAAAGGTGCGGGCCTGCTTGCCAACGGTGCCGCTATCGGTGGTGCTATTGCTGCCATCTATTGGTTGCTCATGTTAGTGGGACGTTCTGCAAGTAGTGTCATCAGCGGTAAAGTAGCTACACGCACACAATTGATTGTTGTTTCCGCAACAGCTATCTGTTTTATATTAATCGCAATCTTCACTCCAAAAGAAATCACTGTCTCTATGCCGGGATATAGTGTAGAAAATGGATTCGAAATGGCCTCTGTACCTGTCAGTGCCCTATTTTTGGTACTTTGTGGTTTATGTACGTCCATTATGTGGGGAGGTATCTTCAACCTCGCTGTAGAGGGTTTAGGCAAATATACCGCACAAGCTTCAGGTATTTTTATGATGATGGTTGTCGGTGGCGGTATTTTCCCATTATTGCAGCAATTCATTTCTGACGCTGTGGGATATATGGCCAGCTATTGGTTAATTATCGCTTTGCTTGCTTATCTGTTGTTCTATGGTTTGGTAGGATGCAAGAACGTAAACAAAGACATTCCTGTAGAATAATTATAAAAACATATAGTATTAACTTTAAACTATTAATATCATGGATATAGAATACGTAAGAAGTCGCTTCATCAAACATTTTGATGGCACAACAGGTTCAGTATATGCATCACCCGGACGTATTAACCTTATTGGAGAACATACCGACTATAACGGTGGTTTTGTCTTTCCCGGAGCAGTAGATAAAGGTATGATTGCTGAAATCAAACCTAATGGTACTGATAAGGTACGTGCTTATTCTATTGATCTAAAAGACTATGTAGAATTCGGCTTGAACGAAGAAGATGCCCCTAAAGCCAGTTGGGCAAGATATATTTTCGGCGTTTGCCGTGAAATGATCAAACGTGGTGTAGATGTGAAAGGTTTTGACACTGCTTTTGCGGGTGACGTACCTTTGGGTGCAGGTATGTCTTCATCTGCTGCATTGGAAAGTACGTATGCTTTCGCTATCAACGAACTTTTCGGTGACAACAAAATAGATAAATTTGAATTAGCCAAGGTAGGTCAGGCAACAGAACATAATTATTGTGGTGTAAATTGCGGTATTATGGATCAATTTGCATCTGTATTCGGAAAAGAAGGTAGTTTGATCCGTTTGGACTGTCGTTCATTGGAATATCAATACTTCCCGTTCAAACCGGAAGGTTACCGATTGGTATTGGTTGACTCGGTAGTCAAACACGAATTGGCTTCTTCTGCTTATAATAAACGTCGCCAAAGCTGCGAAGCTGCTGTAGCCGCCATCCAGAAAAAACATCCTCATGTAGAATTTTTACGTGATTGTACAATGGAAATGTTGCAGGAAGCAAAAGCCGAGATCAGTGAAGAAGACTATATGCGTGCAGAATACGTCATTGAAGAAATCCAACGTGTACTTGATGTTTGCGATGCTTTGGAAAGAGGTGATTACGAAACCGTAGGACAGAAGATGTATGAAACTCACTATGGCATGAGTAAATTGTATGAAGTAAGCTGTGAGGAACTTGATTTCTTGAATGATGTTGCTTTCGACTGCGGTGTTACCGGTTCACGTGTAATGGGTGGAGGTTTCGGTGGATGTACAATCAACCTAGTTAAAAATGAACTATACGAAACATTCATCACCACTGCCAAAGAAAGATTCAAAGAGAAGTTCGGAAGAAGTCCCAAAGTTTACGATGTAGTCATCAGTGACGGTTCTCGCAAGCTGGTATAAAAAAGATCTCAAATTCGCTAACATATGAAAAAACCGCTTTGGATTCAAAGCGGTTTTTTCTTCTTTATGCTATAAAAGTGTAGGAAATACACTTTTATGTTGCACAACATACTCTTTTCATATCCAATGTATTAGTAATAGTGTTACTTTTACACCCAAAATCATATACTCTATTACTAATTAGTACTTTTATATCATGAAAAGCATGAAAAAAACCTTTCTGGGAACCGGTATCGCACTGACATTGTTAAGTGCTTGCGCTCCCAAACAATCTCAAGAAACACTTACAAAGTCCGGATTAAACCCCACTAATTATGAAACAATAGTGGATGGCGTAAAACCTGTCAAACTGTATACGCTAAAGAATGCAGCCGGAATGGAAGTATGCGTAACTAATTTTGGCGGACGTATTGTATCTATCATGGTCCCCGACAAAAATGGAAATCTAAAAGATGTAGTGCTGGGTTTTGACAGCATTGCTGACTACCAAAATATACCAAGCGACTTCGGTGCTTCTATCGGACGCTATGCCAACCGCATTAATAAAGGAGTCATCGTAATGGATGGAGAAACCATTCAATTACCCCAAAATAATTTTGGTCACTGCCTGCATGGAGGTCCTAAAGGATGGCAATACCAAGTTTATGAAGCAAACCAATTAAACGACAGTACTATGACACTGACTATGAAGTCACCGGATGGAGATGCCAATTTTCCGGGAAATGTAACCGCTACTGTTACTTATGCACTGACAAGAGACAATGCCATCGACATAAACTACAAAGCGACAACTGACAAAAAGACTGTTATCAATATGACTAACCACTCTTATTTCAACTTGAGTGGAAACCCTGCCAATCCAGCCACCGACCATATTCTTTATGTAAATGCAGACAGCATCACTCCCGTTGACAGCACATTCATGACCACTGGAGAAATGATAGCAGTAACAGAAACTCCATTTGATTTCAATACTCCTAAAACCATTGCCCCCGATGTGACTAACTTTGAAAACGAACAAATAAAATTCGGTAACGGATTCGACCATAATTGGGTACTTAACACGAAAGGCGATATCAACCAGCTGGCTGCCAAACTGACCAGCCCTACTAGTGGTATCACTTTGGAAGTATATACTAATGAACCGGGAATACAAGTCTATACAGGCAACTTTTTGGATGGAACTGTAAAAGGGAAAAAGGGAATTACTTATCCGCAACGCGCGTCTGTTTGTCTGGAAACACAGCACTATCCCGACAGCCCCAACAAATCACAATGGCCTTCTGTAATTCTGGAACCGGGACAGACCTATCACAGCCAATGTATCTTTAAATTCGGTGTTGAAAAATAATTGTTAAACTTTAAATATTTAATATCATGAATTGGAATTCACATGAATTCATCTGGCTGGACTGGACAATACTGGCAGTCGGCATTGTAGCTGTGATATGGGCGGTATGGCGCTCTGTACAAAAAGACAAACGCTCGCAACAAGGAGCAAGCAGTGAAGATTATCTATTTGGCAAAGGTGAGCCATGGTACATCATTGGTGCTGCTATCTTTGCAGCCAATATCGGTTCGGAACATCTGGTAGGTTTGGCAGGAACCGGTGCCAAATCCGGAGTAGGTATGGCACACTGGGAAATGCAAGGTTGGATGATTCTTCTTCTAGGATGGCTTTTTGTTCCATTCTACCAACTATTAAACAATAAAATGGGCAAAATCATTACCATGCCCGATTTCCTTAAATACCGTTATACCCCGCGTACCGGTTCATGGCTTTCTATCATCACACTGATAGCCTACATTCTTACTAAAGTGAGTGTAACCGCCTATACCGGAGGTATCTTTTTGGAGTTCTTACTTGGACTTCCTTTTTGGTATGGGGCAATCGGACTTATTGTCTTGACCGGCATCTTCACCGTACTGAGTGGAATGAAAGGAGTAATGACCCTCTCAGCTATTCAAACCCCTATTTTAATCATCGGTTCTTTCTTGGTTCTTTTCCTGGGACTGTCAGCCTTGGGAAACGGTAATATTGCTACAGGATGGACAGAAATGATGGATCATGCGCGTAGCGCCATGAATATAGGAGCAGACGGACACGCTTATGGTGCCAACCATATGTTTCACTGGACTGAAGCAGACCCGATGTATCAAGATTATCCTGGATTCTGGGTATTTATCGGAGCTTCCATCATCGGTTTCTGGTATTGGTGTACAGACCAGCACATTGTTCAACGTGTGCTTGGACAAAGTAAAGGAGAAGCGAATGATGTCGTAATGAAGCGCGCCCGTCGCGGTAGCATTGCAGCCGGTTACTTCAAGATTCTGCCGGTATTCATGTTCCTCATTCCGGGCATGGTGGCAGCAGCCCTGGCCGCCAAAGGCGAGTTCGACATGTCAAACACAGATGCCGCTTTTGCCGTTATGGTAAAAGACGTGTTGCCCGCCGGTGTAAAAGGCATTGTAACTATCGGTTTCATCTGTGCCCTGGTTGCTTCGCTGGCTGCATTCTTCAATTCATGTGCCACTCTCTTCACTGAAGATTTCTATAAACCCATGTGCAAAGGTAAAAGTGAAGCTACCTACGTATTGGTAGGACGTATTGCCACAGTAGTAGTTGTTATCCTTGGTATGGCATGGATTCCCATCATGATGAGTCTAGGAAGTCTATACGATTACCTCCAAGGCATCCAGTCACTCCTGGCTCCTGCCATGGTAGCCGTATTTGCATTGGGTATCTTCTCAAAACGGATTACACCGAAAGCGGGTGAAGTAGGCATGATTGTAGGATTCATCATCGGTATGGTACGCCTACTGACGAATATCTTTACCAATACCGGTAAAGACGTCATGAACGGCTGGTACTGGGAATACACCAGCTGGTTCTGGCAGACCAACTGGCTCATCTTCGAAATTTGGCTGCTTGTATTCCTGCTCGTACTGATGGCAGTAGTTTCTTGTTTCACTCCCAAACCCACTGCCGAGCAGATAGAAGCCATAACCTTCACCGGCAGTTACAAAAAACTAATCAGAGAAAGTTGGAATAAATGGGATGTCATTGCTTCACTGGGAGTTGTGATTCTCTGTGCTCTATTCTATATTTATTTCTGGTAACACTCAACTGTCAAACGATAAATATACATACTTATGACAACTTATTATAGTAAGAACCCCAAATTCTACGTCTCCGTGGACTGCATCATTTTCGGTTTCAACGAAGGGGAACTGAACCTGCTGCTGCTGAAGCGTAACTTTCAGCCGGCAATGGGCGAATGGTCTCTGATGGGAGGATTTGTACAAGAGGATGAAAGCGTGGACGATGCTGCCAAACGCGTACTGCATGAACTGACCGGACTGGACAATGTATACATGGAGCAGGTCGGCTCATTCGGAGCCATCGGCCGTGACCCGGGCGAACGTGTTGTCTCTATTGCCTACTACTCACTAATCAACATCAATGAGTATGATAAAGAACTGGTGCAGAAACACAATGCATTTTGGGTAAATATCAACGAACTGCCGGAACTGATTTTCGACCATCCGCAAATGGTAGCGCAGGCACGGAAGCTGATGCAGCAGAAGGCCTCTACCGAGCCGATAGGCTTCAACCTGCTACCCAAGCTGTTCACCTTATCGCAGCTACAAAGTCTATACGAAGCCATCTATGGAGAAGCCATGGACAAACGCAACTTCCGTAAGCGGATAGCCGAACTGGACTGTATCGAAAAGACGGACAAAATAGACAAAACCGGCTCCAAACGGGGAGCTGCACTATATCAGTTCAACGAGAATCTATATCGTAAGGCACCGAAATTTAAACTGTAAAATAGAGTTATGTTAGAAGCACTGAAAGAAAAAGTATTCCATGCCAATCTTGAGTTGGTGAAGCATGGACTGGTTATCTTCACCTGGGGCAATGTTTCGGCCATCGACCGTGAGACGGGATTGGTAGTCATCAAGCCCAGTGGTGTAAGCTACGATGACATGAAAGCTACAGATATGGTAGTGGTGAATCTTGACGGTAAGGTCGTGGAAGGACGGTTAAAGCCCTCCTCAGACACACCGACCCACCTGGTTCTCTACAAGGCATTCCCCGAAATCGGCGGTGTGGTGCACACGCACTCTACTTACGCCACAGCCTGGGCACAAGCCGGATGTGACATACCGAATATCGGGACAACACATGCCGATTACTTCCACGACGCCATACCCTGCACAGCAGACATGACGAAGGAGGAAGTGGAAGGAGCGTATGAACTGGAAACGGGAAATGTCATCGTAAAACGCTTTGAGGGGCTGAACCCGGTACATACTCCCGGAGTATTGGTAAAGAACCACGGTCCTTTCTCGTGGGGAAAAGACGCACACGAAGCGGTACATAATGCCGTAGTGATGGAGCAGGTGGCAAAAATGGCAAGTATAGCCTATGCCGTGAACCCCAATCTGACCATGAATCCGCTGCTGATAGAAAAACATTTCAGCCGCAAGCACGGTCCTAACGCTTATTATGGACAGAAATAACTATCATTCTTTAAATATAAACTATAAAAATAAATTGTATGAACACATTTGAACAATATGAAGTATGGTTCGTAACCGGAGCACAGCTCTTGTACGGAGGTGACGCAGTTATCGCAGTAGACGCACATAGTAATGAAATGGTGAAAGGTCTGAATGATTCCGGGAAACTGCCCGTAAAGGTAGTATATAAAGGTACGGTCAATTCATCCAAAGAAGTAACTGCTGCCTTCAAGGCCGCCAACAACGACGAAAAGTGTATCGGGGTCATCACCTGGATGCACACCTTCTCTCCTGCCAAAATGTGGATTCACGGTTTGCAGGAACTGAAGAAGCCATTACTACACTTCCATACACAGTTCAACAAGGAAATTCCCTGGGAGACGATGGACATGGATTTTATGAACCTAAACCAATCGGCTCACGGCGACCGCGAATTTGGACACATCGTGACACGTATGCGAAAGAACCGCAAAGTGGTAGTAGGCCACTGGCAGGACGAAAAAGCCCAAAACCAGATTGCCGCATGGATGCGCGTAGCTGCCGCATGGGCTGATGCGCAGGATATGCTCATCATCCGCTTCGGCGACCAGATGAACAACGTGGCTGTGACAGACGGTGACAAGGTCAGTGCCGAACAAGTATTGGGCTATCATGTGGACTACTATCCCATCAATGATGTGATGACACACTACAATGCTGTCAGCGACGAGGACGTGAAGGCACTCGTAGCAGAATACTTCAAGCTCTACGACCACGCTCCCGAACTGGAAGACGCACGTACGGAAGCCTACACCAAAGTATGGAACTCCGCCAAGGCCGAAATCGCCATTCGCCGTGTGCTGAAAGACACGGGTGCCAAAGGCTTCACCACCAACTTCAACGATTTGGGCGACTTTGACCAAATCCCCGGACTGGCCTCACAGCGACTGATGGCGGAAGGTTACGGCTTCGGTGCCGAAGGCGACTGGAAAACTGCGGCACTATACCGTACCACTTGGGTGATGAGTCAAGGCATGCCGAAGGGGTGCTCCTTCCTCGAAGACTATACGCTGAACTTCGACGGAGAAAAGAGCGCCATCCTGCAGGCACACATGTTGGAAGTCTGTCCACTGATTGCCGAACAGAAGCCGAAACTGGAAGTGCACCGTCTGAGCATCGGTATCGACAGCGAAACAGCCCGCCTGGTATTTACCAGCAAGCAAGGTGAAGGTGTAGCCGCTACCATCGTAGACCTGGGCAATCGCTTCCGCCTCATTGTGAACAAAGTAGAATGCATCAAGAGCAAGCCTCTGCCCAAGTTGCCCGTTGCCAGCGCACTGTGGATTCCAATGCCCAACCTCGAGGTGGGCGCTGCAGCCTGGATTCTGGCCGGAGGTACACATCATACCAGCTTCTCCTACGACCTGACGGTGGAATATTGGGAAGACTTTGCCGAAATGGCCGGCATCGAAATGGTAGTCATCGATGAAAATACCACCATCAGCGAGTTCAAAAAAGAACTGCGCATGAATGAAGTCTACTATATGCTGAACAAGGCACTTTGCTGATAATCATTACGGATTACCGATTGCGGACTACTAATTACACGTACCACAAACGTAACTAGTAGTTTGCAATTAGTAATCCGTTGTTTATAATCGTACTATAAATCCGTAAATTATCATTAATACCATGAAATTAGATGCAAAATCAACCATTGAGGCAGGTAAGGCCATCCTTGGCATAGAACTCGGTTCCACACGAATCAAGGCGGTTTTGATTGACCAGGAAAACAAACCCATCGCCCAGGGAAGCCATACTTGGGAGCGGAGAAGGAAAATACCGTCTACATTTTCCCAACGCTCGTAAGCAGACTTTCGGGTCTGCGTTTCCGTATGTCTTCTGCGCAGCACGGAGGACACATCAATAGGAATACCCGTTACGGCAGAAACGCCGCGCGCTATACATTCACTCTGATTGTATCCGCGCAACTTTTGTTTGCGGGGATGTAGAGGAACGGGGATAATTACGTCTATACCACGGAAAAAACCGGTAGCCGCCAGCTCCGCTGCCATAAAACGCCCCATTATTTCTCCCAAATCTTTCCGGCCTCCATACTTCAGTTGATGCAGGATGTGGCGGAAATCACTTCCTTTGTGATAATAAAAGAAGGAAGTGCCGCGTTCCAGAGGTATCTTCCCCCAAAACATACGCTCCACGGAGTTGTCTTCGCGAAGATGATAGTTTGTCCGTGGCATATTCATATTACACCTGATGCAAATGCCCTCTTCTCCCTCTTGCAAAGAGCTCCCGCATACAGCACACTGACGCGGGAAGAAGAGATGGACAAAGGACAAGAACCAGGCTTTAAATGTGTTTTCCATAAAAAAGTGTAATAAGGCAATAAGAACCGTATCAGAATGGCAGCGCCTCCCGTACCAACCGCAAAAACAACGGATGCAGCGGCCCGTTGGTGGCTATGATATGATGCCCTTCTATAAAGTTCTCGTTTCCCAAAAAGTCTGTTACCTTACCGCCGGCTTCCAACACCATGAGTGCAGCCGCAGAGAAATCCCACTTACCGATAAAAGCTTCCAGCCAAGCGTCAAAACGTCCGGCAGCCACATAGCAGAGGGCAAGCGCCGCCGAACCATTCATGCGAATGCCTGCAACCTTACCGTAAAGTTCGTGTATCAAATGTTCGCCCGTACGGGCATACTGCTCGAAATTGTAGGGTAACTCTGTCACCACAAAAGCGTCTTTCAGTTCACTGACAAGCGAAACACGCAACCGTTCTCCGTTCACATAGGCTCCTCCTCCTTTCCAAGCATAAAAACACTCGTCTCGGCAGGGTTCATAAACCACACCCAGCAAAAGCGACTGCTTGTCACGCAAGGCAATACTTACACAATAGGGAGCATTGTCGTGAATATAGTTCGTTGTCCCATCCAAAGGATCCACTACCCAGCAATACGTTTCGTCACTATAGGCAGCAGACCCTTCTTCGGCAATGAATCCGGCTTCGGGAAGCAATTTCCTAAGGGCAGATACAACCTTTTTCTCGGAAGCCTTGTCCACATAAGATACATAATCGTGCGCATGTTTTTCCTGCACCACCTCCCGACGGAAACTTTTCCGCTCTTCCTTCAAAAAATGCCCGGCTTCACGGGCTACACAGCAGACAGCCTCTGTCAACGCCTTCAAATTTTCCATATTCTTATATTATTTACCATTCGCATCTTCCTGATAAATGAGCCTCCCCCGTTGGCTGACCGTCCACTCACCGTCTTCCAGACGTACGTTTTTCGTATCATCATCTTCCACATTCCAGGCATATCCACCGGCAGGCAGACCTCGACGGTCCAGAATTTCGTTCGAAACACCTTCCTCCGAGAAAAACAACTCCACTTGCGTAGAGTCCGGACTGAACACCAAGAACAAAGTCTTCCCGGCATCATCCACTGCATTCATGCGGACACCTTTCTCCCACAAACGGATGCAATCTTTCTGCACCTCGCTCCACGTATATCCGGCAGAAGCAATACAACCATGTTCGTCTTTATCACTACCAACCACGGCCTCTTTTTCCTTTCTCTCCGAAGTTTCCGCTTCCTTTTTACCGCCGTTTCCACAACCGGTCAACAAAGCTCCGGCACATATCAGGCACATAGATACAACCTTCATATTCATACGCTTGTTTTTATTAGTTTTCAATTGACAAAGTTAAAAACAAATCGGCAGTACTAAAAGTTTCTTCCCTTTTTATACGCACGGCTCTTTCGTTTAAAGGAGTTATCGGGAGTCAGAAGGAGTCATCAGCCGGCAAGTCGGCTTAGGAGTTAAAGCCGATAGTTCTGTGAATACATACACAAGAGTATCGGCTGTAACCCCTAGCGGAGCAAAGTGATAACTCCTCTAACTCTCTTGCTTGTCATGGCTTGAGATATACCACTGTTTTTCCACTACCATATTTGCGAATAATACCTTCTTCCAGAAATAGGTTCAAATCGGCCACCGCCTGATGTTTCGCCTTTCCGGTCAGCTGTTCATAATCAGTACGCGTAATGCAGCCATACTTATTCAAATGCTGCAACAGTTTTTTTCTCCGCTCCTCCAATGTCAATTTGGAATGAGAGATATAGGGAGATGCTTTCCGTTCCAGCTCCATTGTCTGAAAGCGGTTGCGGAATCTACTGCTGATACGTAAGTTCACATTCTGAAAATGTACGGACGGAGAGCGAATATCCTTTTTATTCGCCACGGCCTTGTCGCACTTCAATGACAACGAAAAGAATCCCAATTCGCCCACTTCAACTATCCATCCGTCTGCCAGCCAACTGTGCAACTCATCCGTTATAGCCTGCAACG
>OIYU01002263.1_pt1 | contig 10890 bp, 7 predicted proteins | sample 1588321 | NCBI WGS metagenome assembly OIYU01 (sample SAMN03283258) | human gut metagenome | biome: human-associated habitat; material: feces | host: Homo sapiens | place: USA | collected 2013 | reverse complement strand
GGGGACGGGTATGAGTGCAGTCATAGTGGGTATTATTATTTTGTGCATAGCATTTATATTTACGCCAATCGGGATACTCCTATTGTGTGTAGTTATACTTTTGGCTATCATATATTCTGTTACGATGGCAAAGAGACAAGCAAAACAGTTGGAAAATATTGCCCATGTAAAGTTTATTGGAAGGGCAAAGATTTATAAAGAAGGATTTGAACAAACTGGCTTTTCGATAGGGACGAGTGGCCGTGGGAGACTTTATTTTGGTAAGAGAAAGCGGCTACAAGGCATAGAAGTAACATTTTATGTAACATATTCAGACAAAGACCCACAACTGGTATCTACAATGGAAGGAACAGAACAGTATTTCAAGTTAATGTCATACATAAATCAACAAAATACAGAAGATATTGGGGCGAGAATAGAAGCTGGAGCACAATCTATCCCCAAGTCAGTAGAAGAAAACCAACAAAAATTAACGGAGGAATTAGTTCCTGCAAAGAGGCTGAAACTTAATCCTCCTAAGTTATTGGAGATACCTTTTGAGGTTTTGCCCAATGAGTTTTCTGTTGAAGTGAGGCATCAGTCTTGTATCTATAAGCAAACAGAATATGATGGTGGGCGTTATGAAGTAGACGTTCGCTGTGAAGTCCACTATGACTCATCAGTAAAAGGCGTAACAAATCGAAGAATTGTAATTTCTCTATATGACAGTAAAGACCGAATTTTCGCGGTAAGAAATACATGGCCTGAGCATCTTGATAAATCTGGTTGCAAGGTTGCTGAGATAAACTTTTGGGAAAATATATACGAAGAACCGAGCAAAGTTTCTATCAGTATAGAAAGATGTTCATAAAGCAAAAACTTCCGATTCCCTTGGAATGGAAGGGATGAGGGGTATAGGCATCTACCCAATTTTGTCTGATGATTTAATACAAATTGCCATACCGTAGGAATAAAAAACATAAGAAGAGAATAAAAAGCAATTGAAGAGTACGTGTAAGCGATCCCCATTACGTTGCAGAACTCAAGCTATAAGTCTGCCTCCTTCTGTTGTAGATGAGAATGGAGTATGTCTATGGGGAAATAGAATTAAACCGGATAATAGGGTGTTAACATTTATAAGTGATTCCATTTAGCGTGAAACCCTCCGCTTAGAAATAGGCGGAGGGTAATTTATTTCTTAAAATTAATTCGAAATTTCCGCTACCTCTATGAAGTTGAAGTAGCGGAAATTTTATATTTTAGTGCCAAGTGTCACAGTGCCAAGTGCCTAACGTTAAAGGTGGTGGCAGTTTGGCTATTAATATTGACACTCTACAAATACAAATTGAGACAACATCTAATGACGCAGCAAACAAAATTAATGCATTAACAAAAGCATTGACAAATCTCAAAGCGGTGACTAAAGGAGGCGCTGGATTAAATACTGTAGCAAAACAGTTACAGGCGCTTACAACTGCTACTAATGGAGCAACAAGCGCTAGTAAAAAAATAGCAAATCTGGTAAATGCTTTGAGGGAATTGCAAAGCATACAACGCCCATCGGGTTTATTATCAGCCATTAATGCGTTAAGGAAAATAAAGGACCTCAATTTATCAAATATATCTAATAAAAAAATTCAAAATTTAGTAATAGGATTTAATAGCTTATCTGAAATACAAAAGGCTTCTGGACTAAACTCAACGATCAATGCTTTAAAAAAGCTCCCGGAAATTACTAAGAAATTGCAAAAAGCTGATTTAAATACGTTTGCTACCCAAATGCAGCGTGTAGCCGCTGCCATTCGGCCATTGTCAACAGAGATGGCTCGAATATCTGCTGGGTTTTCGGCTTTTCCAATTCGAATACAGCGATTAATCGCTGAAAATGACCGCTTATTTAACTCGAATCGACGCACAGCCAATTCTTTTGGACTTTACGCGAAAATAGGAGTCTATTACTACGCTTTAAAGCGAGCTGCTACGATTATGAGCAAATGGGTGAATTCCAGCACGGCGTATGTTGAAAACTTAAATCTATTTACTGTAGCAATGAGTGATGCAGCTGATAGTGCACTGGAATATGCCGAGACAGTTAAAGAAGCTGTCGGAATTGACCCATCCGAGTGGATCAGGAATCAGGGGGTATTTAAGCAGATTACCGGTGGCTTCGGTGTAATAGAAGAAAAAGCCAATCTTATGTCAAAGAATCTAACGCAGTTGGGGTATGATATTTCCTCCTTCTATAATATTTCGATTGAAGATGCTATGCAGAAGTTGCAATCTGGTATTGCAGGCGAAATTGAGCCACTGCGCAGGCTTGGATATGCAATTGACGTAGCTACCCTGCAAGAAGTGGCATATGCGCACGGTATTAACCAAAGCGTAAACAGCATGAATCAGGCGCAAAAGTCCCAGCTTCGCTATGTTGCGATTATGGAACAAAGCGGGAATGTGATGGGAGATATGACCCGAACTGTGCAAACTCCAGCCAATGCAATGCGTATTTTAAACCAGCAGATCACTCAATTGTCTAGAGCTTTTGGGAATCTGTTAATTCCTTTTTTACAAAAGATTATCCCATATGTACAAGCATTTGTCGAGATTTTAACAGAGGCAATACAGCGATTAGCCGTTCTCGCAGGATTTGAACTTCCAGAGATTGATTATTCCGGATTAGGAGGGGTTGCTTCCGGAGCAGAGGACGCAGAAGATGCATTGAATGGAACGACGTCAGCAGCAAAGAAATTACGGGACGCAGTGCTTGGTATTGACGAGCTCAATATTATATCTCCATATCAGGACTCTGGAAATAGTGGCACTGGTTTTGGGGGAGATTTAGCGCTAGACTTACCAGAATATGATTTTCTTAAAAACTTTAGAGAACAAACTAATGACATCAAAAAGCAAATGGAAGAAGTCCTAGATGTAGTAGTGGCGATTGGCGCTGGACTGCTTGCGTGGAAAATCACAAACAACCTTATGAATACTGTTGGTAATCTAAAAAATACATTAAAAGGAATTCAAAATCTTAAGCTAGCCGCAGGGGTAACTCTTATGGTAACAGGATTTACTTTGTCGGCAATAGGTTCATATGGCCTCGGAAGAGGGGATTATTCCACTGAGAATATTATCAAGACAATATTAGGTTCTGCTCTTGGAATTGCAGGTTCATTGCTTGTGTTCGGGACAGGGCCCCTAGGATGGACGATCGGAATTAGCGCAGCAATTATTGTAAACATAGCGAGTTTTGCGCTCGGAAGCTGGCACCAGTCTGTAGAAGATGACTTAAAAAGCCGATTTGGAGAAATTGTTCTGAGCGACGATCAGATAAGTGAATGGGCTCAGGCGCTTACAACAAGTGAACTAGCAATAAAGCTTAGTGTATACGTAGATGAGCAAGAAGCTCTTTCTTCGCTTAAAGGACAAGTTGAAAAGTCTATTGCAGAGCTGAATAAACAAAATTTAAGAGCTTCAATTGGTCTGGAGATAGAGCAAGCTTCCTACCAAGAGGCAGTAGATTCTTTTTTATTGAATGCCCAAGAATATATACAACAGCAGCAAATTGTAGCCGCAATGTCTGTAGACATTGTTTTGGGAGGTACAGAAAATGGAGATAGATTATCTGGATTTGCAACAGATTATTACGGTGAACTATCAGAAGAATTAACGGAAAAAGGAAAAGAATTAAAAGAGATAGTTGCCAGTGGCTTTAATGATGGAAAATGGATTCCTAATAAGCTGGAAGAAGCAGTAAAATTGCAAAAAGATATTCAAGAGATATTAGATTATATTTCCAATGTGGAATTTGAAGCTGAGCTAGAAGGATTGAGATTAGATGCGAAAGGGACCGACCTTACTGTAGAAAGTTTTCAAGGTGTGATGGATAAAGCCCAAGAAACCATTGAAGACCAGATGAAGAATTTGGAAGGAGTCCGGCTTGAGGCAATTAAGGTTGCCAAAATGGAGTACGACCAAAATATTTTAGATGGAATGAGCAAAGAAGCGGCACAGGAGATATATGATTCTGCTGTAAAAGCTGCGGATGAGGCATTCCAGAACAAATCCATTACACTCAATAGTGCAACCTTCGAGTTTGGCATTCAGACGATAACAGATGCGTTTTCGGAGGAACTAAAGTCTGCTGAACCAGCATTCAGCACATCTGTTCGTGATGCGTTTGAAGGGGGATTTATTGATGGAGTAAAAAACCCAGAAGAGTTATACAGTACCCCTATCGAGGAATTGATGCTAGGAGTACAGGAAGCATACCGGATTGGATTTGAAAATGTTGACATATCAGCCGAAGCAAGACAAAACTTGGAATCACTACTCGAAGAACTTAAACCGACAAAGGAACAGCTAAAAAAATTGCAAAATGAGGCGTTCCAAGCAGGTCAAGCCGTACCTGAATATGTGAATCAAGGGCTAACTAGCATATACAAGCTTGAAGCAATAACTGGCTCCTTAGAAGCTCAGAACTACTTAATAGGTCAAATGCTGTCTACTGATCCAAGCTTTACAGAACTCCTTAAAACATCAGAAGGGGCGGGAGAAAGCATTAATAAAGATGTTGCTGCTGGTCTGTTGAGTAGTGTAAGTGTTGTAAGAGAGGCATCAACTGGAACAGTCAATGAAGTTAAAAATACTATTACTGGGGAAACTGAAAAAATCACTCCTACATTAAGAAACAATTTCTATAGCCTCGGTCAAAGCCTTGGCGCGGGTCTATATGGCGGTACATTTAACACGATTACAGATACAGCAAATTATGATTGGAAAGGACTGTTCGGCAAAGTCACAGACTATGCGATAGAAGAATTTGACACTCATTCCCCATCTAAAAAATTTACTACCATTGGCGAAGATAACATGCAAGGTCTTTACAACGGCATGGATGGATGGGGGGAAGATTTCGCGCAGATATTTAAAAACATTGTAAATGCTGGGATTACGCAGTTTAACTCATTTATTCAATGGATAAACGAAAAAATGAAAATATCGTGGGACGCATTTGAGATCGCAGGCCGGGAGATTATTCCAGCAGGGTCCATTCAACTGCTTAAAATCCCAACAATTCCTTTGCTTGCTTCTGGTGGAATTGTCAACCAAGGCCAAATGTTTATAGCTAGGGAACGAGGCCCTGAGTTTGTTGGACAAATTGGTCGAAGAACTGCGGTTGCAAATAATCAACAGATTGAAGAAGGTATCTATCGGGCATCGCTAGAAGCAAATGAAGAGCAAAATGCATTGTTACGCCGACAAAATGAACTTTTGGCAGCTTTACTAGAGAAATCGAGCGGAAATGTATATTTGGACGGAAAACAAATTTTGAAATCGTCTGAAAAAGCAGGCCGTGAGCGTGGAGCAGTGATAATGAGTGGAGGTGTTGTAGGATGAGGGCAATGGTGAGCATCGGAGACTATGATGTCCCTGAGCCCTCAACCTACAACGGCACAACGGCTACTGTTGTTGATGGTGGCAGGAACACAAAGGCTGTATTCACTGGAGCTGTTATTAGGGAAGATGTAGCAAAAGTAGATATGACATGGAAATTCATATCCGCTCAAGAATGGGCGACTCTACTTTCAAAGTTTAGTTCTAAACGAGGAGGAGCATACATAAATTCAGTTACATTTTTTTGTCAAGATACAAATGATTGGGAAACGCGGCAAATGTATGTTTCTGATCGGCAGGCCAGTGTGTTTTTGCGAAACAAAGATGGAAGTATAAGAGGATACACAGGCGCATCATTATCTCTGGTGGAGGCTTAAAATGCAAAAAGTATCCCAGGCGTGGAAGGATATTCAAAAGAAAAGGATCATAACAGAACCAAGCTTCATAGAAGTGACGCTCAATGTAGGAGACCCGGACGCTCAATTGGACGCCGCAGCGACCGATAACGGTCATGAAAATTATTCTAACACTCCAAAGATAGCAGATGGGACAGAAGTGATTCCGGGAAGGTATGCGACATTGGAAGACGATATATGGGTTTTAGATGGTACATACCAAATTTTACCGGATGATCCGCCTTGGGGGAATAATGGGTATATTGGTTACGAATTATCCGGGGCAGACAGGGAATATGAAACTTATCCAACCATTACATTACAGTTTTCTAAAGTATACAGTTCTTTAATCCCAGGGATTACTATTACATGGTCTGAAACCTACAACGAATATGCAGAATCGTTTAAAATAACCGCATATAATGGGGCATCTGTTGTTGCACAAGAGACAGTACAAAATAACCAGGATATATTATCAGTAGTATCTCTTGATATACAAAATTACAACAAAATTACAATTCAAGTTCTCAAGTGGTGTAAGCCATATCGTAGAGCAAGAATTAGCCGTATTGTGATCGGGATACTTAAATCCTACCAAAACACAGATTTAATGGCATATCAGCATGGCATGTTCGTTGATTTATTAAGCGCCAATCTACCGAAATCAGAAATCATTTTCCAGTTACTCAATATCAACGGGGAATATAATCCTGATAATCCGCAAGGGACGGAGAAATATTTAATGGAGCGCCAGACGGTCACTGTAAAATATGGATACCTAATGGGGATAAATGTGGAATGGATAAAGGCGGGGACATTTTTTATCAGCGAATGGGACACGCCACAAAATGGAATAACTGCGACCTTTACCGCAAGAGACGCATTGGAATATATGAGCGACCTTTATTCTGGCCCTTCAACAGGAACATTTATGGAAATAGCAAAATCCGCATTGCAACAGGCGAATCTTCCAAAGAAAAGTGATGGGTCAAATCAATGGGAATTGTCTGACCTTCTTAACGATTTAGAAGCACCGGAAGGGATTGACTTAACGGAGAATACAATTGCAGAAGTTTTGCAATTGATAGCAAATGCTTCCTGCTGTGTTTTTTATCAAGATCGGGAAGGGATTATTCATATTAATCCATTAAACAAAGACCTTACAGATTATAGAATTGATAGAGATAATAGCTTTGCAAATTCCGAAATTGAGCTTACAAAACAATTAAAGTCAGTTAATGTAAATGATGGAGAGTTTGTTCTTTCTGTAGGTAACGTTGGGGAAACACAGAACGTGAAAAACCCCTTAATCTCAAAAGATAGGGGAGAAGAAGTAGCCATATGGACATCAGAAATCTTAAGTAATAGGCGCATCTTTTCTGGAGAATGGAGAGCAGACCCAAGATTAGATGCAATGGACAAGATCACAGTGGAAAACAAATTTGCAGAAAGCACGGTGTTTGTAACACAAGTAGAATATACATATAATGGCGCATTCCGTGGCATGTATGAAGGGAGGGCTGTTGTATAAGTATTATTGACACATTAATATTCGATAGAGCTCTCCAAGATGTGGAGGCACTTACTTCCAAAGGGCACTATAACATATCCGATCTTAATCGAGTTTGTGAAGCAACCGATTACATAGCAAATTTGTTGCAGGGATATGGATACAAGGTAGACTATTCTCCAATTTTTATTCCTCATAGGACGTCTAAAAAATATCAGAAATTGGAATATATACAGTCTACTGGATTACAATATATCGATACGGGAATTAATCCTACAAGTAATACAAGAGTTATATGTGATTTCCAGGTTACCCAAACATTAAGTGCATTCCAAAGCGTATTCGGTGGGAGAGGAAAGACTCCAACATATGAAGGAAGATTTTGCTTTCATCTTACAGCAGATGGACTATTTAGGTCAGACTATAACGATGCAAACGAATTATTTGATAATTCAATCCAACCGACAGAAAGACACATTGTAGATAAAAATAGAAATGTTTGTAAACTGGATTCAGCTACAGTAACAAATTCTGATGGGGATTTTACAGGCAAGTATCAAATGTATATATTTGGTGAAAACACATATGGTGAAGCCACAGAATTAGCAAATCTTAAAATTTTCTCAATGAAAATATATAATGGTGAGATATTGTTGCGCGACTTCATACCGGTTTACGATATGAATGGAGAAGCTTGCTTATATGACGAAATTACGAATAACTTTTTTCGTAATTCAGGTATGGGTAAATTTACAGCAAGCCAAGCATTTAACCCTGATGATATAGTTACCGTTAGCACTACTTGGCAAAGAGAAGATATTCCATTAAAAAGCCAGATGGATAAATATTTAAAAAACATCTCTGCCATGAGAAAAGCAATATCCGTGTATGAAACTACACCTGAACCACCCTCTAGCATGGATAATTTAACGTGTCAACAAGCTAATGACATAGAGAAAATCTTATTCGACCTCTATGAGATTATAACAAAGATGGAACAAGCTTGGTTTTATAGTGGAGATTTATATTTAGGGGAGGTATGACTTATCAAAGATAGGATACCAACATATCCAGGGAGAGTGGAGCTTACACCCGTTAGTGGACAGACCAATGTATTTGATATGAGTCGCGCAGACGATCCAATAGAGGACGGTACTCCACTCAATAAGGCGACACTGCTACAGGACGATACAGCCTCATTACTTGATCTTGGCACAAATGCTACTCCTGATCTAATGTTTAGTGCCCTGTATAATCGCACATTGGCACTCCATTTGGTCACAATTTCCTTCGATCAAGAATTTTCTGGTGAGGAATTTATAGTTGCCCAAGGTGACGATACTGTGTATACGGGCACAGTTCCGGGAACGCTAAAAAAAGTCATTGGACTTAGCTCCGCTGATACGACATATCGTATTACCTGTGGAGATACATATCGGGATATAACAACTGGACCATACTACGGGATGCAGACAATTGCTATTAGGTCTATATATCCGGATTTGGAGGACAATAGTTGGGACCAGATCGCCCAAGCAGCTAGTGCGGGGATCGCATCTGGTTATTGGCAGGTTGGTGATACTAAGGATATTACATTAAGCACAGGGGAGACGCTTACTGCGCAAATTTGGGATTTTGCTCACGATGACCTCGATGGAGGGGGAAAAGCTCCTATCACCTTTGGATTAAAAAATCTTATGCAAGATACGTCAAGAATAGCCGAACAAGGTGAAAATTGGTCTGATTGCATAATGAGGACAAAATTAGAGGCTATATTTGCACAACTTCCCGAAGACCTTAAATCTGTAATAAAGCCCGTAATAAAAAAGACATATGAACCAGGGGGGATCATCGCTACTATAACTACAACAGATAAACTATGGCCAATGTCCGGTGTTGAATCAGCATATCTATCATCGTCGGAAGAAGGGTATCCTTATCCAATTTTTACAAATGCGACCAGCCGAATTAAACGCCTATCAAATGGGGATGGATCCGTCGAAGATTATTGGCTTAGAACTCCTAACACATCATATACAAACCGATGGATGTATATTAGTACTGGTGGAAATTATACGACATCGATTGATCTGTCTGTCTCAAAAGGTATATGTTTTGGCTTTTGCATATAGGAGGTAACGATGTTTCTTTTGTTAGACCAACAGGACTTAATTGTAGATATGTCCGATCATATAATCCCTACAAAAAGACAATCTAATGGGGTTATTGTTGCGTGCCAGGAGGACGACTCTGACACCATATATGCATGCGATTCGGATATGTGTTACCCAGTTTTGTTTTATCACACACAGGAGGTTAAAGATGTACCCAATAGCGTAATATCTGGCTATTGGTATTATCGAGACGGTTTCTTTACGACTGCCAAAAAGATGTACGAATACAGAGATAGACTACTAGATGAATGTGATAAGACGTTTTGTAATGTTGAACAGTGGACAAAAATGGAAGAGGCCGAACAAGCTATATGGACGAAGTACAAGCAAGACTTACGTGATATTTCTTTGCAGCCTGGATTTCCATATAATATAGTTTTTCCAATAGCGCCGGCAAAAAAGTTTGGAGGCGATCATTTGACAGCAATCATGGCAGATGGAACAGAAATCTCTTTGATAAGTGCAGAGCAGAATGCTATCTATATTGATGGAGAAAGATGTCTTACCCTTGAACTATGTACTGATGCAGGGACACACCAAGATCAAGAATTGAGAAATATATTTTTAGACCCTGACAAGTCGAAATCCATAACAATTGAAAAAGAAAAGTATGAAGGATTTACCAAACTTATTCGGAGTGTGTACGAGGCGGGGAAAATTACAATTATAGTTGCACAAAAGACAAATGAAGCTAGTGCGGAATTACAGGAGCAAGTAACAGCACAACAGGAGGCAATATCTATTTTGATGGGAGGTACATACAATGGCTGAATTTGACAGAAATAAACTGATTGCCGAAGCAAAAGCCAAGCGGGCGCAGATCGAAGAAGCGGCGTCGGCCTTATCCGATGAGCAGGCATATGACCGTGCATGGATGTTCCCTCTTTGGGACAGTAACAGTCATACATATTCTGTCGGAGATCGCGTCCAGTATGAGGGGCAGCTATATCGCTGTTTGACGGAACACACGTCGCAAGGAAGTTGGAAACCAGATGTAGCACCGTCTTTGTGGGTTAGGATTGATGATCCGGCAATTGAGTGGCCGGAATGGAGACAACCAACCGGAAGTACAGACGCATATCCAAAGGGTGCAAAGGTTAGCCACAACGGGAAACACTGGATTAGCAACGTAGACGCCAATGTTTGGGAACCGCCTACGCAATGGACAGAACAAAAGGAATCGTAATTTTGGCTTTAAAAGCAAAATTGGGAATGTAAAAGCCTGTATATCAGAAAGGGGAATGCAAAACGAACATCAAACAACATCCTAGCCCGAATTACGGAAGCCGCAACGGCTGGAAACCGGACATGATCGTCAACCACATTACCGCAGGGAGTACAGCATCAGGCGCACTTGCTACGCTTTGTAATCCTGCAAGAGAGGCTTCGGCCCACTTTGTTGTGGACAAGGACGGCACCGTGTATCAGCTGGTGGCGC
>OIYU01002249.1_pt1 | contig 10936 bp, 9 predicted proteins | sample 1588321 | NCBI WGS metagenome assembly OIYU01 (sample SAMN03283258) | human gut metagenome | biome: human-associated habitat; material: feces | host: Homo sapiens | place: USA | collected 2013 | reverse complement strand
ATCCTCTGCTCCCATCTGGGCCGCCCGAAGGGTGAGTTCAACATGAAGTATTCCCTGGCCCCGGTTGCGGAATATCTTTCCAAGGCACTTGGTCAGGAAGTCAAAATGGCAAAGGATGTTGTTGGCGAGAGCGCAAAGAGCATCGCTGCTTCCCTGAAGGACGGCGAAGTCGAGATGATCGAAAACGTCCGCTTCCACAAAGAAGAAGAAAAGAACGATCCGGCTTTTGCAAAGGATCTTGCTTCCTTGGCGGAAATTTATGTCAATGACGCATTCGGTACAGCGCACCGTGCGCATGCTTCCACCGCTGGCGTTGCCGACTACCTGCCGGCTGTCTGCGGCTATCTGATTCAGAAGGAAATCACCATCATGGGCGGCGCGCTCACCGAGCCGAAGCGCCCGTTTGTCGCTATTCTGGGCGGCGCGAAGGTTTCCGATAAGATCGGCGTAATCACCAACCTGCTGGACAAGGTGGACACCCTCATCATCGGTGGCGGCATGGCCTACACCTTCATGAATGCTCTGGGTTATTCCATCGGCACTTCCATCTGTGAGAGCGACAAGGTCGAACTCGCGAAGGATACGATGGCGAAGGCCAAGGAAAAGGGCGTCAAGTTCCTGATTCCGGTGGACAATATTGTCGGCTTGGAATATAAACCCGACACCGAGCACAAGCTTGTCGATTCCGATCGCATTCCGGACGGCTGGATGGGCCTGGACATTGGCCCCAAGACACGCGAGCTGTTCACAGAGGCTGTCAAGGGAGCTGGCACGGTGGTATGGAATGGCCCGATGGGTGTTTCCGAATGGGAAGCTTTTGCTGAGGGCACAATCGCTGTTGCAAGAGCCGTTGCAGAGAGTGGCGCGATTTCCATCATTGGTGGCGGCGATTCTGCTGCTGCAGTCGAGAAGCTCGGCTTCGCGGATAAGATGACCCATATCTCCACAGGCGGCGGCGCTTCCCTCGAGTTCCTGGAGGGCAAGGTTCTCCCGGGCATTGCCTGCTTGAACGATAAGGACTAATTTGAGCATCCGCGCCTTCGGCGGGGATTCCCGCCTGCCCGGGACGCTATGTTCCGGCTGTGCGGCCCCCTCCGGAGGTTTCTTTTTTGACTATCATATAAAAGGAGATAGACATCCATGAACAAAGCACTGAGAAAAGCCGTCATCGCCGGCAACTGGAAGATGAACAAGACCCCTGCTGAGGCAAAAGAGCTGATCGAAGCTATCAAGCCTCTGGTCGCTGATGCGGGTTGCGATGTGGTCGTTTGCGTTCCGTATGTGGATCTTGCCGCCGCTTTGGAGGCAACCGCTGGCACCAACATCGGTGTAGGCGCAGAAAACTGCCACTGGGAAGCTTCCGGCGCTTATACGGGAGAAATTTCTGCAAATATGTTGACCGCAATGGGTGTGAAATATGTCATCATCGGTCACAGCGAGCGCCGTACTTATTTTGGCGAGACGGATGTCACCGTTAATAAGCGCGTACGCGCCGCTTTGGACAATGGTTTGACCGTGATTCTCTGTGTCGGCGAGTACTTGGAACAGCGCGAGCAGGGCATCACTGCAGAGTTGGTTGCAATGCAGACCAAAATCGCTCTGCAAGGTGTGAGCAAGGACGAGCTCTCCCGCGTGATTATTGCATATGAACCGGTCTGGGCAATCGGAACCGGCAAAACTGCAACCGCAGAACAGGCCAACGAGGTCTGCGCGATCATCCGTGAAACCGTGAAGGGCCTCTACGACGAGGCAGCTGCAAACGGCATGACCATTCAGTACGGTGGGTCCATGAACGCCAAGAATGCAGCCGAGCTTTTGGCACAGCCCGATGTAGACGGCGGCCTGATCGGCGGCGCTTCCCTGAAACCCGCAGATTTCGCGGAGATTGTCAAGGCTGCTACCTTGGGCTAATTCCCTTGCAGTTTTGAAAAGAGTAGGAGATCGAATAACTCATGAGTAAAAAACCTCTGATTTTAATGATTTTGGATGGCTTTGGTATTGCTGGCGATTACGGCAACGCAATCAAAGCAGCCAATAAGCCTAATCTGGACCGTATCTTTGGCAGCAATCCGATTACACAGATCGGAGCATCCGGAATGGACGTCGGCCTGCCGGATGGACAGATGGGGAACTCCGAAGTCGGACACACCAACATTGGCGCCGGCCGCATTGTTTATCAGGAGCTGACCCGCATCACCAAGTCCATTCAAGATGGCAATTTCTTTGAAAATTCTGCTTTTATTTCTGCGGTGGACAATGCCATTGCGAAAAAGACCGCTCTGCATTTGATTGGGTTGTTGTCCGACGGCGGTGTGCACAGCCACAATTCCCATTTGTATGCATTGGTGGAACTCGCTAAGCGCCGTGGCCTGAAAAAGGTCTATATCCATGCTCTGCTTGACGGCCGCGATGTGCCGCCTTCCTCTGGTAAGGATTATGTGGCCGATTGTGCCGCAAAGCTCAAAGAGATCGGTGTCGGTGAGATTGCCACTGTGATGGGCCGTTACTACGCAATGGACCGCGACAACCGTTGGGAACGTGTTGAAAAAGCCTATGCCGCGATGGTATATGGAGAGGGCATCCAGTGCCCCGATCCAGTTCAGGCGGTGGAGGATTCCTATAAGGAAAATGTCACCGATGAGTTTGTAGTACCAACTGTTTGTGCACAGGGCGCAGAAATTGGTGCAGAAGATTCCATTATCTTCTTCAATTTCCGTCCGGATCGCGCGAGAGAGATTACCCGTACGTTTGTCGATCCGGAGTTTACAGGCTTTGAACGCAAAAAGGGCTTCTTCCCGGTTAAGTATGTCTGCATGACGCAGTACGATGCAACCATGCCAAACGTTCTTGTGGCCTTTAAGCCGCAGAGTTTGACGAATACTTTCGGCGAATACATCTCCGACAAGGGTTTGACACAGCTGCGTATTGCAGAGACAGAGAAATATGCCCATGTGACCTTTTTCTTCAATGGGGGCGTTGAAAAGCAATACCCGAATGAAGATCGCGTATTGGTCAACTCTCCGAAGGTGGCCACATATGATTTACAGCCAGAAATGAGCGCTTATGAGGTCACTGATAAACTGATTGAGCGCATCGAATCCGGCAAATATGATGTGATTATTTTGAACTATGCAAACTGTGATATGGTCGGCCATACCGGCGTTTTTGACGCCGCTAAGGCCGCTGTCGAGGCAGTCGATACCTGTGTGGGCCGCGTCCTTGACGCGATTGCAAAAATGAACGGTGTGGCGCTGATTACAGCGGACCATGGCAATGCGGACAAGATGTACGAGGAAGATGGCTCCCCGTTCACTGCGCATACTACCAACCCTGTTCCGTTCTGCGTAGTCGGCTATCCCTGCAAAAAGCTGCGCCAAGGCGGGCGCCTTGCCGACATTGCTCCCACTATGCTGCAGATTCTGGGTTTACCCCAGCCTGCGGAGATGGACGGCCGTTCTCTTATCGAGGAATAAACACGGCTGTTCCCGTTTATAGCGTTAGAGGGAACGGGAGGAAACAGGCTCCCGTTCCAAACTTGCGGAGAAGCAAGCATGCCGGGTGTTTTCTGGCATTGAATCTCCGCAATATATTCAATAATCCGTCCTCCAAATGAAAAAAGGCGTTTCCCAGCAGGGAAACGCCTTTTTTCTATATATGTATGGATCTCGGACGAATTATTTCATCTCGGTCTTCCATAGGCCGTGCAGATTGCAATATGCGTAGACAGCAATCAGCTCATCGTCCTGCAAGGCAAACGACACCGACGGCTTCTCGCCCGGCTTAATGACCTTGCGCTGTCCACCATGCGCTGTCTCCAGATATACCCAAGCGATGTAATGTTCTTCTGTAGACGGATGCTCTACGCTTCCTACATGGACATTTACAATATTTCCATCCACTTCAACAACCGGCAGGTGCTTCTCTGTTGCGCCCTCTGTGGTATTGGGAACCAATTCGCTCATCTTCTCCCCACAGCAAACCAGCGGCACACCAGCATTGTTAATCAATCCTACGATATTCCCACAATGCTTACAAATATAAAATTTTACTCTCTGGCTCATCTGTTTAACCTCCATTCAAGTTTTGGATTTCTTCCATTGTAATAAAAATTTCTCGCAGGATGCATGTTTCCTACACATTTATTATACCCTATGAAACGGGGGTTGTATAGGCGGGTTTCCATATTTTTCATGGGATTTTTTTAAATTCTTTAAAGTCGAATGATTGGCGTTTCATGCGATTGCGGAGGTTCTTTTCTATTCCGGCAAGATTCCCTCCCGTACATCCCAGTCCATAACAGGAAACTTACGATTCTATGACATTTCTGTATCCACATTGCATTGCCCCTGAAAAGATGCTAGAATAAATGAAAAAACCGGAAGGAGTGACGGAATGAGACGGTTTGCGGCTATTATCTTATGTGTGGTCCTGCTGCTCTCTCTGGCAGCATGCGAGGACAGCGAACCCAGCAATGCGAACAAGTCCTTCCAATATCACTTGGCTTCGGAACCAAAGACGCTCGACCCTCAAATCGCGGAAGATGAATCCGGCATTATATTGATTCAGGCACTCTTCGAAGGGTTGACTCGCCTGGATGCAGATGGCAATGCAGTTCCCGGTGTAGCAGAAAAATGGTCATCCAACACAGATTTTACTCAATTTACGTTTTATCTACGGGAGGATGCTGTTTGGAACGATGACGACAACACCCCTGTAACCGCGGATGATTTTGTTTATGCGTTTCAGCGTGCACTTGATCCTGCAACCAATTCATCCACATGTAGCCCTATGTTCTGTATCCAAAATGCACGCGCCATCCGGTCCGGCGAACTGCCGGTGGAGCAGCTGGGCGTTTCCGCGGTAGATGCCCGTACCCTCTCTGTGCAATTGGAATACTCGTGCGAGGATTTTCCCGTTCGAGCAGCATCGGCTGTATTTATGCCGTGCCATGAGGAATTCTTCCTTACAACCGGTGGACGCTATGGTTTGGAGCGTTCCACGATGTTGTGCAACGGACCATTTGCAATCGATGGCGCTTATGGCTGGGAGCACGGTTCCTATATCAACCTGCGCCGTTCTTCCAGTTACTCTGGCGACAGCAAACCTTTGCCCTCCGATATTAAATTTAGTATCGGAAACAAGAAGGTGGATGTTTCTGATCCTGTGGCCGCCCTTACGAATGGCACTGTAGATGCAATCGCCATGCCTTCAGAACTTGTGGAAGAGGCTGAAGATGCGGGCTGCACAGTGGTCGGCTTCGAAGATACAACCTGGGGATTGTGCTTCAATACACAAAATGAAGTTATGTGTAATCTCAATATCCGTAAGGCCTTTACACAAGCCTTTACCCGTGAAAAGGTACTCACACATCTCCCTAAAGGGACAACCGTTGCGGATTATATCATTCCGCCGGAAACCAAACTATTCGGCCGGGATTATCGCCAACAGGTGGGAAATGAAACGTTCTATCCCCAACAAGATTCAACAGTAGCCCAGCTTTTGCTGGCCGGCCTACAGGAGTTAGGCTTAGAAGCACTGCCGAGTGTGACCATCCTCTGTTCGGATGACCCGGAAGTCAAGCTGATGGCCAATGAGATGCTGACGGAATGGAATGTTTTATTCGACAACTATTTCAACATGGAACCTCTCAGCGATAAAGAGCTGGCTTCCCGCATCGCAGCGGGAAGTTATCAGATTGCAATCTGTTCCATTACTCCGGAATCCTCCGGCCCTCTGGCTGTCCTCGATCTCTTCCGCAGCGACAATCCAAACAACCCGGCTGGCCTGCACTCTACAGGTTACGATGAAAATCTATCCAAGGCGGAAAATCAAAGTGGAGCGGAAGCGGCCGCCACCTGTGCAGCGATGGAGCGCTATCTCAACGAACAGTGCATCTTTTATCCTCTTTTCTATGAGAACCACTATTTTGCTTCTGCTCCTGGGGTGACCGGTATTGTTTATCACCCCTATGGCGGCGGTGTTGACTTCATCCATGCAGGAAAGGAAAGTTAAAGTGTGTTCGAGATCAGTAGAGTCCACTATTTGTAGACGGTAGTGATTTTAGATCTCTACTAAATTAAGCGAAAGTATCATGGTTGTTAGCTGAATTTTCCTATACAGGCAAGTAAGGCAGACTATCAAGACCATTATGACATGTATTTGCCTATATCTGATAGGCAAATACGGCTAACTAATATGATAATGGAGATACCCTACCTATAAGTTGTTGATAGTTGTTCGTTTATATGGCCATCACAAATAAGCAAAAAACCGTTATAGCAAAGACAACCGGAATCAAATTACAACCACAGAACGATCGACGAGTCCTATCGCCTATGGAGTCGTAAATCGCTGTAAGGGGCCCGTCATGATCAGATGGCTATTGTAACGTCCTATTGCTCATATCGTACAAAAGCATCCTTTCTTGCGGTTTCCTTTGAATGGTTTTCTCTATAGATATATTTAGGTAGCTGGCCTGTATAAAACCTACCTTTTAAGAACTAGGCATCCGATTCCAAAAGAAATGCATTGCAATTTTTGATTCGGCTTTATACGCTCATTTTGTGTTCAACGGCATTGGCACAATTGTTTCACATATCAATTGTGCCCCTTTGTCTGAGGGACCTCCTGCGGTTTTCATTTCGGTTCCAATGCTTTCCTTGTATTGTGTCTTTCTAAAAGCGGCCTTTCCGGATCGATAAACCCACAAGAAGTTGCTCTGCATAAGCTCTTTTTGCTTTTTCCTTGAGTAAACGTTCAAAATAAAACATAAGTACATGGGAAGGAGGATTCCATCCATGATAACCTCCTGTATAGCATTTTATCCTTGCCTAGACCTATCCGCAACCGAAGCATTTTATACGCAAGTGATCGGTCTGCGCACCGTGTTTGCCTCCGATACAGTGCGAATCTTTTACGCCAATGGCGGATCCTTCGGTTTTGTCGCCTATGGGGACGGTGAAATTCCCCACCGCCATCTCTGTTTATCGCTCAATTGTACAAACCGGGCCGATGTAGACGCCGAGTACCGCCGTATCTTAGCGCTCGGTGTTCAGCCACAGAGTATCCCTGCCCAGCATCCCAGCCAGCCGGTCTATTCCTTCTTTTTGGAGGACCCAAATGGTTATACTGTGGAATTTCAAAAGATCGAAGGGATTTCCCTTCCTTGACACTCCCCTAGTCTAAAGCCGGGGATTCTCGGCTCAACGACCGTTTCCTTCAAATAGAACAGATGAACCAAAAAATATGTGGCTTATGCCCCCGAAGCTAAAGCAAGGGGTATTACGCCACTATGTGGTAAATGCGGATCATTTTTATACGCAAACGGAATGGCCCAACATTCCATTGTACATAGGGGCTTCTCGATATTAGGAAAAATATCCTCAAAAATTTCTATTCAAACAACTGGGAGGCTACATGAAGACAATTGTCGTTTACGCATCAAAGTATGGTTCTACAGAGACCTATGCGCGCTGGATTGCAGAGGCGTTACATGCAGATCTTTATGCAGTCAAAGCGCTTTCTTCCAAAACACTGTCTCGCTATGACTGTATTCTCTACGGAGGTGGACTTTATGCAGGCGGTGTAAAGGGACTTTCCACTTTTTTAAAGAAGTATGCCTCTATTCTTCCGAAAACCTTCATCCTTTTTACCTGTGGGATTGCCGATCCTAACGACCCTGCCAATGTTCAGCACATCCGCAATTCATTAAAAAAGATTTTTCCGCCCGATTTAGAGGCACAAACCGCCTTTTTTCATTTGCGCGGCAGACTGAATTATCGAAAATTGAGCGTTATGCATCGCGCGATGATGGCTATGCTTCAACATATGCTTGCAAAAAAGGACCCGGCCACCCTGCGCGTAGAGGATCAACAGCTTTTGGACACCTACGGAAATGATGTAAATTTCATCGACCGCAGCACCATTCAACCGATCCTTTCTTTTGTTCAGGATGGTATAAATGCTAAATGATTTCTGTGATATAGAATCTTCTCATTGTCTACGAAACGGTCATAGAAGCTTTTGTAGTAGAGAAATGCCAACCCGTACGAAGCGAAAAAACGGAATCGCTGTATGAGAATCTTTGGCATGGCAAGTTCCATTGTATGATACAAACAAGGAGTAAGCAGTTCTCAAGGACGATGAATTTCGATCAATCAACATGGAGCGCCCTATATACTGAAAATGGCGACCATGTGGTTCTTCTATGAACAAGTGGTTTCTGGTAAAAGGCTTAAAGCGCTCAATTTCCTTTCGATTCTACCGCTTATATTTCCGAACACAGCAAGGATTGACAAGTCCCTTTCAATAGAATACAATAAAAGTGAAAAATCCCAAAGGAAGAATGAAGATGCACATTTATTTGACAGATCAACCACGTAGGCGAATCAACTCTGTACAATCAAAGCCGATGAAACATTGTACAGAGTCCAGCATATAACACGCTTTTAGATTTCATCGGAAAATAAGGTAACCCCGACAGGATTTCGCAGAAAAACAAGGGTTGCTTTATTTTCTTGTACTCTTTAGCGAATCTTGGGCTTTCAGGCTATGGACAATGTTTTGTCCATAGCCTTTTGTCATTTATCGCCAAATGTGGCTGAAAGGCAGAAGGTCGATACCTTGCGTATCGCTTTCTGCCTTTTTTATTATCACTGGAAAGGATTTTGATAAACCATGGGTTTACTAGAAATAAAAGGATTAACACACTCTTTTGGAGAGAATCTCTTATATCAGGATTCCAGCCTATCCCTAAATAAAGGCGAGCATATCGGAATTGTCGGTCAAAACGGCAGCGGCAAAAGCACCTTAATAAAGATTCTGACAGAACAGATCATTCCCGACAAGGGGCAAGTGATCTGGCAGCCTCACGTATCTGTAGGTTATCTTGACCAATACGCAGACATCGACCGCCATTTGACCATACGAACATTTTTAAAGTCGGCATTTTCAAACCTTTATGCGGTCGAACGTAAAATGATGCAGATATACGAATCGTTCGAGAATGGTCATTCCGACATGCAACTCTTGAACCAAGCTGCAGAGTATCAGAAACAGCTTGAAAACAGTGTGTTTTATCAGATTGATACACAGATCGAACAGGTTGCAAGTGGTTTAGGGCTTCTGACAATTGGTCTCGACCGGCCAATCGATAAAATCAGTGGAGGGCAACGGGCAAAGGTTATTCTGGCAAAACTTTTGCTTGAAAAACCAGACGTCCTACTGCTTGACGAACCTACCAACTTTTTGGACAAAGAGCATGTGGAGTGGCTTTCTACTTTGTTATCCAATTTAGAAACTGCCTTTTTCGTTGTATCGCACGACTATAATTTTCTGGACAAAGTTGCAAATAGAATCTGCGATATCGACCATAAGCGTTTCGTCAAATACTATGGGACCTATTCCGAGTTTTTCCGAAAGAAAGCGCTTATAAGAGAGGATTACATCCGTCAGTATTCTGCTCAGCAAAAGGAGATTCAAAAGACCGAGGAATTTATCCGCAAAAATATCGCTGGCAGAAAAGCAAAAATGGCAAGAGGCCGGCAAAAACAGCTCGATCGATTGGAGCGGTTGGAGGATTGCCGCCTGAAAGAAATCAAACCATTCTTTCGTTTCTCTGAACTCCCTTTGACAAATACAGAACATCTACTGATAAAACAATTATCCGTCGGTTATCATTTTCCTGTTTTATCCAAGGTCGATTTTCGCATCGGCGGGGGGCAAAAAGTCGTTCTGACTGGATTTAATGGTATCGGAAAATCCACCTTGCTGAAAACTCTAACCGGCCAAATTCCTGCAATGGGGGGAACCTATAAATTTTCTGAACAAGTCACAACCGGCTACTTTGAGCAGGATCTTATATGGCGCGATGGGGATGAGACTCCGCTACAAATCGTTTCAGAGGCTTACCCTCAAATGGCAACAAAAGAGGTCCGCAAACATTTGGCCTGCTGTGGTATCTCCAGTAAACATGCAATGCAGGCGATCCGTACGCTCAGCGGCGGTGAACAGGCAAAAGTAAAAATATGTTTACTTACCCTAACGCCGTGCAATTTTTTAATACTGGACGAACCTACGAATCATTTGGATATACAGGCAAAAGAATCGCTAAAAAAGGCGCTTTGTGAATTTTCAGGGACAGTGTTGCTGGTATCACATGAGGAAGCCTTTTACAGAGATTGGGTGCAAAAGATCATCTCTATCGGGACATAACTCCTCATAGAGTTTTAAAATGCTTCTATAAGCAACACGCAAAATACTATTACATAGTAAAATTGTAATCTCATTCTCCGGCACAAGCCGTACTTTTCAAAAGCATTGCGAGTGTTTCTCCTAAAAAATCGATCTTCCATACGAAAAAGAACGTTACAGCCTCTTGGAATTCTCCCATATGAAGATTTCACAAACCCTGTAAGGACCTCATGCCAATATACCTTTTTCAAAAATGGCACGAAATCTTCTTCAACTTGCCCCACAACCTGCAAACGGGCATTTCATGCGCCAACAGAAGCACTCTAGGGTGAGTAGATCGTTGTCCATTTCCCTCTTCGTTCTCGATCGAAAGCTCACTTATCCCCCTCCTGCCGCCGAGAGATTCCCCTTTTGCGACAGCTTATCATAGAAAATGGAGGGAGCGGTATCTGGGCCGCTCCCTCCATTCTATCATGGTTTCAATCGGAAAAATTGTTTGATGTTTTGCATACCAATAAAAATTTTATCACTCTTTTAGTCGATTACAGTATGGAGCAAGTGGCATGCCATCTATAAAGATAATTATTCTTCATGAGAACTTATATGCGGTTTCTGTGCTAGGAAGAAGAGCCTTGGAAAACGAAACAAAATCTCCCCGTTTTTTTGTTTGGGATAGCATTCTTCCAACCGAGCCAAAATTTCCAATTCCAACTGTTCGGCCTCACGGGCGGGCAAAACCTGTAGG